>Ga0268386_10004017_pt1 | contig 10786 bp, 10 predicted proteins | sample RVTome_15_FD_200260 | JGI IMG/M metagenome (GOLD analysis project Ga0268386, IMG submission 200260) | Soil microbial communities from uranium-contaminated site in the Upper Colorado River Basin, Wyoming, United States - RVT150D86... ... | reverse complement strand
ATTCAGGGCCCAACCGCAACTCTACTTTCCCATGGACGCACATTGGACCCCTGAGGGGCATCGTTTGGGCGCGCGGCTGATAGCAGACTCCTTGAGGGAAGGCGCGCTCAAGTCGCTTCTGCTATCTCCCCGAACATTCGGCGGTGAAAGGAAGGGGTCCCAGGCTGACTGACAGGGGTATCGACTGTTAGGCGTCGTTTTCTTTTGACGTACCGTACCTGTGTCAGTGCCGTTCCGGTCCCTTAATCATGCCCTGTTAACAATGGTAGGCCCTTGAGTCCCCATTCATGATTTGTTTGCCGTTGATGCTGGCTTCGAACTCCAATGCTGTAGTACTCTGCCGATGGATGGACCCCACGCGTCACCCAATAGCACCAAGCATCGCAGAACGGCTGCGCGAAGCGATGCAATCGGTGGGCCCCCAAAAGGAATACACTTGGAATGTCATGATTGCGAAGAAGTCAACTGGATCTGGTCATTGGAAACAAAGCGTGTGTCGTAAAGGAACCTCGCTCCTGATTGGCTGCTGGGCTGTTGTCGTCCTACATGCGGGCGCGGGCAGTGCGTTGGCTGCCAGTCCCACCGTTCGCACTGCGGATGACGCGGGCGGGACGATCGTAAGAAAGGAATTCGCGACTCTTCGGGAGGCGGCCAGCCAAGCTCGTGAGGGCACCCAGATACAACTCGGCCAAGCATCTTATTTCATTGACAATCCAGTTGTCATAGCCAAGGACGGGGTGAGCATCGTAGGGAAGGGCTGGAACAAGACGGTCATCTACCCCAAGAATGCTGGCCAGCCGATTTTCAGGCTGGCAGCCGATCGATTAACCGTAGCAAACCTCACAATCGACGCAAAGGTCCAAGGTGCCTCAGGTCGGGCAACCTTCGCGATACTGATTGAGGAAGGCTATGGTGGCTGCACCGTCTCGCGGACAAGGATTCTGAATACGGGTGGTTCGTCCATCTTGGGGCGTGCGGTAACAGACTGCTTCATTCATCGCAATCTCATTGGGAATGCCGGCGACGACGCTATACAACTACGAGGCGACGGACTTTATGTCATCGGGAACGCGATGATCAGGTATTTTGATGAGGCCGTGGACGCGGCGTTCGGCAAGCATATCGTGGTAAGCAACAATTACCTGGAGAATGGCCGCATAGGGCTTGTTGTGGACTACGCTGACGATCCGGTCGTGTCTGGAAACATCGTCGAGGACCAACTTCAGCAGGGGATAGTCGTGGCATCCAGGGGCGGCGGCATAATCACAAATAACACGGTGAGAAACGGGGGTTCGATGGCGTTTTACTTGGACTCTCCCTTGTTGATCGAAGCAAACAGGGTTGAAGGAAAACACAAGGTGGGAATCCGCGTCATCGACATGCAACAGGCGATCATCCGGCGAAACGTGATCTCCGATGCCGATATGAAGTTCGAGATCATCCGAGGAAAATCCGGCCCTACAGGCGCAAGCAAACACCCAAGCAGCCCGGCAGAGGATCTTGTTACTGGCCCGGAAGGTGTCGGTCAACACGGGAATCAAGAACAAACTGCCAACTGCAACGCGGACGATGCGTTGTGCCTCTCAGAATCGTGGAAAGTGGGCGCAGAAGTCAGTGGCTATTGGACGCGCGAGAAAATCAACCTGGCGCGGGCTGCCCTGTCGAGGGAGACATTCGATTTCTTTTCCGGCGGCATAACGGTAAAAGGGCGCTCCAGTCGGGACGTCGACGTTGCGGATCAAGTAGCGGGCTTCCTGCAAAGCAATAACCCGGGTTTCTTATCCGTCCAGGTGGATGGAAGTACCATGCGGAGCGAGATAACCGATGATCTGTACGCGACGCTGAAAGGCAGCTCCCTCAGCAAAGGGGTGGTGAGATGGCCTTACCTGATGTTCAAGCGGGAAGCGGGGTCGTTCCCGGTCTGGCACCTTTCGTTTCAAGGGAGCGACGTCGCCACGGTGTCGCCCAGACGCGGCGGCGCCGGTGTGAGAATTACTCTAATGCGCGAAGGCAAGCCGAGATTTCGGGACCGTCTTAACTTGTGGCTGGACCGGGTTGCGCTTTGGGCGCTAAAGGCTTCCCGCTGATCCAGCGCGATCCGGTTGCCCGTGAACTCTGGTACCTCAACGATACTACTGGGCCGTTTCCGCGCTGCTCTTGTATAGACGCTTCAGCGTGTCATAAGCCTGCTGGGCGTCGACGGGGCGGCCCAGCTTGGCGTAAACGTATCCAAGAAGAAGGTACGCCTTGATGTTCGCTGAATCTTGTTCAGTTGCCGATCGTGCGCTTACGAGAGCCTCGTCCAGCCTACCTTGGTTGAACCAAGCCCATGCTTTTGCTGTTTGAACCTCGACAGAGTCATCAATAATGCGGGCACGTTCGAACGTTTTTTTCCCGATACTCCAGCCGCAGTCCCGATGCGTGACCGAGGCATCAGTGAGATACCTTCCTCTCTGGATTAACTGACATAATGCCTCACCGATCAGTTCATACCCCTCGAGCGTCATATGTACGCCGTCAACGAAAAAGTTTTCATACCCGACAATCCCGTTCTTCGCGTTCTTCTTGAACAGCTCGTAAACGTCTATCCAGGGAACTCCGTGCTCGGCCGCGATGTTTTTAAGCAGTTCGTTGAGAGTCAAGTGATCAGCGGACAATCGTTGCTCGTACGCCACGATCGCATTGTGGTAGGCACCTAAGGCCTCGTGTGCCCTGCCCAAGTACAGGGACAACAGGTTTCCCCTTCCGTATTTGTTCTGGATATCCTGTAATACCGCAAGCGCGTCGCGGTATTGCGCCTGCTTCAGTTTGCCTATTGCATCGCTAAATCGCAGCGTCCATTCAACCTGATTGATGGGCGAGTTCGTCCGTATTGTATGGGGTTCGGTCCAAATCACGTGTCTGCCTTTCGGGTTCCGCGCCTTTACCAAGAAGACGATCGGTATGCGATGGTCCTTCGCGATCGAGACCATCCGCTCCACGTTGCCCCGGAAGTTGGAAAAGACCTCGTCTCGCGACATTTCCGCGAATCCCACCCCTAGAGCGTGTTTGACCGCCTGTTTCAATTTGGCCACCACTCCTTTCCCGGATGTGGAACTCCTATCAATATCGACCTTCACTTGGACCAACCGAGGCACTGTGAAATAGTCCCGTGTTTTGAACGTCTCTTGCGAAAAGGGTTTCGAAACGACCGCCTCGATGTGACTGCCGCCGTAAGAGAGCTGCCGCTCTCCGAACATTCGGGCCTTTAGAGCGAGATATCTCTCGTGGAGGGAGTAAATGAGCCTGCTGTGGAAGAGCAGGCTCATGAGACGCGCTGTAAAAGGGCTGCGAGTTAGCTCCCAGTAGTGAAAGCGCGCGTCGCGAAACTCATTCTGCCCGGTGTAGACGACAAACAGATCCGGATCGTAGCGCACAGCCTCGTTCACAATCTGCAGCACTCGGGAAGATCCGTATCCGCTGACTCCGCAATTTATGACTTCAATGTTCCTGTCCGGATGCAGCTCCTGCAGATAACGCTTCAACCAGTACGAGAAAGAACCTCCTTGTCCATATGGTTCGCCGTACGTCGTGGATCCCCCGAAAGTGAATACCCGGAAAGTATTCGTCGACTTGTTTGCGGGAAAACTGTCGACGATGGACGATTGATTGGGGCGGGGCACATATCTGATTCCCTGACCAGCAACAGTTCGTTCCTGAAACACGGAAGGAGTGCCGGCAAATCCATGGAACGGATCTCTCCTGGTATCTGGATCTGCATATCCGACGATACGGAGTGATATCTCAAGCAGTAGCAGGAGAACGAATATAGTCGCCAGGCTTACTAGGAAACCCTTCTGTCGATCTGACAACATCTAGAGCGGCCCCGATCTGTTCGGACTGTCGAAAGCGAAGGCGCGGCAACCACGCCCGGCATTGGCCCGACTAAACCCTTTGTGCTCGAGGTTCCGCAAGCAGGGATCCTGTCCACAATGAAGTAGTCCAATTCCTACGCTTTTCGTATCTCGCCAGCCCACGAATCGCTATCCTCACTGATTAGAGCGTACGGACACAATTGAGCAACGCCACTTCCATTCGTACGCAAGGTCTCTCTTAAGTTAACATAGAACGTATACTCGGAGGACTCTCGTTGACCCAAGGATGGCGAAAGGACCCGCGCGAGGCGCGCATATTGATCAAGAGAATTGGGGTGCGCCTGTAGCGCTGAGCGTCCGCGTCATGCTTGAACCGATGTCGCTCCGCTTGGCTGTGAGCCGAGTGGCATAGAATGGAGCAACGACTCATGGCTGAAAAGGCCACGACGTACAGACTCGCGTCGGTGGTCGTACCGTATTTGTGAGAACAGTCGACAACCTGATTATCGGCTCGGGCCCCGGGGGCAGTGTCACCGCGTACACGCTAACGAAGGCGGGGCGGGACACTTGCCTTGTTGAAGAAGGCGATTGGTGGGATATAAGACTGACGATGCCGTTTTCTACGCAGGAATTACAAGAGAAATACCGAAATGGCGGGATGACGACTGCTTTTGGCGCGCCAACAATCGCCTATGCTGAGGCGCGCTGCGCTGGAGGAGGCAGCGAGATCAATAGCGGACTCTATCACCGCACCCCTGCCGAAATCCTGGATACGTGGGCAGACCTGTACCGATTACAGCAGGGGGGCACCGGTGACCTCTCAGAATACTTTGACGCGTGCGAGAAACAGTTGGGCGTTTCATATGCCAGGGGAGTAGTTCCCCGTGCATCGCTGAAGTTGGCGGAAGGTGCGGAAGCATTGGGATGGAAGGCAATCGAGGTGCCTCGCTGGTTCAAGGAGATGCCGGGACACCCTCACCTTGGCATCCGTCAATCGATGACGGAGACCTTTCTGAAGGACGCGAGGGCGGGGGGATGCCTGGTCCTGACCAACTGGCGCGCCACAAGGATTCGAAAAGCAGGAAGTCAGTGGGAAGTTTTCGGCGCAAGTGGAAATGGCAACCGAGATTTATCTCCGATCCTGGCCAACAACCTGTTCGTATGCGCCGGGGCGATTCAAACACCAGCGCTTTTGAGGAGAAGTGGAATTCGAGCGAATATAGGCAATACCCTGCAAATGCACCCTACAGTGAAAGTGTTGGCGCGCTTCGATGAAAAGGTTAACCAACAAAACATGGGTGTCCCCGTGCACCAGGTCAAGGAGCACTCGCCGGTCTACAGCTTCGGTTGTGCCATCAGCTCGCCTCCCTTTCTCGGGATCGCCTTGGCGGAGTTCAGCGAGGAGCTCGAGCGTCTGGAATCCAACTGGGAGTACATGGCGATCTATTACTGCATGATCACTCCGTCATCGTCGGGAACGATTCGGGCACTGCCCTATTTCCTAGATCCGGTAGTGCGCTATCAGCTATCCGAATCGGATCTTGCGCTCCTATCGAGAGGTCTTCGCGATCTTTGCAGGTGTCTGCTCGGTGCAGGAGCCAAGGAGTTATTCCCGAGCGTTTCTGGTCTAGGTCCGTTCAGGAGCGTAGACGATCTTTCGAACATTCCTCCGTGCCTTCCCAGAAGAGGTTCAAATATAATGACGATTCATGCATTTTCCTCGTGTCCAATGGGGGAAAACCAGGCGGTTTGCGCAACGAACTCCTTCGGAAAAGTAAATGGGCACGAGAATCTATTCATCAATGATGGCAGCATCCTATGCACGGCTCCCGGGGTGAATCCACAGGGCACCATAATGGCGTTTGCTCGCCGGAATGCTGAACATTTTCTGGAAAGCAGCACTTGATTCCAGCAACCGGAGACATCTATCTCACTGGAGCCAATGGATGGCTGGGGCGCGCTGTGCTGCGCGTCCTGGCCGGAGATACCCGCGATCGAGAGACATACATGGGGACAAGGGTCACCTACCCCATTCGTTGCCTGGTCGCACCTTGGGATGATACGGCCAACTTTGCAGAATACGGAGATAAGATCGAACTCCTGCGTGGCGACGTGCGAAGTCCGCAAGACGTTGCCTCTTTTTTTCGGAAATCGCGGCCCGGGACCCTGTTGCACACGGCCGGGGTCTTTCACCCGCGGAGAGTCTCAGAATTTGATGAAATCAATTACCTCGGGACAGTAAAGGTCTTGCGCGCCGCGGCCAATGCAGGAGTCGAGCGCGCCGTGATCGTCTCGTCCAATTCGCCTTGCGGCTGCAACCCCACTCCCCAACACCGCTTTGATGAGAGCTCACCCTACAACCCCTACATGGGATACGGCCGCTCCAAGATGCGCATGGAGCTCGCCGCGCAGCAAATGCATGAGAGCGGACTCATACAAACGGTCATTATCCGGGCCCCTTGGTTCTATGGTCCAAACCAGCCCCCTCGCCAAACGCTTTTCTTCCGAATGATCCGGGACGGGAAGTTTCCGTTAGTTGGAGACGGGAATAACGTAAGGTCCATGGTGTACACGGAAAGCCTCGCACAGGGACTCATTTTGGCGGCTACGCATGACAGCGCACCGGGGGAGACGTTCTGGATAGCCGATGAACAGCCGTACAGCATGAATCACATAATTGATACGGTCGAAACACTTCTTGAAACCGAGTTTGGGGAGAGTTGTAGCCATAAGCGAGTCAAAATTCCCTATTTCGCAGGTGAGATTGCCACGCTGTTCGATGCCTCCCTTCAGGCAGTTGGAATCTACAATCAGAAGATTCACGTGCTCTCCGAAATGAACAAGAACATTGCCTGTGACATTACGAAAGCGAAAGACCGTCTGGGATTCACGCCCCGGATCGCTCTGGAAGAGGGAATGCGACGTAGTCTGCTGGATATCTATTCCCGGTACGGCCGCCAAGCGCTGGATGTCGCGTGGAGGGCTCGTTGACAGACGCGCGGCGCATTCACCTTGTTGTGCCGGAGGGACTCGAGGCGGACGCGGACCATGCCGGGCGGGCGACAGATGAGCCCTCGGGCTACTACCGGGCCGTATTGGATTCCGTTGCAAGCGCCGTCTCCGGGGGCGACGTTGTAATGCTTGCGCCAGCGAACAGCTTCGGCGGGCCGATGAGCGAACATCATGCGGGCAAGCGATATCTTGGCAGCAGGTTACCGCATGGCGTGCAGATTGAGTGTCCCGAGGGATCGAATGCATCGTATCTTGACACTTTGGACAATGCGATCGAGCTTCGAAACCACCTCGAGCGTATTGGATGGTGGCCCTTGGGCCCCTGCACTCTATACTGCAATTCTCCGCATAGAATGAGAGCCGTATTGATGTTTAAACTGCTGGGGTTCGACATTAAAGACGTCGTAACCAACCGGGGGCGGCAACCTACCTCATCAATAGTAAGGCGGCTGTGGTTTTACGATTACCTCCTGCTCCATTACGCGTACGAAGCCGGCGCTATTCCTTATGACCTCATTCGCTTCGCGTACTTCAAGGTGACAGGACGGTGAGGCATCTCGTCACAGGCGGATCTGGTTTTCTCGGCAATTTGATTGCCCGGAGGCTGCTCGCTCAGGGTGAGAGTGTTCGCATACTGGATATCTGGAAGGACCCTTCCCTTCCTGACGATATTGAATTTCTTCATTGCGACATCCGAAACCGGGACGGCGTCTTGCGAGCGACGGCCGGAATCGATGTCGTCCACCACAATGTTGCCCTTGTTCCGCTGACAAAATCCGGAGGCCTTTTCTCGGACGTGAACGTGGTGGGCAGCCAAATCGCAGCAGAATCTGCCGTTGAAGCTGGCGTCAACGCTTTTGTCCACATGAGTTCCTCCGCGGTATTTGGCACCCCTCCCTGCCCGATCACAGACGAAACGCCGCGAAACCCGGTGGAGATCTATGGCCGTGCAAAGCTGGCGGGCGAGCGAGCAGTGCAGGCCATCTGCAAAAAACATGGTCTTCCCTTGATCATAATCCGACCTCGAACGATTCTCGGATCAGGACGCCTGGGAATCTTCCAGATCCTTTTCGACTGGATCCGCGGTGGCCATAATGTGTATGTAATCGGTGAAGGAAATCAACCCTTTCAGTTCGTGCATGCTCATGATCTTATGGATGCCTATATGCTTGCTCTCGCTCAGCAAGCGCCGGGAGCTTACAACGTGGGCACGAACCGTTTCGGCTCCCTGAGGGAAAGTTTGACCAACGTTATTAAGCATGCAGGCACAGCATCCAAAGTAAGGAGTCTTCCAGTCGGCACCACAATTTTTGCGTTGTCGGTTTTGGATCGGCTTGGGTTGTCGCCGCTGGCACCCTGGCATTATTTGACCTATCACAAGCCGTTTTATTTCGATACAGCGCCACTCGAGGCCATGGGCTGGAACCCGAAGTATTCCAATGATGAAATGTTCGAGGAGACCTACAATTGGTTCCTCGCAAATTACCAAGGGCTCACGGCAGGAAAAACCGCCTCCGCGCATCGGCGCCCGGTGCGGGAGGGAATCCTATGGCTGCTCAAAAGGCTACCATGACTCTCTTCACATTATCCTTCCTGCTTGTGATCGTCGCTGCGGTCAATACGGCCGCGGGCAACATCTTCCTGAAATACTCACGGATCGCGACGTTGGGTCAGTCCTTCCTTGAATCGTTGTTTTCCGTCTATTTTCTGCTGGGGATCATCTGCTACGCGGTCAATGTGATCGTTTTTGTGAAGGCGCTGGAAGGAATGCCCCTTTCGATAGCATATCCCGTGCTGGCGTCACTTGGATTTGCACTGGTCGTTTTGGCGTCGATGGTCCTTTTCGACGAGCGCCTGAGCGTACTCCAGTGGGCGGGCTTGGCCCTGATTCTTTGCGGAATTGTCCTCTTGGTGTCCAAAGGTGCACCCTCTGCTTAAATTGCTTCGCCCACACCACTGGGCCAAGAATGTTTTCTGTCTCGCGGGAGTCCTATTCGGTGACCGCCTCGGCGACCCCGATGCCTTGACTACCGCAGGCCTAATTTTTGCAGCGTTCTGTCTGCTCTGCTCGTCCGTCTACATCCTTAACGATTTGGTCGACGTTAACCGGGACAGGAATCATCCCATCAAGCGAGCGCGCCCTATAGCCAGCGGTGCGGTATCCCCCGCAACGGCATGTGTAATCTCATTAATGCTTTTCATAGGAGCTTTCAGCATTCTCTTCGTTTACGCCGCATCAGCTTTGCTCCCCGCGGCGATATACGTCTTGATAAACATCGCCTACACGGGTTTCTTGAAGCATGTTCCCATCCTCGACTTCTCTTCCATTGCCGCTGGCTTTGTATTGCGGATGTTGGCTGGGGTCTACGGTATCGGTGATATACCGACCGGATGGATCTTTATCTGCACGCTGTCCATTGCGCTCCTGCTTGCCCAGGCGAAACGTCGGTCGGAGCTGGTTTCGCTTGGAGCAGCGGGCCTCGAAAAGCTGGTCGAACGCAGGCCGGTACTGCGCTTCTATACGAAGGAGTTCCTGGATTCGCTCATCAATAGCTCTGCGACGATTACCGTCCTCGCGTACGCGCTTTTCACGATTACGTCCGGAAAGAACCCGGCATTGGTGCTCACGGTGCCGTTTGTCTATTACGCAACGATGCGCTACAAGATGCTTGTTATGGTCACGAATGACGGAGAGACGCCCGAACGACTGTTGCTGCACGACGTTAGCATTCTCATAGCCGCTGGCGCTTGGCTAATCTCCTTCTTGTGGATAACTCACAGCAATCTGGAGATCTTCCGGATATGACGAGCACTAAGTGGTGGCGTGAGACTCAGGGAGCCATCGACTTTGCCCGAAGGCAGATCAGTCTTTCTCCCGACTACCTCAGAATTCCCCTTGGTGCCTTGGCCCGACCTTTCCTTCATGTCCGGTTCGTGTCGTCAAGATGGGCGGTGACACTGGCGTTTCGATGGGCTCGGCTGCCCCTTGTTGGATGGTTTTTTCAGGTGGCATCCGGTGTCTTCACGCTTTTCCTGTTGCGAAAGATAGAGCTGCAGTTTGGGACCGGAGCGCTCGACGAAGACAATGATCCCAGGTAGCGGCACTGACGGGTGCACTCCGGCACGTCAGGAGGATGCGGCTGCCGATCTTCCCCTTTGCGTCGATCTAGATGGAACCCTCATTTACGCAGATCTGCTGTTGATCGGAACATGGATGCTCCTGCGCCGAACGCCTGTTCAGGCATTGGCTCTGCCCGGATGGCTTGCTAGGGGAAAGGCTTACCTCAAACAAAACGTCGCCTCAGTATCTGAGATCGACCCAGCCGGACTAGCCTACAATCCACCCGTATTGCGGCTGCTCGCGGATGCAAAGGCCAAGGGGCGCACCCTATGTTTAGTGACGGCTGCTGCCGAAAAGAATGCGATGGCCGTAGCGTCGTTTCTAGGCGTATTTGACAACGTTTTTGCGAGCACGAGCACCACCAATCTCTCCGGAAAGCATAAAGCCTCATTGCTGGTTGATAAGTTTGGCCGAGGCGGTTTTGACTACGTGGGCAACTCATTCGATGATCTGCCCGTTTGGAGGGTATCCAGGGCCTGCTTCGTCGTAAGGCCCAGCCCACGGCTCGAGAGTGTCCTCAGAGGCCTCGGTAGCGAAGTAGTGATTGTTTCGTAGCAAGTGGCCAAGCTGGGCAGCCTTTCTTTTCGTTTTCCCCGACCTCGAGTTACGGTTAGTTGCGTCGTGAACTCCAGGCATAAATCTCGATCTGAACGACCGGATTCGGTAATTTGTGGTCACGCGCGATGATATCAAGGTAGATGTGACCGTACGCGTCGCAGCTGGCGTCCGGGGTGGCTTCGGGGCAACTGAAAGGCGAACGACTCGGTTCACAATAGCGGGACTCCAATGCCTCCAGCGC
>Ga0268386_10004014_pt1 | contig 10790 bp, 8 predicted proteins | sample RVTome_15_FD_200260 | JGI IMG/M metagenome (GOLD analysis project Ga0268386, IMG submission 200260) | Soil microbial communities from uranium-contaminated site in the Upper Colorado River Basin, Wyoming, United States - RVT150D86... ... | reverse complement strand
TAGTCTCCACTTCCTTCCCCTGCAACTTCTCTATAACCGCCTGCACCGAAGCCTGGCATTCGTAAAACACATCCTGTACCCCATCTGCATCCAGATATTTTTCCTGCAGTAACCGGTAGGCCATGGCATCGCCGTCAAATCCACCAAAGATCACGTGCTCGGGATGACCAATGGGATAATATTTTTCGGCGGTTTTCATGGCGGAGATGATAGCAGGAAACAGAAAGTCTGAAGAGGTAAATATAAAACTTATGTCCGGGTGGGCCTGCAGGGCATTGGTCACCCCGGCCAGGGCCTTTTCCTGGTTCCATTCACTGGGGACTTCTGCTACCACCTCAATGATCTCAGGATAAGCCCTTACCGCCTGATGAAACCCTTCCCTCCTGTTTACCGCATTAATATCGCCCAGGTCCCCCAGTACCACCAGGGCCTTATGTATTTTACCGGATCTTTGGGCCAGTTCACACATATAGGTTACGGTATTGCGGGATATTTCCAGGTTATCTGCTACCACTGTCACATAATCACCCTGGTTCTTGGCCGGCACCCTGTTATACACCGCAATTGGTATGCCAGCCCGGTTGGCGGCTTTAATAACGGGAATAACCGTATAGCTGTCTTTGGGCGCTATCACGATCCCTGACACCCCCAGGGAAATAAAGTTATTGATCTGTTCGAATTGCCGGTTGGCATCGCCATTGGCTACCGCCACTATGAAATCAAATCCACTTTTTACACATTCCGCCTTTACCGCCTCCACACTGGCCACCCAGTATTCAGTCTGCAAGGTTTCAAAGGAAATCCCGATTACCGGACGCTCCCGCTCATGGGAACAGGATGCCGCACCCAATATCAACCATATTATCCAGAGTATCAGTTTGCTCATATCTGTTAATGGCTAGGTAAGATACTTAAAACCTGCTGTTCGCTTACCGTGACTGTCAACCAGTACCACAGCAAAGATAAGCCCGGCAGTGATCAGCGGATACAGGTAAGGGTCGGCGTTTATGATTACCAGTCCGTTCTGAATGGTTTGGATCAGCAGCGCCCCCACCAGGGTACCGGGAAAAATTGCACCCCTGCCGCCGAATAAACTGGTGCCCCCCAACACTGCCGCGGCGATGGCTGTAAACTCACTCTGGTGGCCGAAACTGGGTGATATGGCCCCTAATTGGGCTATGGCCACGAAACCCCCGATAGCCCCGCACAATCCGCTGATGAGGTAGACTTTCAATAAAATATTATCGACCCGGATACCGGCTTTGACAGATTTCTCCCGGCTGTGGCCGATGGCGTATAGCTGCCGGCCTAAAGAGGTATTAGCTAATAACAGGTGAAGCGCGGTCAATACTATGATCATGATAATCACCGGCAGCGGAATGCCCAGTATCTTATGTGACCCAATAGCCAGGAATGATTCCGGTAAATTGACCGCCCTGGTGTCTGATATATAAAGTCCCAGGCCCCGTCCTATGTATAAAGTGGCCAGGGTCACTATAAAAGGCACCACTTTAAACCTGACGATGGATATCCCATTGACCCAGCCCATGGCAATACCTACCAGTAAAATCACTGGTATGGCCATCCAGACGGCCATTCCACCAGTTACCAGTTTGCCCGATATAACCCCCGCCAGGAACATCACGGAGCCCACTGACAGGTCTATTCCAGCGGTGATCAATACCAGGGTCATGCCTGCGGCAATAATGGCCAGGCCTGAAACCTGTATCAGGATATTTAGAAAATTCCTGGCGTTGAGAAATCCGTCACTTAAACTGCTAAACAATACTACCACCAATAACAGCAATACCACCGTGGAATTCCGGGTAATCCTGTTGATCATATTTCGGTTTTTATCCGTCATTCAGAGACTTTCTTTAGTGCATGTTTTAAAATTGCAGACTGATCAAAATCCTCTTTTTTGAATTCCGCAGAAATTGCGCCCTGATTCATTACCAGGATCCGGTCGCACATTCCCAGTAATTCCTCTATTTCTGAAGAGATCAGCAGCACGCAGGAGCCCTGCTCCACCAGCTGGTTGATCAGATGATAAATTTCCTCCCTGGCGCCTATGTCGATACCTTTGGTAGGTTCATCCAGGATCAGCAGTTCAGGATTGGTCATGAGCCACCTGGCCAGCAGTACCTTTTGCTGATTACCACCGGACAACTCGCTTACCGGTTGTTCATCCAGGTTTTGATAGCGGACCCTGGTTGAATTTACTTTGTCTTTCACTTGCGATCTGACCGGCCCGAAATCCAGCCAGCCGCTGATCCTTTTAGCAAACCAGGGTAAAGCCGCCAGTTGCACATTTTCCATAATGCTCTTAAAGGAAAGTATACCCTCTTCCCGCCGGTCTTCTGTCAAATAAACCACCCCCTTTTTAATCCAGCTGCGTGGCTTGAATTTGTGGTATGGGTGTCCTTTCCATTCTGCATGTCCCTCATAAACCTTCTCCAGGCCGTAAAGCCCCCGGGCAAATTCAGACCTGCCGGCGCCTACCAACCCGTACAGGCCTACAACTTCCCTTTCCTTTATTTTGAAAGATACTTGGTTGACTCTGTCTACATTCATTTTTTCTACTACCAGTTTATTCCCGTTGCCGGGACTGGTTTTCCTCTGAGGGAAAAACTGCTCCAGGTCCCTGCCCACCATATCCCGGATCATCTGCTTTTTGGAATATTGACTGGCCTCCCGGAAAGCGATCAGCCGGCCATCCCGCAGTACTGCAATGCGATCAGCGATGGCTTTCACCTGGTCCAGGTTGTGGCTGATAAAGATCATGGATATCTCCCTTTGCTTCAATTCAGAGATCAAGGACAATAAACGGCCTGTTTCTTCCTGCGATAAGGCTGTGGTGGGTTCATCAAATATGATCAGCCTGGGCCGCCCCTTCAGGGCTTTGGCAATTTCCACCAATTGTTGCTGCCCGTTGGTAAGTTCCGCTACCAGTGTTGAAGGGGACTGAGCCAGTCCCACTTCCTCCAAAAGCTTTTTGGTCTTTTTATGCAAGTCATGGTGATCGATAAAACCGCGCCTTAGAGGGAATTCATTGATGAACAGATTTTCCTTTATGGTCAGATTTGGAAACAGGTTAAGCTCCTGATGAATAAAGGCAATACCCTGTTGTAATGAATCCATCACTTCAAGGGGATGGTAAGGTTGTCCGTTGAATTCGATCTCCCCTTCGGTAGGTTCAAAAACACCCCCCAGAATGTTCATCAAAGTGGATTTTCCGGCCCCGTTCTCTCCCACCAGTCCCAATGTTTCCCCCTTTTCCAGTGCAAAACTGATCTCTTTTAGTACCTTAACCGGTCCAAAGGACTTTCCTATATAATGAAGTTTAAGCATGGATCAGTGAGTTCCTTCTTTGCTGGTTATACAAAGCGGTCAAAAGTATAATAGCGCCTTTCACCATCATGATCAGGAAAAAGGACATGCCTACCAGGTTCAGGCTGTTGTCCAGCATGGTCATCAGCAACGCTCCCCCTGCTGTCCACTGCAACTTTCCCTGGCCACCGAATAAACTGGTGCCCCCGATGATTACCGCCCCGATAACATCCAAAAGAATATTTTGTCCCATCACCGGTGATCCTGTTTCCAGCCGCGCGGTATAAATCAATGAACCGAGACTGGCACATAGCCCACTTATGATATAAACGGATACTAGAGTTATCGATACACTGACGCCTGATATCCAGGAAGTTTTGATATTAGTGCCCACCGCATAGATCCAGGCGCCCAATATTGTTTTATTCAGGACCAGGTAACAAACCAAAAACACCAGCGCCCCCAGATAGACAGGGTAAGGCAAACCAATGAATGTTTTATAGGGTGCGTCAACCAAAAGTGGAGGTAAATTGTATATACTTTGAGACCTGGTGAGCCATATGGCCATCCCGCTGAAAAACATCAGGGTGGTGAGGGTTACCATAAACGCCGGCATCTTCAGTCTGGCCACCGATACCCCGTTGATAAAGCCAATAACAACTCCTACTGCCAGCATACCGGTCACACCTGCCATGGTGGCCGCGTAAGCATTGCCGAACAACCCGGTATCATCACTCATTAGATAACCTCCCGCCACGCTGGAGACCGCAATAATGGAAGCAATGGACAAATCAATACCCGCGGTAAGGATCACAAAGGTCTGACCAAGGGCCAGGATCAATATTGGGATGAAATTGTAGATCAGGTTCCAGGAATTATTAGCGCCAAAAAAGCCGGGAACGGCCACAGCCATCAGCAGGTAGTAGATCAGGCAAACTCCAATAACGGGGTTTCTGCCCAGGGATCCCTTTATCTCTTCAAGTAATTTCATTTACTAAGGAATGCCAGGGCATAAGCTGTTAACCCCACTGAACCCTTAATTTCCCGGAGGTTCAGATTATCAAACTGAATTTGCCTGTTCATAAGTTTCCATACGTTATCAACATCCATAAAATAAGCCCTGCAATTTTTCCATTCAACCGGCAGCTTAACAGAAATGTCCCGGTTGGTGAAATTAACCAACACCAATTCCCTATCTCCGGTCACCAGACCTCCCAATGACAAAGGGTCCGGGCACCGGATCGGTCGAAATGTTTTTTCTTTCCGGTCCAACAGGTACTTAAAGACAAAATACATTGGATAAAGTGTTTCCGAAATAATTCCCTTAGGTCCTACTGCCTCAAAATAGGTAACAGAGGCCAATTTGGTACTAACCAGGTTTTGTAAGCTTCCCAATAGCCAACCAGCTCCGAACAATGTTGCCTGCCGGTGGTCAACCGCATCATTCGGGTGGGGAGCAGCGCTTTCCGTGGCATTGGGATTCCAGCGCATTTTAAAGGTTACCGGTGAAATACGTATCGCACGTCCGCCGGAAAAGCTGTTGGCAGTGTTTACCGTATCGGTCTGTGCATATAAATTTTCCACCAGGGAAAGATCGTCAAAGGCATGGGCCTGGGGATTGATGGAATATACCAGATGGTCGAGCATTGGATGATCCACCCGGTTCCGGTTCAACTCGGTAAAAAATGCATTGGTACCTGCTCCAATACTGGTCTTTGGAAATGCGGCTTTCACCCTGTCCACTGTCCTATTTACCGTACGATTGCTGGTAAACCGGCTTTGATAGTCAAACAGATGAATTATTTCCGGGATTCGATCCAGGTTGGTAGCAGCGTCAATGAACTCGTCCACTTCGGCAGTGGCATTCTTAAAGAACAGGCTCAATTCCAGCCCCAGTCCCAGCTTTTTAGCCTCATCCTCCGCCTCCTTCAAAGTGAATTTCCAATCTTCGCTAGATAACAGCAGGTCAACCTGGTAGTGATCGAATTTTACCTGCTTTAATAAATCGAGTTGGTCCCCGGTTAAGTGATTTGCCTGGGAAGACCTGGAAACACCAACCCTGGGCAATTTATATGCTTCAGGGGAAACTTTAAAACTTAAAGCCTGCGGGTTGCCAGGCTGAACCGAAACTGCCCCGGTACCGGTCACTGTAAGCTCAATTTTCTGACTCACCGCATCCCCGGCCTCCAGATTTTTGGGGAATGGTAAAGCCAGCGGGGTACAATAGGTCTTATAGCTGTCATCCGTCCAGTTGCGCTGATCTTCTGTTTCAAACACTTCTCCCGAGAATTCCAGCCGGGCTTCGCTGGCGCCGACTTTCCATTTCATAGCTTTAATATCATAGAAAGGCTGATGTGGACTGATCAATTCCGGAAATTGCTGATCTTCGGTGGCGCCGTCGCTATGATAAATGGTGACTGGCTTACCCCGGCATTCCTTATTGGGATGCAGTACGGTGAACCCCACCCGGTTTCCTTTGAAGGCTTTTAGCGCTTTGCCATTTATGACGAATATCAGCCTGCTGTCGGCTGTTCCTTCAATCTGGCATTCCCATAAAAAATCTACCGCATCCTGCCGGGCCCGGCATTTATAGGTTATCCTGAAACTATCTGATTGATGTTCAATCACTTCATTCTCAACCACCTGTGGGATGGTATTCCAGTTCTGGTCCCTCACCATGAAGTTTATCATTCTCAGGACCTCTGATTCTCCTAATTTGATATACCGGAGAAAGCCATTAGCATAGTACAGGGACAGGGTACCTGCCCTGAATTCACGCATTTCCGGCTGGGCTGCTACCTGACCGTATTTCAGCAGGTTATCCGATGGTGGTTGCACGTGTTGTCAGGTAATAGCTTTTATTTGAGCGGCTACGGATTCGTCCTCGAAGATATCTTTCCAGTTCTCCTTAAAAATAAGCTTCTCCCCTATTTTGATGGCTTTTAAGGCGGCGTCTGAGAACTGCCCTCCTGGCAGTTGCCCGAATAGCAGGGCCAGTTCGATATTGATATGTCCCAGGAAAAAATCATAGGCCGCCCCTTTGGGAACTCCCTTGGCTACCACCAGGTCCACCGCTTCTTTCATTTTGGTGACCAGGGCTGCGGCAAAGGTTTCAGAAAGGGCCGGCTCCAGTATGCCCATCTGCTCGATGGTAATGCGGTGCGAAACCGTTACCGGGGCATAAATTGATCTGGCCAGTGCTTCACCGCGCTGATAGTCCGGCTCCTCTCCCTGGATCAGGGCACAAACAATGGTCTGCCTGGCGGCTATACCGCCGAAGTAATCGTAATGATCCTTTTCAACCGGTTCCCAGTTGAAAACCGACGGGTGAGACGGATGCGAGGCAAAATATACAATATCCTCCCTGTGCGGCAGCGCTCCCGCCAGCGGAGCTGCCGGATCCAGAAAGACCCCCATTGACCCCGGTTTCATCATGGGCACGTACTGATCACATATTTTCCCAATATAAATATCCGGAACTGCGAAGATTACCATGTCTGCAGCCGGTATGACCTGGTCTGGCAGGGAAACCTGTTCCCGGTTTTCCTGTACCCGCCTGATCCCCTCCTGACTGACTTCCAGATAGGATACCTGGTAATTCGTTTTTTGCAGGTTCCTGGTGAGCCTGACCCCCATTTTACCACCAGCCCCGATTAATGTTACTCTTGTCATACTGTTATTAATTAAGTGATTTTCCCGCTAAAATTGATTCAAAATACTTTTTATTGCCGTTTTGCCCTCCCTTAAGCGCAATCTCCAGTCCGTCAAACCTGGTGTCTTTGGAATGCGCTACACACAATGGGGCCCCGGGCGCTATGGGACAAAGTATTTCCAATGCATAGATCCCCAGTGTGCGTGATACATATCCCGCGGTATCACCTCCGGCCACCACCACCCGGAGTTTTCCGGTACGGTTCAGGATTTCCTTTAATAAATCCCCTTGCGCTCCTGCAATAATTTTTCCGGTATTTTTTTGATCAAAACCATTGTCAGCCAGGTATTGGTTTGTTTTGGCAATTGCAGGGTCATCAGGCCCCATTGCGGAATACAAAACAGGTACCTGCCGTCGTTCCAGTGACTGCAGCGCAGATTTGATCAATAAATCTATCTCCGGCCCTCTTTTGGTTTCATTTACCAGGTTCAGGGTGTTGATGCGTATGGTCTTATGTCCAAGAGACTCCATATGCACAACCTGTTCCGCGGTACCGGGGGCCGCACTGCCGGCCATGACTACCAGGTCTTGCCTGCTGCCTGGTGTGGCGGACTGTTCCACCTTTTTGATTTTTTTTAAATGCTGAAGATATAATGCCAGGGCCAGCTCCACTCCGGAAGATCCTACCAGTAACGCGGGCGCTGCCTCTACCAGCAGTCGGCCTATGGTTTTCAGGTGACTATTATCAATGGTATCGAATGACACAAAATTTCCTGATTTTTCCGTAAGCCGGCCAAGATACCTGCCGGGATCGCCATATGCTCCTTCCAGGGCAAACTTGTCCATTAACCTTATGCTGCGGCTGGTTTGTTTGCTCAGATGCGCTCCCAGGTCACTCTCAGTCATAGGGGTAACCGGATGCCTGCTCATGGTGGGATGACGGTCAAGCCGGTAGGTGGTATTGTTCACCCTGGCAAACAGGTTACCGAACGCCACAAAACGGTTCAGGAAAGGGGCCCCCACTACCAGCGGAATAAAGGCCGACGGAAAAGATCTGAGCGCCAGTTCCACCGCATGCCCGATATTGCCGGTCTTAACCGAACTATCAAAAGTAGAGCATATCTTGTAGTGGAAGAAGTCGGCAGGTGTACTGCGGATCTTTTCAAAGATCCCGGGAAGTTCCCGGTCCATCCCGGTAGGGGTCAGGCTGCGTGAGACTCCCGCCACTCCGAAAGCCCTGATCTTACCGGAGCAGTCTTCAGAACCTACACCTGCCTTTAATCGAAAGGCTTCAACTTCCTGTTTTTCAGGGGCATTTAAAAACAAAGCGGTAGGAATACCATTTAAAGACAGTACCTCCATGACATCGGTGGACCCGGTGAAATCATCTCCGTAGAAACTGAGAAAAATATCCTTTTTAAAGACCGGCTTACCCATAAAACTCCAGGGCCTGTTTTAACTCAGGATGTCTATCGGCATACTCATTCAGTGATTTTCCGTTCATGGCCGCATCCCAGGCCTGCTGGATACTTTTGACCCCTGCCTCAATTCCACCGGGATGGGCCACGATCCCACCACCGCACAAATACATCAGGTCTACACTTTTGATCTCATCATAGGTGTCTGTGGCCTGTCCGGCCCATTGACCGGAAGACAATACCGGCATCACCGGATACCCTCCCAATAACGGTGTTAAACAAGCCCTGATGGAAGCAATAACGGACTCATCGCTTTCACAAAACTTGTTCCGGATGCCATTGGTATGAATGTGATCTACTCCGGCCACCCGCCAGATCTTTTGATAGGCGGTGAATCCAATGCCCAACACCGGGCTTCTGTCGAAAATGCCCCAGCCGTTCCGGTGCCCGTGTACCGGCATCTGGCTTTGTTCCGCTACCTTGATCCCGGCGGAGATCCCCACCCAATTCAGGTTGATCATCACACAAGTCCCTCCTTCCTGCAACAGGTAATCATGACGCATCATCATATCGTCAAGGTCGCCGCTGATATTGAAGGCAAACATGGGTTTAACCCCGGTACGCTGTGCATGACTGTTTATTACTGCCATTACCTGGTCAACCCTTTCCTTAAAGGGCGAATGGGGAGAGTCCCCCATCAGTTCATCATCCTTAATAAAATCAAGCCCAGCCTCGATCAGGGTTTTTACCCGATAAGCGGTCTCTTCCGGGGTAAGCCCCACCGAAGGTTTGATGATGGTCCCTATGATAGGCCTGTTATATACCCCTGTCAGTGACCTGGTACCCTCTATGCCAAAGCGCGGGCCTGGGTAGTGTTCTGCGAATTCTGCGGGAATATCTACATCCAGCAATTTAATTCCCGAGAAAGGACTCAATTCAAACAGGTTACCGGCCACCGTAGCACACAGATTGGGTAAATTGGCGCCCACATTATCGAAGGGCCAGCAGATTTCCACCAGGGCCCGGTTAATAGGGCGACCTTTCATATGCCTGGCCCCGGGCAGTGACGGGCTTGAAACAGTTTCAGTGGGGGTAATTGACAAAATTTCCGCCCCGGAACGCTCCCTTAACTGGTCTGTTTCACCGGGGATCTTAACAAAAGTGCCACTGGACTGCTCTCCAGCCAGAATTTCAGCGGCCTTTTCCAGTTCGAAGGAGGTTTCGATCAGGTAGCTGGCTTTCAGGGTTTTAGTCATGACCTTCAAATTCATCCATTACCACCAGCTTTTTATGTTCAGCGCTATGGTAACAGGCCCAGATCAGCCGGGAAGTCTGGTAATTGTCATCGCCGGTGGTTTCTGCTGCTCCTCCTCTCAGGCCATCAAGCAGGTTGGCCTGGGTACCTACTATACTACAATGTACCAGAGCGTACTCGGGGTTCACCCATGGGTAAAGCTGTGGCTCCACCTTTTCAACCCTGGTGCCTCCGGCATCGGTAATTTTTATGGTCATATCCGGGGCCAGTTCAATGGAACCTTTTTCGGCTTCAATTAAAAGCAGCGTTTCGGGAAATACCTCCTGCTCCAGTATGCTGGCGTACGACATCTCTGCGTAGCAGTGAACCCCGTCGGTCATTTCCATCAAAACGGTAGCCACATCCTCACCCTTTATGGACTGGTTCACCCGTCGGGTAAGGCAGCGCAAATTGTGAGCCTCACCAAAAAGAAACCTGCATATATCCAGGGTATGAGAACCAATGTCAGTCAAAATAAAGCGGTCCAACTGTCTCAAAGCCGGTTGGTTATCAAATACCGGAAATGCAGAGCAAAAACTGACCCTCGCTTTAAAAGGCTGGCCTATTATGCCGGAATCCAAAAGCTCTTTTACCCGTCGAATGGGGAGCTGCCAGCGAAAATTCTCGTTCACCAACAGCATGACCCCATTTTCTTTACAGGCCTTTACCATTTCAGCACAGCCATTCAGAGAGGGCGCCATTGGCTTTTGACAAACTACGTGCAGGCCCCGGGCTGCAGCCATCTTTGCTAACGGGAGATGGCTATCCACAGCGGAAATAATATCTACAAAGTCCAGGGATTCGTTGGCCAGCAGTTCTTCTGCATCTGAATAAACACCTGGTATGTCAAACTTCTCAGCCATGGTCCGGCACTTCTGCAGATCAGGATCACAAATGGCCATTAATTTCAAACCATCAAGTTCTTTCCATCCGGCAATCTGGTAGTTACTCCAGAAACCAGCGCCAAACACTGCAAATTTCAGTTCCTTCATCGGCATACCGTGCTAAGATGACCTTCTAAAGGTAAGTATAAAATAATTGGGCTTTGTTCGCTAATTTGTTACTTTTTGAACCAATGTTTATGCATTCTGTCGTT
>Ga0268386_10004013_pt1 | contig 10791 bp, 9 predicted proteins | sample RVTome_15_FD_200260 | JGI IMG/M metagenome (GOLD analysis project Ga0268386, IMG submission 200260) | Soil microbial communities from uranium-contaminated site in the Upper Colorado River Basin, Wyoming, United States - RVT150D86... ... | reverse complement strand
GCCCTCGTCACGCCGCCGCAACCTCCGGTTCGTACCCTGCTGCCGATCCTACCGGCGTCGTTCCCGAGGAGATAGACCCATGAGGAGATTCCTCTCGTTGGCCGTTGCCCTTTTCCTCCCCGCCCTGGCCGCCGCCCAGGTGGACCGCGCCACCCTGAGCGGAGTGGTGCGCGACCCCACCGGCGCCGCCGTCGCCGGGGGCACGGTCACCATCACCCACGTCGCGAGCAACGTGACGACCCGCCTGACCACCACCTCGGAAGGCGGCTACCTGGCGGTGAGCCTCCTCCCCGGGCGGTACCGGGTGGAGGTCGAGGCCCCCGGCTTCCAGAAGGCGGCCCAGACCGTGCTCCTCGAGGTGGGACAGCGGGCCCGGCTCGACGTGACCCTGGGGCTCGAGGCGCTCCAGGAGGCGGTGACGGTCGAGGCCCGCCGGCTCCTCGCCACGGAGCAGGCCGCCCTCGGCACGGTGGTGGACCAGACCTCGATCTCCAAGCTGCCCCTCGCGATCCGCAACTGGGACGACCTGCTCGTGCTGGTGGCCGGGGTGCAGGGCGACCGCTACACCGAGGAGTCGGGCGGGACCGCCTCCGGCCGCACCGGCGGCGTGTACGTCCACGGGAACCGGTCGCTCCAGAACAACTTCCTCCTCGACGGGGTGGACAACAACACGATCTCGACGAACGTGCAGGAGCTCTCGACCCAGGTGGCCCGGCCGTCGATCGACTCGATCGAGGAGTTCAAGGTCGTGACGTCTCCCTACTCCGCCGAGTACGGGCGGGCCCCGGGGGCGGCGATCAGCGTGAGCACCAAGTCGGGGACCAACCGCATCCGGGGGACGGTCTACGACTTCTACCGGAACGACCGCTTCGACGCCAACACGTTCTTCGCGAACCGGGCGGGGGCGGAGAAGCCGGAGAACGACCAGAACCAGTTCGGGGGGAACGTCGGGGGGCCGATCGTGAAGGACAGGGCGTTCTTCTTCTTCGACTACGAGGGGACGAGGATCAAGAAGGGGGTCACCCGGCTGACCCGGGTGCCGACCCTCGACGAGCGCCAGGGCGTCTTCACGGGCGCGGTGCGGGACCCCCTCACCGGCCAGCCCTTCCCGGGCAACACCATCCCCGCCGACCGCATCGACCCGGTGGCCGCGCGGATCTTCGCCCTCCTCCCCGCCCCCAACCAGTCGGGGACCAACAACTTCTTCCGGCAGCCGAGCGTCGAGGACGACTCGGACCGGTTCACCGGCCGCCTCGACCTCAAGGCCTCGGACGCCGACAACGTCTTCGCCCGCTACATCTACACCAACCGCGACCGCGTCATCCCGGGCTACTTCGGAGGGACGATCGACGGCACCGGCACCTCGGCCTGGGGCCGCCAGGACATCAAGTCCCACGGCCTCGTCCTGGGCTGGACGAGGATCTTCAGCCCCACCGTCGTCAACGAGTTCCGCTTCAGCTTCGCCCGGGCCCAGTCCGACGCGGTGCAGGACCCCTTCGGCGAGAACGGCCCCGAGGAGATCGGCCTCCCCGGCGTCCCCGACGACCCCACGATCAACGGAGGCATCACCGGGGTGACGATCAGCGGCTTCTTCGGCGGGGGCGGGGGCGGCCGGATGGGGTCTCCCGACTTCCTCCCGAAGTTCCAGCGGACCGACCAGTTCGAGTTCCTGAACACCCTCTCCTGGCTCAAGGGGGCCCACCAGCTCAAGTTCGGTTTCGACGTCCTCGCCCCCATGAAGAACGAGTACCTCGACATCCCGGCCACCCGGGGCACCGTGGGCTTCGCCGGGAGGTTCACCGGCAACTCGGTGGCCGACTTCCTCCTCGGCCACGTGTCGGACGCCCAGCTCTCGAACCTGTTCGTGGCCGACCAGAGGCACTGGGCCGCCTCGTTCTTCGTCCAGGACGACTGGAAGATCACCCGGAGGCTGTCGTTGAACCTGGGCCTCCGCTACGACTTCATCACCCCCGCCCTCGAGGGCGAGGACCGCCAGACGAACTTCGACCCCGCGACGGGCTCGCTCGTCTTCGCCTCGGACGGCTCCCTCGAGGAGCGGGGGCTCGTGGAGCCCGACCGGAACAACTTCGCCCCGCGGATCGGGATCGTCTACCAGGCCGACGAGCGCACGGTGGTGCGGGGCGGGTACGGGATCTTCTACAACCTGTTCGACCGGATCGGCAGCGAGGACCAGCTCGCGCTCAACCCGCCCCAGCTCATCAACAACAGCCTCTCCACCAGCTCGACCACGACCCCGCTCTTCCTCCTGGAGCAGGGCTTTCCCGGGGGCTTCCTGGACCCGAGCGCCCTCGACCTGCGCCGCATCCGCATCCGGGCGGTCGACCGGGACGCCCCCAAGACCACGATCCACCAGTTCAGCGCGGGGGTGCAGCGGATGGTCACCCCGGCCCTGGTCGTGTCCCTCGACGGCGTGGCCACCGTCGGCCGCAACCTCGCCAACCTGCGCAACCTGAACCAGCCGGCCGGGGGGAGCGGGCCCCTGCCCTACCCGGGATTCGGGCCGATCGAGTGGCGCGAGCAGCGGGCGGAGTCGAACTACAAGGGGATCGACCTGACGGTGGAGCGGCGCTTCACCCGGCGCTGGGGCTTCGGGGTCGCCTACACGCTCTCGAAGTCCGAGGACACGAGCGGGGAGCACCTGGCCACCCCCGCGAGCTTCCCCCAGAACGCCGGCGACATCGAGTCCTGGCGGGGGCCGAGCGACTACGACATCCGCCACCGGCTCGTGGGGAGCTTCGTGGTCGAGCCGTTCTCCGGCTGGGTCCTCTCCGGGATCATCACCTACCGCTCGGGCCGGCCGTTCACGGTGACCCAGGGGAACAACAACGTGGGCCAGCTCGCCACCGGCCTCCCCAACCGTATCGGCGGCGGGGAGGGGGAGAAGACGGTCGAGAGCTGGTTCGACCCGACCGCCTTCCAGGCGGTCCCCACCGGGACGTTCGGCGACTCGGGGCGGAACATCCTCCGGGGGCCGGACTGGAAGACCCTCGACCTCTCGCTGCAGAAGCGCTTCGCCTTCAGAGAGACGCTCGGGGTGACGCTGCGCTGGGACGTGTTCAACGCCTTCAACCGGGCCAACTTCGGGATCCCCACCGCGAACCTATCGAGCGGCTCGGTCGCGACGATCTCGAGCCTGTCCGGGGACCCCCGGATCATGCAGTTCTCGCTGCGCCTGGAGTTCTGAGCCAGGGATCCGATCGACCGCGCCGCCCTCAGCGCTTCGAGGCCGCCTTCCGGACGAGGCCGACCGCCCGGGTCGCGTCCGCGTCGCTCGCGAAGCCGAACACGGCCGAGTAGCGCCGTCCCAGCACCTGGGCGACGAGGAAGGTCAGGTTGACCCCCTCGTCGGCGAGGGCCCGGGCGATCCGGTGGCCCAGCCCCGCCCGGTTGTCGCCGTTCACCACCACCGCCGGGACGTGGGAGGGGGAGAGCCCCGCCCCCTCCGCGGCCTCGCTGAGCTTCTTCCCCCCGACCGGCCAGACCTCGAACACCGCCCGCGCCGGATCGCCCGGGAGACGGTAGCCCATCACCACCTCCAGGTCGGCCTTCGCGAAGGCCAGGGGCTCCAGCACCTGGGCGAGGGCCCCCGGCCGGTCCTGGACCTCCGTCCTCCAGAGGATCGCCTTCTTCACGGTCACCGCCATGGCCGCCTCCGTTTCGTTTCCCCGAGGGTAGGCCGAGGGGCGGGGGTGGTCAATGAGCCCGACGGCGGGCCCGGCGGGCCGGACCAGTCCCCGGGCCGGCCCCGGCCGGCGAGGTGCAGGCGCGGCGGCGACTCGGTAGAATCGGAGCGTCGTCTTTCCATTCCGAGGAGTCTCCATGCCCGACAACACCATCACCGTGCGGAGCAACGGGCCCCTGCGCATCGAGGGGGACGGGATCGTCCTGCTCGACCAGGAGGGCCGCCCGTTCGGCCTGGCCGGCCGGAACGCGATCTCCCTCTGTCGCTGCGGCCAGTCGTCCAACAAGCCCTTCTGCGACGGGACCCACAACAAGGTCGGCTTCGCGTCGGAGTGCCCGGCCCGCGACCTGCCGCCGCCCGCCCCCAAGGCGTGAGGAACCCCCGAACCATGTCCCAGCGCGCCGCCGCTCGCCTCGCCCTCGCCGCCGCCCTCGTCCTGCCCGCTTGCGGCAGTGGCGACCCGACGCTTCCCGAGGGCATCTCCCGGTCGGTGATCGTGTTCGTGGTGGACCCGAACCCGGTGCTCGCCGCGCCTTCCGCGAGCTTCGGCTTCGCCAACATCCGCTACCGGGTGGTGGTGCAGGAGCAGGGCGGCCTCGGCGGGGAGTTCGTCTTCGTCAACGCCACCGTCTTCGACGTCCCCTCGGGCCGGTCGGTGGCGGTCAACAACTTCGACGGCGACGACCTGATCGTCTTCACCGGCTCCAAGCGGCTCGAGGGGGGCCAGACCGTCGAGATCGCCCAGCAGATCGACTTCGGGCTCCTCCAGGACTCCACCGGGGCGGAGCTCACGGTGGCCGTGCAGTTCCGCGACGACCGGGGGAACGTCCTCAACCAGGCCCTCCTCGTCCCCATCACGTTCCCGACTCCGTCTCCCTCCCCGTCTCCCTCGTGAGCGGTCGCCGGAGCGGCGTCCTGCTCCACCCGACGAGCCTGCCCGGGCCCGACGGGATCGGCGACCTCGGCGGCTGTGCCCGGGCCTTCGTCTCCTTCCTCCGCGAGACGCGCCAGGGGCTGTGGCAGGTCCTGCCCCTCGGGCCCACCGGCTACGGCGACTCGCCCTACCAGTGCTTCTCGGCGTTCGCGGGGAACCCGCTCCTCGTGAGCCTCGACGCCCTGGTGGAGGAGGGGCTGCTCGGGCCGTCCGACCTGGCCGGGCGGCCCGGGCCCTCGACGCGGGAGGTCGACTACGAGGCGGTCCTCGCCTTCAAGCGGCCCCTCCTCGGCCGGGCCTTCGAGGCTTTCGAGAGGAAGGCGCCCCCCGCGCGGCGCGACGCATTCCTCGCCTTCTGCCAGGAGCGGGGGGCCTGGCTCGACGACTTCGGCGTGTTCATGGCCCTGAAGGACGCGAACGGCGGGAGGTCCTGGGTCACCTGGGACCGCCCGATCGTGGCCCGCGAGGAGGAGGCCCTCGCCCGGGCGCGCCGGGAGCTGGAGCGGGAGGCCCGGGGGGCGCGCTTCGCGCAGTTCCTCTTCTTCGAGCAGTGGGCGGCCCTCCGCGCGCTCGCCCACGGAAGCCGCGTCGAGATCATGGGCGACCTCCCGATCTTCGTGGCCCACGACAGCTCCGACGTGTGGGCCCACCCCGAGCTCTTCCACCTCGCCGACGACGGGAGCCCCTCGCTCATCGCGGGAGTGCCCCCCGACTACTTCAGCGCCACCGGGCAGCGCTGGGGCAACCCGCTCTACCGCTGGGACGTCCTCGCCCGCACCGCCTACGCGTGGTGGATCGACCGGGTGCGCTCCCTCCTCCAGCTCGTGGACTCGGTCCGGCTCGACCACTTCCGGGGCTTCGAGGCGTACTGGGAGATCCCCGGCCACGAGCCCACCGCGGTGAACGGCCGGTGGGTGAAGGGGCCGGGAGGGGCGTTCCTCGAGGCGCTCCAGGCGGCCCTCGGGAAGCTGCCGATCGTAGCCGAGAACCTCGGGGTGATCACCTCGGAGGTCGAGGGCCTGCGCGCCCGGTTCGGCTTCCCCGGGATGGCCATCCTCCAGTTCGCCTTCGGCACCGACCCCCAGGCCCCGACGTTCATCCCCCACAACTATCCCCGCGACCTGGTGGCGTACACGGGGACCCACGACAACGACACGGTGGTGGGCTGGTGGGAGAGCGGGGTGGGGGACTCGACCCGTAGCCGCGGGGAGGTGGAGAGCGAGCGGGCGCGCGCGCTCGCCTACGTGGGGGGCGACGGGACGGAGATCCACTGGGACTTCATCCGGACGCTCTTCGTGTCGGTGGCGGAGACCGCGATCGTGCCCCTCCCGGACGTGCTCGGGCTCGGGAGCGCGGCCCGCATGAACGTCCCCGGGCGCCTGGGGGGCAACTGGCGCTGGCGCTGCCCGGAGGACGCCCTGACCGCCGAGGTGCGCCGCCGGCTGGGGGCGATCACCGAGGCCAGCGGCCGGGCCCGGGACCGGGCCGCCGAGGACCCCTCGTCGCGCTCCGGCCGTCAATGAGCTTCGGAGTCCGCGGGTCCGGCCGGCCGCGGGCGTGACCACCTGGCCAGGGAGGCAGCCATGGAGAAGCCCCGACTCGGTTTCTGGCAGGTCTGGAACATGAGCTTCGGCTTCGTGGGCATCCAGTTCGGCTGGGGGCTGCAGATGGCGAACATGAGCGCCATCTACGAGTACCTCGGGGCGAGCCCCGACGAGATCCCCATGCTCTGGCTGGCCGCGCCCCTCACCGGCCTCCTCGTCCAGCCCGTCGTCGGGGCGATGAGCGACCGGACCTGGGGTCCCCTCGGCCGGCGCCGGCCCTACTTCCTCGTGGGGGCGATCCTCGCCTCGATCGCCCTCGTGCTGATGCCCAACTCGTCGGCCCTCTGGATGGCCGCCGGGCTCCTGTGGATCCTCGACGCCTCGATCAACGTCAGCATGGAGCCCTTCCGGGCCTTCGTGGCCGACCTCCTCCCCGAGGAGCAGCGGACCCAGGGGTTCGCGATGCAGAGCCTGTTCATCGGCCTGGGGGCGGTGGTGGCTTCGGCCCTCCCCTACCTCCTCACCAACTTCTTCGGGGTCACCGGCGAGGCGGGGGCGGGGGGGGACGCGATCCCCCTCACGGTGAAGCTCTCGTTCTACGTGGGCTCCGCCGCCTTCTTCGCGTCGGTGCTGTGGACGATCCTGACCACCCGGGAGTACCCCCCCGAGGACCTCCAGGCGTTCCGGGCGCGCCGGGCCGAGCGGGCCGGGCTCGCGGGCACCGCGGCCGAGATCCTGGGCGCCCTCCGGGAGATGCCGCCCGCGATGAAGCGCCTGGCCCCGGTGCAGCTCTGCACCTGGTTCGGCCTCTTCTGCATGTGGCTCTACTTCCCGGTGGCGGTGGCCCGGAACGTCTTCGGGGCGCCCGACGAGACCTCGCCCGTGTACCGCCAGGGGGTGGAGTGGGCGGGGATCTGCTTCGCCACGTACTCGGCGGTGACCTTCGTTGTCGCCTTCGCCCTCCCCGCCCTCGCCCGGGCCCTCGGGCGCAAGGGAACGCACTCGCTCTGCCTGGCCTGCGGCGGGCTCGGGCTCCTCTCGGTGGCGGTGATCCGCGATCCCTGGCTCCTCCTCCTGTCGATGGCCGGGGTGGGGATCGCCTGGGCGAGCGTCCTCTCGATGCCCTACGCGCTCCTGTCGGAGTCGCTCCCCGCGGACCGGACCGGCGTGTACATGGGCATCTTCAACTTCTTCATCGTGATCCCCGAGATCGTGGCCTCGCTCTTCTTCGGGTGGGTGATGCTCCACGTGCTCGACAACGACCGCCAGGCGGCGGTGGTGGCGGGAGGCGCCTTCCTGCTCCTGGCCGCGGTCCTCGTGCAGCGGGTGCCGGAGTCGCGGCCCGCCGCCGCGCCGGGGGCGGCCCCCGCCCCGGCGGCGGGGTAGAGACACGAACGCCCGGGACCCCGACGGCCCCGGGCGTTCGAGAGTGGTCTTGTGGGTCGCTAGACCTTGCTGACGTTCGCGGCGCGGGGCCCCTTGGGGCTGTCCACGACCTCGAACCGGACCCGCTCGCCCTCGGTCAGGGTGCGGAATCCCTCGGCCCGGATCTCGGAGTGGTGGACGAAGACGTCCGGCCCGCCCTCACGGGACAGGAACCCGAAACCCTTGGACTCGTTGAACCACTTGACAGTGCCTTCGATCATGAACGTGCAGGCCTCCTTGGCCTCTGCCTAGTAGCCACGTCACCTGTGCGCCCACAAAACGAGAGGCAGCCACCCTTGGCTGCCCCCATCCGCAACGCCAGACAACGGCAACTAAAGCGCCCGGGACAATACCATGTTCGGGGTCGGTACACCAGTACTGCGCAACCACCAACCCACCGACCCCCGGTCCTCCGGGGGGTGGTGGGTCGGACCCACGACCCCCCCGAGGCCAGGGGCTCCGGAGGACGGCGGACGCCGGGGGAGCGGGGCCTCCCGAAACCCGGGGGGCCCCGCACCGGGGGGTGGCTCCGGGCGGACCCTCCCGGCTCCGGCGGGCGACGCGCGCCTACCGGAGGCTGGAGCGGGCCGGCCGCCCGGTGTCCTTCACGTAGAAGGCGAGCCCGAACCCGACGTAGTTCGGGCTGTCGTCGTTGAGGCCCAGGCCGTACTCGGCCAGGAAGTCGAGCTGCCGGGTGATCCGGATCTCGACACCCGGCACGACGTAGGCCCGGGTGAAGTCGTGGTCGCTGTCGTCGAGGGACTCGAACGACAGGCTGACCCCGCCGTACACCTCGAGCCAGGGGCTCACGTGGCCGCTGAGCAGTCCCGCGACGTCCACCGCCTTGGAGCTCGATCCCGCGCCGACGTCCGCGAGGTGGCCGCCCAGGCTCAGGGAGATGTCCACGTCGCCCCGGAAGATCCAGGCTTCGGCGTCGGCCCCGTAGAGGTTGAGGCCGTCGAAGAAGCCCACCTTCCCTTCCACGTCGAACCAGTCCGTGAAGCCGTACCCGAGGCGGGTGGCCACGCCCCACGAGTTGGGGGCCCCGTCATCGCCGAGGAGGACGGTGGGGAAGGCCGAGATCTTGACGTTGCCCCGGTTGATGGTCTCCGCCGAGTTGAGGATGAAGCTCTGGGCGGACGCGGGCGGGGCGAGCCCCGCCAGGAGCCCGACGACGGCACCGGCCACGGCTAGCATTCGTCTCACGGGTCACCTCCCGGCACGCCTCATGGCAAGGAGCGGGCCGGCGGCGGCGGGGCGCGGGACGGCCCCCGGGGGGGCTAACGTCCAGGAACGTCACGGGGTCGCGGCTGCGGGGGCGGTCGGGGGACGAGGAACGCAAAGGGAGGATTGTAGATTCCTCCAAGACCCTCGACACCGTGCTCGCCCGACCGGCCGCTCAGTCTCCCGGTGATCCGAGGAGCCGCGACGACGACGGGGTGAGATCGGCGCGGGCCCACGCCTTCTCGAACCGCGCCCGGACCTGGGCGGCCTGCTCGCTCCTCCCCTGGGCCTCGATCGCCTGGCTCAGCCCGAAGAGCGCCCAGCCGTTGTCGGGGTTCCGCCTCAGGTCCTCCCAGTAGACGGTCTCGGCCTCGCGGGGCCGGCCCGCGGCCTGGAGGACCGCCCCCAGGGCGTGCCGGGGCGGGTAGTGCCACTCGGAGGGCTCGGTGTAGACGAGGCCGTCCTCCAGGCGCACCGCCCGCTCCAGGTGGAGGACCGCCGCGTCGTATTCCTTGCGCGCGGCGGCCAGCTCCCCGGCCAGGACCTCGGGGGCGACGGCGAAGATCGAGGCGGCGGTGTTGGGGGAGAACAGCGGGTAGTCGAGGGCCTTGTCGGCGGCGATCCGGCGGACCTCCGCGAGGGCGCGCTCCGCCTCGTCGAGGCGTCCGGTGGCGATGAAGGCGAGGCCCCGGGCGTAGTGCCAGGTCCCGGTCAGGTAGAGGTTGTCGGCGGGGGGCGCGGGCTCCTTCAGCATCTCCTCCCAGCGGCCGAACCGGGTCAGGGCGTAGTAGGGCACCACCCGGAAGCCCGCGAGCAGGGGCAGCTCCTGGAGAGCCTCGTCGGTCACCTTGGAGGCCACCTTGCGCGCCGAGTCCACCGCGAGCTGACCCCGCCCGTCCATGGTCGCCGCGAACCAGAGGAAGTGGACGTTGTGGGGGTAGTAGGCCATCGGGTACAGTCCCTGGGCCCGGCACTGGGTGATGTAGCTCTCGTCGGCGAGGGCGGCCTGCTCGTTGCTCGCCACCGCGTCGGCGTAGCGTCCGACCCGCTGGTAGATGTGGGAGGGCATGTGGACGAGGTGGCCCGCCCCCGGCACGAGGGGCCGGAGGGCGTCGGCCGCCGCCTCCGCCTTCCCGGGATCGCTGGCCTCCATCAGGTGGATGTAGAGGTGGAGCGCTCCCGGGTGCTTCGGGTTGCGACGGATCACCGACTCGGTGAGGGCGACGATCTCCGTGGTGCCCTCGTAGGGCGTGCCGTCGGGCATCCAGTAGGCCCAGGGCCGGAGGTCCATCGCCGCCTCGACGGAGAGGGTGGCGACGTCCAGGTCGTCGGGGAAGCGCTCGGCCACCGCCTTCATCGCCGCCGCGTAGGCCTTGTCCCGGGCCGCCCGGTCGTCGGGGTCGCCCGAGTAGCGCTCGGCGAGGGCCTCGATGAGCGCCTGCTCCCGCGGGCTCGCCTTCGCCTTCATGGCGAGCGCCTTCTGGGCGAGCTCCCGGGCCCGCGGCTCGTCCTTGGGGTCCATGGCCGCGTTGATGTTCGGCCCCAGGACGAGGGCCTGGCCCCACCAGGCCATCGCGCAGTCGGGGTCGAGGCGCGCCGCCTCCCGGTACGACCGGCCGGCCTCGGCGTGGTTGAAGCCGTAGGTGAGGTTCACGGCCTGGCTCATGAAGGCCTGGGCCTCCTTGGACCGGGTGGTGACCGGGAAGGTGTGCTCGCCGAGGTCGAGGAGGCGGGGGGCGAGCTGGCCGGTGGGGGAGGGCCGGGCCGCCTCCGGGCTCTCCTCGTAGTGCTTGTGGGCCGGCTTGGACTGGCCGGAAAGTGACCCGCCGCCGGCGAGGGCGAGGACGCCCAGCGCGGCCAGAAGACGACGTCGCTCGGGAAGACGCATGGGACCAACCTCCTGTCGGACGTGGGCAGTTTACTCCTCCCTGGGTCCGCTCCGAGCGCAGTCGCCGGGTTGC
>Ga0268386_10004012_pt1 | contig 10792 bp, 9 predicted proteins | sample RVTome_15_FD_200260 | JGI IMG/M metagenome (GOLD analysis project Ga0268386, IMG submission 200260) | Soil microbial communities from uranium-contaminated site in the Upper Colorado River Basin, Wyoming, United States - RVT150D86... ... | reverse complement strand
AGCGCTCACGGGAGGATCGGTGATCGGTGTCGGGGGCGGCCCCCGACGTTTGCAGAGCCTCGCCACCCTCCTCGTCGCGGCCGTCGGCTGCAGCTCTCCGACTGCGGTCGTCCTGCCTCCGCTCGAGGTCGTGGTCGCGAGCGGAGACGAGCAGTACGGCACGACCGAGCAGGACCTCTCGTATCCGCTGCGGGTGATGGTCAGGACCCTGACCGGCAAGGTCCCGCAGGTGGGCACGTCGGTGTCGTGGGACGTCATCGAGGGAGACGCCTCGTTCGTGGGCGCCTCGGCCACGGCCACCGACACGACCGGGTCGGCGGAGATTCGCGTGCGCCTGGGTGCCTCGACGGGCACCGTGGTCGTCGAGGCGACCGCGCTCAGCCGCAACAACCCGAGCACCACCTTCCGCTCGTTCACGGTGGACCGCCCGGCGTTGAGCTCCATCGCTCCGGCGTCCGGCCCTCCGGGCTCGTCGATCACGCTATCCGGCGCGAACTTCAGCCCCGATCCGGCTCAGAACGTGGTCCTCTTCTCGGGCATCCGGGGCCGGGTGACCGCCGCGACCGCCGTCGAGCTCACGGTCGAGGTCCCACCGTGTCTGCCGGCCCGCCCGGTCTCGGTGAGCGCGCAGCTGGGCGTCGTGGCCAGCGGCACGCTCCCCTTCACTCTGACCCAGGGTGGCGACCTCCTCAGCCTCCCCGTGGGCGGCGCCGTCGACGTCGCCGACGACGACGGGTACACCTGCCTCGGGCTCCCTGGGAATGCGCAGTACCTGACCATCGTGTATTCGGCGGGCACAGTGGGTGCCGGGAAGCATCCCTTCAGCTTGACCGGATTGAGCGCCTCCGGGCCGATGCTCGAGGCTGGCGAGGAGCCTTCGGCGCGATTGACGGACCGTGGCACGCGGCCGTTCGAGCCGGCATCCTCGACGACGCAGACGGGCTCTGGGGAACCAGACCCCCAAGCGGAGTGGGACCGTGCCCTCCGCGAGCGCGAGGCGGAGCTGGCCCGTCGCACGCGGCGAGGCGCGGGAGGGGCTGGGCCCGTCCTGTCCCCGGCCGCGGCGCCCCCCGCGGTAGGCGCGCGACGCACGTTCGACGTGTACTCGGGGCAGGGCAACTTCACGAAGGTGACCGCGGTGGCCGTGCTCGTCGGCGCGCGCGCCGCGCTCTTCGTCGACGAAGACGCGCCCTCCGGGGGCTTCACGCAGGGAGATCTGGCTGCGTTCGCCGACCGCTTCGACGACGTGATCCACCCGGTCGTGACGAGCACGTTCGGCTCCGAGTCCGATCTGGATCAGAACGAGCGCGTCGTCATCCTCTTCACGCCGGCGGTCAACGCTCTCACACCGCGCGGATCGAGCGGGTTCATCGGTGGGTTCTTCTTCGGGATCGATCTCCTCCCCGACCAGGAAGGCAGCAACGGTGGCGAGGTGTTCTACTCCCTCGTTCCGGATCCGGCGGGCGTCTACTCCGACCCTCGGCCCGCAGACGCGGTCCTAGAGGTGACGCCGGCCGTGTTGGCGCACGAGTTCCAGCACATGGTCCACTTCAACGAGCGCGTGCTGGTCCGGGAAGCGGAGTCGACCGAGGCCCTGTGGCTCTCCGAGGGGTTGGCGCAGTACGCCGAGGAGGCGGTCGCGCTCGAGTACGAGGCGGCCGGTGACGCGAACGCGGTCAGCCTCTTCCGATCGGGCACGCGGACGCGATCGCGGCGCTACGCGGCCCGGCCGGATACCGTGTCGCTGATCATTTCCACCGGCAGCGGGACGATCGAGGAGCGAGGCGCGGGGTTCCTCCACGTGATGTACCTCCAGGATCAAGAAGGCGGGGACCTCCTGGGCCGGCTGACCCGCACCACCAGGACGGGGGTCGCCAACGTCGAGGCCGAGACGGGCCGGGCGTGGGGCGATCTGCTGGGCGACTGGTGGTCCGCGATCTACCTGGATGGCCCCGGGCCCGAGACGGGCCCCTACGTGTATCCGGTCGTGGATCTGAGAGGGTTCCTGGGCAACCCCTTCCCCCTGGTCCCTGTCGAACTCGGCGCGGGCGACTTCGGACCTTCGGATTCGCTATGGTCGTCTTCGGCGGCCTACTACATTGTGACGCCGTCGGCGGCCGGCTCCACCAGCGTGCGATTGGGTGGAGAGGCCGGCGCGCCGAGCAGCCGGCAGGCGGGGTTGCGGATGAAGGTGATCCGCATCTCGTAAGGGGTTTCGGGGGTCCAGAGGGGTGAATCTTCTCCTGGGGCGCCTCGTAAGGACGGAAGTCGACAAAAACCGACCAGCTGGCGACCGCGATGCGCTGTTCCACATGTGGCGAGAGCCTCCAGCCGGGGGCTACCCGGTGCCCGACGTGCGGGACGTCCACGCCCATCGGCATGGCCATCGCGCGTCCGGCGGGGGTCCGCCGTTGCCCGAGGTGCTCGTACCAGGGCGAGGGCATGCCCTACTTCCGGCGCGCGGGCCACGTCGGTCTCCTGATCGCGGCGAGCTTCTTCTATGCGCTACCCGGCATCGTGTATTGGCTGGCACGGCGCAAGCACCTCATCTGTCCGCGCTGCGGGCTGGACTGGGAGCACTCCTCGCGGGCGCTCGCCGTGTCCGGACCGGACTCGGCCGGTCACCTCATCGAGCAGGAGCCGGACAACCAGCTCCCCAGCGGCGGCCTCAAGCGACGCATTTTCGGCGCGGCCCTCGCGCTTGCCGCCACGCTGCTGGTCCTGATCGGATTCGTGGAGTGGGAGCCGGTGGCGGTCGCCGTGGGCTCGGTCTTCGGCGCCGGAGGCTCCCTGACGTTCTACTGGGGCTGGCAGGGCCTTCAGGAACGGCGAAAGGCCATCATGCAGGGATTGCAGCGCAAGGTCCTGAAGCTGGCCTCGATGAAGGGCGGGACCCTCACGGTCACGGAGGTGGCGGCCGACCTCAACATCGCGATTCCCGCTGCCGAGAAGCTCCTCACCGCGATGGACGACGGCTTCCGGGTCCGCTCCGACATCTCGAACGAGGGCGTCATCTACTACGAGTTCCCCGAGCTCCGCCACCGCAGGGAGATCGGCCCCGGCGATTGAGCCGTGCGGGCCGCGGTCAGGCCGGTCAGGATCACCACCGCGCCCAGGAGCTGCAGCGCCGTCGGCTTTTCGCCGAGCCAGAGCCACGCCGTTGCGAGCGCGGCCACCGGCACCAGGTTCGAGTAGACGGCCGTCCGGTTGTTCCCGAGCTTCTGGACCCCGCGGTACCAGAGGAGGTACGCGAGGCCGATGGAGAGGAGGCCCGCGTACACCACGCCGGCCCACGTGCTTGCCGATAGCGCTCCGAGGTCGGTCCGCGTCAGCGACGGGATGCCGAGGATGACGAGCACGGGCGTCCCGACCCAAAGCGTCCAGGCCGTCATCCTGAGCGGTCCGTAGCGTGCGATGGGCGAGCGACCCCCGACGGTGTACCCGGACCAGAGGACCGCGGCGACGATCATCAGCAGGTCGCCGCGCAGGGTCGTCGAGCTCAGACCGACAGCGTCCCCACGCCCGAGCACCACGAGGGTCATCCCTGCCAACGTCGCGAACACGCCCAGGGCGGCCCGCCGGGTCGGCGGTTCGTGCCCCGCGGCCGCCGAGAGCAGAAGGGTCCAGGCCGGCGTCGTGGCGAGCAGGAGGCTCGCGTTTCCGGCGAAGGTCCAGTCGATGCCGAACACGAAGCAGAGTTGGTAGGCGACGTTGCCCAGCAGGCCGAGCCCGATCACCCGCGGCCAATCCTCCCGAGCGGGCAGCGGGCCATCGCGCGGCATCAGGAGCCAGAGGGCCGCCGCCGCCAGGGGGAACCGCAGCGCGTTGAGAGCGAGCGGGTCCAGGGCGGTGAGAACGGCCTTCATGACCGAGAAGTTGACTCCCCAGATCATGGCGACGGCCAGGAGACCGAGATCCGTCGTCCAGTGCTTCGATGAGCGGTGCACGTCTACGTCTCGAACATGAGCGTTGTGTGGGCCGTGAGGAGGGCGATACCTTGAAACGATAGTCACGAGCGCGTTCCTCAGGTCGCCCCCAAGAAACCACGTCACAGCAGGACAAGAATGTCCGTAGCGAAGGTCTTGAGACTGGACGATCACCGGGATCGTCGAGCGCACCGCCTCGAGGTGTCGCGGGCGTTGTCGCGCCCGGATCCCTCCCGTCGGGCGCTATTCGACCACCTCGGTAAGATTGCCGTCGCTTCCGGAGCCGACCGGGTCGCAACGGTCTGGGTGGACGAGTATGGTCCCGGCCTCGTGCATCCTCACGCGGTGCTCGATCTGCTCTCCGATCGTCCCCGGCGTCACTTCGACATCACGCCCCTGCAGCGGGCGTGGGAGTTCGGGGTGCCCGGCACACACGACGAGGTCTTGTCCCGGACGGCCACGGGACCGAGCACGTTCGCCGTCGCACTCGGCAGCGATGGGGCCAGGGCCTGGTTCGTGGTCGCCGACTCGGTTACCGCGCGTCCCGTCCTCGACGAGACCGCTCGCGACCGTGTGATGTTCCTCGCCGGCGAATGCTCGGCCGTGGCGCTTCATCGCGACCTCGGCGCCCCCAATGGGGAGGAGCACCGCTTCGCGGGGTGGCACATCCTGCGTGACCTGGAAGGCCGCGAGGCCGACGAAGCCGAGGGGAGACGGATCGCCCAGCGATTCATCGTCGCCCGGCTGGTGCGAAATCTGCTCGACGATGATCTCGTGATCTCCCCCGAGCGGCTCCTGGAGCAGGTCGAGCGGACCCGCGCCGAGCTGACGAAGGACGACGACCTCGATCCCGACGAGCTTCGGCTCTGGGAAATGGCGCTCGTCGCGTACGGAGCGGTCGAGATCGTCACGCTCGCGGACGCAATGGCCGAGTTGGGACGGCTGGCCGAGGAGCGTGGGCATCACCACGGTGCCGAGGAGATGTACGGCCTGTCATACGGGTTGGCCGTGGCGGTCTCCGAGGTCGGCGTGGCCGCCGAGGCCGCGCGAGCCCTCGGGCGTGTCCACCGGCGCCAGGCCAGTCGGGACACGGCCGCCCTGTGGTACGAGGGCGCGCGAGAGATGGCGACGGTCGCGGGCCTCGACGCCACCGCGGCGCTTTCCGTCTCGGGCCTCGCGACGCTTACTCGCGAGCGCGGCAACCTGCCCGCCGCAAGGGCGCTGCTCGACGAGGCGCTGGAGTTCGCTGAGCGATCTGGAGACCGCTCGACCCTCGTCACGATCCATCGCGATGCGGTGAGCCTCGAGCATTCAGCCGGCAACATGGAGGATGCGCTCCATCACGCCTGGATGGCCGTCGGGGCGAGCGCGCCGGGCAAGGAGCGCGCGCAGTCGCTCGCGTCCCTCGCCGGCTCCCTCGAGCGCGCCGGGGATTATGAGCTGGCCACGGATGCGTGGAAGGTCGTCGCGGAAACGTCGGACGAACTCTACCTAAAGGTATTCGCCTACGACGCCATGGCCCACATCTGTGCCCTGCGCGGTGACGAGCCCGGCTTCGAGCGCTACGCGGCGCAATGCGACGCTTTGGGCTACGAAAGCTTGCCGTCGGCGTGCTCCCAGATCCTGCACTATCGAGGACTCAGCCTTCGTGCCCTGGCTCGCTTCGAGGAAGCCGAATCGTGGCTTGAGCGCGCGGTGGCATTCGCGGACGAGCACGGCTTCAACGAGACCCTTTTCCGCGCGGAGAAGGATCTCCTGGAACTGCCGTCCTACGTTGCGGAGAGGGTGGAAAACACTCCCGCCGCACCGGCCTGGGTCCGCGACGGCGTCCAAGCGATGCGGCGGGAGTTGGTCGGCGGAGCCGTCTGATCGTCTGAATCACCAGGGCTCAGCCTCTTGGCGGCTCCAGCCTAACCGATGCTTCCACCGTCCGGATTGTGCGTGCCGCCATCTGGATTGTGCGACCCGCCGTCGGGGTTGTGCGTGCCGCCATCCGGGTTATGTGTCCCCCCATCCGGATTGTGCGGGCCGACGATGGAGCCGCCGCAAGCGCTAGCGCCGACGGTGAGGACGAGGACGAGCAGCAGGCTGCGTAGGGTCTTCATGGTGGTCCCTGGTGTTGGATGTATTCTCCCGATTCCCGGGGCGTCGACCGGTCGACGGGACCCCGGCGTGTGAACTTTCGGGGGTGTGACCGAGGGCGTAGTATCAGTAACGTGCTCGGGTATACCTTTTCCGAAGATCATGCCGCTTCTAACCGTTCTCTCCCACGATTCCGGCGTCTCGGGGGCCTTGCGCGCGCGGCTCGGGCGGGAGCACGACGTGGCGGAGGTGCGGACGTGGGAGCGCCTCTTGTGGCTCGTGCGCGAGCGGCCCGTGACGGGCGTGGTGCTAGACAGCGCGGCCCTGGCGCCCTCCCGCGACCCCGATGTCGCCGTGGCCGATCTCAGAAGGCGCTTCCCGAGCGTGTCCATGGTGCTGGTGCATCGGCCACAACTCGACCCGATGACGCTCTTCCGCCTCGGGCGCGTGCGCCTCGACGGCCTCGCGCTGATCCACGTCGACGATCTGGGGGGCGCGTTGCACGACGCGATCCGGAGATCGGCGGGGCACAGCACCGAGGCTCGCGTGGTCCGCGCGATCGGGCCTCGCCTGTCCCGCAGCACCGTCGCCGCGGTCCGCCTCGCCCTGAACGGCGTGCAGCTCGGTTGGGACACCGACCACCTCGCGAGTCGCGCCGGGGTGTCGCGCGCACACCTCAGCGTGCGCCTGCGCTCGGACGGGCTCCCCTCTGCGGGGCACCTTCTCCTCTGGGCGAAGCTGCTCCATGCGGGTCGTTGGCTGGCGGATCCCGCCCGGAGCGCGGAGAGCATCTCGCGCCAGCTCGAGTACTCCAGCGGCGCGGCCTTCCGCCGGGCATTGCACAACTACGTCGGGGGTACGCCCAGCGAGGTTCGCGACGGCGGCGGTTTCGACCGCGTGCTCCAGCAGTTCCTTGACGTTTGCGGCGTCGACGCTAGGCTACCGATCGGTCGTTCTGTCGCCTGACGGTACGCGTGAGACATCTCACCCCGGAAGAGCATGAGGAAGTTCACGGACTCGCAGGGCCGGACGTGGTTCGCGTCGGTCGCGGAGGAGATGGGGACGGACTACAAGGGCCGACTCTACCTGGTCTTTCGCCCCGTATCCGGCGACGAAGGCGACGCCCTCGAGCTTCGCGACGTGCGCTGGAACAGTGAGAGGACGGCCCGCCGCACGATCGGGACGATGTCGATCGTCGAGTTGAGGCGTCGTCTCAGGTCGGCGGTGGGAAGGAGTCAGGCGCCGGCCGCCTACTGAGGTCGGGCAGCACGGTCCCGCCCGACGGAATGAGGTCGGTGGGGCGCAAGCGACGTCGAGCCCTTGGCGGCGGCGCTCGATCACCCCGGCATGGGCTCAGCGTGAGGAGCCGCCCTGCTGGGGAACGTCGATCCACTCTCCCGGCATGATCCGGTTCGGCTCGATCTGCGGGTTCAGCCGGAGGATCTCGTCGAGGCCGACGCCGTAGCGAACGGCGATCGACGAGAGGTTCTCGCCGCTCGCCACCCGGTGCCGGTCGCGGCCCATGAACTCGCTTTCGGGCACGGGAGTCTCCGCGACGATGACGGGAACGTCCCCCGGCGCGCGCCGGAACGACGCGAGCCGGACGCCGATGAGGTTCTCGACCCTCTTCGCCCTGGTCTGCGAGCGGGAGTCGTTGACGAGGATCGAGAAGGCGAGCCGCTCCCCGTCGGCCGAGCGAACCAGGCCGCTGAGCGCTGAGACGTGTTCGATCGTGCCGGTCTTCGCGCGCAGGTTCCCGGCGGCCGCGGTTCGATACATGCGGCCCAGCTCCCGGCGCGTGCCGGCCTGAGGGAGGGAGGCCCAGTACTGCGGCCACAGGTCTCCTTCGCTCATGGCCTCGATGGTCTGGACGAAGGCGGCCGCGGTCACCCGGTTGCCACCCGCGAGCCCCGAGCCGTCGAGCTGCGTCAGGCCGGTCGTGTCGACGCCGATCCCGTCCAGCGTGCGCTTCACCGCGCGGGCGCTCGCCTCGAACGACCCGACACCCTCGGCGACGCGGCCGATCGCGCGAAACACCAACTCCGCGAAGAGGTTGTTGCTCTCCTTGTTCACGACCTCGAGATAGTCGGTCAGAGGCCCCGAAACATGGCGTGCCAGGATCCGGGCGCCCCTCCGGCCACTAGCGGGTGCGGAGAAATTGCTCGCCACGGAGCGCGCCGGCAGCTCCTCGATCCGTGTGTTCCCCTCCACCACGAGGCCCCGGTCCTCGAGCGTCCGACGGAAGGTCTCCGCCGCGAAGCGGGCGGGCACGCCGACGGTCATCTGCCTCCAGACGTCGCGGCTGCCCGCGAGCATGCGCCCCTCCACGCGGACCGGCTCCAGCGGGTCGTCGCGCAGGATGGCCAGGCGCGGGCGGGCCTGTCCGGTCACCATGCTGGCCGTATTCACGACGTCGAGGCCGGACGGCGCGGGCACCGTCGTGACCTGGGGCGGAGTCCCCGGCGGGGCGGGGATGATCCTAAAGGAGACGACGTTCTCGTTGTACGAGATCGCCGAGATCGCGGCCGTGAAGTGCTCGTTCAGATCGAGCGTGTCCCAGCTCTCGTGACGCAGCGGGCCCGTGAAGAACGACGCGTCGGCGACCACGTCTCCCGCGATCGTGTGGATGCCCCGTTCCTCGAGTTGGTCGACGAGGCGCTGGAGGACGTGGTCGCGTCGGCGGTGGAACCGATCGGATATCCCCGGATCGCCCGTTCCGTACAGGACCAGGTCGCCATGGACGATGCCGTCGCGGACCTCGCCGGACGTGAGGACATACGTGCGAAAGCGGTATTCCGGTCCCAATACGTGGAGGGCCGCGGCGGTGGTGAGCAACTTCGTGTTCGACGCCGGCGCCAGCGGGATATCCGGGTTCAGCTCGAACAGCGCCTCGCCCGAATCGAGCGAGCGGACGACGACGCCCCAGCTGGCGTCACGCCAGCCGTACGTGTCGAGGGCGGCCTGGATCTGGCCGCTGAGGGTCGCGTCCTGTGCCTCGACCGGCGCGGAGCACACGACGCTCACCGCCAGGCTCAAGGTCGCCCACGGACGGATGGCCGCCCAGCGACGCGCGGGCGCGCACGGGAGAGACTGGAGAGCTCTGGAGGGTCGGTTCAAGTTCGCTCGGGGGGGAGCGCGCGTCAGGCGGGCGCGGTTGCCGTGCTGTTTTGGGGAAGGCAGTCGGCGCAGTAGCCCGACAGCTCGAGGCGGTAGCCCGTCACGGTGAAGGTTTCCACACCACGACGAAGCGCCTCGATCTCGTTCGACGAGATGTCACCCGCGAGGTCGAGGACGTGGCCGCAGGCCACGCAGCGGGCGTGGTGGTGTGGATCGGTCCGTCCGTCGTAGCGCGACGACTGGTCGGCGAAGGTCAGCTTGACCGCGAGCCCGCAGCCGACGAGCGTTTCGAGGCTCTTGTACACGGTGGCGAGGGAAATTCCCGGGAGGTCCGAACGCACCGATCGATACACCTCCTCGGCCGTGGGATGCACGTCGGTGCCGGCGAGGAAGCGGTACACGGCCGCACGCTGCTCGGTGAACCGTTGGCCACTGCCCTCGAGGGCGCGTCGCAGGAGTCGGTCGGTGGAGTCGGAGATCGTGGACATTTCCCTTCTTTCGGCGGGCCGGTCACGCGCCCGTGATCCTCTGCTACTCCTTACGTTACACGGCGTCAGGAAGGAGTGTCAACCTGATAAGTATCGACGGAAAGTGGGAAAAACTAGAGCCCGGACGGCAGCCTTGAGCGCGAGCGAGCACGAAGCGATCCTCACGCTCGAGCCCCTGATCGAAGCGGTGCGGGCCGCCGTCGAGCGCCTGGGGTGGGAGCTTTCGGGCCTGCAGAAGACGACCAGCCATCAGTTCGAGGGCCGCTGGGAGGGCGAATCGACGCGCAGCGCCTACCTGTTTTTCCACTCGACGGTGCCGGGCATCGCTGAGCACGCTAGCATCGACGTGTACCTGGACGAGACGACCAAAGGGCTTACGGGCAACATGGCCCTGGTCGTGGACCTCGCGCCCCTGGGCACCCTCGGTGACGCGGCGGAGACCCTCGAGCGCCTCAGCGCGCTCTCGGTGGCTTCCCTGTCGACGAGGCGGCGCCGGCCGTTGACACTCCGCTTCCGGCTCGACGACGCGGGGATGGAGACCTCCCGGGCCGAATCGGAGGTGCGGTTCAAGATCGCGATTCCCCGGTCGTTGATCGGTCGAGGAGGGACCGCCGTGGGGTCGCTCGCCGAGGAGGCGGTCCGAGGCTTCGAGAAGATCCTGGCGTCCGCGGAGCTGTCCAGCTTCGCGGACGGAGCCTAAAGGCCCGTGTGGGAGGAGCGGTCCGCTCGGGTTGCTCCGTGCGGCGCGGCGTGCAGATTGGAGCCGCCGTCGGCCCGGTATCCTGGATCCTCCGGAACGAGTACGAGTAAGAGATGAGCATCGACCCTGGACTCCTCGACGACCTCCTGCGCGAGGATCGCCGCTTTCCGCCTCCTCCGGACTTCACGGCCGGCGCGGTCGCCGGCGACCCGGAGGTATACGAGCGCGCGGCGGCCGACCCGGAGACGTACTGGGCCGAGTGCGCGGAGCGGCTCGACTGGTTCGAGCCGTGGGATCGAGTGTTGGAGTGGACGCCACCCCACGCCAAGTGGTTCGTCGGCGGGCGACTCAACGTCTCGTACAACTGCCTCGATCGGCACGTGGCCGCGGGCCGGGGTGATCGTGCCGCGCTCATGTGGGAGGGTGAGCCCGGTGACCGGCGCACGTTCACGTACGCCGAGCTCCTCGAGGAGGTGAGC
>Ga0268386_10004010_pt1 | contig 10796 bp, 9 predicted proteins | sample RVTome_15_FD_200260 | JGI IMG/M metagenome (GOLD analysis project Ga0268386, IMG submission 200260) | Soil microbial communities from uranium-contaminated site in the Upper Colorado River Basin, Wyoming, United States - RVT150D86... ... | reverse complement strand
AACGCCTTTGTCGCAGACCAGAGAGAGACGCTGGGGAAAGAGCTTGGCGACCGCCCGGATGGCCGGCAGGGCCAGGATCGTGTCGCCGAGGCCGTTGGCGAAGAACACGACCGGCCGCGTGTAGCTTTCAAGCGGGCCTAGCTCCGGCATTGATCGGCCGCGAGATCCTGCCTGTCTCGAGAAGGCTTCGTTTCCAACGTGGACGCGAGCACGTCCAGCGCGTCGAGGACCGGTGCCACTGCGAGGTCTTCCATGAACGGCCCACCGGCGACGTGTCGGTGGGCGCTGAAATGAAAGCCGAACTCGCCGGGGCTGGTCGGACCGAAGAGGCCGACGCCTGGCACGCGGTACAGATCCGCCGCGTGCAGCATGCAGGAGTCGATGCCGACGAACAGGTCCGAGGAGCCGACCAGCGCGAACGACACATCGAGTGGCAGGCCGCAGCACTGGATGACGTGGCTGCCCGATCGGCCCTGATCGAGCTGCAGATCGACCCCGCCGACCACGAACGCGACAAAGTCGGAGTGGCGTTCGAGAAACGTGTCCAGCAACTCGACGAATCGGTCGGCCGGCCACATCTTGTTGCCCCGCAACAGGCTGGGAGCGATGTCAGCGTACGCGACATGAGCGCCGTCGGCCGACCAGAGGCCCGTGTCGGCGTGTACGGTCAGCACCCGCATCGGCGGCGGGACCAGGGCTCGAAGTTCGCGGGCGACGCGCTCGGCTGCGGCCCGGAATCGAGGCGGGCCCGCGAACGGTTCCATCAGGAGCGTCGGGTTGACTCGCCGCGGCACCTCGAATGCAAGCTCCGCAGAATGTCTCTCGAAATCGAGCCGCACGGGTGTTTCGAAACTCGGATGCAAGCCTATGGACCGTGGCGGAGCCAGGAGGTCGAGCAGCCTGTCCATCGAGCTCGAGTGCCAGGGATTGAGAGAGAGCAGCAGATCGCACGTCCCGACCTCGCGGGCCACGGTGTCCGCGTCGAACCTCTTGCCGCCGTCCACGCTCTGCATGACGGTCTCGGAGACCGAACGCAAGCGCAGATCGGAAAAGAAGATCCCGGGGGCGCCAGCCATGCAGACCAGCCCCAGTCTTCCGTCGAAGAGGTCTGCGAGCGCGCGCAGAGCCGGAAGCACGAGGAGATGGTCCCCCAGGCCATTGCCGAAAATCGCCACGGGCCGCGACGCACTAAGCAGGGACCGCATCGTGCAGGCGCAACCGGATGTGCGAGAGGAGCTTCAGGATGTCGGCGCACCACACGGATAGATTGTCGAACCCGTTGGCGCGCGCATACCGATGGGGCGGGTGCCCGCCGCCGCAGATCCGGCGTTCGCTGCACGCCTCGCACGTCCGGCACAGAGCCAGGCCTTCGTGAACGAGCCGGTGAACCAGCGGCAGGCCGACCTGCAGGTCGTCGAACCCGTGTGCGCGCACGCTCAGTCCGCTGTCCGACGTCCCGTCGGCACACACGCGAAGCGCGTCGTTGGCATGGATTGAACCGTCCGTTTCCACGATGACGTAGGCCATCGACGGATTTCCGAAGGCGTCGGTGCGAGGGCGTCCACCTCGCATCATCGCAAGCAGCTCCCAGAAGACTCCTATGTGAATGTCGGGATCGTCCTCGTCGAACCAGTCGTCGAACACAGGAATCAGGTAGTCGGCGACCGGAGTGGGGCCGTAGCGGGAGTAGAGGCGCTCCTTGTTGTCGTGCGACACATCGGGAAGCAGGAAACTCATCCTGGTGACGTTCAGCGCACGGAAGTGGCGGTACGTCTCCAGCCCGGAAGCGGAAGGGGCAACGACGCACAGAATGCTTGGAGCGAAGTCATGCTCCTGCAGGAGCCGCAAGCCCCTGATCGTCGACGCGTAGGAGCCGACACCCTGGTGATCGACCCGCAGCCGGTCGTGAACTTGAGGTGGCCCGTCCAGGCTGACCGAAGGTCGAATCCGGTGGCGACCGAGGACCTCGATCCAGTCGGCATCGAGCCGTGTGGCATTCGTCTGCAGCAGCAGTCCCTCGAGCCGGTCGCCCAACACGTCGCGCGCCCTCGTCGCGGCCCAGTCGAACCACTGGGGAGCAGCCAGGGTCGGCTCGCCGCCGTGAAACGTGATGGACATCGTGTGCGGTGCACGGCGGTCGCAGTACTCCCGGATCCGCACGAGCGTGTGTTCGTAGACCTCGTCTGACATGAACTTCGGGCGCCGTCGGTAGCTCTGGTCTTCGTGCTGGTAGAGGTAGCAGTAGCTGCAGTTGAGATTGCAGAGCTCGGCGACCTTCAGCACGATCGCGCCAATCCGGCCGCCAGGCATCTCAACAGGCAATCGCCACGGGACCCGGATAGAAGGTCCTTCCCACCTGCGTCAGTGCGGGATTGCCGCGGAGCGCGGCGCCGAGCTGCGCCAGCTGACCGGTCACCACAGGTTCGTTGGTCGCGCAGTACCCATCATCGGGCGCGCCGTTCGCCAGAGACAGGCGGTAGAAACGGAGGATGTTGGCACACGCGTGATAGGCGAACAGAATCCGGTTCAGGGGCCGCTTCCTGTCGACGAGAGGCGAGTAGTACAGCGAATCATCCGTTCCGTCATCGACTGGCCCCAGGCAACTGAGAAGGTAGAAATACTGGTGAGAGGCTTCATGCACGAGCACCTCGGCGAGAGATATCGGACGGGCCCACGCCGACGCATGAATGAAGCCGTGCCTGTTCCCGTAGCTTCCGCTGTGGACCAGCCCGGGCGTGGCTTCGAGGAGAGCAATCTGGCGAACGACGCGCTGAACCCAGGGCGCGTAGATCGGAGCGTACGTACGGATAAACGCAAGCGCTTCCTGCCAGGCCGAGACAATCTCTTGAGGGACGGCTTCCAGCCGTGGGGGGAGGGAATCCGCCAGCGGCTCTCCGGCAGCCGTTCGTGCCAGCAGCAGAATCGGCAGTTCTGGGGAGCCCACCTGTGGCAATGACGTCGCCGGGGAGCCGGATTCGGGCAGCCACCCGACGCCGTTGTGCATCAGCCGGATCTCGTCATCCTCGCCGTCACCTCTGCCCGCCAGGACCGCTTCCGAGCCATCGGAGCGTACCGTGATGGACCGCCACGCCGGCAGAAGCACCTGGCCCCACCGATATCGTACGGGTCGCCGAACGTGCGCTCGCCACTCGCCCGGCTCACCGGAAGCACTCAGGTGGACGGCAAGCGAAACGCCCCGATGAACGGCGGCGTCATTGTCCATCCCGGACGCGATCAGAGTTGGGGAGCTGAAGACTTCGTTCCAGCAGGTGACGAGGCTCGCGTCTTCGCGCGCAAGCCAGCGTTCGATCAGCTCGGTGACGCCCTGGCCGTGCTGCCGCAGGGACGAGGCGTAATGGCCGTGAAACCTGCGGCAGACTTCCGATGCGTGGTGACGGGCGACGAGCTCCGGCACGACCGAGGCGATCGCCTCCTGTGGCGACGCGCAATCGAGCAACTCAGGGACGAGGGCGGGCCCGTCTGCGCTCGACTGCTGACCAAGGCGAGCTTCCCGACGCTCCTGTTTCACGATGACCCCGATCTTCGCGGGTCGTGTCGCGTTCAGCGCCGGGGAGTGCCACGGGTCAGGGTGCGGTCGGGCCTTGTGTACGTGCCGTCGTCGTCACTCCTCGTGTAGGAGCCACCGTTCACGTGGAGCCCGGCAGACCCGATAATCGCGAGATCAATCGCCCGGACGATACGGCTCTTGAGCTCCTCTGAGGAGACGGCCGTCGGCGCCTTGGGGGTTTTCCTGGATCGCGAGGCTGGCTTTTTCGACATGGCACGCGTTCTCCTTCAACGAGAGAGGCGGGTCGCCAGGAGGCGACGTTTCGGGGGGAGCACTACGGACCATACGACAAGCTGTGCGAAATGTCATTCGGTATTCCAGCGCTGAGAGTCGCTTTCCGGCCCGTCGACGTCTTGGTCAGGAATCTGTTCGACCGACCGCCTCGCCGGAAGGTGGGATGTCGGCGCGAAGCCCGAACGGCGCGCGGCGAACCGCGACGAGCGTCGCCGAGGCGTTGCGGACAGGCGTCCCGCCGCTCCAGCGTCACGTGCGGGTCGGGAGCCACCTGTTCACGCACACCCTCTTCCCCGTGTACATCGCAGCACTGCTCTCGCTGGGGCTCTGGCTGAGGGATCCCCGGCTACGCGCGATCCTGGCGACGACAGCGTAGGGGCTGCGCTACCGGCGTCGAGGACTCGATTGGCTGCCGGCGGCCACAAACTGCGCCAGCCGGGGGCTTGGCGTGCGGAGCCGGCGGCCTACTCGGGCCGGCGAAACAGGCCGACGTAGACGGCCTTGCCGAGGACGTGGCCGTCCATTGCCTCGAAGACGCGCGTGCGCGTCTCCCAGGCGTCTGCGCCGGGCTGCACGTCGAGCGGGATGTCGAGCGCGTAGACCTCGAACGTGTAATGGTGCCTCGGACCCGACGCCCGTGCACCGGGGCCCCGGTAGACCGGACCGCTCGCACTGATCTGCCGGCTGCCGTCAGGCAGATCGGCGCCCTCCGGCACGCCCTCGGGCAGGCCGGTCGCAGTCCCGGGGATGTTCCACACGAGCCAGTGGATCTGGTCCTCGGTGGACCGGTTGCGTGCGACGTCCGGGTCGCGCATGTGCAGCACGAAACTCTGGGTGCCGGGCGGGACGTTGCGCCACGAGAGCTCGGGCGACACCTGCTCGCCAGCCTGGGTATACTGCAGCGGGATCTCCCCGCCGTCGGGGAAAGCGTTCGTCGTCAACGCCATCGTCGGCGGCCGCGTCTCCCCAGCAGCGGCGGGCTGCCCTCCACCGCCCGACATCTGCGCCGCCAGATTGATCTGCAGGACGCCGACGATCACGAGCAGCCCCGTCCAGCCATGATGCCCCATCGCAGTCCTCCACACGGTCTCCCCAGAGTGAGGAAGCATAACGGACATCCTTGGTTTTCGGGAACAAGATCCCGGCGAGCAGGCAGGAGGCTGTCTTGCGGACATCGGTGTGCCCCGCGCCCCAATATCCGGGTCAGCCTACGGCACGGCAGCCCGCCCACGAGGAAGCCCAGGCTGCCATTGCCGGCAGAGATCGAGTCGAACCGGAAGCCGGTCGGATGGAGATCTCGGAAATGGATGCTCCGTGTGTCAGCGGGCGAAATGGGCGTTCCCACGGCCGGCAACGGCCATCTGGATGACGATGGGATGCTCACGGTGGTGTCATCGACGTTCACAGCTCGACCTCGCGGGTGGTGAAGCGCCAGTCCTCCTCGCGCTCACGCCGCAGGTCGTGCCGCGACCACGCCGCTCGCATCAGGCCATGCACACCGGTTCGGTCGTCCCTAACAGCAGATGGCCGACCTCATGCGCCAGAACCCGCCCGCGGAGGACCCAGCGATCGACCCCTTCTGCCTCCTCGCGGCCGCGGGCGCTGCGTGGACGCGCTATGCGGCGGGCGACTATGACGCTGCTATTGCCCGATGTCGCCACACCCTCGAGATGTACCCCGACTACGTGGTTATCCGGCGGCTGCTCGGCGCCGCTCAGCTCGAGGCGGGCCGAGCGCGCGAAGGCCTCGCGACGCTGGAGGGTGCGGTGGCCGTCAGGCGGGCCGATCCTGTGACCCTCTCATGGCTGGCGCACGCCAGGGCCGTCACGGGCGCCCGGGCCGAAGCGCGTGCGCTCATCGACAGGATCCGCACGCTCGAGACGGCGACCTATGTGCCTCACTATCACCTGGCTCTGGCGCACACTGGCCTGGACGATCACCAGCGCGCCTTCGAGCTTCTCGGCAAGGCGTTGCACGATCGCGATCCCATGCTCACGACCGTAGCCGTAGAACCACGATTCGCGCCCCTCCGCGACGATGCCAGGTACGTCGAGCTGCTGCAGCGACTTAACATGCGATGTGTGGGGAAGGTGCCAGGAGTCGAGCAGGCAGGACGGTAGGGGCATGAGCCTGCTCGGGCTGAGCGGCGGTCGAACGGGAGGTGTCCGGTCAGGTCTGACAGCCCTGGCTACGGCAGCTCGAACGCGAGAAAGCGCAGGCTCCCGCCTCGCTGGACGTGAAGCGCGGCCGGTGCGCCAGACGGCAGCCGCTCGAGCACGCGCCGGAGCGACCCGATGGCCGGCGTGGGCTCGCCGTTGAGCGACACGATGATGTCACCCACCTCCAGGCCCGTGATCGCCACGACGCCGAGGGCGGTCTGACCCGCCACCAATAGCCCTCCGGGCGCGCGCAGCCCCTGAATTTGGCCGGCAACCTGCTCGTCGATCTCCACGACGATGACGCCGAGCTCGTCGACGCGCCCCTGCGGCGTCGCCAGCTCGAAGAACCGCGCGGGATCGTCGGCGCGCTCGGTCACCGCCACGAACTCCTGTCGAGTCGTACCGTTCCGCAGGACGTCGAGCGTGACGACGTCGCCAATGGTCCGGCTGTACAGATTGACATCGAGCTGTCGTCCGTTCTCCATGGGCTTGCCGTCGAGCGACAGGACGATGTCGCCGATCTGCAAGCCGGCCGCCGCCCCGGGCCCGGCCGGATCGACGTCCGCCAGGAGCACGCCGGACGACCGCGCGAGACCGAGCGCCGCCGCCAGCGTCGGCGTGATCGTCTGGGCCACGACGCCGATCGTCCCGCGCCGGACGCGGCCGTCCCGCTGCAACTGCTCGTAGATGGCGCGGACGATGTTGCTCGGCGCCGCGAAGCCGATGCCCTCGTTGCCGCCGGACTGCGACAGGATGAAGGTGTTGATCCCGACGAGCCGTCCTTCGGTGTCCACCAGCGGGCCGCCGCTTCCGCCCGGATTGATCGGCGCGTCCGTCTGCACGTAGACCATCCGGTCGTCGGGATGCCGCTGCCGGCCCACGGCGCTGACGACGCCCATCGTCACCGACTGGCCGATCGCCAGCGGGCTGCCGAAGGCGAGCACGAGCTGGCCGGGCCGGACGCTGTCGGAATCGCCGAACGGCAGGGCCGTGAGCCCTTCGCCCTCGACAGAGAGGAGCGCCAAATCGGTCTCGCGGTCGAGGCCGACGAGCGTGGCGTCCACGACCTGGCCGCCTGGCTTCAGGATCGAGCGGAGCCGCGCCTGCTCCTCGGAAACGAGCGGGAGAACGACCTGAATCCGCCGCGCGCCGGCGACAACGTGAGCGTTGGTGACGATCAAGCCCTCGGTCGAGACGATGACGCCGGAGCCGCCCGCGCGCTGGGGGGACGCGCCCACGCCGGCGCCCGAATCCGCCGGGCCGACGGCCAGGCCGGTCGTCCTGATCTCGACCACCGAGAGCCGGACGCTCTCGACGAGCGCGGCGAAGGCCTGGCTGAGCGCGTTCAACCCGGACGACGTCTCGGCGGGAGCAGGGGTCTGCGCCCGGACGGGCGCGACGCTGGCGAGCACACCCAGGAGGCCGGCGGCGAGAAGACGTTTTGTCATGCGTGAAATCGGGACCACGGTAGGGGAAGCGGCGGGCAGCGTCAACCTCGAGGGACACGACCCGCCGTGTGCGCTCGACCCGTCCGCGGCAGCCCAGTCGGGCGGATTCCACAGCCGTTCGATGACCGTCCGGCCTTGCATGTGGCCGCTCTCCCCCATACGCTGTGCCGGATGCGCCGCTTACGCCTCGATGTGCCACTCTGGCTGGATCGCGTGCCGAAGGCCCGCCGGCCGGTTTTTCCGCGCTTCCGTGGCGACGACCGCGCCGACGTCGTGATCGTCGGAGGTGGCCTGACGGGCTGCCTGGTCGCGGCTCTGCTCGCCGAGAGCCGCCGGTCGGTCATCCTGCTCGAGGGCGCTGCCATCGGGCAGGGCTCGACGGCGCGCAGCCTCGGCCTGGTTTCGCAGAACGTCGGCGTGCCGTTCACCGAGCTGCGCGCGAGCCATGGCCTGCGGGTGGCACGGCGCACCGCCGAGCGCCTGCATCTGAGCGGACGGGAGCTGGTGAGCTACCTTCGCCGCCGAACGATTCGCTGCGAGTTGCGCCTGACCGACGGACTCCTGGTGGCGTTCGCCAGGGAGGACGTCCCGCCACTCGTCCGCGAGCACCGCGCGCGCGTGGACGCCGGACTCGACATCGTCTCGTTGACCGGGCAGCGTGCGCGTCGGGAGGCAGGCAACGAGGCCCAGGCGGTGCTCAAGGTTAAGCAGGACGCGATGCTCGATCCGTACCGCGCCTGCCTCGGGATCGCCGCACATGCGGCTCGCACGGGGGTGCACCTCTTCGATCGGTCCGCGGTCGGCGGTGTGAAGCACGACAGAGGCCGGACACGAGTGATCCTGGCCGATGGTCGCATCGAGGCCGACATGGTCGTGGTCGCGACCGGTGACGCCAGCGGGCCCTACCGGCAGCTCGGGCGGCACCTTCGCCGCGTGGATCGCTACACCGTGGTCACGCCGGCGCTCGCTCCGGCTCTCGCCCGTGAGTTCGGATCGTGCTCGGCCCTGCTCGATACCGCGAAACCGCCGCATCGTCTGTGCTGGACGCGCGACGGCCGGGTGCTCTTCCAGGGCGCCGATCAGCCCCCGGTGGCGCCGGCGCGGCACGAGCGCGCCGTGCGACAGCGCACCGCGCAACTGATGTACGAGTTGTCGCTCCGCTACCCGGCGATCTCGGGCGTGCAACCCGAGTACGGCTGGTCCGGGCGCCATGTCACGGGCGCCGACGGGCTGCCGTTCATCGGCTCCCACCGGAACTTCCCGCGGCATCTCTTCGCGCTCGGGCTCGCCGGCTTCGGCGTCGGTGGCGCCTGGCTCGCCGCCAGGACGCTCGTGCGTCACGTCCTTGGCCAACCGGCGGCGGGCGACGACGATCTCGGCTTCGGTCGTTAGTGGCGGGCTGCAGCTCCTCCTGGCCGGCCACAGGACCTCTGCTATTCTTGGGGACATGCTCAAGACGCGTCTGGCGGCGATAGGGGTGTCGGCCCTGCTCGCGGTGTGCACGGGCGGAGTGTCCGCGCAGCTGCGGCAGGTTCCCGTGTCGGATCTCGGCCCCGACGTCGGCCTCGGCTTGCTGCTCCGGCAGCTCGGCTCGACCGGCACGTTCATGATGGCGACGGCGCACCCCGACGACGAGAACAACGGGCTGCTGGCCCTCCTGAAGTTTCGGGACGGCATCCGGACCACCCTCGTGTCCGCAACCCGCGGCGACGGCGGCCAGAACGAGATCGGTCCCGAGCTGTTCGAGGCGCTGGCCGTCCTCCGGACCGAGGAGCTGCTCGCTGCCCACCGGTTCGACGGGGCGGAGCAGTTCTTCACGAGAGCGGTGGACTTCGGCAACTCGTTCTCGATCCAGGAGTCGTTCGACCGCTGGGGCCGCGAGGAGATTCTAGGCGACTTCGTGCGGATGATCCGGACGCTTCGGCCCGACGTGATCGCGACCTTGCCACCCGGCGGCGAGGGAGGCGGGCAGCACCATCAGGCCTCGGCGATTCTCGCGACCGAGGCGTTCCGCGTGGCCGCCGATCCGTCGGCGTATCCGGAACAGATTGCCGAAGGACTCCGCCCGTGGCAGAGCGCAAAGATCTATCAGTCGCGGATCAGCTTTGGTGAAGTTCCCCAGCCCGAAGCGGGGCTGCTCACGATCGACACCCAGCAGTTCGAACCGCTGCTCGGTCGAACGTATGCGGAGATCGGCGGGCTCGCGCGGAGCATGCACAAGTGCCAGGGCATGCCGCAGGTGATCGCGCTTCCAGGCGAGCCGAGTCGGGGCCTGTTCGTTCGGTACACGCTGGTTGATTCGACCGTCCCATCGTCGGCGTCGGAGACCGGCCTCTTCGACGGGATCGACGACTCGATCACCGGGTTGTCACGATTCGCCGGGAGCAGCGTGCCGGCTGTCGTCGCCGACGGGCTCACGGCCATCCAGTCAAATCTCGAATCCGCGTCCGACGCTTACGGCGCCGGTGACCAGGCACGTGTGGGCTCGGCGCTCGTGGAGGGTCTCGGCGCCACCCGGGCGCTGCGCGCGGCGCTTGCGGACAGAGACCTCGACGAGGCGGCGCATTTCGAGATCGACTTCCGTCTGGCCCGGAAGGAGCAGCAGTTCCAGGACGCCCTGGTGCTCGCGGCGCGCGTGCGCGCGGTGGCTCTGGCCGACGACGAGCTGGTGGTGGCCGGTCAGTCGCTGAGGGTCGAGACGCTCGTGGCGAACCAGGGGCAGGAAGGCGTCGCCGTCGAGGCCGTGGAGGTGATCGGCTTCGAGAACGTCACCGGGACGTGCGCGCCAGACGACGTGCTGCCCGGAGCCGCGATGCGATGCCCCTTCTCGGCCAGCGTGCCGGAGTCGGTGCGTCTCACCAGCCCGTACTTCCACATGGAGCCCGATGTCGCACGGTACCGGTTCGACGAGGGGGCGGTGTTCGGCCTGCCGTTCCAGCCGACGCCGTTCCACGCGCGCCTCGCCCTGCGCATCGCCGGCGAGCCCGTGGAGTCCATCGTGCCCGTCGAGTACCGCTACGGCGATCTCTTTGGGGGCGAGAAGCGGTCGCAGCTGCTCGTGGTCCCTGCGTTCTCCGTCCGGGTGGCACCCGAGATCGCGATCGTGCCGGCCGACGTCTCCGGTGCCGTCGCCAGCCGCGAGGTGCGCGTGACGGTGATCAACGGGCGGGCCGAGGCCGCGTCCGGCGACGTGGTGCTGGAAGCTCCCGACGGCTGGACGGCAGCTCCGGAACGCATTCCTGTCACGCTGTCGCGGGAGGACGAGGCTGCGACCGTGCGGTTCGAGATCACGCCGGCTGCCGGTGTTGCCGTCGGCAGCTATCCGGTTCACGCGCGTGTGGTCGCCTCGGGCGGTGTGTTCGACGCCGGCTATCAGGTGGTCGAGTA
>Ga0268386_10004009_pt1 | contig 10800 bp, 8 predicted proteins | sample RVTome_15_FD_200260 | JGI IMG/M metagenome (GOLD analysis project Ga0268386, IMG submission 200260) | Soil microbial communities from uranium-contaminated site in the Upper Colorado River Basin, Wyoming, United States - RVT150D86... ... | reverse complement strand
AAAGTTCCATGGCGCGAAAGCTCGCCGCATTGAAAAAATTCTTTCGCTACCTCGTCGCCGCGCGCAAGATCGACAAGGACCCGTTGTTGCTGATCCACTCGCCCAAGCAGGAAAAGCCTTTGCCGGGCTTTCTCTCGGTCGATGACGTGTTTCAGCTCTTGGGCGCCGTGAAGATCAAGAACGGACTCGATGTGCGCGACCGGGCGGTGTTGGAAGTTTTCTATTCGACCGGCATACGCGTCAGCGAGCTGGTCGGCCTCAATTGGGCCGACATTGATTTTCAGCTGGAAATCATCCGCGTGGTCGGCAAGGGCTCGAAGGAGCGGATCGTCCCGATCGGCGAGATCGCCTTGCAGGCGCTACGCGACTATGGCCTGGAGCAGCGCAAGCGCTGGCGACTTGCCTGCAAGGGTGAAACGGCGGTATTTTTAAACAATCGCGGCAGGCGCATTACCGTACGAAGCGCGGCGCGCATCGTCGAGAAACACCTGAGACTGGCCGGCATTGCCGTGAGGATGGGGCCGCATGGCCTGCGCCATAGCTTTGCGACGCACCTGCTCAATAGCGGCGCCGACTTGCGCGTCATTCAAGAGCTGCTGGGCCATGCCAGCCTGTCAACGACGCAAAAATATACCCATTTGAACCTCGACGCGTTGACCGCGGTGTATGACAAGGCGCACCCGCGCGCCTAGCAGACTGCTGAAAAAACCTCATATGCTTCGTTGCGCTTCATTGCCTCGCTTCGACGTACAGGCTGAGTACGCCTGTGCTCGTCAACCGGTCGCGCGCCTCGCCTCTGAGTCTTTTTGAGCAGTCTGCTGCAATAATGTTAGTATTTGGCCTGATAAATCGAAAAATCCGGAATCCAAGGTCGGCAATCGAAAATCCAAAATCGAAAATCAAAAACTTAATATGACTTAATATGATGCACGGCACGACCATATTAGCCGTTCGGCACGGCGGCAAAGTTGTCATGGTGGGCGACGGCCAAGTGAGCCTGGGGCAGACCGCGCTGAAGCACAGCGCGCGCAAGGTGCGCAAGCTGCATCACGATCGGGTCATCGCGGGATTCGCCGGAGCGACGGCGGACGCCTTCACCTTGTTCGAAAAATTCGAGGCCAAGCTCGAGCAGTTCCACGGCAACCTCAAGCGCGCGGCGGTGGAGCTGGCCAAAGATTGGCGCACGGACCGAGTGCTGCGCCGGCTCGAAGCCTTGATGGTGATCGCGGACGTCGACGATCTGCTGGTGATCTCCGGCGCGGGGGACGTGATCGAGCCCGACGACGGCGTCATCGCCATCGGTTCGGGCGGGAATTACGCGCTTGCCGCGGCGCGCGTCCTGGCCAAACATACGCAATTGGATGCCCGGGTGATTGCCGAGGAAGCGATGCGCGTGGCCGCCGGCATCTGCGTGTACACCAACGATCAGCTTACCTTCGAGGAATTGCCCTAGCGGGAAGCGGGACGAGCGTTCATTTGCATGGCTGGACTCCGAGCCGCGTAAATGGAGTACCGGAATCGGTGGAATAATTTGGAGGGATGTCTTTCAAGAGCATGACTCCGATACGCCATCGCTCAACGCCCCGTTCTCTCTAAAAGATTGCATTTCCTGCGGAAATTGTTAGGAGTGAGTATTCTTATGAACCAAGGCGTTCAATCAAAGTTGCCCGAACCGGGATCGGCTCCCGCGCCGGTCATGACGCCGCGCGAAATCGTTTCGGAGCTCGATCGCTATATCGTCGGCCAGAAGGAAGCCAAGCGCGCCGTCGCGATCGCGCTGCGCAATCGCTGGCGGCGCCAGCTGGTCCCCGAGGACCTGCGCGACGAGATCGCGCCGAAGAATATCATCATGATCGGCCCCACCGGGGTCGGCAAAACGGAGATTTCGCGCCGTTTGGCCAAGCTGGCGCAGGCGCCGTTTATCAAAGTCGAGGCGTCCAAGTTCACGGAGGTGGGCTACGTCGGGCGCGACGTCGAGTCGATCATTCGCGATTTGACCGACCTCGCGGTCAACATGGTCAAGGAAGAAGAGAAGCAAAAGGTCGAGGTGAAAGCGCGTGAAGTGGCCGAAGAGCGCGTGCTGGACTTACTGCTGCCGGCGAGCTCGGCCGGAGAGGCTGACGGCGAGGCGGTCGACGCGGCGCGGCTGCAATCGACCCGGGAAAAGCTCAAACGGATGTTGCGCGAAGGCAAGCTGGACGATCGCTTCGTCGACGTCGAGATCAGCCAGTCGGCCATGCCGATGATCGAAGTGCTGACGCCCCAGGGCCTGGAAGGCATGGAATTCAACTTGAAAGAAATGTTTTCCAACATGCTGCCGAAAAAGACCAAGAAGAAAACGGTGAAGATTCCCGAGGCCTTGGACATCCTGACCCAGGAGGAGGCGGGCCGGTTGGTGGACATGGACAAAGTCACCGGCGAAGCGATCCGCCGGGTCGAGCAGTCCGGCATCGTGTTTCTCGACGAGATCGACAAAATCGCCGGCCGCGAGTCGGTGGGCGGTCCCGACGTCTCGCGCCAGGGAGTGCAGCGCGATCTGTTGCCGATCGTCGAGGGCTCGACGGTCAACACCAAGTACGGCATGGTTAAAACCGACCATATTCTTTTTGTCGCCTCGGGCGCCTTCCATACCGCCAAACCCTCCGATCTGATCCCCGAGTTTCAAGGGCGTTTCCCGATCCGCGTCGAGTTGAGCTCGCTCACGAAAGAGGATTTCGTGCGCATCTTGACCGAGCCCAAGAACGCCTTGATCCGGCAGTACGAAGCCTTGCTCGAAACCGAAGGCGTTCGCCTTAACTTCGCCGCCGACGCCGTCCAGGAAATTGCGCTGGTCGCCTTCGACGTCAACGAGCGGACCGAAAACATCGGCGCGCGCCGGCTGCATACGGTCCTTGAACGGCTGCTCGACGATGTTTCCTTTTCAGCGCCGGAAATGCGCGGCCGGGAGGTGGCGATTGACGCCGCCTATGTGCGCGAGCGCCTGCAGCCAATCTTGAAAAATGAAGACCTGTCGCGCTATATCCTGTGAGAAAATTGGAATACCGGAGTGATGGAGTCATGGAGTAATGCGTTGAGACTCAATACTCCAGTACTCCACTACTCCAACACTCCATGAGTTCGTGAGATATTTCGCCCAGCGGCGGTCGGTTTAAGGTCCGGGTGATGGATAACTTTATCGGCAAGGCAGAGGTGTTGATGGAAGCGCTGCCCTATTTTCAGCGCTTTTACGGCAAGACCTTTGTGATTAAATACGGCGGCCATGCGATGGAGAACGAGGAGCTCAAAGCGAGCTTCGCGCAAGATATTGTCTTGCTCAAATATGTCGGCATCAATCCGGTCGTGGTACACGGCGGCGGGCCGCAAATCGATTCGGTGCTCGACCGGATGGGGATTACGAGCCGCTACGTGCGCGGCATGCGCGTGACCGACAAGGAAACGCTCGACATCGTCGAGATGGTCCTGGTCGGCAAGGTCAACAAGGAAATCGTCACTCTGATCAACCAGCATGGCGGCCTGGCGGTGGGCTTGAGCGGCAAGGACGGCGGCCTCATCCTGGCGAAAAAGATGAACGTGACGGTCGCATCCGCGAACGGCGAGCCGCCGGAGATTATCGATATCGGCATGGTCGGCGAGATCATCGGCATCAGCCCGCTCATCATTGAGTCGCTCGACGCGAACAAATTCATCCCGGTGATCGCGCCGGTGGGCGTCGGCAAGAACGGCGAGACCTACAATATCAACGCCGATCTGGTGGCCGGAGAGGTCGCCGAGGCGCTGCACGCCGAGAAGCTGATTCTCATGACGGACATCGAAGGGGTGAAAGATAAACGAGGCGCGTTCCTGAGCACGCTCAAGGAAAACCAGGCGCGCAAGATGATTCAAGAGGGTGTCGTCGGTTCAGGCATGATTCCCAAGATCGAGTGTTGCATCAACGCGCTCAAGGGCGGGGTGGAGAAGACCCACATCATCGACGGGCGGGTGAAGCACGCCGTGCTGCTGGAGATCTTCACAAAGGCGGGGGTGGGGACGGAGGTGGTGCGCAAGTGATGAAAAACCGCGATGTCGCCGCGCTGACTGAAAAATATGTCGTTAAAACCTACGCTCGGGCACCCATCGCGCTCGTCAAAGGCAGGGGCACGAAAGTCTGGGACGCCAACGGCAAGGAGTATCTCGACTTCCTCGCCGGCATCGCGGTCAACAGCCTGGGCCACTGTCATCCCGCGATCGTCAAAGCGATCAAACAGCAGGCACAAAAGCTGCTCCATGCGTCCAACCTCTACCATATTCAATCGCAGTCGGAGCTGGCGCGCGAACTGTGCCGCCATTCGTTCGCCGACCGCGCGTTTTTCTGCAACAGCGGCGCCGAAGCCAACGAAGCCGCGATCAAACTGGCGCGCCGCTACGGGGCGGAAAAGCTCGGCGGCAAGTATGAAATCCTGTCCACGCATAATTCGTTTCACGGCCGCACCCTGGCGACCCTGACCGCCACCGGCCAGGAGAAAATCCGCGCCGGTTACGATCCGCTTCCGGTCGGGTTTCGCCAGGTGCCGTATAACGATCTCGGCGCGACCGAAGCGGCCATCGACGCGCAGAAAACCGTCGCGATTCTCGTCGAACCGATTCAAGCCGAGGGCGGCGTCATCGTCGCCAACGAAATCTACATGATCGGCCTGCGCGAGCTGTGCGATCAGCGCGGCTTGTTGCTGATTTTCGACGAGGTACAAACCGGCATGGGCCGCACCGGCAAGCTGTTCGGTTACGAACATTTCGGTGTGAAGCCGGACATCATGACGTTGGCGAAAGCGTTGGGCGGCGGATTGCCGCTCGGGGCGATGCTGGCGCGTGACGAGGTTGCCGATAGCTTCGGTCCGGGCAGCCATGCATCGACGTTCGGCGGCAATCCGGTGTCGTGCGCGGCCGGATTGGCCGTGATGGAGGCGCTGATCAAAGGCGGCGTGCTCAAGAATTGCGTGCAGATGGGCAAGTACTTGGTGAGATCGCTCGAGGGGCTCAAAAAACGTTTTCCGTTTATTCGCGAGATTCGCGGCAAGGGCCTGCTGGTCGGCGTCGAACTGACGATCGACGGCGGCAAGATCGCCGAGACTTGTATGCAAAACGGACTGCTGCTCAACTGCACGGCTTCGAAAGTGTTGCGCTTCGCGCCGCCGCTGACGATCACCAAGCGCGAGATCGACCGGGCCGTGGCGATACTGGAAGCGGTGTTGGCCCGCCAGGAATACCCCTCCAATAAACCCTAAGATGAGCAAACGAGACCTGTTGAACTTCGACGGCCTGAGCCGGGGCGAATTCGACGATATTCTAAATCTGGCGCGGCAGCTCAAGCAAAAGCAAAAGCAAGGCATACCGCATGCCCTGTTGGCCGGGAAGGGCCTCGGAATGCTGTTTGAGAAGCCCAGCCTGAGAACGCGCGTGACGTTCGAAGCCGGAATGGTTCAGTTGGGCGGCCACGCGGTTTTTTTGGCGCCGACCGAAGTCCAGATGGGCGTGCGGGAAACCCCGGTCGACTGCGCGCGCAGCCTGAGCCGGTGGGTGGATCTGATCGTTGTGCGCACGTTCGCCCAAGCGACGTTGGAAGAAATGGCCCGCTTCGCCTCCGTGCCGGTGATCAACGCGCTCACGGATCTTTATCATCCATGCCAGGTCTTGGCCGACTGCATGACGCTGCAGGAGCATAAGGGCCGCCTGGACCGGCTCAAGGTCGCCTTTGTCGGCGACGGCAACAACATGGTGCATTCCTGGATGGAGGCCGCGGCAAAGATTCGGTTTTCCTTCGCGGTGGCGTGTCCCAAGGGATATGAGCCGAATAAGGAGATCGAGGCGAGAGTCAAAAAAGGCGGCGCGCGCGTCATCGTCACCCATTCGGTCAAAGAAGCATTGCGCGGCGCCGACGCGGTCTACACCGATGTGTGGGCGAGCATGGGTCAGGAGTGGGATGTGGCGGCGCGGCTCAAAGCCTTCCAAAGCTACCAGGTAAATAGCCGGGTCGTCGCCATGGCGAAGAAGGACGCCCTCGTCATGCATTGTTTGCCGGCACATCGCGGCCAGGAGATTACCGACGAAGTCATCGAAAGCCCGCAATGCGTGGCATTCGATCAAGCCGAAAACAGACTGCACGTGCAAAAAGCCGTGATGGTGTGGCTGCTAAAGGGCCTGAACGGTTCAAAGGTTCAAATGTTCAAGGGTTCAAGGAAACCGACGAGAAGCAGAGGTTCCAAGTAGAACAGATGAGCGTCAAGAAGATCGTTCTCGCCTATTCGGGCGGACTGGATACCTCGGTTATTCTCCGCTGGCTTAAGGAACAATACGGTTGCGAGGTGATCGCGTTTTGCGCCGACCTGGGCCAAGGCGAAGATCTAAAAGCCGTCAAACAAAAAGCGCTCAAGACCGGCGCCGGCAAGGTTGTCATCGGCGATTTGCGCGAAGAGTTCGTCAGGAACTACGTCTTTCCGATGCTGCGCGCCAACGCCGTCTATGAGGGGTCGTACCTGCTCGGAACCTCGATCGCGCGCCCGCTGATCGCCAAGGGACAGATCGACGTCGCGGTCAAGGAAAAAGCCGACGCCGTTTCCCACGGCGCCACCGGCAAGGGCAACGATCAGGTGCGTTTTGAGCTTACTTATTACGCGCTCGAGCCCGGCATTAAAGTGATTGCCCCGTGGCGCGTATGGGACCTCAATGCGCGCTCGACCTTGATCGATTACGCGCGCAGGCACGGGATTCCCGTGCCGGTCACCAAGTCCAAACCGTACAGCACGGACCGTAATTTATTTCACATCAGCTACGAGGGCGGCATTTTGGAAGACCCGTGGAAAGAACCGCCCGCGGATATGTTTGTCTGGTGCCGCCCGGTCGAAAAGGCGCCGGACCGACCCGAATACATCGAGATCGATTATCTGCGCGGCGATCCGGCGGCGCTCAACGGGCGCAAGTTGTCGCCGGCCAATTTGCTGGCGCGTCTTAACGACCTGGGCGCCAAACACGGCATCGGCCGGGTCGACATGGTGGAGAACCGCTACGTCGGCATGAAGTCCCGCGGGGTGTATGAAACTCCCGGCGGCACGATTCTGCACGCGGCGCACCGCGGCCTGGAGTCGATCACCATGGACCGCGAAGTGTTGCGGCTGCGGGATTCGCTGATTCCGCGCTACGCCGAGATGATTTATTACGGTTATTGGTTCGCGCCGGAGCGTGAAGTCTTGCAGCAGACCATGGACGCGGCGCAGGCGAACGTCAGCGGCCGGGTGCGGCTGAAACTTTACAAGGGCAACGCGGCGGTCGTCGGCCGCAAGTCGGACGCGTCGCTCTACGATCCGCACGTGGCGACGTTCGAGGCCGACCGGGTCTACCAACAGGCCGATGCCGAAGGCTTTATTCGCTTGAATGCGCTGCGCCTGCGGCTAAGGCGGCTGAGCGGAGCGAAATAGCAATTAAACGTTTGGTGGACGGGTACATGGAAGGACACAGCTCGGCAGAGCCGCAACCAAAGGAATCGGAATGTCTCCCGCAAAGCATGTCCTGAGCAATGTCGAAGGAACGCAAAGGCGCGAAGTAGGAAGCCAAAAAATTCCGAAAACCTGGCGTCTTGGCGGCTTAGCGCGAGGAATATCCGAATCCGAGAGTCTCCGACACTCGGAAAATTTGCGCAAGCTGCGAAAACTCTCAACGATAGTAGTTACGATAGTAGTACGAAGGGTTAAGATGGTAGGGGCGGGTTTGAAACCCGCCCCTACTTCGTGCTCCCTTCGGCTGTGCTCAGGACAGACTTGGCGGATCTTCGTGGTGAATTATTTTTGACATTGCGGATCTCGATCTTCGTGTGAAACGAAACGCAGGGCAGGTTACGCATACGGAAGCATGAACAATCCATTTCGCAATTCAAAGCAAGCGGCAAGATTCCTTTGAATCATTCACGAAGCAAGAAAACCAAGCTTTGGGGCGGGCGCTTTGCGGGTCAGACGGCCGCATCCGTCGAGGCGTTCACCGCGTCGATCGACGTCGATCGGCGGCTCTATCGCCATGACATCCGCGGCAGTATCGCCCATGCCAAAATGCTCGCCAAGCAACGCATCATCCCGGCGCGCGACGCGCGCAAAATCGTCCGCGGCCTGCAAGCGGTCGAGCGTGAGATCGATGCCGGCAAGTTTGCTTTTTCACAAAGCGACGAAGACATTCATATGAACATCGAGCGGCGTCTAACGGAGCTGATCGGTCCCGCCGGCGGCAAACTGCACACGGCGCGTAGCCGCAACGATCAAGTCGCGCTCGATATGCGTCTTTATCTGCGCGATGAGGTGAAAAGCGTCGTCGCCGGCTTGCACATGTTGCGGCGCGAGCTTGCCGCCGCGGCAAAGAACCATCTCGACGTGATCATGCCCGGCTACACCCACCTGCAGCGGGCGCAACCGGTGCTGTTCGCGCACCACTTGCTCGCCTATGTCGACATGTTCGAGCGCGACAGCGAGCGCTTCAACGACGGCCTGGAGCGCATCAACGTCTTGCCGTTGGGATCGGGCGCGCTGGCAGGAACCGCTTTTCCGATCGACCGGGCCTACGTCGCCAAGCTTTTGGGATTCCCGCGCCTATCGAAGAACAGCATCGATGCGGTAAGCGACCGCGATTTTCTCTTGGAATTTCTCGCCGCCGCGTCTATTCTCTTTGTCCATCTGAGCAGGCTCGCCGACGAGCTGGTGCTGTGGTCGAGCCAGGAGTTTAGTTTCATCGAATTGCCCGACGGCTACTGCACGGGCAGCTCGATGATGCCGCAGAAGAAAAATCCCGATGTGCCGGAGCTTATTCGCGGCAAGACCGGCCGGATATTCGGCCATCTGCACGCGCTGCTGACCATCATGAAGGGGCTGCCGCTGGCTTATAATCGCGATCTCCAGGAGGACAAAATTCCGCTGTTCGATAGCGTCGAGACGGTCAAGACGAGCGTCAAGATCATGAGCGAAGTGATCGCCGGGATGAAAGTCCGGCGCGAACGTATGGCCGGCGCGGTCAACGACGGTTTCATGAACGCGACGGATCTGGCGGACTACCTGGTCGAGCGCGGCAAGGCGTTTCGCGATGCTCACGAGATAGCAGGCAAAGTGGTGCAATTTTGTCTGGCGCAAAAAAAACGCATCGAAGAACTGTCTTTAGCGGAGCTCAAGCGCTTTTCCGGCAAGTTTGAAAAGAATGTTTATCGCTATATTTCGGCGGAAGCCGTGGTCGGGCGCCGCCGCGCGCCGGGCGGCACGGCGCGCCGCAACGTCGTGCGCCGACTAAAAGAGCTGAGGGCTCGATGAAAAGATTCCTGGTCTTCGCGCTGATGCTGGCGGTGCTGGGGGGGGCGTGCGGCAAGAAGGGGGACCCGCGCGCGCCGGAGCTCGTGACTCCGAAACCGATTACCAATCTAACGGCGCGGTCCGGGCCGAGCGGAATCATTCTCACCTGGAGGCGGCCCACGGAATACGTCGACGGCACGACCATCAAGGACCTGGCGAGCTTCGTGATCTTTCGCAAGGAAGTGCCGCAAAATTGCCCGGACTGCCCGGTGCCGTACCGCCAGCTGACGACTGTCAACGTGGAAGACCGGGACAAGTTCGTGCAACAGAAACAGTATCGCTATGATGACCCCGACGTGCGGCCCAAAGCCATTTATCGCTATCGGGTCTCGTCGCAGCTTTTGGACGGCTCTTTGAGCGCGCCGTCCAATGAAATCGAAATCGCTAGGGGTGACAAATGAATCACTTTGAGTACCGCAACGGCGAAATGTTTGCCGAGGCTGTGCCGCTCAAGCGCATCGCTCGGGAAGTCGGCACGCCGGCCTATGTTTACAGTCTGGCGACGCTGAAGCGCCACTTCCAGGTCTTCGATCAGGCGTTTGCCAAGGTGCCGCATATCGTCTGCTTTTCGGTGAAAGCCAACTCCAATCTGGCGCTGCTGCGCGCGTTCGCCAAACAGGGCAGCGGCTTCGATATCGTTTCGGGCGGGGAGCTTTTTCGCGCGCTCAAAGCGGGCGGCGATCCGAAGAAAATAGTTTTTTCCGGGGTCGGCAAAAAGAAGGACGAGATCGAATACGCGCTCAACACCGGCATCCTTATGTTCAACGTCGAATCGGACGAGGAATTGAGCGCGCTCGACGAGATCGCCGGCGGCATCGGCAAGAAAGCGCCGATCAGCTTGCGCGTCAATCCCGACGTCGATCCGCAGACCCATCCTTACATTTCGACGGGAATGAAAAAGGCCAAGTTCGGCGTCGATATCAAGAAATCGCTGGAGACTTACAAGAAAGCCGTGGCATTGAAAAATATCGACGTGGTCGGCGTCGACTGCCATATCGGCTCGCAGCTGACCTCGCTCACGCCGTTCGTCGACGCCTTGGCCAAGGTGCGCGAGTATCTGGACCGCGTGCTCGCCGGCGAGTTGAAGAAAGAAGGCGCGCAGATCCGTTATCTCGATCTCGGCGGCGGCCTGGGAATTAACTATCATGACGAGACGCCGCCGCTGCCGGAAGATTACGCCAAGGCGATCATTCGGGGGCTCGAAGGACTGGACGTGACGCTGATCCTGGAGCCGGGGCGGGTGATCGTCGGCAACGCCGGACTCCTGCTCACCGAAGTGCAGTACCTCAAGGAGACTGACACGAAAAGATTCGTCATCGTCGACGGTGGCATGAACGATCTCATCCGTCCGGCGTTGTACGGGTCCTATCAGGCGATCCAGCCGGTGGTCGAGACCCAGGCGGAAAAAGTGGTGGCCGACGTGGTCGGACCGATCTGCGAGAGCGGCGATTTT
>Ga0268386_10004008_pt1 | contig 10801 bp, 8 predicted proteins | sample RVTome_15_FD_200260 | JGI IMG/M metagenome (GOLD analysis project Ga0268386, IMG submission 200260) | Soil microbial communities from uranium-contaminated site in the Upper Colorado River Basin, Wyoming, United States - RVT150D86... ... | reverse complement strand
AGCCGAAGAGCCGGGGCGTTGCGTGGATCCACGTCGGCCGTGATGCGATGGAGGTCGAGCTTGCCGAAGCCGTGGTCGATCACGGCGCGCACCGCTTCCTCGGCGTATCCCCGACCGTGGTGTTCGACTGCCAGCGCCGCGCCGATCTCAGCTCGCCGATGCTGCCGATCCAGTGAGGCCAGCGTGCTCGTTCCGACCAGGTCGCCTGTTTCGCCGAGGGTGATCCCCCATTGGAGCAACTCGCCACTCGCGGCTCCGGCCCGAATCTCTTCCACCAGGGACTCGGCGGTGGTCCGGTCGGCGAGGGTCGGGTGTCCCCAGTACCGGGTCAAGTCGGGATCGCCGAAGATGCGGAACAGCGCGTCCGCGTCGTCTGACGTGATCGTGCGCAAAACCAGCCGGGATGTTCGAATCGTCGGGAGTTGCATCCAGGTTCGAATCTACGCCGCCGCAGTCCACAACGCCCGTACGGGACGATGTATCGGCCGGCCGGCGTCTCGTAGACCGCCGATTCAGCGCACGACGTCCGTCAACACGTCGTGAACGATGTTCGTCGCGACCTCGACGAGCAGCACGTCGAGCCCGACCTCGACGACCTGGTATCCCCGCGGGATCTCGAGGCGCGAGCGCAGGTCCCCCGGCAGGAACCGCTTCGCGATCCCCGGAGGCAGCGGCTTGCCGCGAGCCAGGCGCTTGCGGATCCCGGGCGGCAGGGCCTCGGCTCCGACGGGCGTGCGGCTGGCGTAGAAGTCCCTGATCAGCACCTTCATGTCGGGCGACAGGTTGATCGACGCCGTCACGGCGGCCGACGGGCCCCCGTCGCGCTCGGGGCCCCTGTCCCGGCTCTGTGCAAAGCCGCTGTCCGGTGTTGCAAGAAGTAGCGACGCCGCGACGACGAGGCTCGAGGTCAGTAGATATCGGTTCGTGCGCATCATCAGGCGCTCCCGCGAGGGTTGGGGCGGTATGGTTCCGCGATCTCGCGTATAAATGAGCATCAATTGTGCCTCGGGGTGGCTCGGAGACGTACCGACGCTTGCGCACCGGCGCCCTTCACGGGCCTGGGGACGCGTCCGCGGCGAGCCGCCGTGGCCGCCGTCCCTCGAGCCCGTTGGCGGCGAGAAGCGCCTGGAAGCGCGGATCGTCGCGCAGCTCGTCGTACTCCGGTCCCAACAGGGCTGCCCTCGACCCGAACGAGTGACCGGGGGAGTCGTAGGCGAACTCCAGGGCCTCCAGGGCACGGTCACGTTCGCCCAGCGCAAGGAACATCGTAGCACCGCTGCGGGGGCTCCAGCGCTCGGCGATCAACTCGGCGACGTCCCGCGTTAGCGCGCCCCCGTCCGGCCAGACCTCCGTAAGATCCCCGGTACGATCCGCAAGCCGCTCGTCTCCCGTTTCGGCGTACCGGGCGTCGAAATGCTCGAGGAGGAGACCTCGGTACGTCGACCAGTCTCTCGCCTGGAGATATGCGCGTCGCAAGTTGTTCGCCGCCTCACGGACCCTCCCCTCCGGGTCGGTTCGAATCGCTTCCGACAACAGGTCGATCGCCTCTACGGTCCGGCCGTTGTAGAGGCTCAGGTAGCCGGCGCCATTCAGACGGATGGGCGACCGGTCGAGCGACAGGGCACGAATGGCCGCACTATAGGCCTCGCCGAAGCGCCCGATGTAGCCGAGCAATTCCGAATATTGCTGGTGCGCCTCGACGTTCTCTGGATCCAGCGTCAGGGCGCGAACGTAGGCGGCTTCGGCCTCGTCCCAGTTCCACCGGTCCCGGTGCACGTTGCCGAGCGCGACGAGGGCGGACGCGTTTCTCGGATCCAGCTCCAGCGCCCGGCGGGCGGCCGCCTCGGCCTCCGCGAGGCTGTTCGCCCACAGTGCCGAATCGACGTTGGTCGCATAATACGGAACCAGCGATCGGCTCTCGGCCAGGCCGGCCCAGGCCGGGGACCAGCTCGAATCGCGGGCGATCGCCGCCTCGAACAGCTCGATCGCCTCCATCACGCTCTCGCCGCGCTCGCGCATCCGGGCGCGGCCCGCGAGGTAGAGGTCGTACGCCTCGAGGTCGCCGGTGGGGGAAACGAGCCGCTCGCCCTCGTCGAGTCCGAGCGGCACCCGCAGCTCCGCCGCGATTGCCTCGGCAATCTCGGTCTGGATGGCGAACACGTCCCCCATGTCGCGGTCGTACTGCTCCGACCACAGGTGGCCGCCGTCGCTCGCGTCGATGAGCTGCGCGGTGATGCGCAGGCGCTCGCCGTCCTTCCGCACGCTCCCTTCGACGATGTATCCGGCGCCCAGCTCGGCGCCGATGGCGCGCAGGTCCTTGTTCTCTCCCTTGTAGGCGAAGGCCGACGTCCGGCCCAGCACCTTGAGCTCGCGGATGCGGGCCAGCGTGTTGAGGAGCTCCTCGGTGATCCCGTCGCTGAAGTACTCCTGGTCCCGGTCGGGGCTCATGTCGACGAACGGAAGCACGGCGAGCGAGGGCAGGGAGTCGCGCTGTTCATCGGCCAGCGCAAGGCGCAGCTCGGCGGGTGCATGCTCCGGCATCGCGACGCCGGCCTCCACAGTACTGCGCTGACCGAGCCACCAGCCGCCCACGAGAAGGGCGACTCCGAGCAGGGCGAGGAGTCCGGCCGGCCAGCGCTGGTGGACCGGCGCCGTAACGATAGCGTTGATCTCGGCAGGCGCGGCCCGCTCGGTCCGCTTGAGGCCCTGCGGCGTCTGCTCGAACGCCCAGGCGAGGACGACGGCGACGGGAAGGCCCGCGAGGAGGAGGAGGGCGACGAGCCGGTAGGTCCACTCGGGCAGCAGTAGCGCCGGCACGGCGAGGTCGACGACCTGGAGAACGATGAATCCGACGATGCCGTACACGGCCATCACCCGGAACACGTTGCGCCGCTTGAGCTCGGCGAGGAACCGCTGATAGGCCGGCGTCGAGTCCATCATGGGCGGGAAGATCGCACGCTGGCGCCGATGGGGAAAGCTAAGGGCGTCCCTGAATCGGGGAGGATCCGCGCAAGTCGTTGCTCATGGCGGTTCGCCCATACCGGCCTCGACCTCGACGATCATCTCGATCTCCACGGTAAGTCCGATCGGCAGCGACGAGGCGCCGATGGCCGCACGAGCGTGGCGGCCGCGCTCGCCGAACACATCCACCAGCAGGTCGGAGGCCCCGTTGATCACCCGCGAGTGCTCGGTGAAGTCGTCCGTCGCGTTCACGACGCCGAACACCCGGACGATCCGGCGCACGCGGCCGAGATCGCCGAGCTCGGCTTTCAGCGTGGCGAGCAGGCAGAGCGCCGTCAGCCGGGCGGCCTCGTAACCTTCCTCCACGGTGCGGTCACGGCCGACCTTTCCCGTCTCGTACGGCTCCTCGCAGTTGGAGTGGCCCCCGAGGTACAGCAGGTCGCCCACCCGCACGGCGCGCACGTAGTTTGCGAACGGCGGGTAGGGCTCTGGGAGCTCGAGCCCGAGCTCGGCGAGCCGCGCCTGAGGGTGTGCGTCCTGGGAGGCGACCGACGGGGCGAGCGGGCCGAGTGCCGCCCACAGCACCATGAGGTCGGCAATCCCGGGTTTCATATTTCTAGGCTCTCCAAAGCGGTGCTGGGCGATGAGCACTGGATTCCCGTCGGGGTCGAGGAAGACGACGCTCCCCGGCCGCCACCCTCGGGCAGCTCCGATGCCGTGAACTCGGTGCCGGCTGCCAGGAGGCGCCGGGCGATCTCGCGCACGTCGGTGAACGACTTCGCCTCCTCGCCGGGCCGTTCCAGCCGGGGTTGAAGGTGAGAATGTTCTGCTCGAACATACCCTGGAACAGGCCGACGACCGACCTTCCGTTGACGAGTATCAAGTACCCGTGCTCGGGGTCGCCCCCGGTCACCGCGAAGCCGAGCGTTCGTAGAACGCGCGGCTCCGAGCGAGGTCCTCGACGGCCAGGCTGATCGAGAAGGCTCCGAGGTCCATGGGGTTCCTCCGGGTTCGGGGGTTCGATGGTGTCGCGGCACGGCCGTCGTCAAGCTCGGGAGTGCGATGATCCGGGTCAACCCGGGCTTGCCGACCGGCGATTCGCCGTGCACTCTTCGCCGCCGTTCCATGTTTCGCGGCCGGACCGTCGGAACCACGACCTCAAGGAGTTGCGAATGGCGTCCCAAGCCGGCCGACAGACCGTGAGCGCAGATGCCGTTCGGGTCGAACGAGACGAGAGCGGCCATCGTCGCCTGGTGACGATGGAACCGATCGCATCGGGTGAAGAGATCCTCCTGCTCGACGGCGTCGTGCGGGCGAAGCCTACCCGCTACAGCATCCAGATCGGAGCCGACGCGCACCTCGACGACATGGGGCCGGCGGACGCCACGAACCACTGCTGCGATCCGAGCGCGTTCATCGATTTTTCCGATCCCGAGCGAATCGTGCTGCGCGCCCTGCGCGACCTGTCCGTCGGGGACGAAGTCTCGATCCATTACTGTGCGACCGAGTATGAGATGGCGTCGCCGTTCGCCTGCCACTGCGGGGCCAACGCGTGCCTTGGCCGGATCCGCGGGTATCGCCATGTGTCGGATGCCGTGGCGCGAAGTCTCGCGCCGTGGCTGAGGCCGGCGCTTCGCGCCGTTCGCCGCTGACGGATCACCGCACGATCCGCATCAACAGGGCGGGCCCGTCCGGCGTCACGATCTCGCCGGCCCGTACGAAGCCGGCCTTTTCGTAGCAGCGGATGGCGCGGCGGTTATCGGGGTGCGGATCGAGCCGGACCTCGGTGACGGTCGGATCCTCGAGCAGGCCGTCGACGAATTGCGATACCATCGCGGTGCCGAGCCCCATACCGAGCCGGTCGCCGTCGGCCAGGAACTGGTCGATCCCCCACACGCCGGGCCCCGGATCGTCGGGATACCAGCCGGATACCGCCCAGGCGCGGTACGACTGGATGTAGCCGACCGGCTCGCCGTCGAGCGCCGCGATGTACGGCTGCGCCGCGTCCTCTCCGGCGATGCGCGGCAGATACTTCTCCCTCACCTCGTGGAGCGTGCGCTCGGGCCCCCACGTGTCCCGCAGGTGCGGACGGTTGAGCCACTCGAGCAGCAGCGGGAGGTCCGCCTCGCGCAGCGGCCGGAACTCGAACTTCACCCCAATTCGCCTCAGCTCACCGGCTCGTCCTCCGCCACGCGCATGATGAACAGGCCCTCCCTCACGCTGGTGAACACGACGAAGTCGCCGTCGAAGAACGGGTAGTTGCTCCATGCACCGCTCTGGCCGGCGCTGTGGCCGGGCTCGTCGTCGTTCAGCGGAGCGCTGTCGAAGAAGGCGATCTCGCGCGGGTCGGCCCGGTCGCTGATGTCGAGCACTCGCAGGCCGCTGCCGTAGTTCGACTGGTACATCCGGTCGCCCTTCACATACAGGTTGTGATCGGAGGCGCGGACGGGGCCGATGTACTCGCGCGCGACGATCGGGTCGTCGAGCTCGGTCAGATCCCAGACGATGGTGCGGGTTCCGTCGACCGTGCCCTGCAGCTCGTCGATCTCGTCGTTCTGGTAGAAGTAGCGCTGCTCGGCGTCGAACCAGCCCTGATGCGTGTAGGCGGCATTCGGGTAGGTGCCGCGGCCGATCGTCGTCGGGTTCGCCTTGTCGGTCACGTCGGCGATGTTGATCTCGCGCTCGTTCGAGCCGACGCAAATCTGCCGCCCGCGGTACTCGGCGTCGGGGCCCTCGTAGACCAGGCACTGCGCGTCGTGCGTGTAGCCGCGCGGGTTCGCGCCCGACGTGTCGTTGTAACAGCCGGCGAAGGCGGGGTTCGTCGCGTCGCGCGCGTCGACCATGTGCAGCCCGCCGCCGCACGTCTCGCCGCCGCCGTTGGCGCCTACGATGTACAGGAAGCCGGACGCCGTGTCGGCCACGACGTTGTGGGCGCTGTGGATCTCGTGATAGGTCGCGTCGGGCTCGAACACGGCGGGCTCGTCGGCCACGGCGCGCAGCCGGGTCAGGTCGAACACCTGCATCCCGTGCTCATCGGCGCCGTCGGCCACGATGTAGGCGTGGTCGCTCAGCACCTTGACGTCGCGCCACACGGTGGGCGGCGAACCCTCGGTGCGCGGCAGGTTGCCGACGAGGCGCGGGGCGGACGGATCGGTGACGTCGACGAACGAGGCGCCGTCGCGCCGGGCGACGAGCGCGTAGTCGCGGCCCGTCTGCGGATCGGTCCAGCCCCACACGTCGTTCACCCACACCCCGCGCTCGCCGCCGAGCTCGCTGATCGGCATGTGGGCGATCAGCTCCATGTTGTCGCACGGGAACTCGCCGAGCCGGCCGTCTGCGCAGCGAGCGCCCGAGCTGAGCGACTCACCGATCCGGTAGATCTCGCCCTCGAGCGTCTGGCTCGCCGTCCAGCCGCTGCCGTTGCGCGCCGCGACCAGCGCCCGGCCCTCGCCGAAGTCGCGCATCGGCATCCCGACGACGACCTGCTCGCCCGCCGCGGCGATCGAATAGCCGAAGGCGAACGGCCACGACGTGCCATCGGCGCCCTCGGCGTCGAACCGCGCCGCGCTCTGCCACTCGCCGTCCGCGTCGGGCACGTACCGATAGACGCGTCCGTTCCCGCCGTTCACGCCCGGCGCGCCGACCCACAGCTCACCGTCCGCGACGGCGAGCGAATGACCGAACCGGGCCCGCGGATCGCCCTCGAACGGCTGGAGCAGCCTCGCCGGCGACCAATCGCCGCCCTCGTCGCGTGTGAACTCGATCACCCGGCCCTCGCCGGGGACGCCGATGTACGCCCGGTCGCCGTCCAGCAGGACGGAGGCTCCGAAGCCGGCGCGCGGACCGGCGACCTGGGCGACCGGCGTGACCGACCGCGACTCGTTCCACGTCCGGTCCGCGCCGCGCTCGTAGAAGTAAACTCTGCCGACGTCGGAGTCGGAAGCGGGCGCGCCCACCAGCAGCCGGTCGCCGTCGAGGCTCATCGTGGAGCCGAATCCGGCGGCCCCGGCAGCTTCGTCGTCTGCGCCGGTCGTGTCCGTCGGCCGGATGACACTTGCCACCGTCCAGGCGCCGTCCGCGCGCTGGTAATGATAGACGACGCCCGTCCCGTCGACGGCCGGCGCTCCCACGTACAGCTCTTCACCCGCGAGGGCGAGCGCGGCGGCGTAGTCGGACTGATCGCCGTCGGCGGGGGACTCGATAACCCCAGCCTCCCGCCAGCCGGCATCCGCCGATGCCCGGTGGAACGCGTAGGCGACGCCCGAGCCCTCGCGCTTCCGCGGCGCGCCGACGACCATCGTGTTGCCGTCGACGGCGATAGCGCGGCCGAAGTCGTCCATCCTCGCCTCGTCCGGCGCCGTCAACCGCGCGCGTTCCACCCACTCGCCCGACGCGCCGAGGCCGTACGCGTAGACTACGCCCGGGCCATACCAGTTCACCGGCTGTCCGATGAACAGCTCACTCCCGGTCAGGGCGATGGCGCGGCCGAAGTTCGGCTCCTGCGCGGACGCGCCGGAGATCGCACCGCCGGCGGCGAGCAGGGCGAGGACTGCGGTGACCAGGGCGCGAAACGGAATCTCTCGCATGACGGCTCCCTCAGGGGATGTGTGACGATCAAGGCCTCGACGCACAATCTGTATCGCCTCCGGCTACGCGGCCACGAGCCTCAGGTTCCCGCCGCCGCGTCCACCTCGCGGGCCGCCCTGATGCCCGAGCGGAGGGCCCCCTCCATCGAACTGCGGAGGGGTGACGTGTGTTCGCCCGCGAAGTGGATCCGGCCGACGGGCTGCTGGAGTGCGGCCAGGTGCAGCGTCACGTCACCGGGTGCCGGCCACGACCATCCCGCCCGGGCGTACGGATCAGCGCTCCACGCCTTCGCGATGCCACCCTCCACGAACTCCCGGATGCGCGGGTGTATCTGCTCCAGATACCCGAGAGCGGTCTCGAGGATCTCGAGTTCAGGACGGCCCGACAACTCATCCGCCGTCTCACCCTCCATGAACGTCTCGAGCACGGCCCGTCCGTCAGGTTCGGTCGGCTCGGAGTAGGGCTGCCGGTCGATGCGGCCGTCGAACAGGTCGGTGCTCGCGGCGCCGGTCACCCCCTCGTCTTCCCAGAAACGGCGGCGGACCTGGAACTGCGCCCGGACGACGTCCCGGTACGCCAGGCTCGCGACCGCTTCCGCCTGGCCGGCGGGAAAGGCCGGCTCGATGCGGACCCCGCGGAGCACCGGGGCGGGAACCGTCACGATCACGCGATCGGCCGACATCTCGAACGGGCGATCGGCGTGGCGCCCCCGTATGCGCGCACCATCGGCGCCGCTCCGGATCTCCCGCACCTCGACGCCATACCGGACGTGACGGCGCAGGCGCTGGGCCATAGCCGTCGGGAGCCGATCGTTGCCCCCGGCGAGCACGAACAACCCGGCCCCGCTGTAGAACAGCGGGATGTCGGAAAGGGCCACGGACAGGGCGGAGGTCTCCTCGGGACGGGGTCCGAAGTATTGGGTGTGCTCGACGACCCGGATCGCGCCCTCGCTCGCGCCCTCGCGCCGCATGTAATCGGCGAGGGAGATCCCGTCCAGGTCGGCGAGCGGAGGCTCATCCCACGCGTCGGGGTCCGATACGCGCGGCATCATCGTGTCGGTCAGGTAGCGTAGCACCAGACCGATCGGGCCGAGCCGACGCTCCTCGTCGGTCATCTCCCACGGCCAGTCGATAATGTTGTCCGGTCCAGCCGAGAAGCGCCTGCCTCCGAGATGGTGCAGCGCCGCGAGCGGGGGGAAGAAGAAGTCTCGCCGCTCGAGCCCACACTCATCAATATACCGGTTCGCCTCCGTGTAAGCCTGCGAGAAACCCACGGCGCCGACCTCGGTGTACAGGCCGTCGGCGAACGGGTCCCGGACGGTGTGGACGCGGCCTCCCGGACGGGTGCGCGCCTCGAGGACGGTCACGTCGTGTCCCGCCCGCTCGAGCTCGAAGGCGGCGGCGAGTCCCGACAGGCCGGCGCCGACGACCAGCACGTGACTCCGCCCCGCGCCTGGAGAGCGGGTCGGCAGGGGACCGGCCGGCATTTCGTCGCGCGCGAAGTCGGCAACGAGGAATCGAGCGAGCGGCTGTTCGAAGAAGGGTGCGAGGCCGAGGGCTCCGAAGCTGCGCACGAACGAGCGTCGCGAGGGGTGCAGCATGAGGTCGCCTCCTCTCGTGTTGGCTGGAATCCGAACGCAAGGTGCGCCCCGGCCGGAGCGGAAGCGAGCGTTCGGGACGCTTCGCCCTCGCAGCGTCGCCCCGTCCTCACGTATCGTCAGGCAGAATTCGTCGGCTTCGTTTCACTCAGCCGACCCGAAAGGACGAACTGAATGATCGAGTTTCTCGCCGGGCCGTGGGGCCCTGCCATTATCTTCGCGCTGCGCGTGGTGGACGTCAGCATGGGCACGATGCGCGTGCTGACGATCATGCGTGGCGCCCGGTGGCTTGCCACCGTCGTCAGCTTCTTCGAGATCCTCATCTGGGTCGTCGCAGCCGGCGCTGTCATCCAGAACCTCTCCAGTCCCCTGCACGCCGTCGGGTACGCGGCCGGCTTCGCCACAGGCACGGCCGTGGGAATGTGGATCGAGGGCAAGCTCGCGCTGGGTGTCTGCTCAGTGCGCGTGTTCTCGACGCACTCGCAGCACGAGCTGGTCGAAACCCTGCGCCAGCAGGGATACGGCGTTACCGAGCAGGACGGCAGGGGGCGTGAGGGCCCGGTGGCCATCCTGCACGCCGTGGTGCGGCGCCGCGACGTCAGAGACGTGACGAAGACCGTGGAGCACTACGATCCGGACGCCTTCGTCACGATCCAGAACGATGCCGTCGTGCACCGGGGCTGGATGTACGCCACCAAGCGGCGGTGACGTTGCCTGAGCCCGACGGGCGCGCAACCATATGATCCTTCACCGATTCACCAGCCACCGGGGATGACCATGCGCATACGATTCGCCGCCGTCCTGGTACTCGCTCTCGTCCGACCGCCGGGCGCACCTGCGCAGACGGCGGACACCCTGACGGCCGACGACTACGCCCGCGCGGAGCGGTTCCTCGCCCAAGGCACGTATCCGCTGATCAGCGGAGTTCCGGGCCGGGCGACCTGGCTGCCCGACGGCCGGGCCTGGTATCGGGTCTCGACGGCAGATGGAGCCGAGTTCATCATGACCGACCCGGAGGAGGGCACGCGCGCCCCGGCGTTCGACCACGCCCGGCTGGCCGAGGCGCTGCGCGAGGCGACCGGGCGCGATATCGAGCCTGCTCGACTCCCGTTTCGGGACTTCGAGCTGTCGGAGGGCGGCCGGAACGTGACCTTCACCCTGCTCGGTGGCGGGAACGGTGGACCGCCGCGTGAGAGCCCGGATGAATGGACGTGTGACCTCGACACGTATGCCTGTTCGGCCGCCGAACCGGGAGATGCCGGTGACGCCGCTCCCCGCCGGGAGCCCCCGCCGAACTCGGTCGTATCGCCCGACGGCGCTACGGCCGTGTACATCCGGGAGCACAATCTGTGGGCCCGGGACCTCGGCAGCGGCGAGGAAACGCAGCTCACCACCGACGGCGCGGAGGACTACGGCTACGGCACGAACAACGCGGGCTGGACGCGGCGTGACGCGCCGGTCGTCACGTGGTCTCCCGATTCCCGACGGATCGCGACGTTCCAGCACGACGGCCGCGGCGTGAGCCGCATGTATCTCGTCCGGACGAAGGTCGGCGAGCCGGAGCTCGACGCGTGGCGGTATCCATTGCCCGGCGACAGCGTAATCTTTCGCATCGAACGCGTCGTGATCGACGTGACCGGGCCGGAGGCTCCGAAG
>Ga0268386_10004007_pt1 | contig 10805 bp, 9 predicted proteins | sample RVTome_15_FD_200260 | JGI IMG/M metagenome (GOLD analysis project Ga0268386, IMG submission 200260) | Soil microbial communities from uranium-contaminated site in the Upper Colorado River Basin, Wyoming, United States - RVT150D86... ... | reverse complement strand
GAAACCTGGCGGCGGACCTGCTCCTCGCGGAAGTCGACCCGCGCGTCCGTCTCGAGGAGGCTTCGACGTGAGAGCCGGCGGGGCGATCCTCACCCTCCTCGCGCTGGTTTCGCTCCTCGGGCCCGAGCTTCTGTCTCAGTCGCCCTTCGCGCAGGATCGCGAGAGCATCTTCGAGCGTCCCTCCCTAGACGCGCACGTTCTCGGAACCGACGGCCTCGGAAGGGACGTCCTCTCGCGAACCCTCCATGCCGCCCGCCTCACGCTCCTGACGGCGGCCGCGGGAGTCGTTCTCGCGGTTCTCCTCGGGAGCGCCGCCGGGGCCCTCGCCGGGCTCCTCGGCGGGTTCTGGGATCGACTGGTCATGCGATCTACCGAGCTCGTCATGGCGCTTCCGGCGCTCTACCTGATCCTCGGGCTCCGAAACCTCTTTCCCGACTCGATCGGCGCTTTCGAGGCGGGGCTCATCGTGGTGGTCTCCCTCGCCTCCGTCGGCTGGAGCGGAGTCGCCCGGCTCGTGCGCGGTCAGGTGCTGTCCATCCGCGAAGAGGCTTACATCGCCGCCGCCCGCGCCGCCGGGGCGTCGCGCTTTCGTCTCCTCGGAGTCCACATCCTCGGGAGGCTGCGGCCGTTCCTGCTGCTGCAGCTCGGCCTCCACATCCCCTACTTCCTCCTGGGCGAGGTCACCCTCTCGTTTCTCGGGCTGGGCCTCGCGGAGCCGGCTCCGAGCTTCGGGAACATGCTCGCGAGCGCGGGCGCGAACGCGAGCTTCCTCGGAAGCCGCTGGTGGACGTGGGTGCCACCCGCGTTTCTGCTGACGCTTGCGGTGCTCGGCTCGAACGTCTGGATCGAGGCGCTCCGGGCGCGCTACATCGCGAACTTCGGAGGCGGGAATCTGGGAGGCGGGTATCTGGAGGGCTATCTCGGGCCGTCGGAGCGGGCGGGCTTCGACAGCTGGGCAGCCAGAGCCTCGCGCTTCTGGTCCTCTTCGGCGTGGGGCTCGAAGCACTTCCGGCACCGCGCCTCGTAGGACTCCGCTCCGCCCACGACCACGAGGTCGGTCGATGCCACGAGACGCTGGGTGTGATTGGCGGGATTGCCGCAGCGCATGCAGATCGCGAGCGTCTTGGTGATGTACTCCGCCACCGCGAGAAGCTGCGGCATCGGCTCGAAGGGCTTCCCCAGATAGTCGGTGTCGAGGCCCGCCACGATCACCCGTTTTCCGCTGTTCGCCAGGAGGTTCGAGACTTCCACCAACCGCAGGTCGAAGAACTGGCCCTCGTCGATCCCAACCACCTCGGTCCGGGGAAGAATCCTCTCGAGGATCTCGTTCGCGGTCTTCACCAGCTCCGCGTCGATGCGCATGTCGCTGTGAGAGACGATGTGCTCGAGACTGTAGCGGCCGTCGATGTCGGGCTTGAAAATCTGGACCCGCTGCCTCGCGATCTGGGCGCGGCGGAGCCTCCGGATCAGCTCCTCGCTCTTCCCGCTGAACATGCTGCCGGTGATGACCTCGATCCATCCATGACTCGCTGCCGGGGAGCGCATGACGTCCATTTCGTTCGGTCCTTGTTCCCTAATCCGTTTCCGAGCCCATTATAGAATGACGCGAGGGCGCCGATCCGCGAATCGGGGCTCGGGGGCGTCCGAGGTCTTACCCGCGGTCATCGAGAGCGAGCGAGAGCCCCCGCTCCGCGAGGTGGTAGGGGAGGACCGAGCCGCCCGCGGCGCGAATGGCATCCTCGACGGGGCCGCGCTTTCCATCGGGGATTGCGACCACCATGCAGCCGCCGCCGCCCGCCCCGCAGACTTTCGCCGAGATGGCGCCGGCTTTCCCCGCGGACGCGATGATGGCCTCGAGCTCCGGGCTCGAGACCGCGGGGGCCATCTGACGCCGGGCTTCCCAATCCTCTCCGATCAGGACGGCGACCCGATCGAGATCTCCCTCGACGAGGGCGTTCCTCACCGCGACCGCGGTACGCCCGCTTTTCTCGAGCGCTCTCCTGGTGCCCTCGTCGCCTTCGAGAAAACGTCTCACCACCTCCCAGTTCGTCGCTCCCGAGCGGTGCGGCTGATGCGAATAGGCGAGCAGGAACCTCTTCTCGAAAGCGGCCGCGTCCACCGCCAGGGGCTCGCGCCGATGGCGGAGCTTCTCCCACCACAGGCACATGGCGCCGCCGTACACCGGCGGGTAATGATCCTGGGCGCCGGTCATCGTGCCGAGCACCTCGACCTCCACGTCCTTCACGATCTCGATCAGATCCCGCTCGTGATAGCGGAAGCCCGTCAATCCGTTCAGCGCTCCCGCGATGGAGACTCCCAGGGACGAAGAGGCCCCGAGCCCCGCCTGGGGAGGTGCGTCGGAGTGGGTGACGAGCGTTAGAGGCTCGCGGGGAGAGAAGAAAGCGAGGAGGCGTCCGGCGATCTCGGCGCCCTCGAGCTTCCCGAGCTCCCGGGGGCTTGCCGCGCTTCTCTCGCGTCCCGAGCCCTTCTCGCGGACCCGCCACTGACCGTCGCCCGAGGGAGAGATCGCGACCTCGGTATGGAGGTCGATCGCCAGGTTCACCGTGGCCGCCTCTTCGACGAGCAGGTACAGGGGCCAGAGATCGACGGTGCCGCCCGCGAGGTCGATGCGCGAGGGGGACCGGGCTCGGAGCGCCATCTACCAGACGAAGCCGACGTACGCGGCGAACTCGGTGTCGGCGTCGGAATCGAACGTGCCCTGAACCTGGAGCTCGAGACTGAGCCTGCCCAGCTCCACCCCGCCGAGAATGTGATAGCCGACGTCGTTCGCCCACTCGGTCTCGTTCGAGACGAATCGAAGGTTGCTCACGAGGCCGATGCCGGCTCCGCCGAAAGGCCGCGCTCCGAGGCTTCCGGATTTGTACTTGACGTTGGCGAAACCGTTGAGGGGCACGACCGTTGCCGTCGGCCCCGAGGCGACGACGTCCTGCCGATAGACGGAGGTCTGCACCTCGAACCCGGCGAAGAGCGTCTCCGAGAAGTTCACGGGATAGTCGCTCCCGAAGGCGGCGCGCCATCGGCCCTCGAAGCCGACTTCGCGGGGGTGAAGGATGACGCCGCCCTTGAAGAACGTGTCTCCGGCGAGGGCCGGACCCGCGGAGGCGAGCAAAACCGGCACCAGCGCCGCCGTGAAAAGCCGCGCGTGACGAGCGATCTCGATTTTCATGCGCCGCGGATTATAACCCAGGGTGAATGTTATTCTGATCGTCGTGGACGACTTGGTGAGGCGGGTGCAGGAGCGGCTTCAGAAGCGCGTCCCCTCGAGCGCGCCCGCCGAATTGCGCGCGGCGGCGGTTCTGATCCCCATCGTGGTCGAGCCGGAAGGGCACTCGATTCTTCTCACCCGCCGCGCCCAGACCCTGAGACGCCAGCCGGGGGACATCTCCTTTCCCGGGGGGGCGGTGGATCCTTCGGATGCGACGCCTCTCGCGGCCGCGCTCCGGGAGAGCCGCGAGGAGGTGGGTCTGGATTCCGGAGCGGTCACGCTTCTCGGACAGATGGACGAGCGCGGCACCGTCACCGGTTTCCGCATCACTCCGTTCGTCGGGGCGATCCTCGGGCCATACGACTTCGCGCCGAACTACGAAGTGGGCGAGCTCCTCAAGGTGCCTCTCGCGGCCTTGTCCAACCCCTCGGCTCTCTCGATCGAAACGCGCCGGTTCCACGGTCTTCCGCGCGAGGTCTATCACTACCGCTACCGAGGTCACGACATCTGGGGCATCACCGGGCAGCTGGTAAAGGACTTTTTGGAGCTGATACGGTAACCCAGCCGTCAACCAACACAGCGCTAATCGCTGATGGCTAGCTCGCTGTTCCGCACTCCTCGGGGCGTTTGTCCACAAACCCCACGAAAACCGGGTGGCGCAGCCTCTTCTCCTTCGTGAGGCCGGTGTACTCGACGCGCACCACAAGCCTCGGTGCGAGCCAGTCGATTTCTCCCGGCGCTTCCGCGTCGAACCCCGGAGGAGGCTTCGCGCGCAGGCCGTCGAGAACGGTCTCGAGATCCTTGAGCGTCGTCTGATCGATGCCGCTTCCCGCGTTTCCGATCCACACGAGCTTCCCCTCTCGAGGACAACCGAGGACCAGCGATTTGACGCGCCTTCCCCCGCGCTCGCGGACCAGGCCCACGAGGACCGCATCCACCTCCCGCCGCACTTTGAGCTTGAGCCAGTCCCTCGACCGCGCCCCCGGTTGATAGCGGCTCTCGAGCCTCTTGGCGAAGATCCCCTCGAGTCCCCGCTCCTTCGCTTCTTCGAACAAAGCCTTGCCCCGGCCGATCACGAACGAGCTTTCGACGATGGGGTAGGGAGCCTTCGAAAGGAGCGCCGAAAGCCGGCGCCGCCTCTCCACGAGAGGGAGATGGAGCAGCGACTCGCCGTCGTGATGGAGGAGATCGAAGGCGATATAGACGACGGGGTGCGCCCGGGATTTCGCCTGCGCCTCGCGGCGAGTCAGCTCCCGCACCAGCACGCGCTGGAAGTCCGGACGTCCGCCCTCGTCGACAACCACGATTTCCCCGTCCAGAATGCCTTCGCCTTCGAGCGCTTGCAGACCGGACAGGATCTCCGGGTAGCGCTCCGAGCTATCGGCAAGCTTCCGGCCCTGGAGACGGGCGAGCCCGCCCCCGAAGAAGGCCAGTGCGCGGATCCCGTCCCACTTGATCTCAAAGAGGTACTCGTCCGAATCGAACGGCGAGGCGGGGCTCGCGAGCATCGGCCGGATTCGCGAGGTGCGCCAGTCGGTCAGCAAAGAAAGAATCCGATGCAAGGGGATAGGGGGACAAGAGGGGATACGAAGATGAAACGATCTGATTCATCTCCCCAATCTCCTCCTATCTCCCCATCCCCCTTTCTTACACTCTTCCCTGCCTAGCTCGCGCGCTCGAGGTTCTGCTCCAGGCTCGACTTGAGCGCCTCCATGAGGTTGATGACCTTGCCGGTATCGACCTCAGGGGGCTCGACGATTTCCTTGCCCTCGGCCTTGGCTTTGATGATCTCGAGGAGCTTCTCCCGGTAGTTGTCCTTGAACTCTTCCGGGTGGAAGGGTTTGGTGATGGCATTGATGAGCTGGGTAGCGAGCTTGAGCTCCTCCGGGCTCACCTTCGGATCGGCCTCGAGCTCCTCGATGCCGGTGAGGGCCCGGATCTCGTCCGCGTAGTAGAGCGCGGACATCACGAAGGCCTTGTCCCGCGGCCGAACGGCGACCATCTGCTCCTTGCCGTTCATCACGATACGCGCGAGGCCGATGCGGTCGGTATCCTCGGCGGCAGTGCGGATGGTGGCGAAGGATTCGATGGCGACGGGTCCATCGGGAACCAGGTAGTGCGATCCGTGGTAGTACAGGGGGTCGATCTCACCGCGCTGCACGAATTGCACGATCTGGATCGACCGCGTGGACTCGAGCCGGACCTTGGCGAAGTCCTCCTCGTCGAAGATTACGTACTGCTCCTTGGCGTACTCGTAGCCCTTGACGATCTCGTCGTTCGAAACGCTCCGATCGCAAGTGGGGCACCTTTTGTCGTATCGAATGCGCGTGTTGCAGACCTTGTGAATCTGGTTGAACGACAGCGCCTCGGACCGGGCGGCGGGGTACATCCGCACGGGGATGTTCACCAGCGACAGCTTCAGGAAGCCTTTCCAGGTCGGTCTCACCAGCACCTCCTCCGTGGGTTCCCCGGAGTGTAGAAGTCGCGGCAGCGGCTGTCAATGCGGGGTGGCGGAATTGGAGCGGGCGCCGTAAATTACGGACAGCAATGAACCTCGGCAAACGCGAGTTTTTTCAACCGTGCCTGGATTTGCTATGATTCCTGGTGGAAGCGGTTCGCTCGCTGACGAGCGACCGAGAGACGGTATCCCTCGCGACTGGAGAACTCAACAACATGTCAACCGAGACCCTCGAAGGTGAGGCACGGCCGGACGTCAAGCCCACCCTGATCAACGATTTTTCCATTCAGGTGGCTACGATCAACGGATCCGGTAGCCAATCCTCGAACAGCGTGCTGATGCGATCGATTTTTCAGATGGGAGTGCCGGTGAGCGGGAAGAACCTCTTCCCCTCGAACATCCAAGGCCTTCCCACCTGGTTCACCATCCGCGCGAACAAGAAGGGCTACATTGCCCGGCGGAAAGAGATCGACTTGCTGGTGGCGATGAATCCCGCGACCGCCCGCGAGGACGTGGCTTCGCTCGAGGCCGGAGCCGCGGTCGTATACGAAGAGACTCTCGGGCTGGGAAAGCTCCGGAGCGACCTTTCGGGCTATCCCGTGCCCTTCGCCGAGCTGGCGAAGCAAGTGGTGGAGGACACGCGTCTTCGAAAACTCCTGGCCAACATGATCTACGTGGGAGTGGTCGGATATCTCCTCTCGATCGAAAGAAAGGAGATCCAGGCCGCTATCGAGAAGCAGTTCGCGGGAAAAGCCAAGGCGGTTGGGCTGAACGTAAAGGCGGTCGACGTCGGCTTCGAGTACGCCGCCAAGCACTTTCAGATCTCGGACAGCATGCGCGTCGAGCGGATGAACGAGACCGCGGGGAAGATCTTGATCGACGGCAATGCCGCCGCCGCCATCGGCGCGATGTTCGCCGGAGTGACTGTAGTGACCTGGTATCCCATCACGCCCTCCTCGAGCCTTGTCGAGCAGCTCATCGACTTCATGAAGGACTATCGGATCGATGAAGCCACGGGGAAGGCCACTTTCGCCGTGGTCCAGGCGGAGGACGAGCTCGCGGCCATCGGGATGGTCCTAGGAGCGGCCTGGGCGGGGGCTCGGTCGATGACCTCCACCAGCGGTCCCGGCATCTCGCTCATGGCGGAGTTCATCGGTCTCGGCTACTACGCCGAGATCCCCGCGGTGGTGTGGAACATCCAGCGCGTCGGACCCTCGACGGGACTTCCAACCCGCACCTCCCAGGGAGACGTCCTGAGCTGCTTCCTGCTCTCCCATGGCGACACCAAGCACCTTCTTTTGTTCCCCTCGTCCGTCTCCGAGTGCTACGAGTTCGCCTCGACGGCCTTCGATCTGGCGGAACGATTCCAGACGCCGGTGTTCGTGATGTCGGATCTGGATCTGGGGATGAACGTCTGGATGTCGGATCCGTTTCCCTACCCTGAGAAGCCCATCGACCGCGGGAAGGTGTTGAGCGCATCCGACCTCGAGAAGGTGGGAGCCTTCGCCCGCTACCGCGACGTCGACGGGGACGGAATCCCCTACCGGACGCTCCCCGGGACCAACCATCCCCTCGCGGCCTACTTCACCCGGGGAAGCGGCCATACGGCGGAGGCGGAGTACAGCGAGAGGGCTACGGACTACGTCGCGAACCTCGATCGGCTGGCGAAGAAGTTCGAGACCGCCCGCGGCTACGTTCCCGCGCCGGTGGTGGTAACCGAGAAAGGCGCCGAGGTGGGGATCATCGCCTACGGCTCCACCGACTGGGCGATCCAGGAGTCGCGCGATCAGCTCCGCGACGAGGCCAGCCTGAAGACGAGCTACCTTCGCATCCGGGCGCTCCCGTTCAACTCGGAGCTCGCGGCCTTCATCGCTCGCCATCAGCGGGTATACGTCGTCGAGCAGAACCGCGACGCGCAGATGCTCCAGCTCGTTCGTCTCGAGCTCTCGTCGAGTCCCGAGCTCGCGGGCCTGGTACCAAAGCTCCGGAGCGTCCTCCACTACAGCGGGCTTCCCATCGACGCCCGCTTCGTAACCGAGCAGATCCTTGCGCAAGAGCGGGGGTCCTCGAGCTCTCGATGAAGATTGGAAGTATGTGATGGAAACGACAGTCGAAGAATCCGCCTCCCCGAAGAAAGTGAACCGCGTCGGTCTCACCCAGGCCGACTACAAGGGAAAGCCCTCGACCCTCTGCAAGGGCTGCGGCCACGACTCCATCAGCAGCCAGCTCATCAAGGCGTTCTACGAGTATGGGGTGGAGCCCTACCGGGTGGCCAAGCTCTCCGGAATCGGATGCTCCTCCAAGACGCCCGCGTACTTTCTGAACCGGAGCCACGGCTTCAACGCCGTCCACGGACGCATGCCCTCGGTCGCGACCGGCACGGTCCTCGCGAACCGCAACTTGGTCGCGGTAGGGGTCTCGGGAGACGGGGACACCGCTTCCATCGGCATCGGGCAGTTCGTGCACCTGCTGCGGCGGAACCTCCCCATCGTCTACATCGTGGAGAACAACGGCGTCTACGGTCTGACCAAGGGCCAGTTCTCGGCGACCGCCGACTTCGGCTCCAAGCTCAAGACCGGCGTGGTGAACGATCTCCCGGCGATCGATTTGTGCTCGCTCGCCATCGAGCTCGGGGCGACCTACGTGGCCCGCTCCTTCGCCGGCGATCCGAAGCAGGTGGTGGCGCTCCTGAAGGGCGCCTTCGCTCACAACGGCACCGCGGTCCTCGACATCATCAGCCCCTGCGTAACCTTCAACAACCACGAGGGCTCGACCAAGAGCTACAGCTGGGGGAAGGAGAACGAGGAGATGCTCCACGACCTCGACTTCATCCCGTTCTTCGATCCCATCGAGGTCGATTACGAGGAGGGGCGAACCACGGACGTGGAGCTCCACGATGGGTCGCACATCCTGCTGAAGAAGCTCAATCGCGACTACGATCCCAGGAACCGGCAGTTCGCCCTCAACCTCCTGATTGAAGCTCGAGAGAAGCAGCAGTTCCTGACGGGCCTTCTGTTCGTCGAGCCCAACGAAAAGAACTTCATCGATCTTCTGAATCTGGTGGACGAGCCCCTGGCCACGCTGCCGCTCGAGAGGGTCCGACCGAACAAGGCGGCCCTCGACGCGATCATGGAATCGCTGAAGTAGCGTGCTGACGGGAAGGCTGAAAGCTGACTAACGAAAGCGATACTTGAGCTCGGCCACGATCTGCCTTTTGATGATGTCGCCGAAGACGTGCTGCTGGGCGTCGTCGTTGTTCAGGTTCACGAGCTTGATCGCGGCGGTGACGCGGTCTTCCAGCAGTCGCACTCCGAAACTGCCGTTGAGCATCGCGTAGGACTCCGTCGGCCCGTGATAGCGGGCGTCGAGGACGTCGGTCCAGAATGCGGAGTCGGTGTAGTTGAGAGAGACGTTCCCGAAGAACATTCCTCGTGAGACAGTCGCTCCCACGTTGAAGCGGTTCGAAGGCGGGATGTTGAGCTGGGAGAAGTCCCCGGGATCGTCGGGAACGGGCTCGGCCTGCCACGAATAGTTGGCGAAAAGGCTCACGCCGCTCGAGACCCGGGCGTCGAGGCCGAGCTCGATTCCCCAATCCCGCACTCCCTCGAAGTTCAAATAGGTGAAGCCCGAAGGGAGGCCTCTTCCCGCCTGATTGAGGAGATCGAGGGCCGCCGGCGGCAGCGGCCATCCGGGCGGAGGATTTCCGCTGTCGTAGGTCTCCGACTGGGTGAAGAAGATGTTGTCGCTCGTCTGATTGAGGTACCAGGCGGCGCTCAGGGTGTAGCGATCGGCTAGGGTCCCGGTATAGCCGACCTCGTACGCGGTCAAGCTTTCTTCGCTCAGCTCTTCGTTTCCCACGGCGACCACGGGAAAGGCGTACTGCCTACCGGCGAGCGCGGGGTTTATGAGCCCGAGGTCGATGGCCTGCACGATGGTGACGTCGAGAAAGCTGTTCACGAACGACGGCGCCCGGAACGCCTTATTGTACGAGACGCGGAACGCATGCTGCGGCGCCGGCTTGATCATGAACGTGGTGCGCGGCGAGAAGACGACTTTGTCGATCACGCTGAAGGCGTCGGCCCGGCCGCCCACGAGCCAGCGGAAGTGCTCCGACAGAAAAATCTCGTCCTGAACGTAGAAGCCTCCCTCGGTCCGGTTGTCGCCCCTGGGAGCGATCGATAGGTCGAAGGCGTTGTAGCGTAAGTTGCCTCCGTAGGTGAGGATGTGACGGGTGCCGAGAACCGAGGAGTTCCCCGCCTCGACGTCGTAGGTCTTGTTGTCGAAGAAGAAGGGGATCGGGCGGCCGTCGGTGCCCACCGCCAGCAGCGCCGGGGCTTCGCCGTCGAGGAGGTTGGTGAAGAAGTTCAACTTCCAGCTTCCGCGCTCGTAGTTGACCTTTCCGTAGCTCGAGACCGTCCCCGACTGTATGTCGAAGGGGCCGATCCCGGTGTGGATGATTCCCTGGGTCCCGGCGAATCCGCCGGCGAAGATGAGCTTCTGCTCCCCGTCAGCGAAGTCGTAGTCGACGCGGGCGTCGAGCTTCGGCTGCGTGGTCTCGGTGTTGGGAAACGGCGGATACTCGGCGCCGCCCGTGCCCCGCTCGGGATCCACGGGAATGCGGCCCGTCGGCCGCGCGAAGGCCTCCATGTTGAAGACCCCGGCGGAAATCTTGTATGCCCAGCGGTCGTTCACCGCCTGGGCGTGGGTCAGGTGGATGTTGTACGTCTCGCCGCCGTCCTGGTCGCTTCCGGCGACGTTTCGATTCACCCCGCCGTACGCCAGGGTGAGGGTCGTTCCGTCGATCTCTCTCGGAGTCTTGGTGATGACGTTTACCACACCGGTCATGGCGTTCGCCCCCCAGACCGCCGAAGCCGGGCCGCGGATGACCTCGATCTGCGCGATCTCGCTGGTATCCACGGGGAGAAAGTCCCAGGCGACGAAGCCGAAGAAGTCCTGGTAAATCGTGCGGCCGTCCAGAAGGGCGAGCTGGGACGTCGACAGGGTCGAGGTGGCGCCGCGAGTCACGATGTTGAGGTCGCGCGCCGACGTCTGCGCCACGTTCACTCCCGGCACCGCGCGCAGCAGATCGCCGTAGTTCGAAGCGGGTGAGCTCTCGATCGT
>Ga0268386_10004006_pt1 | contig 10805 bp, 9 predicted proteins | sample RVTome_15_FD_200260 | JGI IMG/M metagenome (GOLD analysis project Ga0268386, IMG submission 200260) | Soil microbial communities from uranium-contaminated site in the Upper Colorado River Basin, Wyoming, United States - RVT150D86... ... | reverse complement strand
GCCTCGCCCACGGACTGCATCGACGTGCCCAGGATGCCCTGCGTGCCCGGGAACTTCTCGAACGCCCAGCGGGGCACCTTCGTGACGACGTAGTCGATCACGGGCTCGAAGCTGGCCGGCGTCTTGCGGGTGATGTCGTTGGGGATCTCGTCGAGCGTGTAGCCGACCGCGAGCTTGGCGGCGATCTTGGCGATCGGGAACCCGGTGGCCTTCGACGCCAGCGCCGAACTGCGAGACACCCGCGGGTTCATCTCGATGATCACGAGCTCCCCGTTGCTCGGATCGAGGGCGAACTGCACGTTGGAGCCACCCGTCTCGACGCCCACCCTGCGGATGCAGGCGAACGCCGCGTCGCGCATCCGCTGGTACTCGACGTCGGTGAGCGTCTGGGCCGGAGCGACGGTGATCGAGTCGCCGGTGTGCACGCCCATCGGGTCGAAGTTCTCGATCGAGCAGATGATCACGCAGTTGTCGGCCCGGTCGCGCATGACCTCCAGCTCGTACTCCTTCCACCCGGCGATCGACTGCTCGATCAGGATCTCGGAGATCGGGCTGGCGGAGAGCCCGCTGGCCGCGAGGTGCTCGAAGGACTCTGGGGTCGTGGCGATGCCGGTCCCCTTGCCGCCGAGGATGAACGCGGGACGGATCACGACCGGCAGCCCTACCCGCGCCACCACGGCTCTGGCCTCTTCCAGCGTGTGCGCCGTGCCGCTCTCCGGAACCGACAGACCGATGCCCTGCATGGCCACCTTGAACTGCTCGCGGTTCTCGGCGGTGGCGATGGCCTCGGCGCTCGCCCCGATCAGCTCGGGCGTGCCCGGCACCCCGACGGCCTTGCGCTCCACCAGCGCCATGGCCAGGTTCAGCGCGGTCTGCCCGCCCAGGGTGGGCAGCACCACGTCGGGCTGCTCTCGCTCGATGATGGCGATGAGGACGTCGACGTCGAGTGGCTCGATGTAGGTGGCGTCGGCGAACTCGGGGTCGGTCATGATCGTCGCCGGGTTCGAGTTGGCGAGGATGACCCGATAGCCCTCCTCCCGCAGCACCCGGCACGCCTGGGTGCCGCTGTAGTCGAACTCGCAGGCCTGGCCGATCACGATCGGACCGGAGCCGATCAGCAGGATCGATTCGATGTCGGTGCGCTTGGACATCTGGGGGCTAGGTCCGGTCCATGAGGTCGGCGAACACGTCGAACAGGTAGGCGGAGTCGTGCGGTCCCGGCCCGGCCTCGGGGTGGTGCTGCACGCTGAAGGCAGGGGCGTCGAGCACCCGCAGGCCCTCGCAGACGCCGTCGTTGAGGTTGATGTGGGTGACCTCGGCCACCGAGCTCACCGAGTCGGCCACCACCGCGAAGTTGTGGTTCTGGCTGGTGATCTCCACCGACCCCGTCTCGATGCGGCGGACGGGGTGGTTGCCGCCGTGGTGGCCGAACGGCAGCTTCTCGATGGCGCCCCCGATGGCGGTGCCCAGGAGCTGGTGGCCGAGGCAGATGCCGAAGACCGGGACGTGGCCGAGCAGGTCGCGTATGGACTCGACGGCGTAGGGCACCATCGCCGGGTCGCCCGGCCCGTTGGAGAGGAACACCCCGTCGGGCTGGCGGGCGAGCACGCCGGCGGCGGTGGTGGAGGCCGGGACCACCTCCACGGTGGCGAGCTCGCCGAGGTGGCGCAGGATCGTCGTCTTGATGCCGAAGTCGTAGGCGACCACTCGTCGGGGGCCGTGCCCGACGGAGTACGGCTCGGGCGTGGTGACCGTGGCGACGAGGTCGACGCCCTCGGTGCCGGGCTCGTCGACCGCCGCCTGCTTGAGGACGGTTTCCTCCGCGGTGCCGAAGGCCCCGGGCATGGCGCCGGATTCGCGGATGTGGCGGGTGAGGCGCCGCGTGTCGATGCCGGCGATGCCGGCGACGCCGTGGCGGCGCAGGTACTCGTCGAGGTCGGCGTCGGCCCGCCAGTTCGACCGGCGGCGGGCGAGCTCGCGGATCACCACGCCGCGGCAGACCGGGCCGCGGCTCTCGTCGTCGGTGGCGTTGGTGCCGTAGTTGCCGATGTGGGGATAGGTGAAGGTGATGATCTGGCCGGCGTAGCTCGGATCCGACAGCACCTCCTGGTAACCGGACAACACGGTGTTGAACACGACTTCGCCCGAAGACACCCCGTGGGGGGCCTCGGCGCCGATGGCCTCGCCCTCGAACACGGTGCCGTCGGCCAGCACCAGCGCTGCCTCGCGGAGCACCCGCCGCGTCATACCTGGGCCTCGGCGTCGAGCACCACTGGTTCGCCGCGCAGGAACGTGTGGCGCACCCGTCCCCGGACCTGGCGGCCGTCGTAGGGGGTGTTGCGAGCCTTGGATGCCAGCCGGGCGGCGTCGACGGTCCAGGTGGCGTTGGGATCGATCACGCACAGATTCGCCGGTCGCCCCGGTTCGAGGAGCCCGCCGTGGGCGTCGGTCACCCCGGCGATGGCCGCGGGACGCCACGAGAGCAGGGCGAGCACCTCGGCAAGGGGCAGTTCGAGCTCGGAGAGCGCCAGCGCGAGGGCCGTCTCGAGGCCGAGCATCCCCGGCGGGGCCTGGTCGAACGGCAGTTCCTTGAGCTCGGGCGCGTGCGGCGCGTGATCGGTGGCGATGGCATCGAGGGAGCCGTCGCCCAGCCCTGCCTTGACGGCGGCGACGTCGGCGTCGGCGCGCAGCGGCGGGTTCACCTTGAACACCGGGTCGTAGGAAGCGCAGGCGGCGTGGGTGAGCGTGAAGTGGTGCGGGGTGGCCTCGGCGGACACGGCCATGCCGCCGGCCTTGGCCGCCCGGACCATGGCGATCGAACCGGCGGTCGACAGGTGCTGGAAGTGCACCGTGGCCCCGGTGAGCCGGGCGAGCGCGATGTCGCGCATCACCATGAGCTCCTCGGCCTCGGCGGGCTGGCCGGGGATGCCGAGGCGGCTCGACCACTCGCCCTCGTGCATGTGACCGCCGACGGAGAGCGCTTCGTTCTCGCAATGCTGGGCCAGGACGATGCCGAGCCCTCCGGCGTACTCCATGGCACGGCGCATGAGCCGGTCGTCCTGCACGCCGTTGCCGTCGTCCGTGAAGATCCGCACACCGAGATCGGCGAGCTCGGCCATCTCGGTGAGTCGCTCCCCCGCTCGCCCCACCGTGATCGCCGCTGAGGCTCGGACGTCGCAGGCCGAGTCGCGACCGAGCAGGAGCACGTCCTTCACCACCGACGCGCAATCGATGGACGGCTCGGTGTTGGGCATGGCGACGATGCACGTGTAGCCGCCGAGCGCCGCTGCCCGACCACCCGTCTGCACCGTCTCCGCCTCTTCCCTCCCCGGCTGTCGGAGATGCGTGTGGACGTCGACGAGGCCAGGAGCGACCACGCATCCCCCGGCATCGATCGTGGTGGACCCCGACAGGTCCGGGCCGATGGCGGCGATGCGCCCACCCTCGACGACGACGTCGGCAACTCGCTCGCCGGTCTGGTCGAGCACCCGCCCGCCCTTGATCACGATGCTCGCCGTCACGTGAGGGAGACCCCGCTTCCCACTAGGAGGTACAGCACGGCCATGCGAACCGCCACGCCGTTGCGGACCTGATCGAGGATGACCGAGCGCGCGCTCGTGGCTGCCTCGGCACTGATCTCCACGCCCCGGTTCATCGGACCGGGGTGCATCACGATGGCCTTGTCGGCGAGGCGCCCGAGTCGTCCGGCGGTGAGCCCATAGCGATGGGTGTACTCCCGCAGGCTCGGCACCAGGGCCTCGCCCATGCGCTCCTGCTGCATGCGCAGCAGACCCACGACGTCGACCTCCCCAAGCACGTCGTCGAGGTCGTGACTCACCCGCACCGGCCAACCCACCAGGCTGGGCGGCAGGAGCGTGGGCGGCGCCACGAGGGTGACCTCGGCGCCCAGCGCGCTGTAGGCCAGCACGTCGGAGCGGGCGACTCGGCTGTGCTTGATGTCGCCGACGATGGCGATGCGGAGCCCGGTGAAGTCGGTGTCGTTGCCGCCGAGGTGCTCACGGATCGTGTAGCAGTCGAGCAGCGCCTGGGTGGGGTGCTCGTGCCAGCCGTCGCCGCCGTTGATCACCGACACGCGACCGCCCAGCCACTGGGCCACCTGCCAGGGCACCCCCGCGGAGCCGTGGCGGACGACAACGGCGTCGATGCCCATGGCGTCGATCGTCTCGACGGTGTCGCGCACCGACTCCCCCTTCTTGACCGACGAGGTGCCGACGCTGAAGGTCATGGTGTCGGCGCTGAGGCGCTTGGCGGCCGTCTCGAAGGAGAGGCGGGTGCGGGTGGAGTCCTCGTAGAAGAGCGACACCACCGTCTTGCCCCGCAGTGCCGGCGCCTTGGGGATCGCCCGGCTGGACACCTCGACGAAGGTGTCGGTGAGGCGGAGGATCTCCTCGATCCCCGACCGCCCCAGGTCCTGCACCGACAGCAGGTGCCGGTGCTCGGCGTGGCCGTGACCGGTGCCGGGCGATGCCTGGGCCACTGACGCGTCGGTCACTTGATCAGCTCCCCCAGGTCGACGCCCTCGTCGTTGACGTCGACGACCTCGTCGCGCCGGGTGGGGAGGTTCTTGCCGACGAAGTCCGGCCGGATGGGCAGCTCGCGGTGGCCACGATCGATCATCACGGCCAGTTGCACGGCCCGGGGGCGCCCGTAGTGGTGAAGGGCGTCGAGGGCGGCACGGATGGTGCGGCCGGTGAAGAGCACGTCGTCGACGAGCACCACGGTGATGCCGTCGACGTCGAAGGAGATGTCGGTGACGGCCTCGGGGAGCACCGGCCGTACCCCGATGTCGTCGCGGTGCAGGGCGACGTCGAGGGTTCCCAGTGCCGGTGCCTCGCCGTCGACCTCCTCGAGGTTGACCGCCAGGCGGCGTGCCAGCTCCACGCCCCCGGTCTGGAGGCCCACCAGCGCGACGTCGTCGATGCCGTGGTTGCGCTCGGCGATCTCGTGGGCCATCCGCCACAGGGCGCGACGCACGTCCTCGGCCGACATCACCCGGGTGCGAGGGACGAACACGCCGCCGTACGGAGGCGTCGTGCGTCGCTCTCGTTCGGCCATCGGCGCAACTCTCCTGTCCGTCCGGGCCTCACGGGACCCGCTTCACGGTCAGGAGGGCACCCTACACGATCACCCGTCGGCCCCCAGACCCGGAATCGGGGGCAGCTACTCGGCGTATCGCCGAGTAGCTGCCCCCGATTCGTGGGGGGTGGGGGGTGGCTCAGCGACGATTGCGGCGCACGGCGGCGTTGGCGTCGACGATGCCCTCGCCGTAGAGGCCGTTGTCGGCCGTGGTGCCCTCGCACACCGCGTTCCACGAGGCCGGGCGGCCTTCGTCGGTGTAGATCTCGACCCCGCCGACCGGGCAGGCGTGGTCGGCTGCCGTGGTCTCCAGGACGGTGCGGACCCGATCAGGCGCCAGGGAGAAGCCGTGGCGGACGTTGCCCCGCCCGTGGGCCTCCACGACGAGCGCGGCCACACCGGCCACGTGCGGCGATGCCATCGACGTGCCCTGCAGGTAGGTGTACACGGCACACGGCGACACGCTGCAGTCGGTGACGGAGAACTCGTCGGTGGGTTGGCCGTCGGGCGTCACCAACCCCTCGGCGACCGCCAGGTCGAAGGGGTACGACGACAGGATCAGGTTGCCTGCCGTGCCGAAGGCCGGCGTACCGACGAAGTCGCGGAACCAGCCACCGGGGGCCGAGAGCTCGACGTCACCGAAGCCGTAGTTCGAGTAGTCGGACTTGGTGCCCGACGGGCCGGTGGCCGACACCGAGATCACCTCTGGCGCCTCGCTCGGGAGGTCGAGGCAGTTGCTGGTGACGACGCGCTCCATCTCCGAACCCGGCGGGTAGTCCGGGCTGGAGGCGTCGGGCCGCTCGTCGAGGGCGAGATCGGTGTGCCCGTTGCCGGCGGCCGCCACGAGCGTGACTCCGCCGGCGTGCGCGTGTGCAGTGGCCGCGAGCACCGTCTGGCGGACGAACGCCTGCTCGGCGATCTGCTCCTCGGTGAAGTCCCCGGCGAGGTAGTCGTCGGCCGACGCGCAGTTGTAGAGCCACGGGTCCGTGTAGAAGCTCATGTTGACCACGTCGAGGCCCAGGGTGGCCGCCTCGGTGAGGGCGGCGACGGTCTCGTAGACGAAGAAGTAGCCCGAGTCCTGGCCCGCCCGGAGGTTCACGAGCGTGGCCTCCGGCGCGACGCCGCCGATGCCGACCCCGTTGCGCGCGGCGGCCACGATGCCGGCGACGTGCGTGCCGTGGCCACCGTGGTCGACGTCGGGAGGATCGATGCAGGTGGCGTACTCGCACGGACCGTCGATGGCCGGGATGTCCATCGTGAAGTTGCGGCTCATCGAGTGGCTGAAGTTGCGGGCGAGGTCGGGATGGCTGGCGTCGATGCCGGTGTCGATGATCCCGACGGTGACGCCCCTGCCGGTGGCCCGCCGATGCGCGCTGTCGCGGGTGGCGCCGATGGCGGCCATGTCCCACTGCAGTTCGGCGAGGGGCTCGGCGCCTCTGCCGACGTGCCGGCCCGGGGCGCGTGGCGGACGGCCGTGGCCCCGCTGGCCGTCGAGCACCGTCAGCCGGTCCGTGGCGAACTGGTGGGGCTGCCCGGGCTGTGCGGTGCCAACGGAGTGATTGCGAGCGGCTCCCTCGACACCCTCGGCGCCGGTGACCTCGGTGAGGAACTCCTCTCCGGCGGACACCAGGACCAGGCCCAGTTCCTCGTTGACGTCGACGACGGTGCCACCGGCCTCGACGATGGCGCTTAGTCCGGCGTCCGGCGCTGCGGCGTCGACCCCGACGACGAACTCGTGTCCGCTGGCCTCCTGGGACGGGCTGGCAGGCCCCGCCGACGCCGCGTTGGACACCATCACTGGAGCGAGCAGGCTCACCCCGACGCCGGCTGCTGCCAGCGTGGAACGCACTCGATGCATGTTGAACCCCCATGTTGCGTGCGCCCACGCCCGGCGCAGGCAACTCGATCGCAACTCGGGTGTCAACCGGTTGCCCAGTGGTTCACCCGAAAGCGGTGCAATCTGTCCAGAGGCTGTCGATTTCACTGGCTGTTCTGCCCAGCCGATGACGGTTCGATTACGGAGCAGCCGCCGGTTGGTCCGGCAGCAGGCCGACGCGCCGCAGCGTGGCCTCCAGGCGACTGCAGGTGGTGAACCGGATCGCCGGCATGCCGATCGCCAGCGCGCCCCGGACGTTCTCAGGGCGGTCGTCGACGAACAGGCAGTCGCCGGGAGCCGCTCCCACCTCGGCGGCCGCGAGCTCGTAGATCCCCGGCGCCGGCTTCATGATCCCGATCCGCGACGAGTTGACCACGGCCGCGAAGGCCTCGTCGACGCCATGGTCGGCCAGATCGGCTTCGAGGCGCGAGGAAGCGTTCGAGACGCACACGGTGACGGTGCCGCTCGCTCGGACTGCTCGCACCAGCGAGAGCACGTCGTCGTCGAAGCTGAAGCCGTCGTGGCTCCAGGCCGCGCCCACGGCGTCGGGGTCGCACCCGTGCTCGTCGACCAGGATGGCGGCCACCTCGGCCCGCCACTGCTCGTCGGTGATGGTGCCGTCGTTGGCTCGACGCACACGATCGGGGTCGAGCGCGATCGCCCGGATGGTGCCGGCCGGCAGCCCCAGCTCCTCGTCGCCGAACTGGGTGACGCCGCCGGTCCAGTGCCGGATCACGCCGTCCATGTCCATCAGGAGGGCGAGCGGGCAGCTCACGTTGCGCCAGGCCCCCCCACCCCGGACGTCGTCGTTCACCGCGGCGAGCACGCCATTGACGAACTTCGGCGAGTCGTCGGTGGAGAAGCGCTTCGCCAGCTCCACCGCCTCGCTCAGCACGATGCCCTCGGGCTGGTCGGGCTCGAACGCGAGCTCGTAGGTGCCGAGGCGCAGCAGCGCCCGGTCGAGGGACGCCATGCGCTCGACGGTCCAATCCCTGGCGCGGGCGCCGATCAGGTGGTCGAGGAGCTCGAGGTGGTCGCCGACGCCTTCGGCGAGCACGCCGGCGTAGGGGGTCGGGGCGATCGGGAGGCTGGCGATCACCTCCGCGGGGTGGATGCCCTTGGCCTCCGCCTCGTAGAGCAGCTCGACCGCTCGCTCCCGACCTTCCCGGTTGGGGTGGCTCACCGCGGCCGCCCCAGGCTCCGAGCGCGCACGCTCACGCCTTCGAGATGTACTCGCCGGAGCGGGTGTCGACCTTGACCCGGTCGCCGACGTTGATGAAGAGCGGTACCTGGATCACGGCGCCCGTCTCGAGCTTGGCCGGCTTCTTGGCCCCCGAGACGCGGTCGCCCTGGATGCCTGGCTCGGTGTCGGCGATGGCGAGGTCGACCGACGCCGACATGTCGGTGCCGACGATCTCGTCGCGGTACATCTGCAGCACCACCGTGGTGCCGTCGACGATGTAGTTGGCGGCCGACCCGATGGCCGACGGTGCCACGGTGATCTGGTCGTAGGACGTGTTGTCCATGAACACGAAGTCGTCGCCGTCGCGGTACAGGAACTGCATCTCGCGCTTGTCGACCATGGCCTGCTCCACCTTCTCGCCGGCTCGGAAGGTGCGGTCGAGGGTGGCGCCGCTCCGGAGGTTCTTGAGCGTGGTGCGGACGAAGGCACCGCCCTTGCCCGGCTTGACGTGCTGGAACTCGACCACCTGGAACAGCCCCTCCGGCAGGTCGAGGGTCATCCCGTTCTTCAGGTCGTTGGTGGTGATGGCCATGCAGGGTCCTTGGGGGCGTGAGTGATGGAGCGGGCGCCGCCGTCGGTGACGACGAGGCTGTCCTCGACGCGGACGCCGCCGATCCCGGCCAGGTACACACCCGGCTCCACGGTGACGACGGAGCGACTGGTCAGGGTAGCGCCCTCGGGTGCGGCGAAGGACAGCCGAGGATCCTCGTGGATCTCCAAGCCGACGCCGTGGCCGGTGCCGTGGCTGAACGCCTCACCCCAGCCTGCGGCGGTGATGACGTCGCGACAGGCAGCGTCGACCGTCCGGCACTCGGCTCCCCCGCGCACCGCGGCCACGCCCGCAGCCTGGGCTTCGGTGACCACGTCGAGGATGCGTTGCTGCTCGGCGCTCGGCTCGCCGATGCACACCGTGCGCGTCATGTCCGAGCAGTAGCCGTCGACCTTCGCCCCGAAGTCGAGCACCACCAGGTCGCCTTCGACGATCGGGCGCCCAGACGGGCGGTGGTGGGGCTTGGCGGAGTTGGGGCCCGATGCCACGATCGTCTCGAAGCTCGGGCTGGCCGCACCGAGGCGGCGCATCTCGGTGTCGAGCTCGAGGCCGAACGCCGACTCCGTGAGACCCTCCCATAGGCGGTGCCCCACGTTGGCGAGCGCCTCGGTGGCGATGGCTGCGGCGGCCTCTATGCGGGCGATCTCCCCGTCGTCCTTGGTGACACGCAACCGGTCGATCAGCCCGTCGCTCGCCACCAACTCGGGGGCCAGCTCGTCGGCGTAGCGCCGCTGGTCGGCCCAGGTGACGGCGTGGGCCTCCAGGGCCAGCGACTCGAGATCGCTGGTGGCGGCGGCGAGCAACTCGGTCTGCGCGGCGATCGTCGTGCCGATGGCGATCTCCACCTGTTCGGCGACGCCGGCGGCCGCCACCTGCTCGCCGGCCTGGGTGCGGTAGCGACCGTCGGTGACGAGGAGGATGCGATCGGGGCGCACGAGCGCGAGGCCCGCCGAGCCGGTGAACCCCGTGAGCCACCGGATGTTCACGAGCTTGGTGACGAGCAGCGACTCCGCCCGGCCGTCGCCTTCGGTGTCGAGCGCGACGCGCAGCCGCGCGGCCCGCACCGCGGTGTCCATCGGCGGCAGGTCCAGCAGCCGCAGATCCGTCTGCGGCGTCATGCCAGCAGGCCCCGTACCGCCATGGCGGCCAGCCGGTAGCCGTCGCCCTTGAACCCGCAGATCAGGCCGTCGGCCACCGGCGAGATCACCGAGAGGTTCCGCCAGGGCTCCCGGGCGTAGGGGTTGGAGATGTGCAGCTCGACGATCCTGCCGTCGTAGGCGGCCAGGGCGTCGTGGATGGCCCAGGCGTAGTGGGTGAACGCGGCCGCGTTGATGACGATGGCCGCGCACCGGTCGCGGGCGCCTCGGATGGCGTCGACGATGTCGCCCTCGTGGTTCGATTGCACGTGCTCCACCGCGTAGCCCTCACCGAGCGCCTCGGCGAAGGTGGCGACGTGGTGCTCGAGGGTGGCGGAGCCGTACACCTCGGGCTCACGGATCCCGAGCAGGTCGAGGTTCGGGCCCGACAGCAGCAGCACGGTGCTCACGCCAGCATCTCCTCCAGGGTCGCGCGCACGTCGCGCTCGTCGACGCCGGCGACCACCTCGACGCCGGCAGGGCCGTCGAGGGCGAAGGTGAGGCCGTCAAGGGCCTTCTTGTCACGCCCCATCAGCGCCACCAGCTCGTCGGCCTCGGCGCCCGGCGGCGGCCGCAACGGCAGGTCGTAGCCGCCGACGACCCGCCGGTGCTGCTCGACGCGGGCGCTGTCGATGCGACCGAGTCGATGGCCGAGCATGGCCGCGAACACCAGTCCGACGGCGACGGCCTCGCCGTGTCGCAGCTCGTGGTTCCCGGCGGTCTCCAGGGCGTGGGCGAGGGTGTGGCCGTAGTTGAGGACGGCCCGTCGGCCGCCTTCTCGCTCGTCGGACTCGACCACCTCCGCCTTGATGGCGACCGCCGCGGCGACCCGTTCCTCGAGGTCCATCGCTTCGAGGTCGCGGCCGGTGAGGAAGTGGTACTTGGCCAGCTCGCCGTGCCCGC
>Ga0268386_10004004_pt1 | contig 10809 bp, 5 predicted proteins | sample RVTome_15_FD_200260 | JGI IMG/M metagenome (GOLD analysis project Ga0268386, IMG submission 200260) | Soil microbial communities from uranium-contaminated site in the Upper Colorado River Basin, Wyoming, United States - RVT150D86... ... | reverse complement strand
ACGCCTGGAGCAGACGCTGGAGCTGATCACGCTGACAGCGCTGACTCCCCGCCGGGTGGTGATCGGAAAGCTTCTGGCCCAGGGCGTCAAGCTGGCGACGTTGTTTGCCGCGATGGCGCCGTTCATGGCGATGAGCTTCCTCCTCGGCGGCATCGACTTCGCCACGATCCTCGTGTCGCTGGCGATCCTGTTCATGTGGTCGCTGTGGATGTCCTCCGCCGGCTTGTTTCTCTCTTCGCTGCTCAAGTCGCGGGCGATGATGGGCATCGTCCTCGGGGGCGCGGCTATCGTGCTGCTCGTGCTGGTCGTGAGCCTGGGCAGAATGCTGTTTGTCATCGCGATCCGCGGGGCGTTAGTCGCGGCGCCGCCTGGCTTCGGGCTGCTGGGCGCGGAGCCGTGGTGGGCGCTCGCCGTGATGACGACGTTCTGCATCGCCAGCATGGTCAATCTGGTGCTGCTCGCCGAGAACCGGCTCTCGCTGCCGACCGGGAACCGGGTGACCCCGTTGAGGGTCGGGTTCCTCGTTCAGTTCCTGCTGATTGCCGGATGGACGCTCTCGTTCGTCAACGAGCCGTTGATCGTCAGGTCCAACGTCCTCGAGGCGTTCGGCGTGATCGGCGGACTGCACCTGATGGTCGTGGCCATGTTCACGGTCACCGAAGATCTGGTCGTCCCGCGGCGAGTGCTCCGCAGCATGACGTCCTCGCGCTGGCGGCCGCTGCTCGCCATCTTTCGTCCTGGCGGCGGGCGCGGCGCCGCGTACGTGCTGGTGCAGATGGCGCTCCTGTTTGCCGTCGCGTGGCCTCTGCTGCCGACCTGGATCCAGCTGCGATGGCTGCTGGCCCTGTGCGGGTATATCTGCTTTTTCACCGGCGTACCGACGCTTGCCGTCCGCTACCTCCGACCCGAGGGCGCCGCAACCCTGAGATTGCGCGTCGGGATCCTCCTGCTGCTGCCCGCGTCGCTGCTGTTGCCCGATCTGGTCCACTACGTGCTGTGGCGGCCAGACGTCCTGAATCTGGGCTACTCCGCCCGGCATCTGTTCAATCCCATCCGCACGCTGACGAACTGGCCGCTCGTCGAGACCTACGGATGGCAGTCACTGCCGTTCGCCTTCGGGGTCCTGGGAGTCCTGGCCTACCTGGGCTTGATCCACCTGGGTATGAGCACGACCGCGGAGGTCGCATCCGGGGATCCTCAGGATTCGGCGGCGGAGGCGGGAGAACACCGCAGTGCCAACGTCCTCTATTGACTGGCGGGCCGTGCGAGCGGCCGCCGCATTCCGCCTGGCGCTGCCTCGCACGCCCGTCGGCGGGCGTATCGGTGAACGCCTTGGCTCGGGCACGGGCAGCTCGCTCGAGTTTCAGGACTACCGCTCCTACGCCCTGGGTGACGATCTCCGGCACGTCGATTGGGCGGCCTATGCGCGGTCGGAGCTTCTTGCCGTGCGCCTCTATCGTGAAGAGGTGGCCCCTCGCATCGATCTCGTGCTGGACGTCAGCCGGTCGATGGCTGTGACCGAGCGGAAGCTTCGCGCGTTCGGCGAGGTCGCGGGGCTGCTGGCATGCGCTTGCGCGTCCACGGTGGCGGACTCGCGCGTCATCACGACGTCCGCGGCCCCCCCGCGGCGGCTGCACCGGCCCGAGGACATCGAGCCCGTCCTGGACTGCGCGGCGTCGCTCTCGGCGTTCGAAGAAACCCATCTGCCCTTCCGGCGGCGCTCGTTGCGCGTCGCGATCAGCGATTTTCTGTTTCCGCACGATGCCGACAGGCTCGTCTCCCGCCTCGCGCGAGACGGCGCCTCGCTGTCCATCGTTCAACTCACGCTCGCTGACGAAGCGGAGCCGGTCGTAGAGGCCGGCCGGCGGCTGGTCGACGTCGAGGGCCGCGGCGAGCTCGACCTGGTGATCGACGACGCGGCGATCCGCGACTATCGCGCCCGATTCAATCGCCTGCGGCACGGCTTGGCGAACGCCGCCCGCCGGACCGGCGCGCGCTTCGCGCACGTCCTCGCCGACACGCCGATACGGGACGTGGCGCGTCAGCTTGCGGCAGCAGGAGTCCTGGAGGCCGCGTGACGTTCGCGACGCCGCTGGGGCTGCTGGCGCTCCTGGCCATTCCCGCGATAGTCGCCATTCACCTGTTTCGCCGGCGATTTCCGGTTCGACCCATCGCCGGTCTCTTTCTGTGGCAGGACCCCCGGCAGACGCCGGTCGAAGGCCGGAGAGTCGCCCGGCTGCCGATCACCAGCAGTCTGATCCTCGAATGCCTGGCTGCGCTCGCGCTTGCGCTGATCCTGGCCGGCGCGCGCGTCTGGACGGCCGGCGTGAATCAGCATCTGGTGGTGCTGCTCGACGATTCGGCGTCGATGTCGGCAGCCAACGCGGAAGGCGAGAGCGCACGCGACCGCGCCGCGCAGCGCGCGCTCGCCGAAGTCGAGCGCCTTGGGGCCCGTGCACGCATCACCCTCGTTCTGAGCGGCGAGCGCCCCGCCGTGCTCGCCGGGCCTGCCGCCTTCGTCGTCGAAGCGCGTTCGGCGCTGGATGGGTGGACTCCGGCGGCGGCCCATCATTCGCTTGCGCTCGGCATCCGGCTCGCGCGGGAGCTTGCGGGCCAACAGGGCAAGCTCATGGTGATGAGCGACACGACGCCTGCCGCACGCGGCGAGGCGGAGATCGCAGGCGCGCTCTGGGCCTCGGTCGGGCAGCCGCTCCCGAACGTCGGCATCATCGCGGCCGAGCGAACCATCTCTCCCGACGAGGGCCGCGGGACGGTCTCGCTCACGCTCGGAAACTACTCCAGATCCCCGGTTCGCAGGCGGGTTGCCGTCACGGCTGCCGGCAAGGAGGTCCTCGCACGGGAGATCGAGTTGCCGCCCGGAACCTCGTCGCTCACGCTCCCCCTCCCTCCAGGCCTGCCGCTCATCCACGTCGGGCTGTCCGATGACGCGCTGGCGCGCGACAACAGCGTGGTGCTCGCCGAACCTCGGCCGCGAATCGTGGGCATCGAGAACCGCCTGCAGGAGGGCCGGGGCCGTGAGGCCCTCGGCAGGGCTATTGACGCGCTGTCGGGCGTGACCCGAGCCGAATCCGGGCATCTCGCGTTCGTCGAAGGGCGCGACCTCGATCGGCCATCGGCGCCAGGCGTGTGGCCGGTGGGATTCGGACGCGCGCCAGAGACCTGGAGTGCGCGCGGGGAATCCCGGAATTTCGCTGGACCGTTCCTGCTCGAGAAGCGCCATCCGCTGCTTCTCGGGGTGACGCTCGGTGGCGTCGTGTGGACGGGCGCGGTCCCGCTGGCGGCAGGTGCCGTGCATCCCCTCGTGTCCGCTGGAGATCAGGCGCTCCTGGCCGTGTCTGCCCTGTCCCCCGCGCGGAGCGAACCGGCCGTGCTCTTCAATCTCGATCTCGATCGCACCAACCTGATTCGATCGCCTGACTGGCCGATCCTGGTTTCGAACATCGTCGAGATGCGGAGGGAGAGCCTCCCGGGCCCGGATCGCTGGAACTACCGCGTCGGGGAATGGATTCGCGTGCGCCTCGGCCGCGACCCGAAGGGTCCGCTGCGATTTCGCTGCGGGGGCGTGGAGCGCACGCTGCCCGCCGGCCGCCAGCTGGAGTTCATCGCGCCGTCGCCCGGTGGGCCACTGCAGATTCTCGAGGGCGACGAGGTGCTGTTCGAAATAGGCGTCAACTTCCTCGACGAGGTCGAGACGGACCTGCGCAACCTGGCGACCGCCGACGTCGGTGAGCAGGCGGACCGAGCGGGACTGCGCGCCGAGGGCGGGCCCGCCTCCGATCCGCTGTTCTGGTTCCTCCTGGCGATCGGCGTGACGGCGATCGTCGCCAACTGGTGGCTGCTCGGGCCTGGCCGGGCCCACGGGTAATCCCAGTGTCGCTCCTCTATCCCGAGCTGCTGCTCCTCATCGTGCCCCTCCTGTTCGTGTACTTCTGGCGGGCCCGATCGCCCCCACTCGGCGGGTTCACACGAGTACTGATGCTGCTCGTTGCCGTCTCGATCGCGGCGGTGCCGCTCGCCCCGCTCGGCGGCAAGGGCGTAGACGTCATGATCGTGGCCGACCTCTCTCGTTCGATGCCGGGCGACAGCCGCGGCCGCGCGCTGGAAATCATCAAGCTGCTCGAGGAACGGCGGACGAGCGGCGACCGTGTCGGGATCGTCACATATGGACGCGAGGCACGGATCGAGCGCCTGCCCGAAGAGTTCGGCGAGGCGGGCGGATTCGTGCATCAGGTCGATCCCGATGGCAGCGATCTGGGGGGCGCCATTACGCTGGCCGCCAGCCTGATTCCGCGTGCCCGCTCCGGACGGCTGATCGTGTTGTCCGACGGCGAGGCGAACGGGACGCCGGTGCTCGCGGCTGCGCATGAAGCGGCGGCCCGAGGGCTGCCGATTGACTTCCGTGCCTTCAGCCGCGGTGACACGGCCGACATCGCCGTCGAGTCGCTCGACCTCCCCGGCGTCGTGGACGAGCGGGAACCGTTTCAGTTCACCGCATCGGTGCGCACCGATCGCACGGTGGCGGCCGAGGCCATCCTGCGGCGTGACGACGTGGAGGTTGCGAGGACGACGCGAACGTTCGAGCCGGGTGTGACGCAGCTGACCTTTCGCGACATTGTCGATCGGCCTGGCGTCGCGCGATATCGCCTCGAACTCGCGGCAGGCGGCGATCGGGTGCCGGAGAACAACCAGGGCGACGGCGCCGTGCGCGTCGAGGCCCCGGCGGCGATTCTGCTCGTCAATTCGAGCGGGGGGCCCGACAACCTGAGTCGCGCCCTCTCGGCGGGCAAGCTCCCCGTGAACACCGTCACGCCGTCGGCGCTGCCCGCCGATCCCGCCGGCCTCATGGCTTTTCGCGCCGTCATCCTGGCGAACGTCCCGGCTGACCAGATCGGCCCGCAGGCGCTCGCCGGCCTCGCGCGCTTCGCCACCGATCTGGGAGGCGGCTTGCTGCTGACCGGCGGCGCCGCGTCCTTCGGGGTCGGCGGGTATTTCAAGTCCGCCCTCGATCCCTACCTGCCGGTCTCCATGGAAATCAAGAACGAGCATCGCAAGCTGTCGCTGGCGATGGCTGTGGCGCTGGATCGGTCCGGCAGCATGGCGATGCCGGCGAGCGACGGGCGGACGAAAATGGATCTGGCGAATCTCGGCACGTGCGCGGCCATCGAGACGCTCGGACCGTTCGACGAGGTCGCGGTCGTGGCCGTGGACAGCGCCGCCCACGTGATCAGCCCGCTGGTGTCGGCGAGCGAGAAAGACAGGATCTGCGACGAGGTGCGGACGATCCAGTCCATGGGCGGCGGCATCTTCACCTACACCGCCCTCGTCACGGCGGCGCAGCTCGTCCAGGAATCGAACAAGGGCACGCGCCACATCGTGCTGTTCGCCGACGCGGCGGATGCGGAGGAGCCCGGCGAATACGAGCGGCTGCTGGCCAAGCTCACGTCGATCGGCATCAGCGTCAGCGTCATCGCGCTCGGCAGCGACGCCGATTCGGATGCGGCGTTCCTGAAGGACGTGGCCGCGCGCGGACAGGGCCGCATCCACTTCACGGCGAGCGCGGACGAACTGCCCCGGCTCTTCGCGCAGGAGGCCATCACGGTGGCGCGATCGAGTTTCGTCACCGAACCCACGGCCGCTCGCGCGCTCCCCGACATGGTGCTGCTCGGCGAACTGCCGGCTTCGCCGTTCCCGAGCCTCGACGGCTACAACCTCACCTACCTCCGGCCCGGCGCCACGATGGGCGTGGTCACCACCGACGAGTACGAGGCGCCGGTTCTCGCATTCTGGCATCAAGGGCTCGGCCGCATCGCGTCGCTGACGGCCGAAGTCGACGGACGGTATTCGCAGCGGTTGAACGCGTGGAAGGATTTCCCGGCGTTTGCGATCGGCCTGGGCCGCTGGCTGCTGGGCGGGGAGCCGCCGGCGGGGGTGCGGGCGAGCGTCGAACGCGCGGGCGGCCAGGGTGTCGTCCGCCTCGAGCTGGATCCGGGCCGCACGCGCGGAGGGCCCGACGATGTCCGTGCGGCCACGGCGACAATCGTGCCTCCGCCTGACAGCGCCGCCGCCGCCGCGCAGCGGCTGACGCTGGCATGGGTGAACGACGACACGCTCGAAGCCCGCTTTCCGCTGCAGAATGCCGGCCTGTATCTCGGCGCCGTCCAGTTGGGCTCGGGCGCCGTCCTCCCACTCGCGCCGCTCAGCCTCCCCTACTCGCCGGAGTTCGAGCCGCGATCCGATCCCGAGGAGGGTCGGACGACATTGCGCGAGATCGCGCGCGTGACTGGCGGCCACGAGCGAACGGCGTGGGACGACGTGTTCAGCGCGAGCCGGTTGTGGAACCGTCAGGTGCGGGATCTCGTGGTGCCGCTCGCGCTGCTGCTGCTCGCGCTGCACGTGAGTGAGATCGCCGGCCGCCGATTGCTGCTCTTCAACGCCGCCCGGGGGTGGCTGCAGTCGTGGCGGTGGCCGCGGCCGCGCCGCGTGTGGTTCCGGCCGCGGTCTGCGTACCCGGCTCAGGCCGACCCGATGCCCCCTGTTGACTCGACCCCAGTAGCCCCCGACACGGCGCGCGTCGCGACGCCGAAGCCCGCGGAGTCGCCGCTGGCGCGCGCCAAGAAGAAAGCGCGCAGCCGTATGGGCGGATGAGCATCGTCCGCGTCTCGCATGACGCCGTCGGCGGGGACGCCGTCCTCCGTTGGTGCTACCATCCACACACCATGCGCATCGCATTCATGCCTTTCATCCTGTCGCTGCTCGCCGCGCCGGCCGGAGTCATTGGGATCGGTTCGCAGCAGCAGCCGGCGCAGCTTCCGTCCGCGCCACTCCATTACGGCTTCTTCACCATCACCTTCGGCACGGACGGCACCTGGATCATCGAGGGCAAAGAGTGGCCCGCGATGAAGGGCACCTGGAAAGCGGACAAGGAGGACGTCACACTCGTCGCCATTGGCGGACCGAAAGGGTGTCAGACGCCCGGACGCTACCGCTTCCGGGTGGACGGAGCGCGAATCTCGTTCGCGCTCCTCGAAGACGACTGCACTCCCAGGCGCATGATCCTCAACGACAGCACCTGGCGGCCCTCCGGCGAGGCGGCGGCCGTCCCGACGCGCAAGATCGTACGCACGGGTCCTGACCGCGCGCCAGAGCTGCCGGACCCGGCTCCGGCAAAGGGGAGCTGGCCGTCGTTTCGCGGTCCGAACGCCTCCGGGGTGGCCGATGGACAGCATCTGCCTGATTCCTGGGATGGCAAGACAGGCGCGAACGTCCTGTGGCGGACGCCGATTCCGGGTCTGGCGCACTCGAGCCCCGTCGTTTGGGGCGATCGCGTCTTCGTGACGAGCGCGATCAGCAGCAAGGGGGACGCGACCTTCAAGCCCGGCTTGTACGGAGACGGGGATGCCTCCGACGACCGCTCGCCCCACACGTGGATGCTCTACGCGATCGACAAGCGCACTGGAGCGATCGCGTGGGAGCGCGCGGCGTTCGAAGGCGCGCCGCGTGAGAAGCGCCACATCAAATCGACGTACGCGAGCGCGTCTCCGGCAACCGATGGCCGGATCGTCGTAGCCTGGTTCGGCTCGCAGGGCGTGCATGCCTACGACGTGAACGGAACCGAGCTCTGGAAAGTGGACCTGGGCCGCGTGGACATGGGCGCCTACGACATCCCCTCGTACGAATGGGGTCCCGCAAGCTCGCCGATCATCTGGAACGATCTCGTGTACGTCCAGTGCGACACGCAGGCTGATTCGTTCGTGCTCGCGCTTGATGCGCGCACCGGAAAGACGGTCTGGAAGACCGACCGTGAGGAGCTGCCCTCCTGGGGTACGCCGACCGTGATTACCACGTCGCGCGGCGACGAGCTGGTCACGAACGGTGCCCGGTTCATCCGCGGCTACGATCCGCGCACCGGCAAGGAACTGTGGCGGCTGGGCGGCAGCTCGAAGATCACCGCGCCGACGCCAATCCTCGCTGGCAGCGTGGTGATTGTCGCGAGCGGCCGGCGTCCCGAACGCCCGATCTTCGCCGTGCGTCCGGGCGCCCGCGGCGATCTGACGCTCGCGAAAGACACGGCGAGCAGCGACGCGATCGCGTGGAGCAAGACGGGCCGCGGCTCGTACATGCCGACGCCGCTCGCCTACGATGGGATCCTCTACGTGCTCAACAACGACGGCATCTTCGACGCGTACGACGCGCAGACGGGACAGGAGATTTACCGCCAGCGGCTCGCGCCCGTCGGCAGCGGCTTCAGCGCCTCCCCCGTTGCGGCGGACGGAAAAATCTACCTGTCCAACGAGGACGGGGAGATGCTCGTCATCGCAGCGGGCCGCGAGTTCAGACAGATCGGCACGAACTCGATCGGCGACTTGTTGATGGCCACGCCGGCGCTCTCCCAGGGCGTGATGTACGTGCGCTCGTCGTCAGCGCTGTTGGCAATCGGAAGGGCGCGGAACCCCTGACGACGGGATCCTGAAAGGCTTGCGCGGCTAGACCACCAGCTCCAGCAGACTCCGGAGGATGTCCAGGCGGTACGAGCCATCGGTCGGATTGTGATAGACGAGACGCTCGGCCCCGCTCAGCTCGCCGTAGGACTTCATCGGCTCGAAGGCCGTCCCTTCGTGCCACTCGTTGAACGAGTTGACAGGAACCAGCAGGAAGCCCCGCCGCCAGCTGGCAGACCGCGGGTCCGTCTGGTGCGCGAGCGTGCGTTCCAGCGAGTGCCCGATCCGCAGCGCGCTCAGCTGGTGCGCGCGCGCGCGCGACCCGTCCACGTCCCAGCGCACGTTCGCTGGCGGTTCGAAGGCGAGGGGCCTGTAACACGGGTCGGCCGGCGGCGGCGCCGGCGCGACGGCATCGAAACCGGCATTGACGGCAAATGAGAACGGGATATCCGCACGATCGAACGGGGCGGTGAATCCGTGCCATTCATCGGGGCGGATGTACGGATTGCCCACCGCGCCCGCGTCGAAGCCGGCCGCGCGGGTGCGCGGGGCGTCCAGCGAGTCGGCGACGAACGTGATGCGATCGAAGTCCGATCCGACTTCGCTGCGGACGCGCGCCAGCTGCTGCCGCCACACTTCGTCCGGCACGTAGATGTCCACCGGCCTGGTGACGCCCAGGCAGTCCGTCGTGGTCGGCGACAGCAGCGTCACGAATGACTTGAAGATGGGCCCCACTCCCCCGTCCGCGTCTTCGAGCAGCAGCAGCGTGTCCCATCGCCGCCGCTCGCCGTACTCCCGCAGAATGTACAAGACGTCGTCGGCAAACCGCACGCCGCGTTCCCGCGAGTATGGCTCGAGATGGAAAGTGACCTTGATGTCGAACGCACGCATCACGTCCATCACGATGTGCGTCGACTCGTCCTCGTAGCTCCCGCGGCCCCACCAGCTCAGATTGATGGCGCCAACCCCCGCGTCGGCGATCCAGCGGGCGTGCTGCTCGATCGTGCGTGCCGACCGCGAATCATAGGCGCCGAGAAGCGGCAGCGCGGACGCCGAGATTTCAACTGGAGGCCGGCGACCGGATTCGTCCCAGTGCCTCCACGGATCCGTGCTGTACCAGGGGTAGTACTCGAAGGTGAAGTGCCGGCGAGGATCCCGGTATCGCTCCCGGAGCCGCTCGCCCATCCGCGCGATGCGCCGCTCGATTGGCTGATCGTCGTCGTCCCGCAGGCGGGGCCGGACTCGTTGCGGCCTCTGGAGCGGCGCGCGCGTCGCGCCAAGCGCCGCGGCGCAGCCAGCCAGAAACGCGCGTCGTGAAAGTTGGAGACTCCGCATCCACCGAACCGCCGGCGCGGTTCATTCTACGCCGTCCGCGGCGCGTCGGCGCATGCCTATCGCGATCTTCGGCCCGGCGCTCAGACCAGCAGCCCGCGCGATGCGCGTCCCCGACGACGAAGAGGACGAGCGCGAGGAACTCGAGCTGCGCGCTGGCCAGCTATGGGTACGAGCTGAGTTGTGGCCTCTACTCGCCTCTCAGCGCGAGGGCGGGATCCACCCGCCGCGCGCGCCGGGCGGGCAGGTAGGTGGCGGCCGCCGCGAGCGCGGCGAGCGCCAGCATCACCGTTCCCATCGTGGCCGGGTCGCGCGGGGTGACGCCGAAGAGCACGGCTTCGAGCACTTTCGTGGAGAGCAGCGCGCCACCCGCGCCGATCGCGATTCCAGCCAGGATCAACACCCCGCCCGATCGCATGACCATCCGCTGCACCTGCGTCGGGGCCGCGCCGAGCGCCATGCGGATGCCGATCTCCCGGGTCCGCTGCCCCACCACATACGCCATCACGCCGTACACGCCAACGGCCGCCATCGCCGCCGCGAGCAGCGAGAAGAACGTCATCAGCACGGCATAGAACCGCCGTTCGGCCACGGTGCGATCGATGAGCGACGCGAGCGTCGCCAGCCGCTCCACCGGCAGGTCGCGATCGAGATCCTGGATGGCCGACCGGACGAGCGACATGGCGCCGCGCGGATCGCCTGACGTTCGGATCGCCAGGACGAGCGTCTGCTGGGGTGCCTGTGCAAGGGCCCGATAGACCTCGGGCCGGGCCGACTCCTCCAGTCGGAAGTGCCGCGTGTCACCGGTCACACCGACGATCGTCGCCGGCATGGCGTCGGCGCTCCTCACGAATCGCATTCGTTGGCCGACGGGATCGAGCCCTGCGAGGTGCACGCGGGCGAACGCCTCGTTGACCACCACGACGGGTTCGCTGGCGCTGGTGTCGATTTCGGTAAAGGTTCGTCCCTTCAATACCGGAATGCCGAGCGCCGCGAAGTAGCCCGGGTGCACGACCCG
>Ga0268386_10004003_pt1 | contig 10809 bp, 5 predicted proteins | sample RVTome_15_FD_200260 | JGI IMG/M metagenome (GOLD analysis project Ga0268386, IMG submission 200260) | Soil microbial communities from uranium-contaminated site in the Upper Colorado River Basin, Wyoming, United States - RVT150D86... ... | reverse complement strand
GTGCGCGGGTGCCCGAAAGGGCATTTTCCCCAGAGCCTCCACATCGAGGTGGTGGAGTTGATCCGCGACCTGATTCCGGAGGGCACCGAGGTGGTGTTCCTAGGCGATGGCGAGTTCGATGGGGTCGCCCTTCAGGAGACGCTCAACGCGGCCGGCTGGCTCTATGCGTGCCGCACGTCGACAAGCACGACGGTGACGTGGGAAGGAGAAACGTTTGCCCTGGAAGAGTTGGGATGGAGTCTCAAGGCGGGGCGGCTGATTGAGCTCAAAGAGGTAGAATTCACCCAGGATGCTTACGGTCCAGTGATGGTGCTGTGTTGTTGGGCCAAAGGAGAAGCCGAGCCCTTGTATTGGGTCAGTAATATGGCGAGCGCGGAGGAGGCGATCTCTTATTATCAGAAGCGTTTCCGGATCGAGACGTTTTTTTCAGATCAGAAAAGCCGAGGTTTCAATATTCACAAGTCTCATCTAAGAGATGCTCAGCGTCTGTCTCGGTTGTTAATAGCGGCATGTTTAGCCTACATATGGGTTGTGTATTTAGGTTCACTATGTAAAAAGGATGGATGGCAAGGTGTAATCCATCGTAGAAAACGATGTGATCTAAGTCTATTTCAATTAGGAATAAGACTTCTTGAGCATTTTTTAAACGAAGGATTGCCACTTCCTGTTCAATTCCATGTCGTCATTTAGCAGAAAAAATGTGTCCGGTGGAGAATCAGCAACATTGGAACAAAACTGCGGAAAACTGTTTGGCCCCCAGAGACTTGTATAACACCTGCCTTAGAAGCCTGACCTTTATCAGTTGATAGCTTTTTAACCCCATTTTTCTAAACCGAATGACCTGGACAGGTGCAGGAATCGCCGCCTCACCGCTTTCTGAACTCTCTCGCAGGACGCTCTGAGCCGCGTATTCTCTGGCTTAGGAGCCTACCACAGAGGCCCCCACTTTGGTTTCAAACCGCATACAACTCGACTCTCCCATGCTTGTTTATCCGCAACCAAACCGTGATGTTGACTCCCTCTCTCACTCGGACTGCCGACCCGGCGTAATTCGGGATACGTGCGCATGTTGAGCTCAACATGCCGACGTATTCCGTACAAACCCCGACATGGACATCACGACCCACGACCGAACGCGATGGACAGGGATACTATGGGTCTATGTGACGGCGGTCACAGGTTCTCCGTGATCTGGCTCACAGAGAATCTTGTCTACTCCCCCTAATCTGAGGCGTCAGATTGGAGGTAAACCGCCACAGAAGGAGAGGGCTTTGGTGCATAAATCGTAAATAGAGCCAAAACATGCCCAAATCGTGTCCGTCGCCTGCTAACCGAAAGGAGACTGGCTGACAGAATTTTTCACCTAAGTTATTTATATTATTAGTTTTATATGCCTGGGGGTCGCAATCTCAAAAACTTCGTCCAAGCCTGTCCGAAGCTTGCCGGAGGGGTAAAAGTGATTTGTACACCCAAACCCCCTGAAGCCAAAACCTGCTTCCACCGCGTTCTAGAGGTGGCTCGCCGCCAGCAAGCCAAATCTTGGGAACTCCGCGCTGCCACCAGCCTGGCTTGCCTGTGGCAGTCCCAGGGCATGCGTCAACACGCCTATGATCTGCTCGCGCCGGTTGACGATTGGTTCACGGAAGGCTTTGACACGGCGGACCTGAAGGAGGCGAAGGAGTTGTTGGCTGAACGATCGTGACAGTTGGTGTCCTTAATATCTGTTTGGAAAGCCCTTAACAAGGAGTCACCCATGACCGAACAACACGTCACAACAGATGCCATACTCTCGGAAGATACGGTCAAAACCTTCCAAGCAAGCTTACGCGGAGAGTTGCTGCGTCCTGGCGATACGGGTTACGACGAAGCGCGCACGATTTGGAACGCCATGATCGATAAGAAGCCGGCCCTCATCGCCCGCTGCCTAGGAGTAGCCGATGTGATCACCTCCGTCAACTTCGCCCGGGCCACCAACCTGCTTGTCGCGGTCCGCGGTGGTGGCCACAGCTTCCCGGGCAACTCGGTGTGCGATGGCGGTCTCATGATCGATCTGTCCCAGATGAAGGGGATGCGCGTCGATCCGACCAAGCGCACGGTGCGCGCGGAGGCCGGCGTCAAGTGGGGCGAGTTCGACCAAGAGACCCAGGCCTTTGGACTGGCCACCACCGGCGGCACCAATACTGACACGGGAATCGCTGGGCTCACCTTGGGTGGCGGTGCAGGGTGGCTGATGCGCAAGTACGGCTTGGTGGTAGACAACCTTCTCTCTGTCGATGTGGTCACCGCCGATGGCCGCTTCCTCACGGCCAGCGCCAGCGAGCATGCGGAGTTGTTCTGGGGCCTGCGGGGTGGCAGCGGGAACTTCGGGATTGCCACCTCGTTTGAGTACCAGCTCTATCCGGTGGGCCCTGTCCTGGGTGGTATGGTGATTCACCCGATTGAGAAGGCGCGGGACGTCCTCAAATTTTACCACGAGTACGCCGGTGCTGCCCCTGATGAGCTGATGACCGCCACGGCTCTGATGACCTCACCCGAAGGCCAACCGGTGGTCGCCATTGTGGCCTGCTACCATGGGGCCATCGAGGAAGGCGAAAAGGTCGTCCGGCCACTCCGAGAATTCGGTCCACCGGTGGCGGACCACCTCCAGGCTATGCCCTATACCGTGATGCAGACGTTGCTGGATGATGCGCTTCCACCAGGGCGACGAAGCTACGTAAAGACCAACTTTATGAAGGACCTCAGTAGCGACACCATCGGGACTTTGAGGGAACGCTTTGCCGCCGCTCCCTCTCCCTACTCGTTTCTCGCCTTGTTCCAACTGGGCGGCGCGGTTGGCCGCGTGGGCAGGGATGATACCGCCTTTTCCTACCGCGATGCGGGCTACCACTTCATTATCTGGTCGGCATGGGAAGACCCGGCTGAGGATGAGACGAACATCCACTGGGTGCGCCAGAGCTGGGAGGCGATGCAGCCGTTCCGCTCCGAAGGCGTCTATGTCAATGAGTTGAGTGCGGATGAGAACGAGGCTCAGGACCGCGTTCTAGAGGCCTACAGCCCTGCCACCTACCACCGGCTGGTGGCCCTGAAGAACAAGTATGACCCGACCAACTTCTTCCGTCTCAACCCCAACATCAAGCCGACGGTGTAAACTCGTAAGGTCATGCCACGGGAGCCAGGTTCGTTGCACGTTGAATCGCCACCAGCCTGACTCGCCTGTGGCAGTCCCAGGACAAGCGCCAGGACGCATCAGTTCGGAGTGATGTGGCGCAAGCGGACCCGAGGAACCTGGGGTCCCAGGAGCAGCGAGCGGAAAATGGACCAGCGGGCGCATTTGAACAGAAACCTACGGTTTTGAATTGAGCTCCGCCTGAGATATCCATCCCCAGCTGAAACGGCATCTAGGCTCAATGGTTGGCGTATCCTAGGCGCTTAGGTCATAGACATTTTGGATCAGGGGAGAATTTTCTAGGCTAGTGCGCAGTGCCAGGTTTTGCAGATTTGTCTTGGTCCGGTCAATGACCTGGCGGGCCGCTTGATACGCGTGACGGGCCATGTCGGGCTGCTTGGTCTCGGCGTAGAGATTCCCTAGGGCAAGGTGGGTCTTCCAGAGCTGAGTCGGATTGCCCACCTCGTGAGCCAACTGTAGGGCCTGTCGTAGCCATCTCTCTCCTTCGTCCCACTGCCGACGGGCAAGGGCAATTTCCCCTTTGAGTCGCCAGCTTTTCACGATGTATTTCTGCGAGTGGGTACGCGTCGCTATGTCCAGGCACTGATTGGCGGACGCCTGCGCTTTCGCCAGGTCGCCGCTGGCAAGCCAGAGTTCTCCCAAGCTCGCAAAGAGATGCATCGAGTAGCGCCATCGCATCCACTCGCTCGTCGCGGCATCGTGTACGAGGTGGTGGACGCCATCAAGGGTTTCCCGAGCGAGCGTCAGGTCGCCCTGAGTCAGGAAGATGTCTCCTAAGTTGAGCTCTGCATTTGCTATGGCCTCATGGTCTCCCCGATCTTGGCCTGCTGCCGAGGCACGTTGGTTCAGAGCCAAGGCGCGTTCGAAACTCCCACACTCGATGTGCAGCCATCCCAGGGAGTTGACATAGCGCGGCGCAAAGTTCTCGTCGCCCACCTTCGCGGCCAGCCCCAACCCTTCCTCGAAGCTCGCCAGGGCGGCATCGTAGTCGCCCTGGCTCGTGAGGGCGATGCCACGCATAAAGAGCCCTTCCAACACGGGCATGAGAACGTTATGCGCCTGGGCAAGCTGTATACCCTTGGTGTAGAGTTGCACGGCATCGGCGAACAAACCCTCCCAACCCTTCAGTTCCGCCGCAAACACCAGCGCCGTAGCCTCATTCGTGACATCGCCCACCGACCGGCTAATCGTGAGGACTTGATCCAGCTCGTCACTCGCCTCACGGAGTCGGCCGGTCATTTCATACACCAAGCCGTTAGTGAGATGGCTGCCGGCGAGCACCGCCTGAGCGTCGATTGCCTCCGCAATCCCCATCGCTTGCCGAGCGTCTATGAGCGCCTGATCAAACTGGTGTCCCCAAAACGACGCCTGCCCCATGCCAGCTAGGGCGATGCCCTCCATGAGCTGATCGTCGAGCTGACGGGCAAGGGGCAAGACATATTCCCACTCCGTCCGAGCCCTTGTGAAGTCGCTGACCAACAGATAGAGGTTGGCCCGAGCTCGATGGATCCGAATTAACATTTCTATTGGCGTATCATGGAGTTGGTTCGCCGCTGCCTCAGCCTGATCATAGAAACTAAGCGCCTCGTGTGTCGCAAAAGTTTCAGCAGCCTTTTCCGCCGCTTTGCAGAGATAGTCCAAGGCCTTGGACCATTGCTCGGCCCTGGCGAAGTGGTAAGCTAGGACTTCGTAGTGCTCCGCCAGCCGGTCGACATAGAGCGCTTCGATCGTCTGGCCAACGCGGTGGTGGAGTTCCTGTCGCTGCTGCACCAAAAGGGAATTGTAGGCGACATCCTGCGCGAGTGCGTGCTTGAACATGTAGACCAGCTCGGGAAAGTGCGCCGTCTCATAGACCAGCTCGCTAGCTTTGAGCGCTTGCAGAGAGGCGTCGGTACGTTCCTCGAGGTCTGGGAGTCGACTCAACAGGCGATAGGTGAACTCCCGGCCAATGACTGAGGCCAGCTGGAGCGTTTGCTTCTGCGTCTCCTCCAAGCGGTCGATCCTCGCCATCAGTACATCCTGGATGGTATCGGGGACCATCATCTCATCAAGCGGTCTGTCCAGGATGTAGACGTCTCCCTCTCGCCGAAGAGCTCCGATCTCGCGGAGGGACCCGACCACCTCCTCCGTAAAGAACGGATTCCCCTCAGCTTTCTGCGCAATCAAGGCCACCAGCTCCGCCGGGAGATGCTCAGTGACCAACATCGCCTGGGTCATCTGTACGGTATCCGCAGTGGAGAGGGGCTGCAAAGCGATCCGGGTGTGGTAAGTCCGATCCCCAAAGGGATGGACGTAGCCCGGTCGGTAGGTGAGGAGACAGAGCACCCGGCTAGCGGGAATGCTGTCGGCTATAGAGATCAAAAATTCTCCTGTGGCGTTGTCCATCCAGTGAAGATCCTCAAAGACCAGCACTTGCGGCCGTACCTCCGCCGCCTGAAGCAACAAACGTCTCAGGGCGGCGAAGAGCTCGGCCCGCCGGAGTTGCGGCTCCATGGTCCGTACAGCCGCATCGCCTGGATCAACGGCGAGCAGATAGCGCACGTATGGGAGAATCGGTTGCAGGTCCTCGCCAAGATGCAGGACCCCTTGTGTAATCTTCTCGATGATCGTGTCTTCAGAATCATTTTCCTCGATCCGGAGGTTCCGCTTCAACAGGTCGATCACCGGGTAAAACGTCATCGACTGCCCAAAGGAAAGGGCATGCCCTTCGAACCAGGTCACCTCCGCACCCAGTTGGCGACGAAATTCCAAGAGCAGGCGGGATTTTCCCAGGCCTGCTTCACCGACCAGGAAGACAATCTGGCCATGGCCTTGCTGCGCCTCAGCAAAGTGGTCAGTGAGCATGTGCAATTCCCGTTGCCGACTGATAAAGGGTGTCAACCCCCGCGCCATTTCGACTTCCAAACGCGTTCGAGTTTCTTGGGCCACCACGACCTCCCAGGCGTGGATCGACTCGACCTTGCCCTTCAGCGAGAGTTCCCCCAGATCGCGTGTGGTGCAGTAGCCTTCCACCAGGCGGTGTGTGGTCTCGGAGATCACGATCTGATCAGACGCCGCCGCTTGCTCTAGGCGGGCCGCGATATTGGTCGTATCGCCAACCGCCGTATAGTCCATCCGCAGGTTGTCACCGATGGCGACAACGACGACCATGCCGGTGTTAATCCCTATCCGGATGGAGATCTCGTCGTCCTCGGTCCTGTCCTGACGGGTATTGTAGACGTGGAGTTCACGCCGTAAGTCCTGCGCGGCGAGCACTGCGCGCCGGGCGTGATCCTCGTGGGCAATCGGAGCTCCAAAGAGCGCCATGAAGCCGTCACCCAAGAATTGATTAATAGTCCCTTCATAGCGATGCACAGCATGGAGCGCGAGTTCAAAAAATTGGTTCAAGACGCGATGCATGCGCTCAGGTCCAAGTCGCTCAGCCAAACCCGTCGAGTTGGTCAGATCACAGAAGAAAACCGTGACCTGCTTGCGCTCCCCTTGCAGGGCAGCGTGAGAGGTCAGAATTTTCTCCGCGAGATGAGGCGGCGTGTAGGTATGGGGCTCCCGTACAGATGCGTGTCCAGCGGCGGGCGCCGTCGATTCCGCTACTTGCTCGGCGATCCATGCAAGTCCACGTCCATGCTCGTCAACGACCTGGGGATAAGCGTAGAGAAGCTCGTCTTTGAGGTCCTGAAGGTACGCATCATCAATCTCGAACTGCCGTTGCAGGGCGCGATAACTCACCCTGCCTCGGCTTTGCAGGATGTTGACCGTCTGCTGAAGCATCTCTTCAAAGGTCATAAGGCCTCCCTTTCCATACGGCGACGAGAACCGCTAAACCGCTATGAGCGGCTCATGCCAGGCAACGGGAACAGATGAAATGATGCAGGGTACTGCGGGAGACCCCCATGATTTTGGCAATGGATGCTTTGGAAACGGTTTTTGCCAGCAGGTCCTGAATCTCCGCTTCTCGGCCTGTGAGCTTTGATGTGCCCAACGCCCCTTTTGGACGACCGATTTGTTTGCCTTTCGCACGTGCCGCAGTAAGACCTTCTTTGGTCCGCTCGGCAATGAGGTCCCGTTCTATTTCCGCGAATAAGCCGAAGAGAGTCACTATCACCTTCGTCTGGATGTCGGGTGTGTCGCGAAGTTTGAGGTTCTCTTTAATCGCGACCAGCGTCACTTCTTTCTTGAGCAACTGGTCGAGGAGTTGGATAATCTGACCGACGCTCCGGCCCAGCCGCGAGAGTTCACTGACGAAAAGGGTATCACCGGCGTGAAGCTGGTCTAGAACTGCCCGTAGCCCACGTTCTCCCATGGTCCGCCTCGATGAACTTTGGCTCTCCACAAACGTATCGATAACCAGGCCATGCTTCTGGGCATAGTCTAAGATCGCCAAACGCTGCGTATCCAAGTCTTGACCACCGGTCGATATCCGTAAATAGGCCACCGTTCCCACAGGTTGACTCCCGACTGACGACACAACCTCATTTTCGATTTGTTTTGTACGGTAATCAACGACGATAGTCAACCGAATATGTCGTCTATTCTGCACGAAAAAACCGCTCGGTTTCCTCATCAACCCCGCATCCCCATGATAGGAGGCATCCATGGCCAGCAAGGAGCAATTTCTCTCGAACCGTCAACGCTACCAGCCCATCTCTTTGCCCCAGAATTTTTCGGATGAAGAGATGGCAAGAGACTGGACCCTTTTGGATGGTGACCAACAAGAGATCGAGCTGTATCGGAAGAGTTCTCGGTTATACATCGCGATCCAAATCTGCGCGGTGCGCCTGTACGGTCGCTTCTTAAATCAAGTTCACGATCTGTCGCCTCAGATTGTCGATTACCTGGGACAACAGCTCGATCTGCCCCCATCTCTGACGGTCGAGGTTCCGGAGCGCGAAGCGACCTATCTAGAACACCGCCAGAATGTTCTCAAGCATCTGGGCTTCCAGAGGTTTGACCAGATGGCCCAAGAGCAGTTCGAAACCTGGATTGAGCGTGAGGCTCAGCTTGGCGCGCTACCTGACGAATTATTTCAGCAGGCCGAACACCATTTGTTAGACAAACGCGTCCTCCTTCCGGGTCCCTCCGTCCTGGAGAGACTCATCATTCACGTCTGTTCGGACGTCCATCTCCAGTTTTTTGAGTCCATTTTCAGGCGACTCTCTCCCGAGTTGCGCCAGGCTATCGACCGCTTACTCACGGTGCCTGAGGGCGAGCAACGCTCCTATTTTTTCCATCTCAAAGAATATCCGCCAACCCCCTCGATCTCCTCGATCCAATCTTACCTGCAACTCTGCAAAACCGTGGCCGAGACGGGCATCGATGAGTTTGAAATCCAGGTCTTAACCCCCGAATTTCTCGACTATTTCTTCAAACAGGCCAAGCGATACAACGCTACCGACATCAAGCGGTTCACTGATCACAAGCGCTATGCGATGATGATCTGTTTTCTCTTGGAGACCCGTAAAGTCTTGCTGGATCATCTGGTGATCATGCATGACCAATACGTCATGGAGATCTGCCGCGAGACCCGAAACGCTCATGAAAGGAAACACCGTGAGATTCGCAAGCGCCAGAAACGGGCCATTGATGTCATGCTCGACACCGCCGATTTCCTCCTGGATTGGCCTGACGATCAGCCGCTCTTGAAGAACGATCTCTGGCGGCAAGTTGAGGAGGTCAAATTACGCAGCTCGCGTAAAGACTTGCTAGAATTTAAGCGGCTCGAAGAGAGGGGCTATGGAGATATGCTCCTGAACCGATATCCCAGTCTGCGTAAATATTTCGCAGACTTCATTGATTTGCCCTTTGCCGCTAAACCAGGTAGTGAGCATCTGACACAGGCCATCGACATGGTCCGCCAGCTCGACGCGGGTGACTTAAAACAGCTGCCGCTGACGGCTCCAACCGACTTCGTACCCAAAGAGCTGCGACGCGCTCTGAGAGATCAAGACGGACACCTCAAGCGCAATGCCTGGGAGATGGGACTGGCCTTGGCGATCAAGGACGCGTTGCGCTCAGGTGACCTCTATCTGCCCCAGAGTAAACAGCACGTCTCCTTTTGGGATTTGACCCTCAGTGAGACCCGGTGGCAGGAGGTGCGAACCGTCGCGTTCACGGAGCTCCAGCAACCCCAAAAGCATGAGGCCAAAGCCGTTATCACGCGCCAGTTCCACGAAGCGAGCGACCTGGCCAAGAAGCGCTTTGAGTTCGACGATTTTGCCGAGATCCAGGATGGCAAACTCAAATTGAAACGCTACGATAAAATCGCCCTGCCCCCCTCGGTAACCACATTGCAGAAGGTGATCAATTCGCGGTTACCCTTGATCCGAATCGAGCAGCTGTTAATGGAGGTCGATCAGCTTACCGGCTTTAGCCGCCACTTCACGCCCGTTCAGGGGCATCAGTCTCGGCCGCCGCATTTCTATAAAACGCTGATGGCCGCCTTAATTTCCCAAGCGACTAATCTCGGTGTGGTATCCATGAGTGCCAGTGTCAAGGACATCACCGTCGATATGCTCCGGCATGTGCTCCACGACTTTGTGAGGGAGGAAACGCTCACCGCCGCGAACGCCGAGATTGTCAATCGGCATCACGACTTGCCGCTGAGCGCCGTGCATGGCACCGGAACCCTCTCGTCATCCGATGCGCAGCGCTTTGGCATTCGCGCCAGCAGCCTCTTGGCCTCCTACTATCCCCGTTATTACGGCTACTATGAGAAGGCCATCGGCATCTACACTCACGTCTCCGACCAGTATTCCGTCTTCAGCACCAAGGTCATCTCTTGCAGCCCCCGTGAGGCGCTCTATGTCCTCGATGGTTTGCTGGAGAACAACACGATTCTGAAGATTCGGGAGCACACGACCGATACCCTCGGCTTTACCGAAAATATTTTTGCCCTATGTCACTTGTTAGGGTTCTACTTTATGCCGCGTATCCGCGATCTCAAGGACCAGCAGTTGTACCGCGTTGACCGGTTTGTCGACTACGGCGTGTTTACGCCGCTCCTAACCAAGACCGCTGATCTGGGCATTGTGGAGGAGCAGTGGGAAGAGATGATCCGCGTGGCGCTTTCCCTCAAGCAGCGCACGGCCCCCGCGCATGTGATCATTCAGAGACTGACCAACAGTTTTCCTTCAGACCGGCTGTCCAAGGCATTTACCAACCTCGGGCGCATCATCAAAACTCAGTACATCTTACGCTATCTCACCGATCTTGAACTCCGGCAGACCGTGCAGCTCCAGCTCAACAAGGGCGAATATCGGCATAAACTGCCCCGCCGGATCTTCTTTGCCGATCAGGGGGAATTTACGACGGGCGATTACGAGGAGATCATGAATAAGGCTAGTAGCTTGAGTCTGGTTTCCAATGCGATCCTGTATTGGAATACCATCAAGATCAATGAGATCGTGGAAAATCTGCGAGCGCAGGGAGAAGATATCGACAAGGAAACCTTGTCTCACATCTCACTGTTGCCCTTCAGACATGTGGTGCCCAACGGCACGTATTTCATCGAGGATGTGTAGCAGAAAGAAGCCTCCAGAGACGATGCCTACGGCGGCGAGAAATTCAAAACCGTAGGTTTCTGTTCAAATGCGCCCGCTGGTCCGTCCTGTACTCTTTGAACCCAT
>Ga0268386_10004002_pt1 | contig 10809 bp, 7 predicted proteins | sample RVTome_15_FD_200260 | JGI IMG/M metagenome (GOLD analysis project Ga0268386, IMG submission 200260) | Soil microbial communities from uranium-contaminated site in the Upper Colorado River Basin, Wyoming, United States - RVT150D86... ... | reverse complement strand
GCCGCCGGGCGCCGCGGCGGGCGGCGCCCCCGGCACGTACCGCCTGCAGGCGTTCTATCCGGCAGCGCAGAGCGGCGGCGCCTTCCGGCGCGGCCGCGTCTTCACGGTGGATGACGCCGGCACGATCTATCTCTACGACGACCGCGCGCAGCGCGTCCTGGTGCTGAAATGAGGCTGCGGCGCGGCATCGCGACCGGCCTGCTGGTCATCGCCGCCAGTGTGAAGATCCCGGGTGCGACCCCGCGATCGCCCGTCACCCTCGGGGTCGAACCCGAGGGTCTGTCGCTGCCGCAGGCGGGGGCCGCCAACGTCGATCTGCTGTTCGAGCAGGCGAAGCGCCTGTTCGATGCGTTCAGCTACCCCGACGCGGTGCCGGCGCTCGATCGCGTGATCACCGAGCTGGCGGCGAGCGGGCAGTCGCGGCCCGAGCTGCTCGCGCCGGCGTACTCGATGCGCGCGCAGTCGAAGTTCGCGCTCGGCGAGTCGGCGGCGGCCGAACAGGACTTCGCGTCGCTGCTCCGCGTGCAGCCCGACTATACGTTCCCGGGCACCGTCAACGCGCGCCTGCAGAAGCTGTTCGACTCGGTGAAAGCCAGGACGGTCGGGCAGCTCGCGCTCACGATCTCGCATCCCGGCGAGATTCAGATCGACGGACGCCCGTACACCATCCCGTCCGAAGCGCACATCCTCGATCTGCCCGCCGGCGATCACGAGCTGACCGTCAAGCGGTCGGGCTTCACGCCGGTCGCGCAGCGCTTCACGATCAAGCCGGCCGACACCGTCGTGCTCGAGCTGACGCTCGAGCGCGTCTCCGCCAACCTCGAGATCAGCACGGTGCCGGGCGAGGTGGAGGTCTTCATCGACGCCAAGTCGCGCGGCAAGACGCCGCGATCGACCGGCACCGAGCCGTCGGCGCCGCTGCTCGTCCCCGACGTGCCGCTCGGCCCGCGGCGGCTGGAGCTGCGCCGTCCCTGCTACGTCACGCTGCAGACGTCGATCGAGGTGCGGCCGGAAGACATGCGCCCCGCGCCGCTCTCGCTCGATCGCGCGGTGGCGACCGTCACCATCCAGTCGCCGGAGCCGGGCGCGCTCGTGCTCGTCGACGGCGCCGAGCGCGGCAAGGGATCGACGACCCTCGACGTCTGCGAGGGCACGCATGCGATCGAGGTCCGCGGCGCCGGCGGCCGGTTCATCGATCGGCGGGAGTGGAAGGCCGGCGCCAAGGCCGCGATCACCGCGACGCTGCGCCGCGCGTTTCCGGTGGTCGTCGTCCGCACGCCGGAGTCGATGACGGCCGATCAGGTGCGCGTCGCCGTGGAACGCGCGATGGCCGCGGCGCCGGGCGTGCTCGTGTACACGCCGCCGGAGACCGAGCTCCAGGCCGCGCTCAAGAGCGCGCCGCTGCCCTCCGATTTCCTCGCGAGCGGCGCGCAGGTGACGGCCGCCCAGGTCTCGGTCGACGGCACGCGCGAAGCGGGCAGGCGTCTGGCGAACGCGCTCGGCGTCCAGGGCATTGCCGCCATCGCGCCCGGGAACGACGCCTACTCGTTCACGGTGTCGCTGCTCGCCGCCGGCAGCGGACTGCCGGACGTCATCACGATGAACACGGCGGATGCGGCCAGCGCACGCAGATCGCTCGACGCGCTGTCCGCGCCGCTGCCCCCGATCGTCCGGCCATCGGTCGAGGTGGCCGCGATCGATCTCTCGGGCGTCCAGGGCGCCACCGTCGTGCGCGCGTGGGGCGCGAGCGAGAAGGCGGGTCTTGCGGTCGGCGACATGATCACGTCCGCGAACGGCGCGGCGGTGGCATCCGTCGGCGATCTGCGCAAGGCGATCGCCGCCGCCAGGCCGGGATCGCCGCTCGTGCTCGAGGTCACGGGCGCGAACGCGCGCGCGGTCGCGGTGCCGGTCTCGATGGGCGTCGACACCCTTCCGTTGCGCGATCCCTCCGTCGTCTACAACCTCGCGTTGATCGGCCTGCAGGAATCCGCGCGGACCGCCTCGTCGGCGGCGGAGAAGGCGGCCGCGCAGCTCAACCTCGGCATCGTCCACCTCCGGCTGCGCAACTGGGACCAGGCGCTGGCGGCGCTCGAGGGCGCGACGCTGCCGTCTGGCGCCGGCGTCTCGGCCGGCACCGTCTTCTACCTGATGGGGCTCGCCTACGAAGGCGCGGGACGCACCGCGGACGCGCAAGGCGCGTTCAAGAAAGCCGCCGCCGTTCCGGGCGCCCGCCTCGCGGTCGACGGTCCCCTCGTCGCCCCGCTCGCCCAACAGAAACTACGCGGTCCGCGCTAAGGCCAGCATGCGGCACAGCCGCCGCGTGGTTTACCAGTATTGCCAGGCGGGAATCGTGTGCGGCTCGAAGGCGAACGGGTCCTTCGTGCCGGCGGCGATCGTGACGCGCACCCATCCGATGATCGGCGAGCCGGGCACCTGCACACGGGTGACGTGCGAGAGCGCGACGCCCGGCCCGGTGGTCACGGGATGGTCCACCACGTACACGTGATGATCGCCGTGCAGGACCAGCACGTGTCCCTGGAAGCGCGCCGCTTCCTCCTCGAGCGCCTCGAGAAACGGCGTGAACGCCTGGTGCCGCGCGCGCGCGGGCCGTTCGAAGAACGGATTCGCGTGGAGCGCGATGACGACCGCCGGCGCGCCGGCGGCTGACGCCTCGGCAAACGTCTGCCGGACCCACGCCGCGGCCGCGGCGATGCGCCGGCTCGCCGCGGTCACGTCCGCGGCGGAGCGCGACGGAAACGCGTCGGTGCCGTTGGCGCTGCCGACGACATGGACGGTGGCGAAGACGATGCGATCGTGCGACCAGCGGGCGTTCTCGACGAACTCCGCGAACGCCGGCTGCTGTCCCTGGTGGGTGAGCGGGATCCGCCGTCGGCCCAGGCTGCGATCGGGCTCGCGAAAGAAGAGCGCGCGCAGCGCGCCCAGCCGTTCGAGCGGCGCGAAGCCGCCCGCTCCCGCCTCCCAGCAGTCGGCCCACTCGTTGTCGCCGGGCGTGTAGATCACCGGATGCCGGAGCCCGGCGAACTCGTCGTAGGTCTGCCGGTAGCGCTCGTCGGCGCACGGCTTCCAGAGGATGTCGCCGACGTGCACGACGAACTGCACGTCGCGCGCGTCGATCTCGCGGAGGATGCGCCGGTACTTCGCCTGCTCCCACGCGAAATACGGCGCGTCGCCGAGCACGACGAACGAGAACGCGCCCGCCGCCGTCGGCACCGGCGGCGCGTCCTCGCCGCGCGTCGCGAGATAGCCGCCGCCGAGGGCGAGCAGCACGAGCAGAACGATCCAGCGCCGCATCCGCGCGTCCGTGATCAGCGGACCGCGAACAGGTGGCGTTCGCCGTGGCGGGCGTCCAGGCACGTGAGAAGGCGCCGCGTCGGGGTCGCGCCCCAGACCTGCCATCCGCGCCAGACGGGGCACCGTGAGCCCCCGCGCGTACTGGCTATCCATGTACGCCGGAATCGGGGCAAGATCCCGCGCACGCATGGGCGAAAGTATGGGCCGAGCCGGATACGGCGGGCAACCGGCGGAAGCGCGGGGCCGAGGGTGAGCGGGTCCCGGGTGCCTCTGCTCGAGCGGCTCGGCCTTCACCGGCGCGAACTGCGCGCGTGGGCGATGTACGACTGGGCGATTTCGGCGTTCCAGGCCACGGTCGCGGTTGCCGTCTTTCCGATCTATTTCCTGCAGGTCGCCGGCGCGGGCGTAGACGGGTCGCTCGCCTCGCAGCGCTATGCCGTCTCCAACAGCGTGTCGATTGCGATCGTCGCGCTGCTGTCGCCGGTGCTCGGCGCGATCGCCGACTATTCGGCCGCGAAGAAGCGCATGCTCGGCCTGTTCCTCGGCCTCGGCGTCGCCTCGTGCGGCGCGATGTACTTCATCCAGCAAGGCGACCTGACGCTCGCGGCCGTCCTGTTCGTGCTGGCGTCGGTGGCCGCGGCGGCGAGCACGGTGTTCTATGAGGCGCTGCTGCCGCACGTCGCGCGGCCCCACGAAGTCGATCGCGTGTCGAGCGCCGGGTATGCGATCGGCTATCTCGGCGGCGGTCTGCTGCTCGCGATCAATCTCGCGTGGATCATGGCGCCCGGTACGTTCGGCCTGCCGTCCGGACCGGATCTCACGCCGAGCCAGCAGACGCTGCCGGTCCGGCTCGCGTTCGTCTCGGTCGGCGTGTGGTGGCTGCTGTTCTCGCTGCCGCTGTTCCGGCGCGTGCCGGAGCCGCCGCGGGTGATCGCGGCCGACGAGTCGCGACGCGAGAACCCGGTGCGGGTGGCGTTCGTGCGTCTGGGCGAGACGCTCACGGCATTGCGCGGCTACCGCGAGGCGTTCCTGATGCTGCTCGCGTTCCTGATCTACAACGACGGGATCGCCACCATTCAGCGCATGGCCACGGCGTACGGGACGGAGATCGGGCTGCCGCGCGACGCGCTGATCACCGCGATCCTGCTCGTGCAGTTCATCGGCGTGCCGTGCACGCTGCTGTTCGGCCTGCTGGCGGGACGGCTCGGCACGAAGCGGACGATCTTCGTCGGACTCGGGGTCTACCTCGTCATCAGTGTCCTCGGGTACTACATGCAGACCGTCACGCACTTCTACGTGCTCGCGATGCTCGTCGGTCTCGTGCAGGGCGGCACGCAGGCGCTCAGCCGGTCGCTGTTCGCGACGCTGATTCCGAAACAGAAGTCAGGCGAGTTTTTCGGCTTCTACAGCGTCTTCAACAAGTTCGCGGGCATCTTCGGGCCGCTGCTGTTCGCGGGCGTGATCGCGCGGTATCAGTCGAGCCGGCCGGCGATTCTGTCGGTGAGCGTGATGTTCGTGGCGGGCGCCGCGCTGCTCGCCCTCGTCAACGTCGAGGCGGGCGAGCGCGCGGCCAGGCAGGCCGAAGCTACGCTCCAGCCAGACCCATCCTGATCACGATCGCATCGGCGCGGGTGGCGCTGGTGTCGATCCAGCCGCCTTCCGCCTTCAGCGCGGCGTCGATCGGCGCCAGGTTCAGCGCGTGCGGTCCGGCCGGGGCGAGCCAGCGATCCGAGGCCAGTTCCGGGATCGCGATGTCGTGACGCCACCGCCGCGCGGTGATGTCGATCTCGACACCGGCCGCCGTCGCGCCGTTCGTCGCGGACGCGTCGTCGGCTGCCGCGGGGGCCGGCCTGGCGGCGATCGTCACGCGGCCGCCGGTCGGCAGCTGCGCGCGCACGGCGAGCACCGCCGTGACCAGCGCGAGCTCCAGCTGCACCGGATCGATCGCGACGGGGCCGCACTCCGGCGCCACCTCCACCTGCAGCTGCACGTCCTCCTGGAACAGGCGGGCCAGCACCGGGCGCAGGCTCTCGATCGTCTGGGCCAGCTCGGTCGGGCGGGCCCGCTGCATCTCGCGGCGCGAGAACGCGCGCAGCATGCGCACCAGCGCGCGCGCGTCGTCGAGCGTGCGGTCGAGTCGGCTCGCAAGATCCGCGTGGGCCTCGCCGGCCTCGAGCGCCACGCGCAGCGTGGTGTGTTCCGCGTGCAGGCGAGCGATCATCGCCTCGAAATCGTCGACGACCGCACCAATCAGGCGGCCGGCTTCGGCGCGCGCGTCCACGCGACGGCGATCGAGCGGCTCTGGCGAGGCGGGCGCCTCGGGGCGTCCCGCACGCGCGGCCGTCAGCTCATCGGTCAGACGGATGATGTCGCGTTCGTGCGCGGCGACGGCGGTTTCCAGGTCGCCGAGCACCGTTTCGTACTGCTGTTCACGCGCGATGAGCTCGCTGGCGAGGTTGGCGCGGGTCTGGTCCAGTTCGCCGAGGACGGTGCGCATCGACTCGCGCTCCGCGCGGGCCGCCTCCTGCGCCGCGCGCACGCGCGCTTCCAGATCCTGGCGCTCGGTGTCGTGGGCCGTCCGCAGGGCGGCGAGCTCGACGGCCAGGCGCGTCACCTCCGCGCGTTCGGCCGCCAGCGCGTCTTGGAGGCGCGCGCGCTCGGCTTCGTGCGCCAGCGTCGCTTCGCGCATCGCGAGCGCCGCGTCGAATTTCTCCGGGCTGACGTGATCGCCGGCCTCGAGGCCGTCGTCGTCCGCCGGCCGCTCGTCCGTCACGCCGCCGTCGCGCGACACCGGCACGCGGCTGCGATCGATCGCGCGCCGGAACACCGGATAGAGCTGCGACAACGTGTCCTTGCGCTTCGGAATCCAGGCGTGCGCGCCCGCATCGAGCGCCGACGTCGCGAGCGACTCGTCGTCGCCCGTCACGCACGCCACGATCCCGACGCCCGGGTTGCGCTGGCGGATGCGCGCAATGAGCGCCTGCGCGCTGCCGTCGGGCAGCTGCGGATCGACGAGCACCGCATCGAACGGCCCGATCGCATCGAGGCAGGTCAGCGTCTCGTCGGCGCCGGTGGCACAGGTGATGCTGAGGAGCGGCGAATGCGCGCCGGCCTCGGTGCGGACGAACTCGCCGTCCGCCGGGCTCGAGGCGGCATAGAGCACGCGGATCGGGGGAGCGAGGTCGTGGGCCGGGGAAGGGGCTGCGCTCATCTCGAGGGCTCCGGGAGAGAACGTTTGAATCCGCTGGAGGTATCGGCCGGGTTGCCCGATATGAATAGTGCGCCGGTCGCCGCGGTCATCCCGCAGGCCACTCACGGTTGCTGGAGTCTCATGTCGAACACCCTCCTTCCCGGCGGGCCGTCCTCCGGGAGTTCCGAGCCGGCCGAACCGGTGCTGACGGCGCATGCGACTTCCCTCGACGCCGATCTCTACCTGGGGGAGGTGCTGGTGCGCGAGGACCTCATTACCCAGGACGAAGCCGATCAGGCGCTCGAGGCGCAGAAGCAGGCGCCCGTGTACCAGCCGCTCGGCAAGGTGCTCGTCGATCGCGGCCTCATCACGGAGCGGCAGCTCAAGCACGTGCTGGGGCAGCGTCCGCAGTACCGGCTGGGCGAGCTGCTCGTCCGGAGCCACGCGATCACGCCGCGTCAGCTGGAGCACGCCCTCGAGCAGCAGAAGCATCTCAAGATGCCGCTCGGCCAGATTCTGCTCAAGCTGAACTACCTCACCGACGAGCAGATCCGCCGCGCGCTCAGCGTGCAGCTCAACATCTCGTATGTCGATCTCGACGTGATCCCGACCGACCGCGTGCTGATCCGGTTCATCAACGGCAGCTACGCCCGGCGCTACTCGGTGCTGCCGGTCGGGCTGGACGACCAGACGCTCACCGTCGCGATGGACGATCCCACGCAGGGGCACGTCGTCGAGGAGCTCACGCGATCGACCGGCAAGATCATCCGGCTGGTCACGGCGTCGCAGCTGGCGATCCAGCGGGCGTTCAAGCGGATGTACGGCGTCCAGGTGGACATGCCGGTGGCCGCCTCGGGCAAGGAAGCGGTCGAGATTCTCAGCGAGGAGCCAACCGTCGTCGCGACGGGGGCGTCCACCGGCAACGATCAGCGCGGCGACGAGATCTTCCGCCAGGTCCTCAAGAAGGCGATCGATCGCCGCGCGAGCGACATCCACCTCGAGATGCTGCCGAGCGGCCTGTACGTGCGCTTCCGGATGGACGGCGTGCTGCACGAGCCGGAACTGGGCGCGCTGCAGGAGGCCTGCGATCGCAATGCGCGCGAGATCATCTCGCGCATCAAGATTCTCGGCGGCCTGGACATCGCCGAGCGCCGGCGGCCGCAGGACGGCAGCTTCCGCGTGCAGATCGAGCGCGACGGCGAGGTGCGTCCCGTCGACCTGCGCATCTCGATCGTGCCGAGCTACTACGGCGAGAGCGTCGTGCTGCGCGTCCTCGATCGCGCGTCGGTGCCGGGATCGATCGATCAGCTCGGCCTGTCGTCGCGGCTCACCGACTCGTTGAAGCAGCTCGTGCACCGCCCGACCGGCATCCTCCTCGTGACGGGCCCGACCGGCTCCGGCAAGAGCACGACGATGTACGCGTCGCTGCTGACGATCTACAAGCCGCAGATCCGCATCCTGACCGCGGAGGATCCGGTCGAGTACGTCTTCGAGCAGCTAAGCCAGTCGCAGGTCAACGACCTGGTGGGCAACACGTTCGCGAGCTACCTGCGCGCGTTCCTCCGGCACGATCCGGAGGTGATCATGATCGGCGAGATCCGCGATCAGCAGACCGCGGAGATGGCGTTCCGCGCCGCGCAGACCGGCCACATGCTGATCAGCACGCTGCACACCAACAACGCGGTCGGCATCGTGCCGCGGCTGCTCGATCTGAACATCGACCCGGGGCTGATGGCCTCGTCGCTCAACGGCGTCGTCAATCAGCGCCTCGTGCGGCAGGTCTGCCCGCACTGCCGGGACGAGTACCAGCCGGCGCCGGAGATCCTGCGCGAGTTCTTCACGGGCGCCCCGCCGCCGGAGATCAAGTTCTGGAAGGGACGCGGCTGCCGGGTCTGCCGCCTCAGCGGCTTCGCCGGGCGCCTGATCGTCGCCGAGCTCTGGATGCCCAGCCAGCACGACCGCATCCTGCTGGCCAAGCGGGCGCACTTCAATGAAGTCCGCACCAGCGCCGAGTCGAGCACCGTCAGCATGGCGGAGGACATCAAGGAGAAGCTGCTGGCCGGGCGCACCAACCTCGAGGAGGTTCTGCGCGTCCTCCCGTACGAGGTCATCTACAAGCTGCGACAAGGCTGGACCACCGCACCGGGCCCGCACTCCTGGTCATAACCACTGTCGCTGGGCAGCGCTGATTGTTTTGGTCCCCAGCCGCGGCGGCGCCTGCGCGGGGCTACAATGCTCCGCCATGACCCGACGCCTCGCCGCCGCGCTCCTCACAATCTCCTCCGTTGTTCTTGCCGGCTGCATCGACCTCGAGCAGACGCTGACGCTCGACCGCAACATGTCCGGCCAGGCCGGCTTTGCCATGAAGTTCGACCTCGAAGGCATGGCCCGCATGATGGCGCAGATGAAACGCGCCATGGAGGGCAAGGAGGGCGCGCCGACCCAGGCCGAGATCGACGAAGTGGCCAAGGAGCTGCAGACATCCGGCACGTCCACCTCGTCAGGCGACTTCGAAAAACAGAAGGCCGAGCTCGCGACGTCACTGCCGGCCGGCGTCAAGCTGCTCGGCGCGTCGTTCGAGGAGACGGGGCTCCGGATTGCCGCGAACATGTCGTTCGGCTTCGATCACGTGTCCAAGCTGAAGGACATCTCGCTGCCCAAGAAGCAGGCCGCGGGACCGGCGCCCGGCAGCCCGGTCGACGACCCGTTCGGCGGGCTGCAGGTCACTGACGAAGGTCAGACCGTGCTCATCACCAGCCCCGTCGAGAATCCTGCCGGCGATTCGCAGTCGCAGATGCCGCCCGGCGCCGATCCGGAGACGATGAAACAGGTGGAAGAGATGCTGAAGGGACTTCGCGTCGCCTTCAAGATCACCTCGCCCCTCGAGATCGTCGAGCACAACGCGCACCGCAAGGAGGGCACGACGCTCATCTGGGAATACGACGTGAAAGCGTTGCAGAAGCTCTCGCCCGATCAGCTCAAGCAAGGCGTCAGAGTGCGCTATCGGAAATAGATCCGGTCAGGGGCCATCGAGCATCAGGACTGCTGATCGAGCACGCGCACGGACATCTCGAGCAGGCGCTTGAAGATTGTGGCGGCGGCGCCACTCCTCCAGATTGATCCGCACGGCCTTCGCGAGGTCCGCTTCGAACACCGTTTCGAGCTCGGCGCCGAGGCGCCAGGCTCGATGAGCCACCGAGTCCGCATCGATGTGCGGGCGGATGCGGCACCCAGGCAGAACAGCCGCGGACCTAATCGGGCCGCCGGGCGATCAGGCGGCGGTTCGCCCAGATGACTTCCTTCCAGTACGCGCGCCAGACGTCGATGCAGCCGGCGTGGAAGACCTTCTCGCTCACCGTGACCGTGGGCTCGTGGGCAAGCAGCGTGCACTGACACCAGTTGCATGTCATGACGCACCTGCCGGAAGTGGGACGGGCCGAGCGCCGTCGGATGTGAACGGAGCAACGTGCGGGCGGCTGAACGAGCAGATGCAGATGGACACAGGTCTCCTCCTCGAGAACTGGGCCCAGCCGGCACGAAGTTATCGGCTGTGTCGCCGACAGGGAACCAAGCTCACGCCCGGGTCTACTGCAAATGTCCTTCCACGCCAGGCTGAAGGTCCCGTTTGGGGCAATTTGGGTAGCGCGTGCGCCCCTGACACACAAAGCGGCCGCGGTGTACGTCCTGGCGCGTGCAGCGCCATCGTGACAATACGGGCGCTCATGCCAGGCAGGGGGAACCAACGCCGGGGGAGTGGGTGCCAATACTGAAGGACGCTTGAAGGAAGGGGATCTGCCGGTTCGAGCAAGGCCGGAACTTCTGGCGCCGCTCGATCATCACGCTGGTGAGGTGCGCATGAGCTCAAGTGGAACGCCACGCGCGGCGGCTGTCGCCGTCGCCCTCCTCGTTCTGATGTCGGGTCTGACCGTCGCCCAGACGCAGACCCCCACGCCAACGCCATCGTCGTCCGTCAGCGCGCAGCGCGAGGCGGCGGCCGATCGGCTGCCAGTCCGCCGGGTCGTTCTCTACAAGAGCGGCGTCGGGTACTTCGAGCATCTCGGCCGCATCAGCGGCAATCAGACGGTCACGATCGACTTCACCAGCGGACAGCTCGACGACGCGTTGAAGTCGCTGACCGCCCTGGATCTCGGCGGCGGACGGATTGCCGGCGTCAACTACAACTCCGAGGCGTCGCTCGAGCGCCGGCTCGGCGAGCTGCGTCTGCCCGTGGGCAGCGAGACGACGCGCGCGGCGTTCCTGTCCGCGCTGCGCGGCGCGCGGCTCGACGTGCGTTCGGCCGGGACGCG
>Ga0268386_10004001_pt1 | contig 10810 bp, 10 predicted proteins | sample RVTome_15_FD_200260 | JGI IMG/M metagenome (GOLD analysis project Ga0268386, IMG submission 200260) | Soil microbial communities from uranium-contaminated site in the Upper Colorado River Basin, Wyoming, United States - RVT150D86... ... | reverse complement strand
CCCACCGGTATCGGTGGAGCTTTCGGGGCACGAGAGGACGTGAATCTGCACATCCACCTCTGCATGCTCGCGTTGCACACGGGCCAGCCGGTCAAGATGGTCTACGACCGGGCCGAGTCGTTCACCGGGCATGTCCACAGACACCCGGCACGGATGTGGTATCGGCACCATGCCGATGAGGATGGCCGTCTCCTCAGGGTGGAGGCCAGGGTCGTGGTCGACGGCGGTGCCTATGCATCGACCACATCGGCAGTGCTTGCCAACGCCTGCTACTTCGCCGTCGGTCCCTATCGCTGTGACTCAGTGGCCGTCGACGGCGTAGGAGCCAGAACCAACAACCCCCCCTGTGGCGCCATGCGAGGGTTCGGGGCCGTACAGGTGTGTGTCGGCTACGAGGCACAGATGGACAAGCTCGCCGCCGAGTTGGGAATCGCACCGCTGGAGCTGCGTAGGCGAAACGCCCTCGCCACCGGCGACCAGATGCCAACCACGGGTCAACGAATCGAGACACCGCTGCCCGTGATCGACGTGCTCGACTCTCTCGCCGCCATGCCATTGCCTGATGCTGACGATGAAGCACCGCTGCCGGGTGGCAGCGGACTCACCACGGATCGTGATCAAGTGCGTCGTGGCGTTGGCTACGCATTGGGCATCAAGAACCTCGGCTTCTCCGAGGGCTCAGACGACTACGCCGTGGCGCGGGTGCGGCTCGCCGAGGATGGCGCGGTGGTGGAGACGGCCGCGATCGAAGTCGGTCAGGGCCTCGTGACCGTCCTTGCCCAGATCGCCCGTTCTGCCCTCGGCGTCAGTCGCGCCGTGGTACGTCATGTCGACACGTCACAGATCGGCTCCGCCGGATCGACCTCTGCTTCCCGACAGACTCAGATCTCGGGTGGGGCGACACTGGAGGCGTCGCGGAGGCTGCGAGAGCGGATCCTCGGCCGCCATGACGGCGACGACCTGACCGACCTCGGGGTTCTCCGCGATGGCGAGGTCGTGGTCCCCATGGCCATGCTGGCCACCGAAGGTTGGGAGGAGACCGTCACCTTCCGTCATCCTCCGACCGAGGAGAGCGACGACGACGGGCAGGGAGTGGTTCACGCCGACTTCGCCGTTGCCGGCCATCGCGCCGTTGTAGACGTCGATCCCGAGTTGGGGTTGCTCTCCGTCGTACGGATCGACACCGCTCAGGACGTGGGAAAGGCTCTCAATCCCGAGTCGGTGCGTGGCCAGATCGAGGGCGGCATCCTGCAGGGCGTGGGTCTGGCCATCATGGAGGAATTGATCATGGACGGCGGTGTCATCAAGAACCCCACGTTCACTGACTATTTGCTTCCGACAATCCTCGACGCGCCTGATGTGGAGGCTCTCCTCATCGAACAGGACGGTTCCTGGGGGCCATTCGGAGCGAAGGGGGTCGGTGAGCCTCCAACGATCTCCTCGACGGCAGCGGTTCTCGCCGCGATCCGGGATGCGACAGGCAAAGACATCGATCGCGCTCCGGTGAGACCGCAAGACATTGCCCTCTGACTCGGCGCGGCGTTAGCGTCCCGGAATGGAAGAGTTCATCAGGCGGCTTCCGAAGGCGGAGCTCCACGTGCACATCGAAGGGACCCTCGAGCCCCAGTTGATGTTCGATATCGCTTTGAGAAACGGCTACGAGCTCTCTTTCCCCGACGTCGAGTCAGTCGCAGCCGCCTACCACTTCAGAAACCTCCAATCGTTCCTGGACATCTACTACGAGGGAGCGGCGGTGCTGCAGACCCCGGATGATTTCTACGAGCTGATGGCGGCCTATCTCGACAAGGCGGCGGCAGATGGTGTGAAACGCGCCGAGATCTTCTTCGATCCCCAGACGCATACCGAGCGCGGCATCGGCTTCGAGGTCTTCATGGAGGGATTCCGATCCGCTCTCGCCGACGGCACGAGACGTCATGGTCTCTCCGCCGGCCTCATTCTCTGCTTTCTCAGGCATCTCGGCGGGGAGGCGGCCCTCGAGACCATTCGAGAGGCTGAGCCCCACCTCGACGATGTCATTGCCGTCGGCCTCGACAGCACCGAAATCGGTTTCCATTCCGAGCTGTTCGAAGATGCGTTCACCTTCGCCCGCGGCCTCGGGCTGAGAGCGGTCGCCCATGCCGGGGAGGAAGGTCCGCCGTCGTATGTCGTCGCTGCGCTAGATGTTCTCGGGGCGGAGCGAATCGACCATGGCGTCCGCAGCCTCGAGGATCCCGACCTGGTGGAGCGATTGCGTCGTGACCGCATCCCGCTGACGGTGTGCCCGCTCTCCAACGTGGCGTTGCGTGTCGTCGACACGGTTTCAGACCACCCGCTGCCGGACATGCTCGAGGCCGGCCTGCTGGTGAGCGTCAACTCCGACGATCCGGCGTACTTCGGCGGATACGTGGGTGAGAACTACTTTGTGCTCCATGACGACCTCGGGTTCGGCGAGCAACGTCTCGCACTGCTCGCGGCCAACTCCATCGAGTCGTCATTCCTCGACGACAGGGAGAAGACCCGGCTCCTCGAGGAGATCGAGTCGGTCGAGCCCTAGGCCCGGTCCTTTCCAGGCTTGTCATAGAAGCGGACGTGGAGCTCGCGCACTCTCGCGGCCAGCCGATGGTCCGGTCCTTCCACCTCCGCTGCCGGCACGACCTGTTCGATGGAGAGTGTGGCCACCGGTGGCGGCGGGACACCGAGATCGGCGAGCCACGCGGAGAGCTGCGCCGACGATGTGGCGTAGACGATTCTCCCGAGACCGACCCACCCATGAGCCGCGGCGCACATTGGGCAGTGCTCGCCGGAGGTGTACACGGTCGATCCGGCACGCTCCTCCTCGGACATGTTGGCCGCAGCCCACCTGGCGATGGCGAACTCGGGATGGCGGGTCCGGTCACCCGACGCCACCCGGTTGTGGTCCTCAAACCGGATGTCCCCGTCAGAGTCGACCAACACCGACCCGAACGGTTCGTCGCCCGCTTCCAGCGCCTCCGTTGCCAACTCCACGCAGCGTTCCAGAAATCGAAGATCGTGGCTGTTCACCGGTGCCGCCCTTTAGATGAGCGGATTTGGGTCATATGTGACCGCCTATCGGACGAAGGTCGATAGGCGTCACCGGGGGACCAGTGCCAGCTGGCGGGAGATGGCCACCAGGTTGCGGTCTTCGTCCCAGATCTCACCATCCTCCTCCAGCATGCCTCCACTCACGAACCGGGTCGTGTACTGACAGGCGAGCCAGCCGGTCGGAGCGGGATTCCTGATTTGGATGGTGAGGTCCACCGTCGGCGTCCAACCGACGGCGAGGCTCGAGTAGAAGATCGCCGGTGGGAAGGAGTCGGTGGCGAGGACAACCGCATGCGCACTCAACCTCTCACCGTCGCGGAGACGGAACCACCCCCGACTACGGGCCTCGGCGCCCGTCCCAAAGGCCTCCACGTCCTCGGGCGGGACCCGCAGCTCGACCTTGCCGGTGAAGGGTGGTGGTATCGGAGCGTCGTCCGCGGGCTCGGTGAGCATGCAATGCTCTGGTGGCGGCAAGGCGGGTGGCTCTCCACGGGCCAAGATGGCATCGTTGATGGGGCGATCGGGGTCGGCATACACACCGGTGACGAAGACGAGGTCACGGTCCTCCCTGGAGAGAGTTGCCCGGAGGGTGCTCAGGTTTCGACCTCGCTTCAGGAGCTCCACTCCGATGGCGACCGGGCCTGCACTCGCCGGGTTCATGAAACTACCCGTCACCGAGATCAGCTCACGACCCTCTGTCTCAGCTTCCATTGCCCGGGTGGCGATCGACATCAGGTACCCACCGTTGGTCACGCCAAAGATGTCCCATCCCTCTTCCAGGTCGGCGGTCCACCTGCCCGGGCCCCCGCTCACTGCCGATGCGGTCGAGAAGCTCAACCGAGAACCACGCCCTCTCCCTGATCAACCCGTCCAATCACCCTCGGATCATGCGCTCTCGTTGCATCGAGGACCTCGTCGACCGCGCTCGACGCCACCACCAGGCAGAAACCGATTCCGAGGTTGAACGTGTGACGCATCTCATCCTCGGGGACACCGCGCGAGGCGATGGCATCGAAGATCGCGGGGCGCTTCCAACTCGCCGTGTCGATGGTCGCGCCGAGCCCGGCGGGGAGCACCCGGGCCAGGTTTCCGGGGAGCCCTCCACCTGTGACGTGAGCCGCGGCATGGACCTCGGCACGGTGGACCGCATGAAGCACAGAGGGGGAGTAGATGACGGATGCCTCGAGGAGCGTCTCTGCCATCTCTTCCAACTCGTCGCCGAAGACACTCCTCACCAGTGAGAATCCGTTGGATCGCAGGTTGGGTGACACCAGACCGACCACGGCGTCCCCCTCGCGGACTCGATCGGGTCCGAGGACTGCGGAGGCCTCCGCCACCCCCATCACCGCTCCGGCGAGGTCGACCGCATCTGGCTCCATCACGCCGGGGTGCTCGGCGGTCTCGCCTCCCAGTAGTGGGCAATCCGCCCTCAAACATGCCGCGACGATCGAGTCGATGATGGTCCTGTCACGCTCCGGTTGAAGAGACCCGACTGCCATGTAGTCGACAAATCCGATCGGTCTGGCACCGGCGGCGGCCAGGTCGTCGACGCACATCGCCACCAGATCGTGGCCGACGCCGTCCCAACTCCGGGCGCGGCGTGCGATCTCGAGCTTGGTCCCCACCCCGTCGGTGGACATCATCAGCACAGGCTTGTCGTAGCCCGCCGGCATCCGCACGCCTGCGGCAAATCCCCCAAAGCCCCCGACGACATCCGAAGTCCAGGTCGACGTGACCGACATCGCTATCGATTTCGTGTGACGCTCGGCGGCGTCGAGATCGACCCCGGCATCCCTGTACGACGTCATCGCCTAGGAGCGTTCCAGTTGGAACTTGTCTGCGGTTTCGGAGATGGGAGTCGGGTACTCCCCCGAAAGACAGGCTGTGCAGAAACCGGCGTCGGCGACGCCGGTGGCGGCAAGCAGGCCATCGAGAGAGAGATAGCCCAGGGAATCCGCGCCGAGATGCTCCCTTATCTCGTCGACCTCCATGTGGGCCGCGATGAGCGTGGACCTGTCTGATGTGTCCATGCCGTAGAAACAAGGCCAGCGATAGGGAGGAGAGGAGACGCGAAGGTGGACTTCCGCTGCACCCGCTTCTCGCACCATTGTCACCAGCTGCCGCGTTGTCGAGCCCCGGACGATGGAGTCGTCGACGAGAACCACCCTTCTCCCTGCCAGGCTCTCCGGGATCGGGTTCAATTTGAGGCGAATCCCCTGGTCGCGCAACATTTGCGTGGGCTCTATGAAGGTACGGCCCACATAGCGATTCTTGACGAGACCGTCCGCATACGGGATAGCGGAGGCGGCGGCGAAGCCCTGCGCAGCCGGTATCCCGGACTCGGGGACCGGCACGACCACGTCGGCGTCGGCTGGGTGCTCCTCGGAGAGAATGCGGCCCATCTCCTGTCGAGCTCCCTGGATCGACCTTCCGTACATGTGGGTGTCTGGGCGGGCGAAATAGACGAATTCGAACAGACACAGCCCGGGTTTGGTCTCCTCGAACGGGTAGTACGACTTCGGACCTCCGGCGTCGATCACGACCATCTCGCCCGGGGACACCTCACGAACGAACTTGGCGCCGACCAGGTCGAGGGCAGACGACTCCGAGGCCAGGACCCAACCTTCATCGAGGGAGCCGAGACATAGGGGCCTGAAACCGTGCGGGTCTCGCATGCCGACGATTCGCCCCTGATCCATGAGCACGAGTGAGAACGCACCCTTCCATGTCGGGGCGACCTTCATGAGCGCCATCTCCAGCCCGCGTGCATCAGACCTGTTGTCGTCGATGGCACGCGCCACTCCCTCGGCCATGAGGTCGGAGTCGGTGGTGGCGCCCGAGATGCCGAGGGACTGGGCGAGGCTCTCGGTGTTGGTCAAGTTGCCGTTGTGCCCCAGGGCCACACTGGTGCTCCCGACCTGGCGGTGTGCCGGCTGGGCATTGGCCCAGTTGTTCGATCCAGTCGTCGAGTAGCGGGTGTGCCCGATCCCAAGATGTCCGTCGAGGCCCGCAAGAGCCGGCTCGTCGAAGACCTGGTTGACGAGGCCGAGGTCCTTGAAGACAGTGACGGTCTCGCCGTCAGAGGTGGCGATGCCGGCCGATTCCTGCCCGCGGTGCTGGAGCGCGAACAAACCGAAGTAGAGGACGTGTGACACACGTTGCGTGGTCGAGTATGCGGCTATGACCCCGCAGGCCTCGCGGGGCCCTTCATGAAACGAAACCGCTGCCTCTTCGGGCACGTGCCGATGCTAGGGCGGCCCTCGGCCAGTTCACAGTCTCAGGCTGGTGTTTCAGCTGAAGATTTCGCGATATGCCGCAGCGAGCTCCAGGTAGTGGTCGACGCCTTCGTCGGCACGCCGCATCTCATCCTCGGTGAGATCACGTACCGGCTTGGCCGGCGTTCCCATTGCCAGAGTCCACGGCGGGATCGACTTGCCCTCGGGGAGGACCGATCCGGCCGCCAGCCATGCTCCTTCACCGATCGAAGTGCGGTTCAGGGCCATGGCGCCGATTCCGATGAGTGATTGATCTCCGACCTCGGACCCGTGGATGACGGCGCTGTGGCCGACGGTGACGCGTCGACCGATCAGGGCCGGGACATCCTCGTCGCAGTGGAAGACGCAGTTGTCCTGAATGTTGGTCTCCGAGCCGATCACGATGCGGTCGAGCTCGGCCCGAATCACTGCGCCGAAGAGGACGAAGACGTCGGCGTCGATGGTGACATCGCCATAGATCTGCGCTCCCGGGGATATCACTGCGGTGTCGTGGATCTTTGGCTGCGGGATGTGAGGGGCCCTCAACCGGCTGCCGCCTCACCGATGCTTCGAATGCGCTGTCTGATGGTGCTGGCAGGGGCCCACCCGCGAGCGAGCAGAGCGAGTCTGCCGTCGTCGAGCTCTCCCACGAGAGTCGGGAACCCGCTGATCCCCCAATTGCGGGCTCGCGAGAAGTCATTCCACGCCCTTTTCTTGGCCTCATCACCATTGACGGCATCGGCAAAGGCCAGCTGGTCGACATCGAAACCGCTGGTCAGCTCGGTGAGGACCTCGAAGTCGGTCACGTCCCGGCCCTCCCCGTAGAACGCCATCTGAACGTCCGTGAAATAGTCGAGCGTTCGGTCCTCGCTCATCTCTCGAAACTGCGCAACCGCAATCGCGGCAGGCTCTGTGTCATAGACCCAGCCGTCACGACGGTCGAGGAAGGTCGTGTCGAAGGGCTGCCCGGTGCGCTCGGCGATCTCGACCCAGTGCTCGCGGAGGAAACCGGCCATTCGGTCTTCCAGCGGCTGCGCCATGGGGCCGGGGCGGAGACCACCGACCACGACCTCCACTGGCAACTCCTCGGCGAGGGACTCGATCTCGGGAGCGAAACCCCAGCACCAGGAGCACATGGGGTCTGCCACGTAGATCAAACGGGTCACGGTTTCGGCCATCTGTGGCAACCTTATTTGCTCCTCTCCCATGTCTGAGCTCAACACTGCAGTCGAGACCGCGTTTCGCAACTCCTACCCGCTCGTCGTCGCCTCACTCTCCCGGCAGGTGCGCGATATCGATCTGGCGGAGGAAGCGATCCAGGATGCCTTCACCGAGGCATTGCGCTCCTGGCCCGAGAGCGGGGTTCCCTCCAACCCAGGCGGATGGATCGCCACCGTGGCTCGCCGCCGAGCGATCGACCGGATCAGGAGGGAGAGCACCTACGTCCGGAAGAAGGAGTTGCTGGCCAATCTGGAGAAGACCGGGGCGGAGCGACCCAATGGCCCTGGAATGCCCGATGTCAGCGATGACCGGCTCCAGATGATCTTCGCATGCTGTCACCCCTCCCTGTCTGTCGACAAGCAAGTCGCATTGACGTTGCGCACATTGGGTGGTCTCACCACTCAGGAGATCGCCGATGCCTTCTTGGTCTCCGAAGCGGCGATGGCGCAGCGGCTGGTTCGCGCCAAGGCGAAGGTCAGAGATGCGGGCATCCCGTTCTCAGTCCCCACCGGGGCGGACGTGCACGACAGGCTGGAGGCCGTGCTCTCGGTCGTCTACCTGATCTTCAACGAGGGTTACTTCGCCTCGTCGGGCGACAGCCTGGTGCGGGAAGAGCTGGCAGAGAATGCGATCGAATTGGGACGCATGCTCTATCAGCTGATGCCGGAATCCACCGAGACTCGCGGGCTTCTGTCCTTGATGCTCCTCCAGCACTCACGACGACACTCGCGCACCGACGTCGGTGGGGACCTGGTGCTGCTCGAGAATCAGGACAGATCGCTATGGGACCGAGCCGAGATCGAAGAGGGGTTGACGCTCACCGACGGGTTGCCCGACGAGGGCTCCTATGTCATCCAGGCCAAGATCGCCGCCTGCCACTCTGCCGCCACCTCATGGGGAGCCACCGACTGGAGCGGGATCGTCGACCTCTACGACCGGCTGTGGCCGATCACCGGCTCACCTGTCGTTGCACTGAACCGGGCGGTCGCCGTCGGATACGCGCTCGGCCCGGAGCAGGGTCTCATCGCATTACGTGGTTTCGACCTGGATGGGTATCACGCCTGGCACGCCACACGGGCCGAGCTCTTGCGCCGATCCGGCGATCCCAAGACTGCTCGCGCCGAGTTCGAGAGAGCCCTCGAGCTGAGTGCCAACGACGCTGAGCGCCGGCTCATCGAATCACGTCTGGAGAGTCTCGGTGGATAGGGGTGCCTAGGTGCCGAATCTGGCCACTCCTGTTGCCAGGTCATCTTGGGTGTCCACGCTGAACCACGACCTCCCGTCTTCGCCCCAGGATCTCCACTCGTCCGGTGCCACCGGTCGGAACGATACGGTGTCGAGGAGTGTTTGAATCGAACCGCCGGTCTGCGCCTCGGTGATGGCAGCATTCGAGATCGACGTCGGATAGACGGCGCACGTCACTTGCCGGGTGCCGGTCTCGTCCACGGGGACGACGGCCAAGTGCGATTCGATCTGGATCATCCGCTCGATGGTGGATGTGCGGACGAAGGGTTGGTCGACCGCGAGCAGGACGACGCGATCGGTGGTTGCCCTGGCGAGGGCGGTGGCCATGCCTGCGAGAGGTCCGGCGGCGTGCACCGCATCGGGCCAGGTCTCCCAACCCTCCCGGTCCGACCCGAGCAGGATCGTGCGACCCACACAGGGGGCGAGCGCCTTGCTCACGAGGGAGAGCATGGACTCTCCGCGAACCTGCACTTCGGCCTTGTCCCGCCCCATCCGTGTGCTCATGCCCCCGGTGAGGATGGTCCCGAGCGGTTTGCCTGTCACCAGATGGAGGCTAGGAGATCCGATCAGTCCAGGTACTCCGTGACGATATCGACGCGCCGCCCGAACTCCTCGGCGTGCGCCGTCTGTCCCAGCTCCCGGTAGTTGTCCCGCGCTGCCGCGAGCTCGTCTCGCTCCGAAGCAATGATCAGTGTGGTGTCGTCGTCGTTGACGGTGCGACGATCGACATCGTGACCGAGACCGATCTTCGGTTCGTAGTCGTATCCCTGTCGCTCGGCGGGCACCGCACCGGCGTTGTCGATCGCAGAGATCAGGGAGCGGATGGTGCTCACCCGGACCGGGTCTTGCTGACGCATTGCGACGACAAGATCGGATTTGAGGCGCCCTGTGATCGTCACTGACCTAGGGAGATCCCAAGATGATGGGCGGTGTCGACCCAGGGATGATCGAGGGGCACCGACTTCTTCCTACCGGCCACCTTCTTCAGGGGGACCGCCTCGGTGCGGCCGTCCCTCGAGGCGACCAGGACTCCGTGCACCCCCTCGGCGATGTAGTCGGCACACGCGGCTCCGAGTTGGGTGGCCAGCAGACGATCGGTCGGGGTCGGTGTCCCCCCTCGCTGGACGTGGCCGAGGATCGTGATTCGGGATTCCAGCCCGGTGAGGCCGCTGAGAGTCGATGCCAGTTGGGTGGTTCCACCGATCCGTGCGCTCTCGAACTCCTTCATCTTTTTCTTGATCGACCTCTTCCTAGATCTGTCGGCCGAGCTCATCTGTGCCTCCATCGACTCGCGGATTGCGGCGTCGTCGCGTGAGATGGCGCCTTCGGCGACCGCCACGATCGAGAAGGTCGATCCTGCTGCCCGCCTCGCCGAGATCGACGAGGCAACGGCCTCCACGTCATAGGGGATCTCGGGAATGAGGATGACGTCTGCTCCCCCGGCCAGTCCAGCGCCCAGAGCCAGCCAGCCAACACTGTGCCCCATGATCTCAACGACCATGATTCGGTGGTGTGAGTGGGCGGTGGAATGCAGACGATCGATCGCCTCGGTTGCGATGTTCATGGCCGTGTCGAAGCCGAAGGTGATGTCGGTGCCGGCGACGTCGTTGTCGATCGTCTTCGGGAGCGTCAGCACCGGCACGCCGACGTCTGCGAGCTTCAAGGCGTTCTTGGCGGTCCCGTCACCGCCCAGGCACACCAGGGCCTCGAGCTCATGGCTCTCCGCCACTTCTCGCATCCGCTCACGCCCGTCGAACTTCTTGCCATCACCTCGATCGATCCGGTCGACTTTGATCCGCGACGTGCCCAGGACGGTTCCACCCCGGGTGAGGATTCCCGAGAGATCGTCGGAGTGGAGCTCCTCGTAGCGATTCTCCATGAGACCGAGGAACCCGTCTTTGAATCCGACTACATCCATCCCATAGGCGCGCTGGGCTGCCTTGCCGACTGCCCGGATGGCGGCATTGAGACCCGGGCTGTCACCGCCCGCGGTCAGGATGCCGATGGTTCTGGACACGCCTGGGATG
>Ga0268386_10004000_pt1 | contig 10811 bp, 13 predicted proteins | sample RVTome_15_FD_200260 | JGI IMG/M metagenome (GOLD analysis project Ga0268386, IMG submission 200260) | Soil microbial communities from uranium-contaminated site in the Upper Colorado River Basin, Wyoming, United States - RVT150D86... ... | reverse complement strand
GCCCGAGCCCGACGGGCTCGACACGCCGTACTGGGAAGGCACGCGGCGTGGTGAGCTGCGCGTGCAGCGGTGCCGCGCGTGCAGCGCCTGGCAGTGGGGCCCGGAGTGGATCTGCCACCGCTGTCTGACGTTCGACCTGGAGTGGACGGCGGTCGAGCCCCAGGGGACGATCTACTCGTGGGAGCGGGCCTGGCACCCCGTCCATCCCGCCCTGCGCGGCCGCGGGCCGTACGTGGTCGTGCTGGTCGCCCTCGCGCATGCGGGCGGCGTGCGCATGGTCGGCAATCTCCTCGGCGACCCGATGCAAACGGTCCGGATCGACGCGCCCGTGGAGGCCGTGTTCGAGGCGCACGACGACGCGACGCCCCCGTTCACGCTGGTGCACTGGAGGAGGACGGCATGAGCACGACCGAGCTGACCATCAACGAGCCCAACATCTGGCGGCTGCGGACCCCCGGCCACGCGAGCTGGCCACGCAGCGCGCGCCCGGGCGATCCCCGGAAGTACTTCCTCGTTTCGGCCGACGCCCACGCCAACGAGCCGGCCGACCTCTGGGCGACGCGCATCGAGGTGAAGTATCGCGACCGGGTCCCCAAGGTCATCGTGGACGCCAACGGCGTCAAGTGGCGCGTCTCCGAAGGGCACCGGCCGGACCGGCTGCGCACCGACGAGCTCGAGGGCGAGGACCGGCTGCGCCAGCTCGCCGGCGCCGATCCCGAACAGCGCCTGCGCGACATGGACCGCGACGGCATCGACGCCGAGGTGATCTTTCCCAACAAGGGCCTGTCGATGTGGGCCACGCCCGACCCCACGCTGGCCATGGCCCAGTGCCGCGTCTACAACGAGTGGGCGTGGGAGACCTTCGCGGCGTACAACCACCGCATGTCGCCGGCGGCGGCGATCGCCACCGCCGACCTCGAGGGCTCCATCGCCGAGGTCCAGCGCGCGGCGAAGCTGGGCTTCCGCGCGCTCACCCTGCCCTGCAAGCCGGTGTGGGGCGCCCACGACGTCGACCACCCGAACTACAACCTGCCGGTGTTCGATCCGCTGTGGGCGGCGATCCAGGACGCCAACCTGCCGATCACCTTCCACGTCTCGACCGGGCGCGATCCACGGGCGGCCCGCGGCAACGGCGGTGCGGTCATCAATTACGTGTCGCACTCGCTGTCACCGACCATCGAGCCAGTGGCGAACCTGTGCGCCTCCGGCGTGCTGTCGCGCTTCCCTCGACTGCGCTTCGCCACGATCGAGGCTGGCATCGGCTGGGTGGCGTGGCTGCTGGACGCGATGGACGAGGCCTACAGGAAGCATCACTTCTGGGTGCGGCCCAAGCTGGCCATGCTGCCCAGCGAGTACTTCCGCGAGCATGGCTTCGCCTCGTTCCAGGAGGACCCGGCCGGGCTGGCGCTGGCCGAGCCCATGAACCTGGCCGACAACTTCATGTGGGGCAACGACTACCCGCACCACGAGGGCACGTGGCCGCACTCGGCCGAAGCGATCGAGCGCACGATGGGCCACCTGTCCGACGCCGCCCGGGCGAAGGTGCTCGGCCTCAACGCCGCCCGCCTGTTCGGGTTCGAGGTCCGCGGGTGAGCGTCCGCGCGAGCAGCGGCCACCGGGCCGCGAACCGGGTCGTCGACATCCTCGAGCTGCTGGCGGCGAGCCGGGGCGGGATGGCGCTGCGTGAGGTGAGCGCGCAGCTCGAGGCACCCAAGAGCAGCCTGCTGCCCCTGCTGCGCGCGCTCACCGCGCGCGGCTACCTGGAGCAGGAGCGCACCGGCGAGTACCGGCTGGGGCCGCAGGCGCTCGAGCTGGGCGCCGGCCCGGCCGCGCGCCTGGACCTGGTGGACCTGGCGCGGCCGGCGCTCGCGGAGCTGATGCGGCGCACGGGCGAGACGGTGTTCCTCGGTACCCTGGCCGCCGACGGCGTGTCCGTGGTGTACGTCGACAAGGTCGAGAGCGATCAGATCATCCGTTACTCGGCGGGCGTCGGCGACCGCCGCCCGCTCCACGCCACGTCGACCGGGAGAGCCATCCTGGCCTTCCTGCCAGCCGAGCAGCGCGAGGCGATCCTCGACGCGCTGCCGCTGGCGCGTCACACCGAGCGCACGGTGACCAGCCCGGCGGCGCTCCGCGGCTCGCTCGAGGAGACCCGGCGCACCGGCGTCTGCGTCAGCCTCGACGAGATGGTGCGGGGCGCCTCCGGGGTGGCGGCGCCGATCTTCGAGCGTCACGGGCGCGTCGCCGGCGCCTGCACGATCGGCGGGCCCACCGATCGCGTGCGGCCGCGGCTGCGCCAGCTCGCGGCCGAGGTCAAGGAGACGGCTCGAAGCATCTCGTCGTTGCTCGGCTACCGCGCGCACGAAGACCGCAAACCGGCCGGGAGGACACCATGAAAGTCGGGATCTCGCTGAACATGTTGACCAAGGAGGGGCGGTCGGACGCCTCCGTCTTCGCCGAGCACCTGGCCCTCGGCGACCTGGCCGAGCCGCTCGGCTTCGACTCGATCTTCGCGCTCGAGCACCACTTCACCGGCTACGCCATGTCGCCGTCGCCGACGCAGCTGCTGAGCTACTTCGCCGGGCGGACGAAGCGCATCACCCTCGGCACCGCCGTCATCGTGCTGCCGTGGCACGACCCGGTGCGGGTGGCCGAGCAGATCGCGCTGCTGGACATCCTCTCCCACGGGCGGTGCATCTTCGGCTTCGGCCGCGGGGCTGCCAGCGTGGAGTACGCCGGCTTCCGCATCCCCATGGAGGAGGCGCGCCCGCGGTTCGTCGAGGCCGCCAGGATCGTCGTCAAGGCGCTCACCCAGGAGGTGTTCGACTGGGACGGCGAGTTCTTCAAGATCCCGCCGACCTCGATCCGGCCCCGGCCGATCTCTCACCCCGAGCGGCGCTTCTACGCCTCCTCGGTGAGCCCGGAGTCGGCCGAGATCATGGCCCAGCTTGGCTTCGGCCTGCTCGTCATCATGCAGAACGAGTGGCCCAAGGCGGCCGAGGACATCCGGCGCTACCGCGACATCACCGCGTCGGTCGGCCACACGCCCCGGCCCCCGATCATCTCGACCAACATCTCCGTGGCGGACAGCCGCGAGGAGGCCCGGGAGCGCGCCGCGAGGTACCTGGCCCGCAAGTGGGACTCCATCGACGCCCACTACCATTTCTCCGACGGCCACCTGGCGACCGTGAAGGGCTACGAGTTTTACGGGGGCATGGCCAAGACCTACTCGAAGATGAAGGACGAGGGGTACCGGCAGAAGGCGACCGAGTTCTACGTCAAGATCCAGGTCGTGGGGACGCCCGACGACTGCATCCAGCAAATCGGCGAGCTGCAACGGCTGACCGGCCTGGCCCACCTGGTCGGCGAGTTCGGCTACGGTGGCATGCCGCACGAGGAGGCTCAGCTCAACATGCGGATGTTCGCCGACCGCGTCATGCCCGTGCTCCAGCGGGACGCCGCGTTCGCGAGCCCGCCGACCGGCCCGGCCGCCGACGTTTCCGTGACGTCCAGCTCGACTAGCATCTTCGCGCCAGCGTGAGGGAGGCTGCCATGTCCGACGCCAGCCACGTTCGCTACATCGACAAGACCCGCGAGTACTACCAGGGCGAGGGGTACGACCGACCGTACCGCTGGGCCCACTTCGACCACATCCCGTTCACCCCGCTCGCCCGGCCGCTGGCCGAGTGCCGGGTCGGTCTGATCACCACGAGCGAGATGGCGATCCGGGGCGCCGACCGCCCGGTGCCCGAAGACGACCCGCTGCGCGATCCGTACTGGCTGCCCTCGGACACTCCGGTCGATCGGCTCTACAGCCTCAAGGCGGCCTACGACCGCTATGCGACCACGCTCGACGACGTCGACGCCTACCTGCCGCTCACGCGGCTGCGCGAGGCCGTGGCCGAGGGGCGCATCGCGGCGCTGGCGCCGCGCTTCGCCATCGCCTTCTCGCAGTACAGCCAGCGCAAGACGCTGGGGCTCGACGCGCCGAAGATCCTGGAATCGCTGCGCGAGGACCGGGTGGACGTCGCGGTCCTCACCGCCGTCTGACCGGTCTGCCACCAGACCGTGAGTCTGGTCGCGCGCCACCTCGAGGAGCACGGCATCCCCACGGTCGTCTTCGGCTGCGCCCGGGACATCGTCGAGCACGCCGGCGTGCCGCGCTTCGTCTTCTGCGACTTCCCGCTCGGCAGCCCGTGCGGCAAGCCGTTCGACGCCGTCATGCAGCGCGCGATCGTCGGGATGGGGCTCGACCTCCTGCCGCGTGCCACCGGGCCGGGGACCACTGTCACCGCGCCCTACGCCTGGGACGAGGACACCTGGAAGGCGAAGTGCTTCACCAAGGAGCGACCGTTCCTGGACGAGGCGGCGACAACGCGCTGGCTCGAGCGCAAGCAGGCGTACCGTGACGTCAAGCAGACCGGGAGCGCGTGACGGCGATGCCGCCCGCGATCGTCGTCTATGCCACACCCTTCTGAGGGCCGTGCGAGCGTCTGAAAGACCACCTGCGGTCCGCAGGCGTCGCGTTCACGGTGAAGGACCTCATGGCCGACGACGCGGCCGCGGACTTCCTGGAGTCGCGGGGCATCTACGCGACCCCGGTGCTCCAGGTGGGCGACGAGCTGCTGATCGGCTTCGAGCCCGCCAAGATCGATCGACTGCTGGGCCTCACCCCGCCCGGCGCATGAGGAGCCTGCCATGATCACGAAGTTCGCCACGGTCTATCCAGGCCACATCGATCTCCCCGACATGGGCCAGATGGCCACGCCGGCCAACGAGCGCCGTTACTCCAACGAGCAGCTGGCCGGGGTCTTCGAGAAGACCGACGTCGTGGCCAGGACGATGGACGAGCTCGGCTACTACGCGATCTGGCTGGCCGAGCACCATTTCCAGCACGAGGGCTACGAGTGCCTGCCAAATGTCCTGATGTCGGCGGTGCACCTGGCCCACGTCACGAAGCGGATCCGCATCGGCTGCGGCTTCAACATCGCGCCCATGTGGCATCCCCTGCGCCTGGCCGAGGACTTCGCCACCGCTGACATCCTCACGAAGGGCCGCGTGATCTTCGGCGTGGGCCGCGGTTACCACAGCCGCGAGGTGGAGACGTTCGGGGCGCCCATCCTCGACGGCGAGGCCAACCGCGAGCTGTTCGAGGAGCAGGTCGAGATCATCATGAAGGCGTTCAACCAGGAGTCGTTCTCGCACCACGGCAAGCACTACACGCTGCCGCCGGCGGTGCCGTATCGCGGCTACGAGCTGAAGGAGCTCACGCTGGTCCCCCGCCCGATCCACCGGCCCGTGGAGACGTGGCAGCCGATCGTGAGCGCCCAGCCGCGGGCGCTCGACTTCATGGTGCGCCACGACATCAAGGGCGTGATCGGCGGCGGGGCGGCCACCATGGCCGAGGGGCCCATCCACGGCTACCGGGAGGCGGCCGCCCGGGCCGGCCGCGACCTGACGCCGGGCGAGAACCTCTGCCTGGGCATCTTCATCCACCTGGCCGAGACGCGCGAGAAGGCCGTGCGCGAGATCACGCCCTACTACGAGGAGCACGTGAAGATGTTCGCCCCGCTCGGCTTCGTGCCGGGCGCCACGCCCGACCAGATCGAGGCCTCCGCCAGGCGGGGCGGCTGGGGCGCGGCCGGCGTGCCGACCGTCGAGCACTACATGAAGACCGGCGCCTGGTTCGCGGGTCCGCCCGAGGAGCTGACCGCCTACCTGACGGACCTCGAGTCGCGCTATCCCGGCCTCGAATACGTGAACGTGAGCATCAGCATGGGGACACCGCAGAGCGTGATGGTCGAGCAGCTCACGGCGTTCGCGAAGGACGTCATGCCGAAGTTCACCGCACGGGCGGCGGCGGTCAGGTAGCGGCCGGCGAGCTCGGCGGCGGCAGGCGTCGCAGCGCCTCCTCCCGCAGCGCCACCTTCTGGATCTTGCCCGAGCTGGTCATCGGGAAGTCGTCCACGAACAGCACGTGGCGGGGAATCTTGAAGCTGGCGATGCGGCCGCGGCAGTACGCGATGACGTCCGCCGCGGTGACGCTCGCGCCCGGTTTGCAGCGCACGAAGGCCACGCCGACCTCGCCCAGGCGCGCGTCCGGATAGCTCACCACCGCGACCAGGTCGATGGCCGGGTGGCCCACGAGGTAGGCCTCCACCTCCATCGGGTCCACGTTCTCGCCGCCGATCTTCAGCATGTCCTTGTAGCGGCCAATGAACCGCAGATGACCGTCCGGGCGCAGGAGGCCCATGTCGCCGGTGTGCATCCAGCCGTCCGCGTCGATGGCGGCCGCGGTCGCCTGCGGCTTGTCGTAGTAGCCACGCATGAGCGTATAGCCGCGCACGAGGATCTCCCCCGGCGTGGCGGCCGGCTGGTCGTGCCCGGTCTCGGGATCGACCACGCGGATCTCGTAGCCGGGCGCCTAGCTGGAGCTCCATGCGAACGGCGCGAGGCGGCCGTTGGGCCGGCCGGAGGTGTCGTCCCCGTCGATGCCGGCCATCGCGTCGGGCGCCAGCGCGGACCGCACGACGTCCAGCCACGGCGCCGCGGTGATCACGAGCAGCCCACCGTACGTCGGGCGCATCGCGGGCGCGGCGCCCTCCCCACCGGTTCCCGGACGGTCCGCGCCGCCGTCGATGCGCGGGATCGTCGGCATGGTTGACCGCATGCTAGCCCCCGCCCCGGCGCCAGCCCACCCGGCCCCCGCCGCCCACGAGGCCGGCCCGGCTCGCTGTGACGAGCAGCACGCCGGCCAGCGTCGCCATTCCGCCGGCGGTCTCGATCGCCGTGGGTCGACCGCCGAACACGGCGATGGACCATAGCCACGTCACCACCGGCGTGAGCGTCAGCACGATGGTGAGCAAGCTCATGTCCAGACGGCGCAGGGCGAGGTAGTAGACGCCCCGGCTGAGGACGACGTTCACGGCAGCCGCGACCAGCAGCCACCCCCACGCGGCTGGCGTCGGCCACACCACCGAGCCCTGGCCCGCCGCCAGCGCGACCAGCACGATCGCCACCGACGCCACCCGGAAGAACATGAACTCGCCGAAGGGGATCTCGCCGCCGAAGCGCTTGACGAGCGCCGAGTGCAGCGCGTAGAGGGCCGTCGAGGAGACCACGATGAGCGAGCCCCAGCGCAGATAGTCGCCGGGCTGAAAGCTGATGACGAGCACGCCGGCCACCGCGATGAGCGCGCCGACCACTTCCAACCGGCCGAGCCGCTCCCCCAGCCACGCAACGCCGAGCGCGACCCCGAACAGGATGGACGTGCGCGACAGGAGCGAGGCCGTCCCAGGATCCACGTATCGCACGGCGACGAAGCCCATGTTGGTGTTGACGCCCACCAGGAGACCGATGGCCAGGAAGAGCCAGCGGTGGCGCCAGAGCACGCCCCAGTCCAGGCGACCCCGCATGAGCACCGCGATCTGGACCGCCCCCAGCCCCATCATGTACATCGCGCCCGCCGCCGGGGGGAGCAGGGGCAGCAACAGTCGCGCGAAGATGTAGTAGAGGCTGTCGACGAGCAACAGCCCGGCCACGAGCACGCGAACGTCGGTCAATCACCCATCACGAGACCACCATCGACCTTGATCGCCTGGCCGGTCATGTAGTCGGAGTCCGGCCCGGCGAGAAACGCCACGACACCGGCCACGTCGTCCGCCGTCTCGGGGCGGCCGAGGGGGATGCCCGCGATCCGCTTCTTCCACGCCTCGCGCGGCGCCAGCCCGTGCAGGGCGGCCAGCTCGGTGTCGAGCTGCTCCCACATGGCCGTGTCCACGGCGCCCGGACAGACGCAGTTGGACGTGATGCGATCGCCCGCGAGCGCCTGGGCGGCCGAGCGCGTGAGGCTGATCACGCCGGCCTTCGAAGCGGAGTACGGCGTCATCAGGTGGTTGCCCCCACGATAGCCGGCGATCGAGGCGGTCTGGATGAGCTTGCCGCGCAGCTCGGAGCCGGTCATCGGCGCCTGCGCCTGCATTCGCCGCGCCGCCGCCTGCAGCACGAAGAACACCGCCTTGAGATTGACGCTCATCACCCGGTCCCACTCCGCCTCGGTCACGTCGAGCAGGGGCTGCACGCGGATGACGCCGGCATTGTTGAAGAGCACGTCCAGACGCCCCCAGCGGCGATAGGGCTCGTCCACCATCCGCGCCACGTCGGCGGCGCGGGTGACGTCGGCCTGGATGGCGACGCCGCCCAGCTCGCCGGCCAGCGTCTCGACGCCGACCTTGTCGAGGTCGGCGAGCACCAGCCGGGCGCCGGCGGCGGCCAGACGGCGGGCGGTGGCGGCGCCGATCCCGCGGGCAGCGCCGGTGATCAGCACGATACGGTCGTCGAGCTGGGCCATGGTCTCCTCCGTGCCGGTCAGTCGAGGCGGGCGCGTACGAACCTGCCGATCCCGTCGATGGCCCGCTGGGCCTCGTCCAGCATGGGCAGGAACCAGTGCCAGACGTGGATCATCGCCGGCCACTCCTCGACCGCGACGTCCACCCCGGCCGCCCGGGCGCGTTCGCCGAGCCCGAGCGCGTCGTCCAGCAGGACCTCGTCGCTGCCGACCTGCACGAGCAGCGGCGGCAGCCCACGCAGGTCCGCGTAGAGGGGCGACAGGAGCGGCGCCTTGAAATCGCCCGTCCCCGCGTAGGCCTGGGCCATCATCGCCACGCTCTCGCGGGTGACGATCGGATCCGCATCCTTCCTGGTGACGTAGGTGGCGCCGCTGCACGCAAGGTCGACCCACGGCGAGATGCAGACGCCGCCGCCCGGGCGTGGCAGCCCGCGGTCGCGCAGCGCGAGCAGTGTCGCGACCGTGAGGCCGCCGCCCGCCGAGTCGCCGGCCACGACGACCTGCTCGGGCGCGATGCCGCGGGCGAGGAGCCACTCGTAGGCGGCCAGCGCATCGTCCAGCGCGGCCGGGAACGGGTGCTCGGGCGCCAGCCGGTAGTCGACCAGGAGCGACGGTGTGCCGGCCGCGCGGGCGATCGCGGCGGCGAGGTGCCGGTGCGAGCGCGGCGAGCCGATCACGTAGCCGCCGCCGTGCAGGTAGAGCACCGCGGCGTCGGTCCGCGCGCCCGGTGGCCGCAGCCACTCCGCCGGCCGCTCCGCCGCCGTCACGACCTCGATGGCCACGTCGGCCGGCGTGGGGAACACGCGCTCGGCCCGGTCGTACTGGGCGCGGCGCTCGGCGATGGTGAGCGAGGCCGAGGGCGGCAGCTTCGCCAGGTGCGCGCGCACGACGTCGATGCCGCGAGTGGTCATGGGCGGTCAGCTCCCCGAGGCACCGTCACGTCTCCAGGTCGGGCCGTGGCGGAGGATGCGCCTCGACGCGGCCGCAGCCGACGGTGAGGGGCTCATACGGCCAGGTAGCCGCCGTCGACGACGAGCTCCGTTCCCGTGATGTACGAGGCCTCGTCCGAGGCCAGGAACAGCACCGCGTGGGCGACCTCCTCCACCCGCCCCTCCCGCTTCATCGGCACGGCCTTGAGCATCTTGGCGCGCCACTCGGGGTCGGCCGAGGTCTTGGACGTGCGCATAGGCGGCAGAAAGCCGGGGTGCACGGAGTTCACGCGGATGCCGTCCTTGGCAAACTGCACGGCCGCCGTCTTGGTCATGATCCGCACCGCGCCCTTGGAAGCGTTGTAGCCCATGTGGACGCCCGTCTGGCCGACGAAGCCGGAAATCGACGAGATGTTCACGATGGCGCCGCCGCCGGTCTTCTGCATGGCGGGGATGGCGTATTTCATGCCGAGAAAGACGCCCTTGGCGTTGACGTTCATCAGGCTGTCCCACGCGCTGGTGCTGAGCATGTCCTGGTCGAAGGTGCCGCTGATGCCCGCGTTGTTGACCAGCACGTCGAGCTTGCCGAAGGCCGAGACGGTGGCGTCGACAGCGGCGCGCCACTCGGCCTCGCTGGTGACGTCGAGCTTGACGAACATGGCCTGGCCGCCGGCTCCGGTGATCTTTTCGACGGTCTGCCGGCCTTCCACCTCGAGCAGATCCGCCACGACGACCCGGGCGCGTTCTCGAGCGAAGATCGTGGCCTCGCTCTGCCCCATGCCGCTGGCGCCTCCGGTGACGAGCGCGACCTTTCCTGTGAGTCTCATGACGCCTCCTTGAGGGCTCCGCCGCCACGTATAGCATTACCCGGCGGCGAAATGAAGGGCGGCGCGACCTCCGCCTCGATGCACGACATCGACGTGGGCGGGCGCGAACCGAGGGCGGCGCAGTCCGGATTCTTCGATGAGCTTGCGGCCGAACCGTGGACCTCGGGGATGCGACCGGGGGCTCCACCCGACTGCGCGGAGCCCCCGCGGTCGATCAGCTCTGGGGGGCGAGCAGGCGGAGCTCCACGCGCCGGCTCTTCGCGAACGTCTCCTTGTTACCCTTCTCGCCAGCGGGCAGCGTCGCCTTGCCCATGCCGACGGCGTGGATCCGGCGCAGGTCGATGCCGTGGCGCTGGACCAGGTAGCGAACGACGGCGTCCACGCGGTCGCGCGTGAGCTGGTAGTTGTAGCGGTCGGAGCCGCGGGCATCGGCGAAGCCCTGCAGCTCGACCACCGCGTTGGGGTCGGCCTTGAGCGCCCTGGCAACCTCCTCCAGCTCACCCATGCCCTCGTCCCGGAGATCCGCCTTGTTGAAGTCGAAGTACACCAGCTTCGTCTCGACCATCGCGTACTTGTTGCGGTTCGTGAAGCGCTGGGTGAACGCGGCCTCGGCATCGCGCTGGGCTGCCGCGACCGCCGCGGCGTCCTTCTTGGCGTCGTTCGCCACCGCGCCCACCTCGGTCACCCGACCGTCGAGACCCTGCAGGC
>Ga0268386_10003999_pt1 | contig 10812 bp, 5 predicted proteins | sample RVTome_15_FD_200260 | JGI IMG/M metagenome (GOLD analysis project Ga0268386, IMG submission 200260) | Soil microbial communities from uranium-contaminated site in the Upper Colorado River Basin, Wyoming, United States - RVT150D86... ... | reverse complement strand
TCACATGCCGGTGCATCTTGGTTCGATGCCGATGGCTGTGGCGGCTGCGCTTGAAGAGATCGAACTCGCACCTGGTGATGTGGTTGCCTTAAACGATCCGTTCGCGGGCGGCACACACCTGCCGGACGTCACGTTAGTGAGCGGAGTCTTTCTGCAGCGGAAAGAGACGGGGACAAGGGGAGAAAGGGGGAGTGGGGGATCCCCCCATCTCCGTGTCACCCAATCCCCCCATCTCCGTGGCACCCAATCCCCCGGTCGGCTTTTCTACGTCGCGAACCGCGCACATCATGCCGATATCGGTGGAGCGACGCCCGGTTCGATGGGTCTGGTAACCGATATCTACGGTGAAGGAATCCGAATCCCACCGATTCGCCTGGTGCGAAATGGCGTTCTTGACGGTGACACAATGCGTTTGTTGTTGACCAATGTTCGTGGAAATGTCGAACGTCGTGGTGACTTCGACGCTCAGATCGGTTCCTTGAAAACTGGAGCTGCTCGCCTTTTGGAGATCCTCGATCGGCGCGGTGAAATTGAAGCGATGGAATATGCATCGCAACTGATCAACTACTCAGCGCGCCTCATGCGATACACCATCGCTTCAATACCTGACGGTTCATTTGAGGCGGAAGATGCGTTGGATGACGATGGTGTCGACGATCTTTCGGTGCCGATTAGAGTGCGCATCGTGATCAAAGGTGAACGCGCGTTGGTTGACTTTACCGGAAGTGCGCCTCAAGTTACGGGCGCGATCAATGCAGTCGAAGCAATCACAGTGTCGGCTGTGTCTTACGTGTTTCGCTGCCTGGTCGGTGGTGAAGTTCCTGCGAGCGCGGGATTAATGGAACCAATTGAAGTAATCGCGCCGCGTGGTACCGTCGTCAACGCAAACCCACCCGCATCGGTAGCTGGAGGTAACGTCGAAACATCGCAACGCATTGTTGATGTCTTATTCAAAGCACTGTCAAAGGCCTTACCGGATCGAATACCCGCAGCGAGCCAGGGCACGATGAACAACCTTACTATCGGCGGCATCGATTCGCGCAACGGCCAGGAATTTTCTTACTACGAAACTGTTGCGGGCGGCATGGGCGCACGTCCAACGCTCGACGGCATGAGTGGCGTCCACACGCACATGACCAACAGCCTGAACACACCTGCCGAAGCACTCGAGTATGCTTACCCTCTGCGTGTGCGCGAGTATCGACTGCGCAAAGGTTCGGGTGGTGGAGGGAAGCAGCGGGGTGGAGATGGCGTCGTGCGTGAGATTGAATCTCTCGTTCCTGCGCGCATGTCGCTGTTATCTGATAGGCGCAAACGACATCCCTACGGATTGCACGGCGGCGAAGAGGGCGCCGTTGGAGTTAACGTGATCGTTCGCAAAGGACGCACGCGAAAGATCGCATCGAAAGGCTCACACGAACTGAAAGCCGGCGATCGAATTCGAATCGAGACTCCCGGTGGAGGCGGCTGGGGAAAGACTCAGTAGCCAGGAGCAGTCAGCAGGGTGCAGGTTGGCTGCTCCTGCCCGCTGCACCTGCCACCTGTTCCCTATGTTGTGAGGCGCCGATAAATTCCGGGCAGTCGCTCGGGCAGCGATAACACATCGTCAATAATCGTGTAACCAACCTCGCCATACAGATCGCGCAGCTCGGCCTCCGACTCTCGATCAATCGTGATACAGAAAGGTGTGATGCCTTCGTTCTTCGCCTGACGCAATGCTTCACGCGTGTCTTCGCGCGCATAGCGAGCGTCGCCGTAATCATGGTCGTAGGGACGTCCGTCGGAAAGTACGATCAGCAGTCGCGTGCGCGCGTCCTGTTTCGCAAGCTTGGCGGTAGCATGGCGAATTGCTGCTCCCAACCGCGTGTTGTTTTGATAGTTGATCCCGCCGATGCGTCGTTTCACTTCGTCGTTATATTTCTCGTCGAAATCCTTCACGACATAAAACTTTACATTCCGACGTCCTTCGGAGGTAAAACCATTTATCGAATAGACATCTCCGACAGCCTCGAGAGCCTCACTCATCAACACGAGACCTTCCTTTTCGATCTCGATGATCCGTCGCCCGGGCCGCGTGTATGGCTGCAGCGGATGGCGCCCGATCGTACGCGCTGTTGAGGACGATTGGTCCAGAAGAAACGACACGGCCACGTCGCGGCGACGCCGCAGACGTTTGGTGTAAATTCGTTCTGACTGGTGGCCGTCAGCGCGGCGATCAATCACATAATCGATTACTGCGTTTAGATCAAACTCTTCGCCGTCAACTTCATTCGCCACGCGCGTGAGGTTTTCGGGCTTCATCAATTGAAACTGATGGCGTATAGACGAGATGACTCCCTTGTGCCGTTCTTTGGTTAGATCCACGAAGGCGCTGTCGCCGTGCCTCACCTTCTTCTCGACAACCCGACACCAGCCAAGCCGGTGATCAGTTAATTCTCGATCCCACTCATCATAGTTGTAGGCGACTTCTCCTTCGGCCAGGATCTGCTCAGGCGTCTCAGCTTCGGACCAGGCTTCCGTGCCGGCGAGCTCATCCGGCTCGCCCTCCGCTGAAGGATCATTCCATGCGTTGAATAGCTCGCGCGCGTCACGACGCTGCGGCATGGTTTGGCTTTGTCGTTGTTTCAATCTTTCGGTTGCGGCGGAATCGTCATCCGAGTCAGATTGATCTTCTGGGGCTTCAACCTGTTGCACGGAATCATCAACAGGGACTACAGATTGAAAGAGATCATAAACGCGAGTGGTCGCCATCAGAGTGTCGGCCACGGTAGTGTGCTCACGTAAAAGATAGTCGCTTACGATCGTCTCCAACTCAGAAACAATCTGTCCATACTCAATGCGAGCGTCGTCGCGCGCTCCGCCCAACATCGTTACCTGAAAGAGTAATTCAAACGGAACGAGAGAACTGGGCAACTCTGTAATTCGTGGCCGGCTGCCGCTGAGATGTTGGCGGATCAAATCCAGATCGCGACTGAGACCACGATAGGTGCGACGGAGCGCGCGATCGATGCGACCGTTTTCAAGAGTCCCAAAGACGCGACGTGCCAACTGTGGCTGTGGGAACAGTTTGAGAACGTCGCGATAACCTATTTCCTGTTTTGAGAGTTTTGGTGACTTTTCGTGGCTAACTTCATCCTTGCGTAGCTGAACGAACTCGTCCGCGATGGCAAACGCGTCCAACGCATCCACATTGTGGCCAGCGTACTTTGCGGCGATCGCCGAATGGGCCGCACGTAACATTCCGCCGCGTTCGTAAGTGCCAAACTCGATCTGTCCGGCAGCGTGTGCGGCCAGCACCTTGTAGAGCCTGAAATCCAGATCCTCGTCGCCGAATTCGTTTACAAGCGATGGCAAGTGAATCGTGTGTCCATCATCAATTCGGGCCTCATCGGGCACCGCCGCAAGCGCAGCAATTTCGACTTCGCGTCCGGTAAGTGCCTCGACATATAACCGAAGTAAATGTTGGACCGAATCGAGAGCTAAGCCGACGCTTCCGCTGAGCAGCGCCTCGTAACTCCCGCGCGTTTCAAGTGAGAAGTAACTGCGGCGCGCACGCGTATCGGCGCGGCCCGACGTCAGACCGTGGCGCGCCCATGCCTCAAACTGCTCGATCGAAACGCTGCGCAACGCTCGAGAGCTCGAGCGGAAACAGGCCAACGCTGCCTCACCATCCACCGCGGCTATCTCTTTGGTAAGGGTCAGTACGCGCTGTGAGAGCTCGATCGCAGCCGCTCGGTTTGTATCAGCGTTGAGTAGTCGAATGAAGCCAGGACTACTGCGAACGAACGCGACCAGGCTGGCATTGCCGTGCGCGGCGACGACCCAAAGTAGTTCGATCCATTCATCGAAGATCTCGGGCGCCCGGCGCAGGATCTCACCGCCTGCGATGAGGATATGAAGCGCTGCCCCGCCTCCACGTTCGAGAAAGGCATTGGCGCTCTTAAGCAGACGAGTTGCATCAGCGGACGAAAGTTCAGCCAATGCTTCGGGAATAATGGCCCACGCATCCGCAGCAATGCCACCCGCTCGCGACGCGAAAGCGCCTGCGAGGTCCAAAGCCGCCGAGGTTAAGTTTGGGTCGTTAAAACTGCTGAGTTTGCGCGAGACCTCGCCGCTGGCTTTGAGGAATTCGGCGCTGTGTTTTGCGGACCGCCGCGCTATTTCAGTGGCAACGTCAACAATTGAACTAAGGACTTCGAGGTCATCTATATCAGCAACCAAAGAAGGCAATGAGTGAAGAGTCTCTTGACCGACGACGGTGGAAAGGACCACCTGTCGTGTGCACAACACGAAGATTGCCGGGCGAAGCTCTTGCGGAACACTTTTGAGTGTTTCGATTCCCTCAGCAAAGAATGCGACGGCGGACTCGTAGTCGACCATCGCAAGGCGGCGACCCATTTCTCCCCAAGAGCGCAATTCAGCCGGCCGCAAGATATGTGAAGCAGCAGGAGCCGCGCGCAGAAATTCAATACCGGCGCGTAGCGAGATGGCGGCGATGGCGGCGCTCGTTTCGAGTATTGCTGCGGTCTGGTCCAGCGGTAACCCGGCGATGCTGCGTGTGAGTTCGAGAAACGACTGGCGCTCCGCGGATTGGTGTTGGTCTTCAGACATTTCTATCCGAGTAATCCGTGTAATCTGTGGCTGACTCTCCACAGACTACACCAATTTTAGGAAGGCTCTAGATCACTGTCGTGACAATCTCGCGGATGCTGCGTTGCAGTTCGCGGTCGTCGGTAATAGGAGAGCACATAGCCACCTCGGCAGCATCGACAGGAGGAATGCCGAGTGCGATGAGTTGTGCAGCGTAGATCAGAAGTCGAGTGGAAACACCTTCTTCCAAACCGTGGCCTCGAAGGTTGCGCACCTTCTGTCCGATCAAGACCAGATCTCGCGCCGTGCCCTCGTCAACTCCACCCTCGCGCGCAACGATCTCCGACTCCATTTCCGGTGGCGGATAGTCAAACTCGATCGCGACGAACCGCTGCCGCGTCGACTGTTTCAAATCTTTCAGAATTGACTGATAGCCGGGATTGTAAGAAACGACCAGCATAAAGTCAGAAGGCGCTTCGAGAATCGTTCCACGTTTCTCGATTGGCAAACGACGGCGGTGATCCGTTAACGGGTGAATGATTACGACCGTATCCTTGCGCGCCTCGACAACCTCGTCCAGATAGCAGATAGCTCCGTTGCGGACAGCGGAAGTCAGCGGTCCATCGTGCCAAATCGTCTCCTCACCTTCCAACAGGAAACGCCCGACAAGATCCGTCGACGACAAGTCTTCGTGACAGGCAACGGTAATCAATGGCCGTTCGAGACGCCACGCCATATGTTCGACAAAGCGAGTCTTGCCGCAGCCTGTCGGACCTTTGAGAATGACGGGAAGCTTTGCGGAGTGAGCCGCTTCGAACAGTTCTACCTCCCGCCCCACAGGCAGATAATAAGGTTCGGTAGCGACTCGGTATTCCTGGATTGCGCTTTCCGGCATTGTTATAAACAAAGACTAAAACCAGTGGTGCCCTAATTTGAAAAGTCTTCTCTGCGTCCTCTGCGTCTCTGCGGTGATCTGTCCGTTAAGTGCCAGTAACCGCGGAGGCGCAGAGGACGCAGAGATACGCAGAGATGAAATTAGGTCACTACTGTAAAACCTGGCGCCTTTGCGCCTTTGCGGGAAACTTGTATCCTTGTTGGTTTCCCGAAACGTCCGTTTCTCGCGGACTGGGCATCTTAACACTCGGTTAAAGACGCACCAAATTGGCAATTGGCATCGGCAATTGGAAATGAAATGAAGATCGCGGTAGCAATGAGTGGCGGTGTGGATTCTTCGGCGGCCGCGGCTATTCTCAAGGAGCAGGGCCACGAACTCGTCGGTTTTACGATGCAACTGTGGGATCAGCGGCGTGGTATCAATGTTGACGAAAACGGCGACCCGTTGCCTTCGCGTTGCTGTTCGCTCGACGACGTTTACGACGCGCGTCGAGTCGCCGAAGAACTCGGTTTTCCTTTTTACGTGCTGAACCTCGAACGCGATTTCGAGCGCGATGTGGTCCAACCGTTTATCAACAGTTATCTCAGCGGCGAGACACCAATACCGTGCGTGTCGTGTAACAGCCGTTTGAAGTTTGCTTCACTCGATCGTCTGGCGTTGAGTTTGGGATGTGAGAAAGTTGCTACGGGCCATTACGCTCGTGTGGAGTTTGATCCGAGCACCAATCGTTACAAACTACTGCGTGGAAAAAACCACGAGAAGGACCAATCGTATTTTCTGTGGGAATTGACACAGCCACAGTTGTCGCGCGCGCTATTTCCGCTCGGTGAAATGTCGAAACCCGAAGCCCGCGACGCAGCACGGCAACACGGTTTAGCCGGAGTTTCCGAGAAGAAGGAATCACAGGAAATCTGTTTTGTGCCCGATGGCGATTATGCCGGCTTCATCGATCGTTATCTCGAAGCTGAAAACTCCGCTTATCGTTTGCCGGGCTCCGGCGAAATAGTCGACACGAATGGCGGAATTATCGGGCGGCACGAAGGTATTCATCGATATACCATCGGACAACGTCGCGGCATCGGGATCGCAGATGAGAGACCTTTGTATGTGATCTCGCTTGACGCTGATAAGAATCGGCTGACTGTAGGATCGTCGGAGGAGTTATTGAGCAATGAGTTCACGGCCGCGGGCGTCAATTGGATTGCATTTGCCAGTCCGGAACAATCTGTGCGCGCGGATGTTCGCGTGCGTTATCGCCACACCGCGGCAGCGGCCACAATTACTCCATTAGAATACGCCCGCGCCCGTATAATCTTCGACGAGCCACAGCGGGCAATCACCCCGGGGCAAGCAACTGTTTTTTATCGTGGTGATGAAGTTGTCGGTGGCGGATGGATAACCAGGAGCAGGAAGCAGTGATCAGGAGCAGGATCATTGGGCCATATATCATTTTGACATTTTTCATTTAACATTTCGTTCAGTCCACGCCTTAGCTTGTTCTCAACCGAGGTATGGGGCAGATGAAAAATGTCAAATGATATATGACCAATGATTCTCCTCCTCATAAAACCTTTTCCAGGCCCCTTGCGTACTCACAAACTGGATGATTAGCAAAACCCCAATAAAACTGAGGATTTAACGATGTCAGGAACACGAAAGACAGTCTTAATCATATTCGGAGTTTTAGGAGCCCTGGTTTTGGTTGCATTCCTTGGAATTGCAGTGCTCTGGGCAGCTTTGCGCAAAGGTGAACCAACCATTCGCGACAATAGTGTACTCACGCTTCGCGTGACGGGCTCGCTTCCTGACTACAGTCCGGATGATCCTTTTAAGAGATTTTTTGGCGGACCAGATCAATCACTTACCGGCCTGGTGATGCAGTTTAAGAAGGCGAAGGTCGATAAGCGAATCAAAGCCATCCTGCTTGACGTCAACATGTCTGGAGTTGGTTGGGGAAAAGCTGAAGAGATCCGCGATGCGATCACCGACTTTCGCTCTTCCGGCAAACCTGTCTACGCTTACATCGAGTTTGGATTAAACAAGGAGTACTACATCGCAACGGCGTGCGACAAGATCATTGTTCCACCTCCGGGCGAGCTGTTCATCAATGGACTCGCGGCTGACGTAATGTTCTTCCGTGGCTCTCTGGATAAGCTGGGGATCTATCCCGACATTTTTCAAATTGGAAAATACAAAAGTGCAGGCAACATGTTCACGCAAAAGGAGATGACTGAAGCTCACCGCGAGTACATCAATTCGTTGCTTGACGATCTTTTCAACCGGTACGTGAACGCGATTGCTCAAGCGCGTCGGAAGACCCCTGAGGAAGTGCGGGCATTAATCGATAACGCTCCTTATAACGCGATCCAGGCAAAGGAAGCAGGTCTGGTTGATGAGGCGATTTACAGAGATGAAGTCGAGAAGCAGTTGAAGACATTGCTTGGTTACAAGGAGACGGACTCATTTGCAGCAGTGCGCGGAGTTGATTACAGAGACGTTTCTCCCGAGTCGCTCGGACTGAACAAGGGAGAACGGATCGCGGTGATTTATGCAAGCGGCGACATCGGTTCGGGTAGTTCTAAAAACAGTCCATCGGGTGATCAGTCAATCGGTTCAGACACGGTCGCGAAGGCTCTTAACGATGCGGCTGCGAACAAGTCCATCAAGGCAATCGTCTTGCGCGTCGATAGTCCGGGAGGCTCAGGCCTCGCTTCTGACATCATCTGGCGTGCGGTGGAAGTAGCGAATCAGAAGAAGCCTGTCGTAGTTTCTATGAGCGACGTTGCGGCGTCAGGTGGTTACTACATCTCAGCCAGTGCAGCGAAGATTATTGCTCAGCCTTCGACCATCACCGGGTCGATCGGCGTTGTTGCCGGGAAGCCAGTCATGCGTGGTTTCTACGATTGGCTTGGGATCTCAAATGAGTACGTGTTGCGTGGCAAGACTGCGGGGATGTTTCGTGAGACCGAGAAGTTTTCTGATGAAGAGCGTGCAAAGTTTGAAGAGTGGATCAAGACGACTTACTACCGCGACTTCGTGCCGAAAGTTGCCAAAGGTCGCAACAAAGACGCACAGTTTGTCGACTCCGTTGGGCAGGGCCGCGTGTGGACAGGAGCGCAGGCAAAGGATCGAGGTTTGGTAGATGAGTTTGGCGGGCTGGATAAGGCCATCGATGTTGCGAAACAGCTAGCGAAGATCCCTGCTGAGAAGGGTGTCGAACGGGTGATTCTGCCCTATCCAACAACGTTCTTACAGCAGTTGTTGAGTGGCGGAAGAGAAAACTCGAATACCGAGGTCGAACAGCAACGAGCAGTGTTTGCGGCGCTGCCGGAAGATGCTCGTCGTGCATTGCGTTATATGGCGTTAATGGATCGAATGAAGAACGGGGAGTCGATGCTGTTGATGCCGTTTGATTTAAGAGTTAAATGAAGACAGGATTAACTCTTAATCTCGTAAATCCTGAAATCCTGTCAACTAATTCGGTCGATTCCGCCCATGTAAGGCCTTAACGCTTCAGGTACGATCACAGATCCATCCTCCTGCTGATAATTCTCGAGCACCGCGATCCACGTGCGGCCGACGGCGAGGCCGGAGCCGTTGAGAGTGTGGACAAACTCGGGTTTGGCGCCGCCGGCTCTGCGGAAACGGATTTGCGCGCGGCGCGCCTGAAAGGCTTCGTAGTTTGAGCACGAAGAGATCTCGCGAAACGCATTCTGCGACGCTAGCCAAACCTCGATGTCGTAAGTCTTAGCTGGGGCGAATCCGAGATCGGCAGTTGAGAGCGCGACAACTCGATAGTGCAGACCAAGTTTTTGCAGGATTGTCTCCGCGTCCCGAGTCAGCGACTCGAGCTCTTCGTAAGAGTTTTCCGGTAGTGAGTATTTCACTAACTCCACTTTCTCAAACTGGTGTTGCCTGATCACTCCACGCGTGTCGCGTCCGTAGCTGCCCGCTTCAGAGCGAAAGCACGGTGTGTAAGCGGCCCAACGCATCGGGAGCTGCGCGGCATTCAGTATTTCCTCGCGACGATAGTTGGTCACCGGCACTTCCGCGGTAGGGATTAGAAAGAGATCACGCTCGTCTTCCAGTTTGAACAGATCGGCTTCAAACTTTGGCAAGTTACCGGTGCCAAAGAGAGCAGCCCTATTGACGATGAAGGGTGGCAAGGTTTCGAGATACCCATGCTCGCGTGTTTGAACGTCGAGCATGAAGTTAACAAGCGCACGTTCGAGACGTGCACCCGCACCGTTCAGAATTGCGAAACGCGCGGATGCGATCTTCGTCGCTCGTTCAAGATCGAGAATACCAAGCGCTGTGCCCAGGTCGACGTGGTCCTTTGGTTCAAAAGTAAACTCTGGTGCCGTGCCCCAGCGACGAACCTCAACATTTGCTGACTCATCGTCGCCAACCGGCACGCTTGCGTGAGGAATGTTGGGGAGCGTTGAGAGCAAATCATGCATGCGCGCTTCGGTTTGGGTTCGCAGTTGATCCAGTTCAGCGATTCGATCCTTTAGACCGGCGACTTCGGCACGCCGCGCTTCTGCTTCTTCCTTCTTGCCTTCCTTCATCAAAGCGCCGATCTCCCGGCTTGATGAATTGCGCTGCGCATTGAGTTGATCGGATTCAGCAATGACGCGGCGCCGCTCCTCATCGGCGCGTGTGAAATCATCGAGCGCTTTTGTGTCGGCACGTCGTGCTTGAAGCACTTCGCGTACCCTATCGATATTCTCCCGAACGTAGTTGAGATCCAGCATCTATTTGCACAAGTTTTCCCTGTGTCTCTCCGTCTACATTTCTGAGCAAATCCGGCGATCTGTGGTCTGGCAGTGTACCGCAGTGGGCAGGGGCTTGCACACTCATGCGCGTACTTGAATGAAAAGGCAGAAGCGGAAACGTGCAGACGCTACCGAAACTAAAAGACTGCATATCAGTTAGTTTTTTGAAAGTGTGAAGTTGAGACGGCAGTCGAGAATTTTGAAGAGTTTAATCTGGACGAAGAAGGGATTGATATTGCTTTCATTCCCTTCTGGTTTCTGCTAGGTACCGACGGGCAGACAGTTGTCAGAAAACACATCAAACCAAAACAAAATCATCGCGGTGCATATCTCACCTTCTGAGGGCGACAAAATAAGCGGGCAGATCAGGCAAGCTTTTCCAGACGCTGTTGCCTTTGCCACTCTGTTGACCTGGAGTAGGGAGAAAAATATGAATAAACAGAAACACGAAGTTTGCTCAAATCTTCGATCGGTTTAGTCTTGGTCGCTTCCTTGATGAAACTCGAGTCCAAACAACCGTTGATAAGGGGTGCCCGCCCCTACCACCTGTTG
>Ga0268386_10003996_pt1 | contig 10816 bp, 11 predicted proteins | sample RVTome_15_FD_200260 | JGI IMG/M metagenome (GOLD analysis project Ga0268386, IMG submission 200260) | Soil microbial communities from uranium-contaminated site in the Upper Colorado River Basin, Wyoming, United States - RVT150D86... ... | reverse complement strand
TCACCGAGCGCCGGTCAACCCGCTATCCCGAAGAGGGTCCGTGTTCCGCTTCAGCTTCATACCCGGGGCTGGCGCCACACCGCTTCCGTGCCTCGTCCATCAGACGAGCGAAGTTGTTGTCGATGCTGGCCCAGGACACGGTCCTCAGGCACTCGAACACAGCCCCGCCGCCGTCCGTGCTGCGGACGAATGAGTCATGCTGATCATCACCGAGCCGGGCCCGCGTGTGCTTCGATGATCCGATCGGACCATGCTCGAACCCGTCCTCCGACTCTTGGGTCGTGACTCGTCCCGGCGTCTGTCGTTCGACGAGCCCTCCCTGATCCGACCGCGGAGCCGCGGCGCTCAGCAGCGCGAGGATGAGGACCAGCCCCGCACCGAGTTCGACGATCGCCGTCCAGCGCCTCCAGGTCGTCTGCATGTTCGCCTCCGATCGATTCGGATCCGGCTCATGCCGGGCGTCGAACCAAGCCGAACACGCGGGTCATGGAGGAGCCTGAATGAGGCCTTGTGGAACGCTGAAGCGCGACGCCCCTAGTGATGGGGCGCGATCACGAGCGCGTCGACGGCGGCACACCCCGTCGGCCCGCAGATCATCGGGTTCGCGTCGAGTCCTTCGATGTGCTCGCCGAGATCGTGTGCGAGCCACGACAGCGCCACGATCGCGCGCCCCAGTGCGTCGACGTTCGCGGGCGGCTGACCTCGCAGGCCGTCGAGCAACGGCCGAATCTCGAGCCGGTCAACGAGACCTCGGGCCCGAGCCTCCTCCAGCGGCGGGAGCGCGAGGCGTCGGTCCTTGATCACTTCCACGAGCACCCCGCCGGCGCCGACGAGGACGAGCGGGCCGAACTGCGGATCGTTCACGATGCCCAGGGCGACCTCGACTCCCGGAGGCGCCATCTTCGACACCGTGACCTGAGGCCCCAGCTCTCGTTCGAGATCCCCGTACGCGTCCTCCAGAGACGGCGAGTCGTCGACGCCGAGCCGCACACCCCCGACGTCGGACTTGTGCTGCACGCCGGGCGCCGCGGTCTTGACCGCGACGGGGAACCCGATCCGGTCCGCCGCCGCGATCGCGTCCTCGAGCGTGTCGGCACGCTCGCTCTCGATCACCGGCACGCCGTAGTCGGCGAGCAGCGCCAGCCCCTCGAGCTCGTCGAACGGCTCCCCGCTCGAGAGTCGGTCGCGCCAACGGACGCGCACGTCCTCGCGCACCGGCGACGAGCCCGCGACCGGTGCGCGCGAGCGGAAGTCCCGGTACGCGAACAGGTGTTTGAACGCCGCGAGCCCGGTGAGCGTCCCCTCGAGCACGGCGATCCCGTCGCCCTCGAGCAGCTTCGCGTCGCCCCGGTCGATGCCGCTCGAGAAGTTCGACAGCATCGCGAACGGCTTGTCGGTCTCGGGGAACGTCTCGCGGGCCATCGCGATGTAGCCCATGTCCGGGTAGTCCTCGGTCGTGAGGTCGACCGAGAACGCGAGCGCCGCCACGGCCGGATCGTCGAGCAGCGCGCGGACGCAGCCCGTGACGATCTCGTGGGCGTTCGTCCCGGTCCCCCAGAAGTCGAGCGGGTTCACCGGCGGCAGCCCCGGGTCGAGCAGCGCCTCCATCCGCTTCGAGGTCTCCTCCGAGATCTGGGCGAGCGGCACCCCGACGGCAGCGGCGGCATCGATCAGCAGGGCACGCTCCCCACCCGAGTCGTGGACGCTCGCGAGCGCGCCCGGTCCGGCCCGCCGTCCCGCCGCGAACAACGCGAGGGTGTCGGCCATCTCGTCGAGGCTCTCGACGCGCGACACCCCGTACGCGTCGAACAGCGCCTCGTAGGCGCCGTCCTCGCCGGCGAGCGCGCCCGAGTGCGCGGCGACGAGCTCGCGCGTGCGCTCCTCGCGACCCACCTTCAGCGCGACGACCGGGACGTCGCGCTCGCTCGCGAGCTCCAGCGCCGAACGGAAGCCGTCCGGATCCCGAACCGTCTCGAGGAACAGCCCCACGGTCTTCGTGCTCACGAGCCCGAGCCCGTACCGCAGGTAGTCGGCGACCGTCGTCACGAACTCCTGGCCGGCCGACACCGCGAGGTTCAGCCCGAGGTTCCGATCGTTGTGGATCATCGCGCTGAACGCCGAGCCCGAGTGCGACAGGAACGCGATGCCCCCGACAGGCGCGTCCTTTGGCTCGTAGAACCCGAGCGCTCGGACCCGCTTCTCGAGGTTCGCGAACCCCATGCAGTTCCCACCGCACACGGCCATCCCGGCGTCGCGAGCGATCCCGGCCAGCCGCTCGGTGAGCGGCGGGACCCCCTCGCGGGGCTCCTCGTAGCCGCTGGCAAAGATCACCGCGCTCCCTGCTCCTGCCGACGCCGCGGCCGTGAGCTGCTCCTCGAGCAGCGCGTTCGAGACCGCGAGGATCACGAGGTCGACGGGCTCGCCGATCTCGGTCACCGACCCGAACGCTCGGTGCCCCAGCACCTCGTCGTACTTCGGGTTCACCGGGTAGATGCGGCCGTCGAACCCGCCCTCGACGAGCTCGACGATGCTCTGGTTGCCGACCGAGCCCTCGCGAACGCTCGCGCCGACGACGGCGACCGAGCGGGCCTCGAGCATGCGCTCGATCGCGCTCCGGCCGTCCGAGGACGCCTGCGGAGACGCCGGCGTCACCGCGGCTTCTTGACCGCCCGGTCCCTCACGGCCGCACGATACGCCTGCCAGCCGGGGATGCCGTTCACCCCGCCGCCGGCGTGCGTGCCCGAGGAGCCGTGGTACAGGCCCCGGATCGGCGTGCGGTAGTCGGCGTACCCGGGCGCCGGGCGCATGTGGAACAGCTGGTCCACCGAGAGCTCGCCGTGGAAGATGTTCCCGCCGATCAGCCCGAGCTCCTGCTCCATGTCGTACGGGCCGATCACCTGGCGGTCGATCACCGCGCCCTTGAAGTTCGGCGCGAGCTCGGTGTAGAGGTCGATGATCCGGTCGGCGTACCGCTCGAGCTCGTCGCGGTGCGGCTCGTTCACCCAGTCGTCCGGCACCCACTGCGAGAACATCGAGAAGACGTGCACGCCCTCGGGCGCGAGCTTCTTGTCGAGCGTCGTCGGGATCACGCCGTCGACGAACGGGCGCTCCGAGGCCTTCCGGCCCATGTGCGCGTCCTGGAACGCCTCCTCGGCGAACTGCGGCGAGAAGCAGAGCTCGACGGAGCCGGTGTGGTGGTCCTGCATCTCCTTGCCCGGATCGGCGATGAAGTCCGGGAGCTCCGACATCGCGACGTTGATCTTCACGACACCCGAGCGCGAGCGCCACCGCTCGATGTCCCAGACGAAGTCCGCCGGGAGCTCCTCGCGCCCGATGAGGTCGAGGAACGCCGTCTTCGGATGGATGCAGGTGACGCCGAGCGGCGCGCGGAGCTCCTCGCCGCTCTCGAGGGCGACCCCCACGAAGCGGCCGCCGCTCGTGAGGACCTTCCGGACGCGCGCGTCGGTACGGATCTCGCACCCGAGAGCCTCGGCCGAACGCCGGATCGAGTCGGCCACGCCGCCCATCCCGCCCTGCTGATACCCCCACGAGCCGAGGTGGCCGTCGCCGACGTCGCCGATCGAGTGGTGGAGCATCACGTACGCGGTGCCCGGCTCGTCCGGACCCGCCCACGTGCCGATGACCCCGTTCACGGCGAGCATGCCCTTGATCTCGTCGGACTCGAACCAGTCGTCGAGCAGGTCGGTGATGCTCATCGTGAACAGCCGCGTGACGTCGCCGACGCCGCGGACGCCGAGCCTGCGCATCTTCCAGGCCGCGCGGACGCTCTCGATCAGGTCGCCGAGCGCCATCGAGCCGATCTTCGGCGGCTTCTGCAGGAGCAGCGGCCCGAGCACGTCGGCCACCTCCTGCAGCCACGCCTCCCACTGGGGGAGCGTCTCCGCGTCCTTCTTCGAGAACTGCGCGATCGAGTCGTGGCTCCTGGCCGCGTCGTCGGCGTAGACCTTGATCGAGCGCCCGTCCGGGTAGGCCTGGTAGTAGGGGCCGAACGGCGTGACGTCGTACCCGTGCCGCTTGAGATCGAGCTCGCGGATGATCGTCGGCGGCATGAGCGACATGACGTACGAGTAGGTCGTGACGTTGATCTGGGGGTGGTCGGGGAACGGCGCGCTCGTGTCGGCCGCCCCGCCGGTCTTGCCGCGCGCCTCGAGCACCACCGTCCGGGCCCCCGCCCGGGCGAAGTAGGCGCCCGCCGTGAGGCCGTTGTGGCCGCCTCCGATCACGATCGCGTCGTAGACGTTGGCCATGGTCGTTCGCTCTCCTCGTGTCCGGGTCGGCGCCAATCCTCCCACGCGTTTGAACGGTCAGTCAAGCAAGGCGGGTGGCCTCCGGTCTTGACTTCGCAGGTCAGACGCGTAGAGTTGCTGAACCCCCGTTCAATCGGGGGTCGCGACGCTCGTCGGACTGTCCCGCGTTCAGGAGTCGACATGAGCACCGGACCCGCCAGGCAGGGCAAGGATCGCCACCAGGAGATCCTGGGCGCGGCGGCGCGCGTCATCACCGACCGCGGACTCGCCGAGACGAGGATCTCCGACATCGCCGAGCAGGCGGGCGTCTCCCCCGGGTTGATCCTGTACTACTTCGAGTCGAAGGACCGCCTGCTCGCCGAGGCCCTCACGTTCGCGAACGACCAGTTCTACCTGCGCACCTCGCGCGAGATCCGACGCATCCCCTCGGCGAGGGACCAGCTCCGTCGCGTGATCGACCTGTCGGTGCCCGGCTACCTGCCCGAGTACGGCCGCCTCGACGAGTGGGCGCTGTGGATCGAGGTGTGGGTGCGGGCGCTCCGCGATCCCGAGATGGCGAAGGACCGCGAGGCGCTCGACCAACGGTGGCGGTCGCAGCTCGCGGAGATCATCCGCGGAGGTCAGGGTGCCGGCGAGTTCTCGTCGTCCGAGGATCCCGACGAGCTCGCGCTCCGGATCGCCGCGCTGATCGACGGGCTCGCGATCCAGGTCATCATGGACGACTCCGAGGTCACGACCGAGCGGATGCATCGGACCTGCATGGAGGTCTGCGCTCAGGGCCTGGGGTTCACGCTCGAGCCGACGAAGGCCTGAGCGCTCAGGCGGTCGCGGCGAACCGCTCGATCTCGGCCGCGTGTTCGTCGTAGTGCTCGAACGTCTCCTCGACGAACTCGGACTCGGCGGCCGACGAGATCTCGGAGAGCGATGCGAGGGCGCCGCGGATGCGCTGCCTCGCCGCCTCCGAACGGGAGACGATGTCGTCCCACGACATCGCCTTCGACTGCTCGGCGACCTCGTCGTTCGTCCTCTGCCAGACGGCCTCGGGGTCGTCGGGCTCCGGCGTGCCGGCAGCGATGAGCTCGATCCGGCGCGCCGCGTCGTCGGCCCAGTACCCGCAGTGCCAGACGAGGTCGGCGACCGACCATCCCGGTACCGCCCCGAGCTCGGTCCTGCGGCCCTCGGGGACGCGAGCGGCCGCCGCCATGAGCGCCTCCCAGGACGAGGCCTCTCGATCCAGGAGCTCGTCGCGTTCCATCAGCCCGAGAGCATACGCGGGCCGCGCTTCGCGAGCTGATCCGCGACGATGTTGCGCTGGATCTCGGAGGTCCCCTCCCAGATCCGCTCGACCCGGAGCTCGCGGTAGAAGCGTTCCGCGACGTTCTCGCGCATGTAGCCGCGCCCGCCGAAGATCTGCACCGCGCGGTCCGCGACGCGCCCCGCCATCTCGCTCGAGAACAGCTTGGCCATCGAGCACTGGGCGTGCTGGACCTTGAGGTCGATACCGCGATCGATCCCCTTCGCGAGCTCGTAGGTCATGAGTCGGGCCGCCCAGAGCTCGGTGAGCGAGTCGGCGAGCATGTGCGCGATCGCCTGGTTCTCGATGATCGGCCGGCCGAACTGCACCCGCTCCTTCGCGAACGCGGTCGCCTCCTCGATCAGGCGCTCGGCGGCCCCGCAGCATCGGGCCGCGATCATCAGGCGCTCGTATCGGAACCAGGCGTAGACGAAGGACAGGCCGTCGCCCTCATCGCCGATCAGGTTCGCGGCGGGGACGAGGACGTCCTCGAACTCGAGGATCGAGTGCGAGTCGACGAGCGTGTGGGTGTACGCGGGCTCGCGCACGACGCGCAGCCCCGGTGTGTCGACGTCCACGAAGAACATCGCGTGCGCGCCGGCGTTCGCGCCGTCGGCGATCTTGGCCTGGAAGAACACGTAGTCGGCGACGTTGAACGACGTCACGTGCCACTTCGTGCCGTTCAGCACGTAGTCGTCGCCGTCGCGGCGAGCCGTCGCCTCGAGCGCGTCGACGTCGGACCCGGCGCCCCCCTCGGTGATCGCGTAGCACTCCTGGCGCTCGCCCCGGACGGTCGGCGCGATCCACCGTTCGAGCTGATCAGCGCTCACGACCTCGGGGGCCCATGCCGGCGGGGTGTGGACGCACCAGCCGAGCCCGTTCGTGACACGGCCGATCTGCTCGGACACCAGCACCTGTTGGAAGGCCGTGAACCCGCCGCCGCCCAGCTCCTTCGGCATGTTCATCGCGTACAGGCCGAGCTCGATCGCCCGCTCGTGATGCTGCTTCCGGAGCTCGGTCGAGATCTTGCCGTCGGCGAGCTCGGTCTCGACCTCGTGCGGGATCAGCTCCTCGTCGACGAAGCGACGGGCCCGCTCCTGGATCGCTCGGTCGGCGTCGGACATCGGGTAGGTCGTCACGGCGCGCACACCCTACGAGATGAACTCGAGCCGGTCCCGGTTGGCCTCGATCTGCCGGAGCGAGTCGGGGTCGACGGCGTGGTCGCGCTCGGGCGACGCCTCGTCAGACCGCTCCCCGAAGAGCTCGCCCGACAGGTAGCGCTGCCCGGTGTCCGGCACGACCGTGACGATCGTGGCGAACTCGGGATGCTTGCCCGCGACCTTCAGCGCGGCGGCAACGTTCATGCCGGAGGAGGGCCCGCCGAGGATCCCCTCCTCACGTGCGAGCCGGTGCGCCGTCTCGAGCGCCTCCTCGGTCGAGGTCGTCACGATCCCGTCCATCAGCGCGAGGTCGAGGTTGTGCGGGACGATCCCGTCGCCGATCCCCGGGACGCCGTGGGTCCCCCACCGCTGCTCCGAGATCAACGGGCTCTCGGAGGGCTCGACGGCGTACGCGCGGATCTCGCGGTCGTAGGACTTCAGGGCGCGGGCGACGCCGCTGATCCAGCCGCCGGTCCCCTGCGCCGCGACGACCGCGTCGACCTGGCCCCCGCACTGCTGCCAGATCTCCTCGCCCGAGATCGTCTGCGCGTCGGGATTGTCCTGGTTCTCGAACTCGCCGGGGAAGAAGTAGCGGTCGGGGTCCGCCGCCACGATCTTGCGCATCTCCTCGAGCGCGAGGTCGATGTCGGAGCCGCCGCCCGGGGTGAGGACGAGCTCGGCGCCATAGGCCTCGATCATCCGCTTGCGCTCGCTGCTCATGCCGCGCGGCATGACGATCACGCACTCGTACCCCTTCACCGCGGCGACGGCCGAGCAGGCGATCCCCGCGTTCCCGGTCGTGCACTCGACGATCGTCATGCCGGGCCGGAGGTCGCCGCGCTCCTCGGCCCGCTCGATCATGTGGCGATAGATCCGGTCCTTCGTGGAGCCCGTCGGCCCGTACCACTCCACCTTGGCGAGCAGGCTGAGGCCCTCCGGGGCCGCGCGCGAGAGCCTGACGAGCGGCGTCTGGCCGACCGCGTCGAGCATCGAGGGCAGCGCTCGGGCATAGGCGTCCCAGACGAGGGTCTCCGGCCGCTCCACGCCCCAAGTTTGACTCGCTGTTCAATCGAGGCGCAAGGCCGGTCAGTGACAGCCGTCGAACGAGAAGTGCCCGGGGTCGCTGTCCGGGAGCGACTGGCACCAGCCGTTCGCCTCGAGCGCCTCGACGATCCGGGCGTCGGCGAGGCCGTCCTCCGTGATGTCGATCGCGGCCCCGAGCTGATGCCAGGACAGACCAGGGGGTGCGCAGAGGCCGGGACAGCCGCCCGGATCCCCACAGATCCCCCGGCACGCCTTCCGCTGCTGCGCGCACGACCGATAGCTGTGCACCACGAGGATGTCGACGCCCGCATCACGCTCGGCCGCGAGGAACGCGCGCATGGCCTCGGGTTGAAGTCGCACCCCCTCCACGGTCCGGAGCGGCGGGCGTTCGGTGCAGGGGTCGTCCGGGATCGCGATCAGCGGGTCGGTGAGCGCCTCGTACGCGAACACGCCCCCGAGCACCAGGACGGCGACCGTGACGAGCGCGAAGAACCGGCGGTCCCTGCGTCGCTGGGCAGCCCGTTGCCGCCGCACCGCGCGCACCGGCAGGTCCTCCCCGGGCACCACTCGACCGTACCGCGCACCCGGCGCGAGCGCACGGGCGCCGCGATGTGGAGAATCTGTCCGTGACCGACCGGCCCCTATGGCGCTCCGCCGAGCCGAAGCGAACCTACGACGTCGTGATCGTCGGCGGGGGCGGCCACGGCCTCTCGACCGCGTACTACCTGGCGAAGAACCACGGCATCACCGACGTCTGCGTGCTCGAGAAGGGGTGGCTCGCGGGCGGGAACGTCGCACGCAACACCACGATCATCCGCTCGAACTACCTCTGGGACGAGAGCGCCGCGATCTACGAGCACTCGCTGAAGCTGTGGGAGGGCCTGGAGGAGGACCTCGGGTTCGACGTCGAGTTCAGCCAGCGCGGGGTCCTGAACCTCGCCCACAACCTCGGAGACGTGCGCTCGTCGATGCGGCGCGTGCACGCGAACCGTTTGAACGGGATCGACGCCGAGTGGCTCGCGCCGGAGCAGGTCAAGGAGTTCTGCCCGATCGTGAATCTCGCGCCGGACATCCGGTACCCGGTCGTCGGCGGCACGCTGCAGCGCCGCGGCGGGGTGGCGCGACACGACAAGGTGGCCTGGGCGTTCGCCACCCGCGCGAGCGAGCTCGGCGTCGACATCGTCGAGCACTGCGAGGTCACCGGGTTCGAGCGAGGCGCGGGCGGACGGATCGAGGGCGTCCGCACGACGCGGGGCGATATCGCCGCCGGTCGCGTCGCGCTCGTCGCCGCCGGGCACACGAGCGTGCTCGCCTCGATGGTCGGCCTGCGCCTCCCACTGCAGTCCCACCCGCTGCAGGCGCTCGTCTCGGTCCTGCTCGAACCCGTCCTCGACGGTGTGGTGATGTCGAACTCGGTCCACGTCTACGTCTCTCAGGCCGACAAGGGCGAGCTCGTGATGGGCGCGGGGATCGATCCCTACAACGGGTACGCGCAGCGCGGCTCGTTCCGCATCATCGAGTTCCAGCTCGCCGCCGCGATCGAGCTGTTCCCGGTCTTCGCGAGCGCGAAGCTGCTGCGGACCTGGGGCGGGGTCGTGGACGTGTGTCCCGACGCGTCGCCGATCCTGTCGACGACGCCGATCGAGAACCTGTTCCTGAACTGCGGGTGGGGCACCGGCGGGTTCAAGGCCACGCCGGCCTCCGGCTGGGTGTTCGCCCACCTTGTCGCGGGCGGCGAGCCCGGAGGGCTCGCGGCGCCGTTCTCGCTCGACCGGTTCACGAGCGGCGCGCTTATCGACGAGCACGGGGCCGCGGCGGTGGCCCATTGACGCGCGTGGAGCCCTGATGCAGGCACGCACGGTCCGCAGGATCGCGCTCTCGCTGCCCGAGACCGAGGAGCGCGAGACCTGGGAGACGGCGACGTTCCGCGTGCGGAACAAGATCTTCGTGATGTTCAGCGATCAGGAACGCGAGCTCTGGATCAAGTCGGACATCGACGAGCAGCGCGCGCTCACGGAGATGGATCCCGAGACGTTCTTCGTCCCGCCGTACGTCGGCCCGAGCGGCTGGGTCGGCGTCCGGATCCGGACCGTGGACCGCGACGAGCTGGGCGAGCTCGTCACCGAGGCGTGGCGGCTCACGGCGCCGAAGCGTCTCGTCGCGGCGTTCGACGAGGGAGCGGCGTGACGTGCTCCTGATCTCCTGCCCGTGGTGCGGTCCCCGGGACGAACGCGAGTTCCGCTACGGCGGCCAGGCCGGGATCGACTACCCCGCCGACCCCGACGCGATGAGTGACGAGGAGTGGGCGGACTTCCTGTTCATGCGCGACAACCCGAAGGGGGCGTTCGCCGAGCGTTGGTTCCACACGGCCGGGTGCCGGCGTTGGTTCGACGCAGTCCGCGACACCGCGACGTACGAGTTCGGCGCCACGACGCCTCCCCCCGTCGCGCCACCGGAGCCGGGAACGTGAGCGTCGGCTTCCGCTGCTGGCGGCGGGGGGCCAGGGTCACCGTCGATGGGCGATCGGCTCCGGCTCGTCCACGCGTTCGTCGACGGCCCGGTCGCGAGGGACCGTCGGGCGCTGATGTCGGTCCTCGATCCCGAGATCGGATACTCCGACGCGACCGGCGGGCGGATCAGGCGCAAGAGCCTGATGTGCTCGGGGTTCCGCTCGTGGGAGGAGCAGCCGGCGGACCGAGGAGCCTTCCCTGACCGCCCGGCGACTGGCTGCGGGCGGAGCGTGGATCGATCGTTCGAGGCCGGTCTCGTTCCGGTTCGGAGGCCGCGAGCTCGAGGCGTTCGAGGGTGACACGCTCGCGAGCGCCCTGCTCGCGAACGGGGTCGTCGGCGGCTTCCGCAGCCCGATCCTCGGACGTCCGCGCGGGATCGTGTCGGCGGGCTCGGAGGAGCCGAACGCGTTCGTTGCGGTGCTCGAACCATGGACCGACGTGATCGTTCCGGCCACGACCGTGCCGATCGTCGACGGGCTCGTCGCCGAGCCCCGACCCGGCGTGGCGCGACTCGCCGACGGGTCGGAGAAGGGAGGGGCC
>Ga0268386_10003995_pt1 | contig 10817 bp, 8 predicted proteins | sample RVTome_15_FD_200260 | JGI IMG/M metagenome (GOLD analysis project Ga0268386, IMG submission 200260) | Soil microbial communities from uranium-contaminated site in the Upper Colorado River Basin, Wyoming, United States - RVT150D86... ... | reverse complement strand
GCACGCCATCACGTGCGGACCGGACTGGATTCAGAAAGCCACGCGCTGCTCGCCCGGAACAGTTTCAGTGCCGCGTTCGCCGATCTCGTGGCTTTCGCCTGGGCGAGCGAGGACGTGAGCTCCTTCACGACCGATCGCCGGGAGTTCATCGGCCGGAACGGAGCGCTGGCCAATCCAGCCGGACTCCGGCGCGAACGCCTCAGCGGCGCCCTTGGGTCTGTGGTGGACCCGTGTGCCGCGCTGCAGGTCGCCGTCACACTGGCTCCGGGTGAAACGCGACAGGTGAACTTTCTGCTCGGTGCCGCCCGCGGCGAGGAGGCCGTACGCGCGCTCATTGAGCGACTGGGTTCGGCGGACAGCGGCCGTGCCGCGATCACCCGCGCGGTGGAAGCGTGGGACCGGCGACTTTCGGTCGTCACCGTCCGCACGCCCGAGCCGACCTTCGATCTGATGATCAATCGCTGGATGCTGTACCAGGCGCTGGCCTGCAGGATGTGGGGCCGGTCCGCGCTGTACCAGTCGAGCGGTGCTTTCGGGTTCCGCGACCAGCTGCAGGACACGACGGCGTTCCTCTACTCCGAGCCGGCAATCGCTCGCGAGCACATCGTTCGCGCTGCCGGGCGACAGTTCGCGGAAGGCGACGTTCAGCATTGGTGGCACCCGCAGACGGGCCGCGGAGTGCGCACCCGCTTCTCCGACGACCTGGTGTGGCTGCCGTGGGCAGCCCACCGTTACGTAACCGTCACGGGCGATGCGTCAGTGCTGGATGAGATCGCTCCGTTTCTCGAGATGCGGCAGCTCGACCCAGACGAGCACGAGATATACGACCTTCCCCGCCTCTCGGAGGAGAGCGGCAGCGTGTACGAGCATTGCCTGCGCGCGCTCCGTCGTGCGTGCACTGAAGGAGAGAGGGGCCTGCCGCTCATCGGGAGCGGCGACTGGAACGACGGAATGAACCGTGTTGGAATCCACGGGAAAGGCGAGAGCGTTTGGCTGGCCTGGTTCCTCATCTCGACTCTCCGGGATTTCGCCTCGCTCTGTGAACAGCGCGGAGACAGCGCCACAGCCGCGGGACTGCACCGACAGGCCGGCCGTTACGTCGCGGCGGTCGAGGCCACTTCCTGGGACGGCGAGTGGTACCGGCGGGCGTACTACGACAGCGGCGCGCCGATTGGATCCCGCGAGTCGGACGAAGCCCGAATTGACTCAGTCTCGCAGAGCTGGGCGGTGATCTCGGGAGCGGGCGATCCGGTCCGCGCGCGCACGGCGATGGACGCGGTATACCGCGAGCTCGTCAACCGGGACGAGCGGTTGATCGTGCTGCTCACCCCGCCGTTCGACGAAACGCCCGAGGACCCCGGGTACATCCGTGGTTACGTCCCCGGAGTCCGTGAGAACGGTGCGCAGTACACGCACGCGGCGTTGTGGGTGGTGCAGGCATCGGCGCTGATGGGAGACCGTGATCGCGCGTTCGAGCTGTATCAGATGCTGAATCCCGCCACGCACACGCGCACGCCCGAAGAAGTGGAGAAGTACCGGGTCGAGCCCTACGTGATTGCGGCGGATGTGTACACGGCTGCGGGCCACACGGGGCGCGGTGGCTGGACCTGGTACACAGGCTCGGCCGCGTGGATGTACCGCGTGGGCCTCGAGTCCATCCTCGGCTTCGACAAGCGGGGCGATACGCTTCGGGTGACGCCGCGTGTCCCGCCGGAGTGGCCGGAGTACTCGATCATCTATCGTCACGGCAGCGCGACGTACGAGATTGTCGTCCGTAACGGCGGCGCGCACGGCGGCGGGCAGATGGTGGAGCTGGATGGCGAGCAGCTGGAGGACGGCACGATCCCGCTGGTTGATGACGGCCGGACGCATTCGGTGGTGGTCGAGCTGGGCGCCGAACCCGCGGCTGTTACGGGCTAACGCTTTTCCCGATCGTCTCCCGCAGCGGCAAGGTCGGCGATCGCGGGGCCGTTCACCACACGACCGTACGGATCGAACCGGGAACCATGACATGGACAGTCCCACGTCCGTTCGGTGGAATTCCACCCCACGATGCAGTACAGGTGCGGGCAGACGGCCGAGCGCGCGTGGAAGTTACCCTGCTCGTCGCGGTACACGGCGAGCTTGGTCGCTCCCTTGCGAAGCACCGCGCCCTGCCCGGGTGAGATCCGCTCGTAGTCCCCACGATCGCCGCCGGTGACCCAGTCCCGATACTGGGCCGCGACGTTGAGATTCTCCTTCGCGAAGGTTGGCAGCGTTCGCAGCGAGATCCGCGATGGATCGTACAGGAACGCCCACGGATTCCTTCGTCCAAGCACGAGGTCGGTCAGCAGCATGCCCGCGATCGCGCCGTGGGTCATGCCGTTTCCGGAATCTCCCGTAGCAATGAAGATGTGCTCGTCCGGTCCGGGGTTCTTGCCGATGAACCCCATGTAGTCCACTGGCTCCATCACCTGGCCCGACCAGCGGTATTCCACCCGTTCGACCATCGGGAATCGCTTGTGGGTCCATCGCTCGATCGTGGCGAAACGCGCGTCTGCGTCGTCCTTCTGGCCCGTCTTGTGGTCCTCGCCTCCGACGATCAGCAGATCCACGCCGTCGCCGGCTCCGCCACGGAAGACCCGCACGTAGTGGTACGGCCAGCCGGTGTCCCAGTACAGGCCGGGCGCGACCGAATCCCGTGGGATGCGCGCTCCGATCACGAACGTCCGGTACGCCGCCTGTTTCGTGTGGAGGGTGATCCAGTCGTTGACCGGAGTGTTCGTCGCGACGACGGCTGCATCCGCGCTGATCACGTGTCCGCTGCTTGTGCGCACGCGCACCGGCGCGCCGTCCATCACCGAGCTCACGTGAGTGCCGCAGTAAATGCGGGCACCGTCGCGGGTGATCGAGCTGGCGAGCCCGGCCAGGAACTTCAGGGGATGGAACTGTGCCTGACGGGGGAATCGCAATGCGGGGCCGGAATCGAACGACTCCAGCGGAACGCGGTTCACGATCTCGAGGTCGGAGAGCCCGGCGAGACGCGCGGCCTCCAGCTCAGTCTCGAGGTCACGACGACTCCCACCCGCACCGGCGAACAGATAGCCGTCAACCCGCTCGAAGTCGCAATCGATGTCCTCCACTGCGGCGATGGACTCGAGGCGGTTGATGGCAGCTGTGTGGCTGGATGCTGCCGCCCTCGCTCCTTCCTCACCGTGTACTTTCGCAATGTCGGCGTAACCATCGTCGAGTGCTGCGGTGATGTGCGCCGTGGTGCGGCCCGTCTCGCCGCCGCCGACGGGGCCGTCATCAATCACGATGACGTCGCGTCCGGCTCGAACGAGAAGATAGGCTGTCATCATGCCGGCCATGCCGGCGCCGATCACGCATACCGCCGCCCGCGCGTCGCTGTCGAGCGGGGGAAAGGATGGCATGTCCACGGTGGCCATCCACACGGAGCGGGTGCTGCCTGAATCGGTAGTGAGCACTTTCTACCGATCAAGGCACGCCGCGTGCCAGTTCAGGGTCGTGCAGCACCGCGCGCACGGGCGCGGCATCGGTCCCCAGCAGCTTGAGTGGAAACGCCATCAGTTCGTAATCGCCCGGTGTGACCCGCCGAAGATCGAGATTCTCCAGGATCGCGGCGTTGCCGGTGAAGATCATGCGATGGACGTCCAGCGTGCGACTCTCCTTGAGGTCCACGGAGGGCGCATCTGTTCCCAGCAGCCCGAGACCGAATCCGAGTAGTGCGTGCGTACACGATTCCGTGAGTACGGGCCAGCTCTCCGGAAACTTGCCGTCCGCGATCGTCTGCCCGGTTCGAAGCAGAACCCGCGGCCGCTGCCGGATAGTCTTCTCCGGCTCGCGCCCGAAGGCGCGGGTCAACGCCTCGAGCGATATCTCACCCTCTTCTTCGGTCACGTCTACAACCACCGCAGGCCCGAAGAAACTCTCCAGCCGGAGTTCCTGCGCGCCCGGCCACCCGTCACGGACGTGCAGCGGTGCGTCCGCATGAGTGCCCACGTGCGGACTCGCCGTGACCGACGACACGTTCACGGAATCACCCTTCGCGATGAGCCACGGCCATTCACAGGAGAATGGCGTGTCGCCCGGCCAGGGCGGCGTGTCACCGTGCAGCGTGATGCTGATGTCGTAGAGACGCGCCATGCGCGGTTCGCGCTATCGTGGCCGATCGGCGGTGATCAGCCTTCTGGCGCTCGCCAGGATCTGATCCACCGTAAGACCCAGCTCTTCATAGATGCGCGTGTACGGCGCCGACGCGCCGAAGCGCTCGATGCCGAGGATCACGCCGTGCGCACCGACCCATCGGTGCCACGACATCGGATGAGCGGCCTCGATCGCCACCCGGGGAACACCAGGAGGGAGGACGCTGTCCCGATAGTCGTCGGTCTGCTGCGCGAACAGCTCGTGACTGGGCACGCTCACAGCCCGCGCGGCAACGCCCTGCGAGGAAAGACGCTCGTACGCCTCGAGCACCAGCGCGACCTCGGAACCCGATGCCATCAGCACCACGGAAGGTGCCGCGCCGCCCGCGTCCGCAAGGACGTACGCCCCTCGCTTCACACCGGAGGCGGCGGCATAACGGTCCCTGTCTATGAATCCCAGCTTCTGTCGGGTGAGCGCCAATGCAACCGGGCCTCCTCGCCGCGCGACGGCAACACGCCATGCTTCGGCGGTCTCCGACGCATCCGCCGGCCTGATCAGCACCAGGTTCGGAATTGCACGGAGCGTCGTGAGCTGCTCGATCGGCTGGTGCGTCGGGCCATCCTCGCCCAGGCCGATCGAGTCGTGCGTGAAAACGTAGATCACGTGCTGGCCCATGATCGCGGCGAGCCGGATCGGCGGGCGCATGTAATCCGAGAAGATGAGGAACGTGGCGCCGTAGGGGATGAAACCGCCATGCAGGGCCAGTCCGTTGAGCATTGCGCCCATCCCGTGCTCACGGATGCCGAAGTGGAAGTTTCTCCCGCCGAGCGATTCGCGCAGGATGCTCGGCGCCTTCCTGATCAGCGTATTCGTCGAGCTTGCCAGATCCGCCGAGCCGCCGACGAGCTCAGGTACCCGCGCGGCGATGGCGTTGAGCACCAGGCCGGACGCCGCGCGACTGGCGACCTTCCCGTTCTCCGGCGTGAATGTCGGGATATCGGCGTCCCAGCCCACAGGCAGCTCCCCTCGCCAGCGACGCTCGAGCTCCGCGGCCTCCGCGGGATGCTCACGCTCATACCGCTGCCAGCGCGCGATCCAGTCGGTGCGCGAATCAGCGGCCGCTCGTCCTGCCTCTCGCCAGTGATTCAGCGCTTCCGCCGCGACGTGAAACGGCTCGAGTGAGGGATACTGCAGGATCTCCTTCGTGCGGCGGACCTCATCTTCGCCGAGAGGAGCTCCGTGGGCCTCCGCCGTGTCCTGCTTGTTCGGTGCGGGATATCCGATGTGTGACCGAACGACTATGAGTGATGGCCGCGTGCTCTCGGCCTTTGCTTCAGCAATCGCGCGGTCGAGCGCGTCGAGATCGTTGGCGTCCGCGACACGGGTGACGTGCCAGCCGTAGGCGGAAAACCTCGTGGCGGTGTCGTCTCCGAAAGTGAGTGACGTCTCTCCTTCGATCGTGATCTCGTTGTCGTCGTAGAAGCCGATCAGTCTCCCCAGCCCGAGATGTCCCGCGTACGACGCGGTTTCGTGCGACACTCCCTCCATCATGTCGCCATCGCTCGCGATGAAATACGTGTGGTGGCTCACGATGTCGTGGCCCAGTCGGTTGAAATTCGCGGCGAGGTTAGCTTCCGCGATCGCCATTCCAGCGGCGTTGCCGAAGCCCTGGCCGAGCGGGCCGGTAGTCGTCTCCACTCCGGGGGTGTAGCCGTACTCCGGATGCCCAGGCGTGCGGCTCTCCCACTGCCGGAAATCCCTGAGGTCCTCGAGCGACAGCTCGTATCCGGTGAGGTACAGCACGCTGTAGAGCAGCATCGATGCGTGTCCTGCGGACAGCACGAACCGATCGCGATCCGGCCAGTCGGGGGCGGCCGGATCGTATCGCAGGTGCCGCGTCCACAGGACGTAGGCGAGGGGCGCCAGAGCCATGGGAGTGCCCGGGTGCCCGGAGTCCGCTTTCTGTACCGCGTCCATGCTGAGAACGCGGATCGCGTTGATGCTCAGATCTGTAACCGACAAGCGTGTTGCCCGGGTGTCGTGAGAGAGGTTGGTAAAACTAAACCGGGCGGAGTGGCCCGGCGTCTCGGGGCGAAGCGTCAGCCGGCGGAGCAGGCGATCGCGCGTGGCTCAGGCGTACGGCAGACGCATGTCGAGTGGCGGACTGATGTTCGGCAGAAGTGCCTCGATCTCGAAGCGCCGCTCCTCCAGCCACGGTGGAAGCTTGAGCGCGCGCCCGAGCGAGCTCTGCGGTTCGTCCATCGTGAACCCGGGGCCGTCGGTGGCTATCTCGAAGAGCACGCCTCCGGGCTCGCGAAAGTACACCGACTGGAAATACTGCCGGTCGAGTTGCGGGGTGATGTTGAACCCGGTGACGGCAAGCCGCTCCCGCGCGATCAGCTGCTCGTCGCTGCCGCGGGCGCGGAATGCAATGTGGTGCACTACCCCCGCGCCCATACTGCCCGCCCACAGGCCGGGAACCACGCGGAGGTCCACGATGGAGCCGACGCCGCCGTCACCCGAACTGTACCTGTAGATGCTTCCCTGCTCGCGGGTTGGACGAAATCCAAGGTGATCCACGAGCAGGTGGGCGGTTCTATCGTGCCCTTCTTCCCACAGGGTGACTGAGTGGATGCCGCGAATCGAGTGTCCGGCAGGCACGTCCGAGCCACTCCAGGGGTCCCCAGCTTCCGCGCTCGGGTGTGCGACAAGCTCGAGAAGGAGCCCGTCCGGGTCCTTGAACGCGATCACGCGCTCGCCGTCGAAGCGCGTTGCCGGCTGCTCGAACGGAACGCGGTACCGGATGAACCGTTCGAGCCAGTAACCCACGGCGCCGGGCACGATGGCGAAAGACGTCACCGCTACCTGGCCGGCACCCTGCCGTCCGCGGCTGGCCAGCGGCCACGGGAAGAAAGTGAGCAGCGTCCCCGGGTGCCCGAGCTCGTCACCGAAGTAGAAGTGGTAGGTCGTGGGGTCGTCGAAGTTGACGGTTTTTTTCACCAGGCGGAGGCCGAGGACTCCGGCGAAGAAGTCGAGGTTCTTCTGCGGGTCGCTCGCGATTGCCGTGACGTGGTGGATCCCGCCACCGGCGAGAGTCATTTCTCCGGTTCGGAACCGGTCTCCACGTTCCCCGAGCGCGTGCGCGGCTCGCCACGCTCTCCGCCGTACCCGCTCTTGTGGTGCTCGGTCCGATTGGCCGCGTCTTCCTCCGGCATCGGACGGCCTGACCTGGTATCGTCGGCTTCGTGTTCCCGACCCTTCTCGGGAGAGCCCGCCCGGCCTGTGTCCGCCGGGCCGGGTCCTTTTGAGCCATCGCTCTGTTCTGATCGTCTCTTCGGCTGCATAGTTGTGCTCCCTCGGCGGGGTGGGTTTACGAGCCTCAGCAACGCATATGCCGTACAGAAAGGTGCCCAGTGGCTCCAGGTATCGCAGCCTGGACGATCCCGAAACGTTACGCACGCTCGTGAAGAACCTTGGCGAGGGGATCTACATCACGGCCGCCGATGGTGAGATCCTGGACGCCAACGACGCATTCCTGCGCATCGTCGGACGGGAATCGCTCGAAGAGCTGAAACAGGTCCGCGCGGAGGATCTGTACGCCGATCCGGCAGTCCGCCAGAGAGTGAAGGAGCGCCTCCAGCGTGATGGTGAATTTCGCGAGATGGAGGCGGAAATCAGGCGGGGCGACGGCCGGGTCGTGACTGTGCTGGACAGCTCCTACGCCCTTCGTGATGAGAGCACCGGTGAGATTTTCTTCCACGGGATCATTGTGGACATCGAAGAGCGCAAGGAGCTGGAACGGCAGCTCTTCGAGGCGAGCATCCGTGACGCGCTCACCGGCACGTACAACAGGCGCTACCTGCAGAGCATCGAGCGCGAGATGACCAGTGCATCATCCGAGCACTGGGCGTGCATCTACGTGGACCTGGACGATTTCAAGCAGTACAACGACACGCACGGGCATGCCGCCGGCGATGCGGCGCTGATCGCCGTCGGGCGGTTTCTCATGCGCGAGCTCCGGGCGCAGGACGCCGTCGTGCGCGTCGGAGGCGACGAGTTCGTCGCCGTCCTGAGAAATGTCACCGAGCTCGAGATGCGCCAGATCATCAAACGTCTGCAGGAGGGGGCGGCCGAGATCACCACGATCCCGTTCTCACTCGGCTGGGCTCAGAGACGGGACGCGGAGGCGTTCGCCAGCACAGTTGAACGTGCGGACCAGCGACTACTGCGGGTACGAGGTGGCGAACGGACAGGCAGAGGCCGGCGCAAAGAGGATTTCAGGACCTAGCGACAAGCCGAACGCGGCGGAGACCGCCGTGCAATCACGCCGACTCCGGACCCCCCTGCACTGCCATGCCCATTGAGTGGTAACCCTTGTCCACGTACACGGTCGTGCCCGTGATGCCACTCGCCAGTGGACTGCAGAGAAACGCCGCCGCCGTGCCGACCTCCTCGGCTCGGAGCGGTTCCCTGAGCGGAGAATTCGCCGCGCAGTATTCAACCATCTTCTCGATGATCCCGATCGCACTGGCCGCGCGCGATGCGAGCGGACCTGCTGATATCGTGTTCACGCGAACGCCGTAGCTGCGTCCGGCTTCGTACGCGAGAGTCCGGGTGTCGCTCTCCAGCGCGGCCTTGGCCGACGACATTCCGCCGCCATAGCCGGGAATGACGCGCTCGCTCGCGAGGAACGTGAGCGAAACGAACGCCCCACCCGGGCGCATGAGTGGTGCGAGCTGGCGGATCATCGCGATCAGGGAGTAGGCGCTCACGCTTACCGCGGTGAGATAGCCCTGCCGGCTGGTCTCGAGAAGCGGCTTCTTCACCTCCGGGCCGTTCGCCAGAGAATGCACGACGATGTCCAGCGAGCCCTCGCCGAAATCACTCCGGATCTGCCCGGCGACCCCAGCCACCGAGAAATCGCCAACGTCCTGGTAGCGTTTGTTGGTCCGGATCTCTTCCGGGGCGTCGGCGAGAGTGTCGAACGCCGCGTCCAGCGGATATACCCGCTCGAATTCGAACGACCTGCCATCGGACAGCTTCATCGATTCTGCGAGCTTCCCGCGCTCGAGAAGATTGCGGAAGATGTTGAGCGCCGGCGGCCAGGTGCCGACGGAGACCGCAGCGCCCGCTTCGGCGAGGGCCTTCGCTATCGCGAAGCCGTAGCCGTTGTCATCGGCCACACCGCCGACGAACGCGCGCTTTCCGGAAAGGTCGATGTTGAGCATTCGTGGGATATGTTCACAGGGATGCGGCTCGTGCAAGAGGGCTGATGCCCACAGGAATATTCATCATCGGGGAGATCGGCGGCGACCTGGGGGCACGCCTGGCGGAGATCACAGCCAGGTACGACCCCAAACTCGCGCGCAGCAAGCCGCCGCATCTGACCCTCACGGGCTCGTCGGGACTTGGACCGCTGCCGCCGGACCTGCCGGTCACCGAGATTGCTGCCAGGCTCGAGCCGGTAACCAGCGGCACCGGACCGATAGAACTGCGTTTCGGCGCCCCCTCGCGGTTCATGCAGTCCACCATCATCACGCTGCCGCTCGATCCGCATGGGCCGTTGCGGGTTCTGCACGACCGCGTGGGAGCCTCCAGACTGCCATTCGGCCGTGCGCGCTACACCTTCACGCCGCACGTCACGCTGAGCCTTTACGCGACTCTGTCGCGCGACGCCGTACGCGAGCTGATGGATGTCAGGGTGACGGAGCCGTACCTGCTCGAAGCGCTGCAGATTTACCTCACGCGCGACCCTCAGCCGGCGCGGAAGCTGCTCGAGCTGCCTCTGCGCGGTCGTACAGCGTACTCAGGAGCTGGCCTATCTCCCGCTGGCGGGAACGCAGCTCGCTGAGAGCCTCGGCACGGGATCGCCTCACGAAAAACCTGCGCGCGTCGCGGGCCGATTCCGCCCAGCGCTCCCCGTAAGACAGGGTTTGCAGTGCAAGCATCGGGAGCAGTAACAGCGCAAGCACCCCGGGCAGCCATCCGAGCGCGAAGCCGATTGCGAGGGCGAGGAGCAGTATCCAGACTTTGAAGATTGCGCCGCCGTAGAGCAGTTTGCGTGTCGCCAGGACGTCCGGGGCGGCCTCGCGCTCCGCGACGATCCGGGTCAGCACGTAGGGGAGCCAGAAGACCACAGTCCCGACACCGGCGACCGCTGCACTCAACAGCTGAACCGGTGCAAGACGGCGCATGGTCCACTTCACGGCACTGCCAAGCGCGGTGGGCCCGTGGATGTCAGCAGGTGTCAAACCGAGCAGAGCCAGCGTCGTCGCGTGACGATTCACCATATTCGCCGCCGCGGCGGCGTCGGAATCACCGTCGAGACTCAGCCGGGCAAGTGCACGCGCGGCCGCGATCCGTCGCGCACCCTCGGCCTGCGGATCGCGCGCTTCGCTCACTTCCGCCGCGTAGATGGCTGTCGCCGCGGCGATGAGGTCGGAATCTTCCCGTCGCTCCAGATTGACCGTCACCTCGTGCAGGGCGTGGTCGATTCGGGTGGTCAGCTCTTTCACGGCTGGAGTACCGTCAATTCCCTCGCGTGCGAGATCGTCCCACGGTACCGGCTGTCCGACCACGATGTATGCTGCGGAGCGAAACTCTGCCTTCGCTTCGAAGACGAGCCCGACCGGCACGATGGGGAATGTCCCTCCAGTCAGCGGAACGGCGCC
>Ga0268386_10003994_pt1 | contig 10818 bp, 10 predicted proteins | sample RVTome_15_FD_200260 | JGI IMG/M metagenome (GOLD analysis project Ga0268386, IMG submission 200260) | Soil microbial communities from uranium-contaminated site in the Upper Colorado River Basin, Wyoming, United States - RVT150D86... ... | reverse complement strand
GCCTTTCGCTTCTTGGCTTCCTTGCGCTTGCGCTTCACGCTGGGCTTCTCGTAGTGCTCGCGGCGTCGTGCCTCAGCCAGGATTCCCGACTGCTGGATCTTCTTGTTGAATCGACGCAGCGCGCTCTCGAACGTCTCGTTCTCGCCCACGCGAACTTCTGCCAAACGTCTCGCCTCCTTCCCGCTTCGATAGTCGTGCCGATCTGCATGGCGGAGCTGGCCGCCGGGCACGCAAGCCGACGAAGGGTACCAGCGACCCCGATGAGGGTCAATTCGAGGTGGTCAGCCCGGCGGCCAGGCCATCGGGCGTCCACCCAGCAGGTGGAGATGGAGGTGGAACACGCTCTGCCCCGACTCGGCGCCGACGTTGGTGACGACCCGATAGCCCTTCGCCAGCCGCTCCTGCCCGGCCACGCGCCGCACGACAGCAAAGAGGGCGGACAGCAGCCCGGCGTCGTCGTCGTCGAGCGTGTCGATGTCCGGAACGTGCCTCCGCGGGATGACGAGCACGTGCGTCGGCGCCTGTGGATGGATGTCGCGGAAGGCGATCACGTCGTCGTCCTCGTACACCCGGTCGGAGGGAATCTCGTCGGCCACGATGCGGCAGAAGAGGCAATCGGGATCTCGATCGGTCATGGCGGCCAGCCTAGGCGAAGTCGCCGGTGCGCGACAAGATCGCCGCGGCGACGGCAGCCGCCACGGTACGCGCGCGGAGGATCCGCGGCCCGAGTCCCGCCAGCCCGACGCCGGCACGACCGGCCGCCTCCAGCTCGGCCGGGCTGAAGCCGCCCTCGGGCCCGATGATCACCGTCGACGGCGGGGCGAGATCACGCAGACGCGCCCCGCCCTCGCGCTCCGCGAGCAGGACCGCGCCATCGCTGAATGCCGCGTCGAGCGGTTCGGGTTCCGCGACGTCGGGGACGATCCCGCGCTCGGACTGCTCGGCGGACTCGCGGGCGATGGCGCGCAGCCGGTCGAGCTTGCGAGGTGTCAGGTCGCGCGCGATGCATCGATCGGTGACGACCAGCCGGAAGGCCGCCACCCCGAGCTCAGTCCCCTGCTGGATCACCTCCTCGAGCCCGTCGCCCTTGAGGAGCGCCTGCACCACCGTGAGCCGATGGACCGGCTCGGTGGTGACCGTCCGGCGCTCCTCCACGACGCAGGCCTCATCGTCAAGGCGGCAGCGCGCCTCGCGTCCGTCGCCGGTGAGCAGCACGAGCTGGTCGCCGTCCCGCAGCCGCAGGACGCGCTCGACCTGGCGCCGTATCGACGGCGGCACGGGGAAGCGATCGCCGATCGCCTCCTCGGGCAGTACGAAGAACCGGTGCAGCGTGGTCACGTCGCGTGCTCAAGCCGGAGGCTGACCCACTCACCGCCATCACGACGCTCGCCCACCAGCAGGGCCGATTCGCGCATGGCGTCGATCACCTCGCCGGCACGCGGCTCGATGATGCCGCTTGCCAGCAGGACGCCACCCGGCGCGAGGTGCGCGGCCAGGCGCGGGGCCAGCTCCACGAGCACCGCGGCGACGAGATTGGCGAGGACGAGAGGGTACCGCGCGCGCGGCGTCGCGGGGAGCGTGCCCTCGACGGCGGTCACCCGGCCGGCGAGGCCGTTGCGCTCGGCGTTCTCGCGCGTCGCGGTCACCGCCAGCGGGTCGGTGTCGAAGCCGATCGCCCGTTCCGCGCCGAGCCGCAGCGCCGCCAGGGCCAGGATGCCCGATCCGCACCCCACGTCGAGCACGTCCGGGGGTATCGGCGAGACAGCCTGCAGGAGGTGGAGGCAGCCACGGGTGGTGGGGTGCAGGCCGGTGCCGAAGGCCATGCCCGGATCGAGTGTGATCGCGACGTCGTCCGGCCCGAGCGACTCCTCGAGCCATGACGGGACGACCACCACTCGCCCGACCCGCTGCGGGACGTAGTGCTGCTTCCAGGCATCGGTCCAGTCGCCGTCGTCGACGTGGCGCATTCGCAGCCCTCCGACCGGCCGCAGGCCGAACGCCTGGAGGTGCCACAGCGCGCGCTCGGTGGCCTCGACGGCGGCGGCCGCGCCTTCGTCGTCCGGGATGTGGGCCACCACCCGGAACGGCGCGTCGGGGTCCTCGCGTGCTGACAGCTCGTCGTTCGGGTCGCGGATCAGGCGGGTTGGCTGCACCGCCGTCCCCGCCGCCACGCGGCCGAGGATCTCGGACACCGGCTCGACCGCCTCGATATCGGCCTCCACGCTCAGCTCGATCCAGCGCGTCGACGCCGGGCCGCCGCGCGGATCAGCCGAAGAGGTCACGCAGCCGCTCGAAGACCGATGGGCCGTCCTTGGGGAGCACGGCCGGCTCGCCCACCTCATCGAGCTCGCGCAGGAGCTCGCGCTCGCGCTTCGATAGCTTGGCCGGCACCACCACGTTCACCACCACGTGCAGGTCGCCCCGCCCCGCGCCGCGCAGTCGGGGAACGCCCTTCCCCCGCAGGCGGACCTCCGTGCCCGACTGCGTGCCGGCCGGCACCTCGACCTCCTCGCTGCCCTCGACCGTGGGGACGGTGAGCGTCGCGCCGAGCGCCGCCTGCGGGAACGTGACCGGCAGCTCGTGGTAGAGCTCGGTGCCGTGGCGCACGAGCTCGGGGTGCGCGCGGACGCTCACCGCGACGTACAGGTCACCGTTCGGGCCGCCGCGTGGTCCAGCCTCGCCCTGGCCCTCCATGGCGATGCGCTGCCCGTCATCGATGCCGGCCGGAATGGCCACCTGGAGCGTGCGCTCCTCCACCGTGCGCCCGTCGCCGCCGCACTCCGTGCACGGGGTGGCGATGATCTTCCCCTCGCCGCGGCAGCGGCTGCAAGCCACGATGTTCACCATCTGCCCCAGGATCGTCTGCGCAACCCGCCGCTTCTCGCCACTGCCGTTGCACTCGGGGCAGGTCTCGGGCTCGGTGCCCGGCTCGCCGCCCGCACCGTCGCAGCGCGCGCAAGTCACGCGCGTCGGAAAGGTGATCTCCTTCGTCACCCCGAAGACCGCCTCGGCGAAGTCGATGGTCAGATCGTAGCGAAGATCGGCGCCGGGGACGACCCGAGTGCGACGGCGGGTGCCGGCGGGCGACCCGCCGAAGAACGCGTCGAAGATGTCGCCGAAGGGCCCGAATCCTCCGCCGAAGCCGCCCTCGAAGCCACCGGCGGCGGCCCCCTCGACGCCGGCGTGGCCAAACATGTCATACGCGGAGCGCCGCTGCCGATCGGACAGCACGCGGTACGCCTCGTTCAGCTCCTTGAACCGGGTCTCGGCCCCATCACCCTTGTCCACGTCCGGATGGTGGCGCTGGGCAAGGCGTCGGAACGCACGCTTGATCTCCCCGTCGTCCGCGTCGCGCGAGACGCCGAGCACCTCGTAGTAATCACGCTTGATGGCCATCGCCGCCGGATGATACCAATTGGCACTCGGCATGTGCGAGTGCCAGCCCGGCGCCGGCCGAGTGGATAGAATTGCCAGGTGGATCTGGGGCGCCCTCGGTGGCTCGCACTCTTCGTCGCCTGCCTCGTGCTCAGCGGGTGCGGCGTCCTGCCGAGCGACGCGTCGGCGCCGGCGGAATGCGGCTTCCCTGAGGGAACAGTGCTCGCCTACGCCGGCGAGACGAGCCTTGCCGCCCTCGGGCTCGGCACCAACAGCTCGGGCGACCACGCCATCGGCCGCATCCTCGTGACGCTCGAGCGGATCCCATTCACCGGATCGCGACCGAACACGCCGGCCGGCCCGGCCGTGGTGCCGGATCAGCGCCAGTACTGCGCCCTCTACGCTGAGTCGACCTCGTTGGGCGGTGTCCCCGACGACTGGGGTGTTCCCAGGCCGTAGCGAGATCCTGACACCGGAAGGCGCCTATCGGTCCTACGATCAGCCTGTGACGACGCGCACCATCTCTGCCGACCATGCTCGCCGCTTCCTCGTCCGCCGCCACCTGCTGGCACCGCCCAGGTCGCTGCCGGCGGACCCGCAATCGGTGCTGATGGCGGTCGAGCGGCTCGGCCTGCTGCAGTTCGATCCGCTCGAGGTGCCGGGCGCGCGCAACCACGATCTCGTGCTGCATGCACGCATCGGCGGCTATCGGCGCGAGTGGTGCGACCAGTGGCTGTATGGTCCGGATCGGCGGCTGATCGAGCTCTACAACAAGAGCCTCAACATGGTGCCGATGCACGAGCTGCCGCACTACCGCATCGCCTGGCAGCGCAGCAGCACGGCATACGAGGACGGCATCCTGACGGAGCAGGCCGATGTCGCCAAGGCCATTCTCAAGCGCCTGAAGGCCGATGGACCGCTGTCGACCGCCGCCTTCAGCGAGCATGGCCACGCCGTCGACTGGTGGTGGGCACCCACGCGCGCCAGCCGCGCGGTGATGGAGGCGCTGTTCGTCACGGGGCGCATCGGCATTGCGCGGCGCGAAGGAAATCGCCGGCACTACGACCTCATCGAACGCCTCGTCCCGCCGGAGCTGCTGGCGGTGAAGGAGTCGGAGGAGGACGGCATGCGCCGCCGGCTGCTGAGCCGATTCCGGGCCACCGGCATGACCACGCCGACCGGGACACAGTCGGAGGTGATGTACAGCGCCGGGGCCGTCGCCGATCGGGTCCGGCGCACCGCCGAGCTGGTCGACGAGGGCGAGCTCCTGCCGATCGAGGTCGAGGGCCTCAAGGGACCGCGCTACATCATCGCGGAGGAGGAGTCGCTGCTCGAGGCGACCGAGGACCTGGGCTCCCTGCCGCCACCGTCGGTCGCCTTCCTGGCGCCGCTCGACCCGATCGTGTGGGATCGGCGGCTCCTGCGCACGCTGTGGGGCTTCGACTACCTGTGGGAGGTGTACGTGCCCGAGGCGAAGCGCCGCTGGGGCTACTACGTCCTGCCGATCCTGTACGGCGACCGGCTGGTCGGCCGCATCGAGCCGCGCATCGATCGCAAGGCGAAGGCGCTCACCATCCTGGGCATCTGGTTCGAGGATGCCTTCGCGCCGCTCGACGACCCGCGCTTCGTCGGCGCGCTGCGGGAGGCGATCGAGGCCTACCGGTCCTTCGTCGGCGCCGTCAAGGTCACCTGGCCGCGGACACGCCCCGGGCGCGACATTGCCGGCGCGCTCCGTCGCCCCGCCGCCTGAGGCAGGCGCTCAGGCAGTTACCTCGTACGGGAGCATCATCTCGTTGTCCTCGTGATCGAGGATGTGGCAGTGCCAGACATAGCGGCCGGTGTACGGGCTCGCCACACGGTTTCCGAACGGCACGCCCGCGGCAGCGGCCGGGCCGAACGGCACGATGATCCGGGTGACCATACCCGGGTGCGCCTGGATCGTGTCCTTCCAGCCCCGCTCCCACGCATCGGTCGCCAGCGGCGGCCCCGACAGGTAGGCGTCGACCGGCGGGAAGGGCCGGGTGCCGGTCCCGATGTGCGACGGGTGAAGCTCGTCGGTGCCGAACACGTCGACGAGGTAGCGCTCGACGTCGATCGCCTGTCGGTCGCGGGCCTGGAACTGCACGAGGTGCAGGTGGATCGGGTGCGTGTCGGCCGTGAGGTTGACGATGTCCCACTGCTCCAGCGTGTTGACGACGGGCCGCTCGATGTCATCGGTCGTCCACGGTCGGGCATTCAGCAGCGCCATCACCGGCTCCTCGGTCTCCGGATCCATGATCTCGGTGAGGAGCACGGTGCGCCGATTGGTCACCGCGGCCGCATCCAGCTGCGTGAATTGCCCAGGGCGCCGGCTCGCCGGATTGCCGCGCAATCCTCGGGCGGACGTGACGGTGAACTGCATGAGCTCGGCGATCTCGACGTCGGCCGGGCTGACCACGTAGTCAGGCAGGGGCAGGTTCATCAGGCGGACCATCGCGCCGGGCGGATACCGACCGAAGTCGACCAGCACATCGGCGCGCTCACCGGGCGCCAGGATGAGCCGGTCGAGCACGCGGCCCTGGCCGATCAGGCCGGTATCGGTGCCGATCTGCACGAACGGGCGCCGCGGCTCGAAGGCCAGGTGGTAGATCCGCGAGCTCGATCCGTTCAGCAGCCGCAGCCGATACCAGCCGCGCGCCACCTCGACGTTCGGCCAGGTGGCGCCGTTGACGACCGCCACGTCACCGAAGAACTCCGGCTCCCACGGGGAGGGGTAGTAGAGCGGGTTGAGGTCGGAGCCGTCGATCAGGAAGCGCTTGTCCTGGATGACGATCGGCAGCTCGAACTCGCCCGTTGGCAGACCGGCCTCTGCATCGGCGTCGCGGATGAGCTGGAGCCCGGCAAGGCCGGCGTAGACGTTGAGACGCGTCAGACCGAGCGCATGATCGTGGTACCAGACCGTGCCGGCCTGCTGGTCCTCGGAGTAGTGGTAAACGTGATCCTCGCCCGGCCGGAAGGTGTCCTCGGGGTAGCCGTCGGAGCCCTCCTCCGTGTAGCCGCCATGGAGATGCAGCGAGGCGCGCGGTCGCAGCACGTCTTCCGGGTCGGGGCCGTGAAGCGACATGTCGATGCCCAGGGGATGTGCCTCGAGCCGATTGCGCGCCACGAAGGTCACCGGCGTTCCGCTCTCGGCGATGATGGTCGGACCGAGGTAGTTGGCGCCCCCGTAGCCCCACGTCGGCGTCCAGCCCATCTGCGAGCTGAACCGATGCATCCCCGGCCCCATGGTCAGGCCGTTCGTCGCCAGCTGGCCGGTCGTCCAGGTCGGCGGGATCGGCAGTGGATCGACGAACCGCGAAAGCGTGGAGGGATCGAGGAAGGTTGGCGTCGCGCTTCGCGTGGTCGCCCAACCGGCAAGACGCCAGGGCACCAGCAAGCCGGCACCCGCGATCGATCCTGCCCGGAGCAACTGTCTCCGGCTCAGCCGCCTGGTGGTCCGGCGCGTGTTCATCCTGCCGCCTCCCCATTCGGTCATTGCGGATGTCCGGCGGCAGTCGACCGATCACCGTTGTGTCGAGAGGCTATGCGCGACACACGGAGGTCAGTAGTGCCAGACGTCCCGCCAATGCGGGTCGAAGGACTCAGTGCGAGACGGGGTCCTCCGCAAAGTCCACGACAACGGGGGCGTGGTCCGACGGGATTCCGGGGTACGTCGACGGCTTGCGGGCGTCGCGGTCTCGTTCAGCGGCAGTGGCGCGGGCCGCGAGCGACTCGGTGACGTACACGTGGTCGATCCGCATCCCGAAGTTCTTGTGGAAGTGGCCGGCGCGGTAGTCCCACCACGTGAAGTAGTCGGGCTCGGGATGGAAGCGGCGCACGATGTCGACCATGCCCCACTCCCTCAGCCGAGCGACCGCCGCTCGTTCGCGCGGTGACACGTGCGTGCCGCCGTGCGCCGCCATCGCGTCCCAGACGTCGGCGTCCTCGGGAGCGACGTTGTAGTCGCCGCAGATCGCCAGCTCGGTGGCGGGGTCGTTGTCATCGAGCCAGCGCGCCAGGCGGGCGAGCCATTCGAGCTTCTCGAGGTAGAACTCCGAGTCGACGATGCGACCGTTCGGGACGTAGATGCTCGCCACGCGCACGGATGAGCAGGTGGCGGCCAGGAAGCGGCCGCCGTCATCGGCCCAGCCGTCGGCGGTCGGGATGCCGACCGCGACATCGCCGATCCCGATCCGGGACGCGATCGCGACGCCGTTCCACCGGCCTGTGCCGTGGTGGACGAGCTCATACCCGAGTGCCGCGAAATCCATCAGCGGCGCCTGCGCGTCGGAGAGCTTGGTTTCCTGCAGGCACAGGACGTCCGGCTGGTGGCGCTCGGTCCAGGCCAGCACTCGTTCCAGGCGGGCCTTGAGCGAGTTGACGTTCCAGGTCGCGAGGCGCATCGGCCCGAGTCTAGCGGCGCGACCCGCTGCCTATACTCCGCCCAGGGCTTCCGCCGGAAGTCAAGCCGATGCACCGATGGAGGGTTCCTCGTGTTCAGCGGATTCCGCGAGTTCGTCATGCGCGGCAACGTCATCGACCTGGCCGTTGCCGTCGTCATCGGCGCCGCCTTCGGGACGGTCATCGCCTCGTTCGTGGCCGACATCCTCACCCCGCTCCTCGGCCTCCTCGGCGTGCCGGACTTCACAACAGCCACCGCCCAGGTGGGCGACGCTGAGGTCCGCTACGGCCTCTTCCTGAACGCACTCCTGGCATTCGTGCTCGTGGCCGCGGCGGTGTACTTCTTCGTCGTCAAGCCGATCAACGCGCTCGAGGCGCGTCGCCAGGCCGGTACCGAGGAGACGCCCACGACGAAGACCTGTCCCGAGTGCGCGTCCGAGATCCCGATGGCCGCGCGCCGCTGCCCGATGTGCACTCAGCCGCAGCACGTCGCCTGACTCTCGTCCCGGGTTGGCTCGCCAAGCTCACGCCGTGACAGGGGAGCAGAATTCACATCCCGTGTGCATCGGCGTCTGCGCAGCCCTCTGGAGGCGGCGCGGGTTCACGAGTGGCGTGAAATCCGGCGGTCGACAGGCCGCGAGCGCGCATCGTTCACACTTGGCGTGAATCGGCGGCAGTAAGGCCGGGGGTGCGCGACGTGGATGCACACCTGATGTGAATCAGGACATCCCGTCGGCGGCGGTTCGTTCGCCGCGAGTCTGGCTGGCGCAACGTCAAGCGACGACGCGCCGATCGGCTCCGCCTTGCCGTTCCGCCAGCCAGCCTGGCATCGATGCCAGTGAATCGCGTCAGAACGCCCGGATGGCTTCGCCAATGGCAGTTACGCCAACCAGGCTGGCGCGGGGCGGGGCGGGCGGTTGCACGAGGCCGGACCCTGCGGCCCGGCCTCCTGCTGCTGAGCGGTCGAGCGGAGGTCAGACCTCCTTGTACTCGCCCTCGATCGTTTCGCCTTCGTCCTCGGAGGCGGCCTCGGCCCCATCGGCACCATCGGCGCCGGCGGCGCCATCGGTCCCGTTGCCGCCATCGGCTGAACCGGACGCCTCGTAGGCCTTGGTGCCGATGCGCTGGAGGATCTCGGCCAGCTGCCCCTTGGTCGAGTCCACCGCGCCGGTGTCGTCGCCCTTCAGGGCCTCGTTGACCGACTCGATTCGCGCGGTGACCTCGGCCTTCTCCTCGTCCGACAGCTTGTCGTCGAGGTCCTTGAGCAGCCGCTCGCCCTGGTAGACGAGCGCATCGGCCTCGTTGCGCGACTCGGTGGCCGCACGTCGGGCGCGGTCCTCCTCGGCGTGCTCGGCGGCCTCGCGGACCATGCGGTCAACGTCGTCCTTGGCGAGCATCGAGGAGGCGGTGATCGTCACCTTCTGCTCCTTGTTCGTGGCCTTGTCCTTCGCGGCCACGTTGAGGATGCCGTTGGCGTCGATGTCGAACGTCACCTCGATCTGCGGCACGCCGCGCGGCGCCGGCGGAATGCCGTCCAGGCGGAAGGTCGCCAGCTTCTTGTTGTCGGCGGCCATCTCGCGCTCACCCTGGAGCACGACGATGTCGACCGACGGCTGGTTGTCCGATGCCGTGGAGAAGATCTGCGTGTGCGACGTCGGGATCGTCGTGTTGCGGTTGATCATCTTCGTGGCCACGCCGCCCATCGTCTCGATCCCGAGCGACAGCGGGGTCACGTCGAGCAGCAGGACGTCCTTGACCTCGCCGCCCAGGACGCCGGCCTGGATCGCCGCGCCGACCGCCACCACCTCGTCGGGGTTGACGCCCTTGTGCGGCTCCTTGCCGCCGAACATCTTCTTGACCGCCTCGACGACCGCGGGCATGCGGGTCATGCCACCGACCAGGATCACCTCGTCGATGTCGGCCGGCTTCATGCCGGCATCGGCCAGCGCCTTCTTCACCGGGTCGGCGGTCTTGTTGATCAGGTCGGCGACGAGGTCCTCGAGCTTCGCCCGCGTCAGCGGGATGACGAGGTGCTTCGGCCCGGAGGCATCGGCGCTGATGAAGGGCAGGTTGATCTCGGTCGAGGTCGTGCTCGAAAGCTCGATCTTCGCCTTCTCGGCCGCCTCCTTGAGCCGCTGGAGCGCGATCCGGTCCTTGGTGAGATCGATCCCCTCGGACTTCTTGAACTCCTCGCCCAACCACTCGATGATGCGCTGGTCGAAGTCATCGCCGCCCAGGTGGGTGTCGCCGTTCGTCGAGCGGACCTCGAAGACGCCCTCCGAGAGCTCCAGGATCGAGATGTCGAACGTCCCGCCACCGAGGTCGTAGACGGCGATCTTCTCGTCCTTCTGCTTGTCGAGCCCGTACGCCAGGGCCGATGCGGTCGGCTCGTTGACGATCCGCTTCACGTCCAGCCCGGCGATGCGCCCCGCGTCCTTCGTCGCCTGGCGCTGGGTGTCGTCGAAGTAGGCCGGGACGGTGATGACCGCCTCGGTGACCTTCTCGCCCAGGTAGGCCTCGGCGTCGCCCTTCAGCTTCTGGAGGATCATCGCGCTGATCTCCGGCGGGCTGAAGGTCTTCTCGTTCGCGAGCTTGACCACGATGCCGTCGGACTTCGGGTCCTTCATGACCTCGTACGGAACGAGATCCTTGCTGTGCTGCACCTCGGGGTCGTCGTAGCGACGGCCCATGAAGCGCTTGATGCTGAAGATCGTGTTCTCGGGGTTGGTGATCGCCTGGCGCTTCGCCACCTGGCCGACCAGCCGCTCCCCGCTCTTGGCGAAGGCGACGACCGATGGGGTGATGCGGCCGCCCTCCGCGTTGGTGATGACCTGCGGCTCGCCGCCTTCCATGACGGCGACGACCGAGTTGGTCGTGCCCAGGTCGATGCCGATGATCTTGCCCATCGTCTCGTCAGTGCTCCTTCGGATTGTTCGCCACTCGGACGAGGCTCGGCCGGATCACCCGGTCGTGCAGGCGATAGCCTCGCTGCACCTCGCCGATCACTTGGTTGTCGGGATGGTC
>Ga0268386_10003993_pt1 | contig 10819 bp, 10 predicted proteins | sample RVTome_15_FD_200260 | JGI IMG/M metagenome (GOLD analysis project Ga0268386, IMG submission 200260) | Soil microbial communities from uranium-contaminated site in the Upper Colorado River Basin, Wyoming, United States - RVT150D86... ... | reverse complement strand
CTCCTTCCGCGTCACGAAGCGGTGGACCTCCCCGAAGAGCTGGGCCTGGTTGATCCAGAGGTCCTGCCGGGACCGGCCGCCCAGCATGTTGACGTGGTACTGGAGCGGCGAGTCATTCTCCTCGTAGAGCATCCTCGCCAGGCGAGCGGAGTACCTCTTGTGAGGGTCCGACCCCCACTCGATCTTCTCGTAGAGGTCGATGATGTGGCTCTTGTTGATGCGGGTGTGGGTCGAGTTGATCACGACGAACATCTCGGTCGCGAACTCGGCCGCCTTGCCGTCGAAGACGACGCAGGGGACGTCCACCCGGCGGTCGGCGTCGGGCTCGGTGAGGTAGAAGTGGAGCGCCGCCAGGCGGTGCTGCCCGTCGATGATGAGGAACGGCTCGCGCGGCTCGCCGAGGTCGCCCAGCCGCTCGTACCCCGGCAGCGACCGGAACCGCAGCTCCTCGGACGAGAACAGCAGCACCGCCCCCGGGACGAGCGGCTGCTCGGTCTCGTTGCGGAAGAAGTCCCGGATCTGCCGCAACTTGCGGCGGTTCAGCTCCCGCTGGAACGCCCCCGAGCTGCGCTCGATCGCCCGCACGAACCGCTCCACCTCGTCAGGCTCGGCCGCCGGCTTCTCCTCCCCGCCCACCACCTCGCCCCGCCCCCCGTAGAAGCGGCTGACGAACCGCACCTGGCGGAGCAGGTCCTCCGCGGGGTAGCTGACGAAGTAGAACTCCGCGTCCTTCTGGCGCATCCGGAGTGCGAGCATCGAGACCTCCTCAGATCACGGAACCACCAGGTAGTTGAACCGCAACGCCGCTGCGGCCACAAGGGGGTCGAGGGCTGGATCCGCGATGGCGCGATGCAGCGCAGGCCGCGACGGGAGGGCGCTCTGCGCGCGCTCGTAGAGGACCACGGCGGGTCGGTTGGCGTCCATCGACGACCCGTACCAGAGGCCCTCGATCGCCGAGTAGTCCTCGTAGATCCGCGACGACCAGCGTCGGGCGCGGTCGCGGCGGCCCGTCGCCAGTGCCATGGAGGCCCCCGCCCGCGTCGGCCAATTTCCCGTGAGGTCGAGGAGCCTGACGTCGCGCGTGAGGCGGAAGCCCACGAGCCATGGCTGGCTGCGCGAGCGCTCGATCGTTCGCGTGTGCTGGAACACCTCGGCGAAGCAGGTGGGCGCGAGGACAGCCCCGTACATCACGGCCCGCGTCTGGAGCCTTGGTGGCGGCGAGTGGTGGTCGAACCGCAGGTTCGGCGCCGGTCCCCAGCGCCGGAACCGGTTCCAGGCCACCGGGTGCGTCCCGCCGCGGTAGTAGATGCGCCACAGTGTCGATCCGCGGGACAGCGCGCGGACGGCCGGGGGCAAGCGGGCGGCGAGCTGGCCCCGCGGCGGCGGCTCGGGGAACTTGGGCACGCGTCAGAGTGCGTTCGCCAGCTCGGCCGCTGCGTCGGCCGGGTGACCCGCCGCGAGCCACTCGAGGGGCGTGAGGGCCCGCTCGTCGTCGTCTCGCGTACACAGGTCGGGATTCGGGGTCTCGAACCACCGCACGACCGCCAGCGCGCTCAGGTCGGCCGAAAGGACCCTGAGCACGACGTCGATCCCGCGCACCAGCCCTCGCTTCGTGAATTGGAAGGACGGCAGGCGCCAGGTTCCGGCGTGCTTGATCCCGTACAGAGATCCCTCGCCCAGCCTCTGGCGGACGCGGCTGGGGTTCACGCCGAGGCGCTCCGCGGCGTCGTCGACAGACAGGGCCGCCTCCACGATCTCGTCGTAAGCGGCTGCCGCCAGGGCTGCGGCCGCCACCGCCGCGTCAGGAACCGGGCGGCCTGAGCCACCTGACGCCAGGGCCTCAGCTTCTGCCTCGGTCAGAGCCGGGGGAAGCGGAGCGTCGACCGCCACGCGCCCGACAAGCCGCACTCGCATGGCCGGTCCCGACACGTCCACAACGGCCACGGAGCGCCCTTCGGGAAGGCGTTTCCCCCGAGGTAGGGCGGGGAGGCGCACCTCGATGGTCGCCTCGCCGGAACTGGCCGAGACCCTTGGCGAAACGCGTCGGGCAGAGGTCTTCATTGGTTCAAGTCTAACATGTCCTAATGTCAATAGGCAGCGCTAGCGGCCGACGCGTCCGCCGCACGCCGTCCAGAGGAGTCGAGGTCGCGTCTGGTATCCTCGCCCCGGCAGACTCCGCCGAGGCTGTTCGGGCGTGCCCTGACGAAGGAAGTAGAACTCCGCGTCCTTCTGGCGCATCCGGAGTGCGAGCATTGAGACCTGCCCCTGCGGGCCGTGGTCACGGCCGGACGAGGCCACATTATGAACGCTCCGCCTCCGCACACAAACATGCGGACGACGATCACGATCGACAACGACCAGTTGGATTCGCTGAGCATGCGGGCCCGGATGAGGTCCGGTTCCGGCGGAGCGCTCACCCCACGGCTTCGAACTCTCCCAGGCCGTAGTGGGACCCGAAGCCCAGAAGTATCGGACCTTCCAGTTGAGGTGGGAGAGCGGGTTGAAGCCGGGGTTCTTCCGGTCGGTGCCGTAGACCGAGACCAGGCGGGCGGGCTCCTCCACGGGAAGCGGGTGGAGGAGAAGCGCGTTCGCGAGGCTGAAGACCGTGGTGTTGGCGCCGATCCCGAGCCCGAGGGCGAGGAGGGCGAGGCCGGAGACCGCCGGGCTCCGGACCAGCATGCGCACCGCGTAGCGCAGGTCGTGGATCAGCGTGTCCATCGCTGGTCGCTCCTCCCCGACGGCCGCGCCCCTCGGCCGTCTCGAGCTTCCCGACCGCCGCCCGCGCGCGGATCCTACGACACTCCGGCCGGCTCCATCTTCTCGACGTTCTCGTCGACGACCCGGCCGTCGAACAGGTGGATCGTCCGGTCGGCGTGGCGGGCGAAGCGCGCGTCGTGGGTGACCATGCAGATCGTCGAGCCGTTGCGGTGGAGGTCGCGCAGCAGCTCCATCACCGCGTCGCCGTTCTTGGAGTCCAGGTTCCCGGTGGGCTCGTCCGCGAGGAGGATCGAGGGGTGGCCCACGAGGGCCCGGGCCACCGCCACCCGCTGCTGCTGGCCCCCCGAGAGCTGGCTGGGCAGGTGCTTCGCCCGGTGGGCCATCCCCACCCGCTCGAGGGCCTGGTGCACCCGCTCCTTCCGCTCCGCCGAGCGCATGCCGCGGTAGGTGAGGGGCAGCTCCACGTTCTCGAAGACGGTCAGGTCGCCGATCAGGTTGAAGCTCTGGAAGATGAAGCCGATCTCGCGGTTGCGGATGCGGGCCCGCTCCGAGAGGTTGAGCCCCTGCACGGACCGCTCGTTCAGCACGTACGACCCCTCGGTCGGGGAGTCGAGGAGGCCGAGGATCGACAGGAGGGTGGACTTGCCGCAGCCCGAGGGGCCGGAGATCGCCACGTACTCGCCGCGCTGGATCTCGAGGTGGATGCCCGAGAGGGCATGGGTCTCGACCTCGTCGGTGAAGAAGACCTTGGTCAGGGCCTCCAGCTTGATCAGGGCGTTGTCGTCAGCGCTCATCGAGCTTCTCCTCGTCTTCCGGGCTTCAGTTCAGGCGGATGCGGTCGAAGGCGTCCCAGGCCGACGTGTCCGACAGCACCACCTGGTCCCCGACCTTCAGGCCTTCCACGATCTCCACGGTGTTCACCGAGGCGCGCCCGAGCTTGACCCTCACCCGGGAGGCCTCGTTGCTCGCCTCCTCCAGCCGGAAGAGGCCGACCAGGCTCTCCGCCTGGCCCTGGGCGGGGCGGCCCACGTAGAGCACGTCGTCGAGCCGCTCCAGCTCGATCGTGCCGTCGACGGACAGCTCGGGCCGCGCCCCCTTGGGCAGCTCGCCGTGGAGGGCGACGTCCACGCTCACCGTGCCCTGCTGGGCCGCCGGGTCCACCCGGGACACGTGTCCCTCGATCACGCCGTTGCGGGTGTCGACCAGGGCCTTCTGGCCCACCTGGACGTCCTTGGCCTGCGTCTCCGCGATCCTCACGACCGCCTTCAGCTTCCCGGGCTCGGCCACCCGCGCGAGCGGGGTGCCGGGGGTCACGCTCTGGCCCACCTCGACCGGGAGGAGCTGGAGGACGCCGTCGATGCCGGCCCGCACCCTCAGGTCGTTGAACTGCTTCCGGCGCAGGCGCGCGAGGCCCCGGCTCTGCTCCACCTGCGCCTGCTGCACCGCCATCTGGGCGTGGATCGCGTCGTCCGCGATGGCCAGGCGCTTGTGCTCGATCCGGTTGCGGTTCCCGAGCTCCTCGGCGGTCACCATCGACACCTTGAGGTTGATGTCGGCGATGAGGCCGTTCTTGGCCAGCTCCTGGTCGGCGTCGGCCCGCAGCCGGGCCTGGTGGTAGTCCGCCTGCACCCGGGCGGCCGCCGCCTCCTGGTCGAGCCGCTGGCTCTCGAGCCGCACCCGCAGCTCGGTGAGGGCGGCCTCGGCCGCGCGGAGCTGCGACTCGGCCTCGAGGGCCTGCAGCTCCACCTCCGGGTTGCTCAGCTCGAGGATCACGGTGTCCGCCTGGACGGGGGTCCCGGGCAGGACCACCCGGCGCTCGACGCGGCCCTCGGTGACCGCGGGGATCCAGCGCACCTCCTCGGGGACGAGGGTGCCGAGGCCCCGCACCTGGCGCAGCATCGGGCCCCGCTTGACGGTGTCGATCCAGACGGTGGAGCGCTCCACCGAGGGCGCGGCGGGGCGCAATCGGGAGAGCCCGAGGGTGATGAGGAGGACTGCCGCCAGGATGCCCGCGCCGATGAGGATGCGCCGGATCTTCTTCTTCCTGGCCTGGGAGGGACGGGCGATGTCCACGTGTTTGAGCCTCCGACCGCCGGCGCACGGACCGGCCGTCACCGCAGGGAAGATCAAGGAGCATGCCGGAGCGTTCGAGGACTCCAACTCGTTGCCGCGCAGCGAATTGCCCGACGGGAGGACGACCGGGAGCGAGCCGCCGGTGTTCGCTTGTGGCACGCCGAAGTCCCACAAGCGGAGGCGGCCTTTCCCTACTCCTCGGACGGCAGTCGGCCCCGCATCTCGGCGGCCGTGGCCGCGTGCGCCGCCTCGCCCGCGAGGTTCCTGAGCTCGTGGGGGTCCCGCTCGTGGTCGTACAGCTCCACCGTCCCGTCCGGCCACTCGGTGAAGCGCCAGCGCTCGCTACGGACGCTCCGCGCGAGCTGGCGCTTGCGCGTCGCCCCCACCTTCCGCATCGTGTGGGCGGCCGCCTTGCCGGCCGCCTCGGGGTCGGCGAGGAGCGGCACCAGGCTCGTCCCGTCGAGCCCGTCCACCCTCGGCAGGCCCGCGAGCTCGACGAGGGTGGGGTAGACGTCCACCAGCTCCGCGAGGCGCCCGGTGGGCGTCCCCGGCTTCGCGACCCGCGGGGCGGCGATCACGAGGGGCACCCGGGCCGACTCCTCGAACAGCGTCATCTTCCCGATCAGCCCGTGCTCGCCCACGTGCAGGCCGTTGTCCCCGAGGAACACCACCGCGGTGTCGGGCCACCGCCGGTGGCGGTCCATCGCGTCCAGGATCACCCCGAGCTGGGCGTCCATGAACGTGACCGCGGCCCGGTAGGCGCCGACGGCCTCCCGCCGCTTCGCGGGGGGCAGGTCGAGGGAGACGCCCCGCCGCGGCTCGAACAGCGGTCCCGCATTCGGGTCCACCGGGGGCAGCTCCACCGTCTCCGGCGGGTACATCGCGAGGTAGGCCTCGGGGACGATCCAGGGGTCGTGGGGCTTCAGGAAGCCCACCGCGATGAAGAACGGGCGGTCGTCGCGCGCGAGCAGGTCGGCGGCGACCCGGGCCGCCCGGCCGTCGGGCTCCTCCTCGTCGCGGCGCGAGGAAGCCCCCCACCTCGCCTCGCCGGGGCCGTGCCCCGGCGGCGGGTCGTCGTAGGTGTCGACCACCCGTTCCCAGCGGAACTCCTCCTCGAACCGGCTGTGGTAGACCTTGCCCACCCGAGCGGTGAAGTAGCCGTTCCGCTGGAAGTGCTCCTGGAGGGGCGTCGCTCCCTGGAGGTGGCGCCGCGGCGGGCCGAGGTTGCCCCAGACTCCCGTCCGCTCGGGCCGCCAGCCGGTGAGGAACGACGTCCGGCTGGGGCTGCAGAGGGGGTACTGGCAGTAGGCGCGGTCGAAGCGCCGCCCGCGGGCGGCCAGGCGCTCCAGGTTGGGGGTGCGCACGGGATGGCCGTAGAGCCCGATGCGGAAGGACAGGTCGTCGGCCACGACCAGGAGCACGTTGGCCCGGCGGGCCTCGGGCGCCGGTCGGGGCGAGCAGCCGGGGGCGGCGAGGAGGAGGGCGGCGGCGAGCGGCCCCGCCGCCCGCGCCGGAGCGAGCCGGGGCGGGGGGCTCGCCCGCGGGAGCGTGACCATCCGGCCGAGTCTACCAAGGCGGGAAGGGCGTGTCGTCCCGCGGCGAGCGAAAAGCGAGGTCCCTGCCCTCCGCGTCAGGGCTCGCGGAAGGGCGCCGCCCGCAACGAGGCGGTCGGCGTCACGTCCCGCCGGGCGAGCAGGGCGGCGAGCCGCGACAGGAACGCGGCCGCGCACTGGGTGTCCACGGGGGCCCCCCGGCCGAGGAGGAAGCCGCGGTTCAGGCGGTGGCTCATGAGCCCCTTGCGCGAGTGGGGCTCGTCGGGGGCGATCGCGTGGACCACCTCGTGGGCGACCACCCGGGCCACCGCGAGGGCGAGCTCCTCCCTCTCCGCCTCCGTCGGGGTGTCGGCCGCCCGCGGGTCGTGGCCGAGGGTCCACCGCACGGCGTTCGTGAAGACCCAGATCGCCCGGGTGGGCTCCTGGTTCCGCATCACGAGTCCCATCACGCGCCGCTCCCGGCGGGAACGGTCCGGGTCGTCGGGGAGGAGGATCACCGGGACCTCGGGCACGTCGGACTCGCCGTACACGGTGCCCAGGCCTCCGAGGGTCCACCGCAGCTCGACCCCGATGCCGTGGAAGATCCCGTCGACCTCGGGGCGGACCAGGTCGAGCCCTTCCGGGAGCGCCCGGCTCGGATCGAACCACAGGATCTGGACCAGCGGACCCGCGGGCGGAGGGTTCCCGGGGCCGCCGAGCACCACCGGGGGAGTGATGCGGTCGGCCGGAGGGGGGATCAGGTCGAGGTCGGCACGGTCCGCGGCGAAGATCGGTCCGCCCACGACGACGGTGAGCACGACGGCGGCCGCGACCGGCAGTCGGCGGCCAGGCGCGGCAAGGGACGGCTGGCGCATGGGCTCCCCCCCTCGGAAGTGATCGCAGGGACGAGCCGCGCGCGCCCGGGGACGAGCCGCCCTCCAGCGTCCGTGGGACGGCCGGAGACGGCTTCGGGCGTGCTCCTCGCGCATCAGCTTGTCCCGCTTCTCCCTGTTGCCTGTCTCTGACGCTGGAAAAGGCGAGAAGGTTGCGATGATGTTTTTGAACAGGAGCGTCGCTCAACTATCAGAACGCTCCTCTGACGACCCGCTCAGGCCCTTGGATGCCCGCGGGCGGCGCGGGCGATGCCGGTCGCGGCCGCCTCGCCCGCGCCGCCCGGATCCTCGTCCGGCCGCTGCCGGTCTCTAGCCCTGCGGCCGGGCGCGAGCCCCGATCAGGTAGCCGGTGAACACCGCCACCATCGTCAGGTCGACGACGACGGCAACGCCCGCCTGGTGCGCGAGGTACCGCCCGCCATGCGCGAGCACCAGGCCGATGAAGAACAGCTTGCCGAGGGCGGCCACGACCAGGATCGGCGCGCGGCACGCCCGATCGTAGGCGCCGTAGATCAGCAACCCCCCAACGAGCGCGATCAGCCCGCCCCAGTTCCGCACGACGATCTCGGCCAGGGGGCCCTCCAGGGTCTCCCCGAACATGGAGCGCAACGCCGCCTGGGGGGCGATCGCCACGTTGATCATCGTGCACGTCAGCGCCCCCGAGACGATCATGATCCACTTCATGTTGGTCACGATCCAGTTCATCGCTCCCTCCGCTGTCGCCCTTCATCACCGTCGTCGAGCCGTTCGGCGTCGCCCGCCACCCTCGAACCGAACCTCGCCTCTGGATCGTCAACAGCTCACCGATGGTCACGAACCGATACCCCTTGGCCTGGACTTGATCGACGACGAACGGCACCGCCGCGCGCGACCCCGATCGGCTCGGGTACCAGACGTGGAGCAGTATGATCGAGCCTGGCCGGACCCGTCGCACGCATTCGGACGCGACCGTGGCCGGGTCCGAAGCGGGTCCGGGTGCGTCCGCGTCGACGTCCCAGGTGACGGTCGTCCTCCCGGTCCGCCAGAGGAACCACGGCAGGCCGACGAGCTTCCAGCAGAACGGCGGCCGGAAGTAGATCTCGCCCTGGTGGCCCGCGGAACGGATCAGCGCGTCCGTGCGCTCCACCTCCGACCTGATGAACTCCTGCGAGCGCAACACCATGCGCTGGTGTGAGTAGGTGTGGTTCCCCAGCTCGTGGCCGGCGGCGACGAGGCGGCGGGCGACGTCGGGTGCCTCGATGAGGTGGGCGCCGTTGACGAAGAAGGTCGCGCGGACGTGCCGCGATTCCAGGGTTGACAGGAGCTCGTCCACTACCGCCGGCGTGGGCCCGTCGTCGAACGTGAGGGCCACCACCCGCTCGGCGGTGTCCACCCGTGACACCAGGGTGCCGAACAACTGCGTGGTGCGAGCGCGGGCGAGCCGATACGCACCGAAGAGGCCTCCCGGGAGGAGGGCCAGACCCGCCAGGGCGAGCGCCAACCGTCGCCCGCGCAGGGTCAGATGCCCGTTCCTGCGCCGGCAGCCACGGTGCCTTGCTCGCGGCCGGGTGGACGCTGGTCGATCGCGGGTCCGTCTCGCCCTGCGGCCAGTGACACGAGGACCGAGCGGCCGCGGCCTGGCCGCGCCCAGAGCACGGGTCCCGACGCGCTTGCCCAGAGCCCCACGTTCTCGGGAGGATCACTCATCGGCGCACGATCGACTCTGCCTCAAGTCTCAACGCTCCTCGGTCCGCAGAATACCGCCGTCCCAAACGGTCGGCCCCCGGACGGCTCCGATCACGCCCGAAGTGTCTCCGCCCAACGCGCAGGCTCCCGCCCAGAGCCTTCCCGTCCCGCTGGCCTGCCTGCGAGCGGCCATCCCAACGACCCCGGGGCCCCCTACCAGCCCTAAGGTCCGATCCACAGGGAGCCCGCATCCCACCCAGTTCGAACAACCCAAGTAGCTTAGCTAGAGACCCTCGCCGGCTCGTTGCGCACCCGGTTCCCAAACAAGCGTCGCAGGAAGCCCTCGCTCACGCACTCTCCTCTCCGTTAGGCTCCTTCCCTACTCCCCTAGGGTCCGTAGAACACTCGGATCAGCTGCGAAGACCGCGCCCTTCTGGCATGCGGGCCTCGTCCGCTGGATCCGGTCGTTATGCCGCCCCAAAAACTCACTCGCGCCGGACGGGCACAGTTACTGTCGTGTCGAAGGATACGCCTTCTCCGTAACCCCAGAGGCGCAGCTGCAACTCTCCGCGTTTCGTCCAGCCCAACTGCTCGCAGTAACGATGGTGAGCGGCAGACCATTGAGCCCCGAGACCCTGCTGCGGACCAGCGCAGACGTTCCACTTCCGGCCCGTGGCAGCATTCTGAGCAAACGTTGTGGCGCCGTCGCCGCTGATTCGATCTGTAACGACGAAGACTGGCTCGGCGGGTGCCCAGCTGACGCTCACGGATCGCGGAAAACTGTAGACTTGCCAGCTCTTGGGACTCCCAGCCCACTTCAGCAGGAGCGAGTGTTCTGTCTTGCCCGGAGCGGGCTCCCACCAAATGACCGTGAATGCTGAATTCGGGCTCGACAGTTCGCGCTGGGTGCCGGGAAAAGTGACGATCGGTGTGGCCCCTGCGGCGGCCAGGGCGAGGATGGCGAGTACGGACATCAGGTGCTACCTCCTGCGGTCGGCACGAAAGAAGCTCTGGTCGGCCTAACACTGGAGATGAGCTGCAAGGGCCGCGCCTCCACCTCACCGGGGCGCGGACCTGTCAGCTCCATTGATGGAATGGACTCCTCCTTGCGACTCGGTCGGCATCTTGTGCCAGAGTCGCCGTTGGAAAGGAATGAGGAGGAGCCCATGGAGAAGCATACCGTGGTCGCCGTCGACATCGCAAAGGCGGTCTTCGATGCGGCAGTCTCCCACGAGCCGGGGAGGGTCGCGGAGACGCACCGTCTGTCCCGGAAGCTGTTCCTGCCGTTCTTCGCCCAGATGCCTGCGGCGACCGTGGTCATGGAGGCCTGCGGCTCGGCCCACTTCTGGGCCCGGAAGCTCCAGGAGCTCCCTGTGCTTCAAGCGAAAGTGGCCCTCACGGAGGTCGGGCAGGGAGACGGTGCGACGGGTCAAGGGTGGCTCCGATTCCTCGTGGGGCCAGCAAAGATAGAGCTGGACCGTGGAGTGACGACGGCAGGCGTCGCGCAAGTGTTCGGCCAGCGCCTGCATGCTCTGAAGATCGGCGGGATCGGCGGGGCCTTCCGGCGCGCCAGGCTCAGCTGGCACGGCGGGAGAGCCGCACCCGCACTCGACATGTCCTCCTGCGAGGTAGAGGAACGCTCGATCTGGACCGAATCGACCGCGAGCGCGAGCATCCTCGGTCACTTCCCGAACGGCGAGAAACGGCGAGGCCTTCGTCTTCTGTAGCGTAGCCAGCCTCGTTCGGCTGGCAATGTAGAGGCGTTGGCACACGGTCGTTCTGCTCGCTCTCGATCACGTCCGTAGAACACCCAGATCAGCGGCGGGGCTCCAATCTGGCCGCCGTCCGGGCGAGTAGGTTGGGTCTCTCGTGGCCGTCCGGGGTCGCGTGGGTCCGCTGTTCTTGGCGAGGTCGGCAGGGGACCCGCCGCCGGCCTCT
>Ga0268386_10003992_pt1 | contig 10821 bp, 8 predicted proteins | sample RVTome_15_FD_200260 | JGI IMG/M metagenome (GOLD analysis project Ga0268386, IMG submission 200260) | Soil microbial communities from uranium-contaminated site in the Upper Colorado River Basin, Wyoming, United States - RVT150D86... ... | reverse complement strand
GCTGGGGACACGACTTCGGCCTCGACTTCCATGTCGCCGGCAGACTCCCAGTGAAGTGTGACCGCGATGTCTTCGCCCTCCTCCAGTGGCTCGACGTCGATCAGCATCACGTGGAGCCCTCCCGGCTGCAAGGAGAGGGTCTCCCCAGCGGGGAGATCGAGACCTGTAACGGGTCGCATGCGCATGGTCCCGTCTTCGGCCTGTGTCGTCTCGTGGATCTCGACACCGCCGGCGACATCGCTGCTGGCGCCGATGAGCACATCCGTCTCGCCGCCCTCGTTGGCGGCGGTGAAGTAGAGGGCCGCGTTCGGGCCAGCCGGGACACCGACCCGGGCGTGCGTCACTGCGATGCCGCCCGGTCCCTGACAGCCGGTGACGAGCCCGACGACTGCGAGAGCACACAACACCGCGACGGCGCGTCTCATCCCTGGATCTCCGTGAGGATCTGGAGGTCGTTGGCCCACTCGCTCTGACGAACACCGAAGGGGTAAATGGAGTGATTGAGCCCATCGGCCGCGTAGGCGATCACCCACCCAGCGTGGTCGACGGTGTAATCCTCGCCTTCGCCGACTAGGACGGCCTTGGGGACCCCGGCCGCCGACTGAGCAGCATCCAGCTCTTTCCGGGTGCCGGTTAGCCCAATGAAGTCGGTATCGAAGTTGTCGAGAAATTCCCTGATCGCCTCCGGTGAGTCCCGGTCGGGGTCGACCGACACGAAGACGACATCGGTCTCCCGGGCTACCTCCGGCTCTCGATCGAAGACCTCGGCGATCTGGGCCAGATGCACCGGGCAGATGTCGGGGCAGTTCAGGTAGCCGAAGTAGAGCAGCGTCACCCGGCCCTCTGTCTCCGAGGCGAATTCGTATGGCTCCCCTTCGGTGTCGGTGAGAGTGAATGCGGGCTTGGGGGTCGGCTCCTCGATCACGACGCCCTGGAGGTCACCGGTCGAGAGGTCTCCGGCGCAGCCGGCCACGACCACTGCCAGCGCCGTCACGAGGGCGGAAAGACTACGACGGGGGGCGCGGGGCGAATTGGGCACGATTCCTCAGCCAATCGTCGCGGCCCTCCGTCGCTATTCACAAATCACCCGAGGAGGTGGTCTGGAACACCGACGGAAAGGCCATAGACTCGTCCCGGTGAAACGATTCACCCCCCTCGTCGTGGTAGCGCTCGCCGCCGCCGCTGCCCTCGCCATCCTCCGGGGCGGCGACCAGCCCGAGCCCGACGAAGACTGGAAACCGGTCCGGCCCACGTGAGGGTTGGACTGCTCGTCACGGGCGACACGGCCGTTCGCGCCGCTCACTCGCTGCAGGCGCATCCGGGAGTCGATGAAATAGTGGTGATCGGGCCGGCCCGATCGAAGAGCTTCGAGGTGGTCGACGACGCCGGCGGCTGCGATCTTCTCGTGGGCAGCGGTCCGACCGCCCCCGGGATCGCCACCAGGCATGGGGTGCCCCTCATCTGGGATGGGGAGGGGCCCGAGGACGGAGTTGCCGTCTGGGGTGCGTCTCCCACGGGCCTCGCCCTGGCCCTCGCCGCCCGCGAGTCCGATCCCCGGCTCGTCGCCGTCGCCCATCCCGAGATCGTGAGCAGCGGCACCAGCCGCAGCACCCGCTTCCCCGACCCGATCGGAACCGTTGGCGTCTTCGACGCCACCCTCGGCGGTCGGCCCGTCGCCCTGGCCCGCTCGCCCAACGAGTTCGCCGCCTGTCTCGCCGTGGGGGCGGCTCGAAATGTCACCGTCGTGGATCACGGAGGATTCCTGTCCGGGGTGGCACTGGCCGCGGGCATCGCCGCAGCCAACGGAACCGACCGCCCGGTTTGGGACGAGTCCCTCTCCTACCTGGAAGCAGCCACCGAAATGGGACTGGTCATGGCGGAGAGCGGCGAAGCCACCGTTCTGTGAAGATCCTTCGCGAAGAGGTCGCGAGAGATCTTCACAGAATGGTCCTCAACCGATCCGTTCGGCCCGGCTCACTTCTTCGGTGGGGAGGTCGGCGTGATCGTCGGGAACCACCACCTGGCCGTTGGGGGCCCGGTAGTCGTTGGGGGGGTGCAGGACGTTCTGAGCGGGGATCACCGGGTTGAGGGTTTCCTCGAGAACGACGATCTCGAGACCGCCGACCACATCTGAGACCAGGTTGTAGACAACGGCAATGGCGACACTCGTCCCTGTGAAGAGGACCCAACCGACCACCGACCCGAAGATGAGGAAGCGGAGGAACTGCTCGGTGTTGGCGAAGGGATCGGTGCCCTCCTCGATCAGCGTGATCTCGGTCATGAAGTCGACCAGCGCGTTGGGAATGCCGGCCCGATCGAGCACCGACCAGAAGATCACGGCCCCGAGCACGAAGGCGAGGCCGAGGACGGCCCAGATCACCGCGGACACCTTGAGGGTGGTCCACGGGTCGATCTTGCGGATTATTCGTCTGACGCGTCGGACAGTTGCCATGGCGGCTCCTGGTTGTTCAGAGGAGAAGTCTACGAGAACCGGGTATTAGACCAACGTCAACCGGGCTGCTCAGAGTTCCTCGATGATCTCCTCGGAGATCTTGGCGGCAGCGGACAAACGGTTCCCGTCGCCGACGTTGATCACCTTGACCCCTGTCGAGTCTCTCTTCTGCTTGCTGATCTTGCTCACGGCCATCCGGGTCCCGACTCCGGCGGACGAGATGAGGAACACATGGTCCTCCTTGCGCACCGCCCTTGCGTCGACGAGATCGCCCCGGACCTTGGTGATCTTGAAGGCCTTGACCCCGATACCGCCACGGGTCTGGCGTCGGAACTCATCCATCGCCGTCCGCTTGCCGTACCCGCCGGAGGTGAGCAGGAGGACCTCCTCGCCGTCGATGTTGGATACCGCGCTGACCACGTCGTCACCGTCACGGAGCTTGATCCCGCGGACGCCCTGTGTGCCCCGTCCCATGCTGCGCAGATCGGACTCCTTGAATCTGATCCCCATACCGGTCTTGGTGAAGATGAGGATGTCGTTGGATCCGGTGGAGGTCTTGACGGTGACCAACTCGTCTTCGTCGGCCAACCTGATGGCCACCAGAGTCTGGTTCCGCGAGTCGTACTCCTTGAACTCCGTCTTCTTGGCCTGGCCCTTCTTGGTCACCATCACCAGATAGCGACCGGTCTCGTAGTCGCGGGTGTCGATGATCGCCTGGATCGTCTCGTCGGGTGCGATGGGGAGCACCGACTGCGCCATCACGCCCTTGGCGGTCCGGGACTGACGGGGGATGGCGTGGGCCTTGATCCGGTGGACCAGGCCCTTGTTGGTGAAGAACAGCAGGTAGGCGTGGGCCGTTGTGTGCACTAGGTGGCGAACCACGTCGTCACCACTCACCTCGGCAGCCTTGATCCCTCGTCCGCCCCGTCCCTGCGTGCGATACGTCGATGCGGGCACCGACTTCACGTATCCGGTCGCGGATACCGTGATGATCAGCTCGTCGTCGGCGATGAGGTCTTCGAGGCTGAGGTCGCCTTCGTCGGGCACCAGACGGCTGCGACGCTCGTTGGCGAAGCCGTCTTTGATCGTCGTCAGCTCCTCTTTGATGATCGACCAACGCCGCTTGGGATCGGCGAGGATCGACTCCAGCTCGGCGATCGCGTCCTGGAGCTCGGCGAGCTCGGTGCGCAGCTTGTCGACTTCGAGGGCGGTGAGCCGGCGCAACGGCATGTCGAGGATTGCATTGCCCTGGATCTCGCTGAGCTCGAACGCCGCGATCAGGTTTGCCCTGGCGTCGGCGGTGTCGTCGGAGCCGCGGATGATCTTGATCACCTCGTCGATGTTGTCGACGGCGATGATGAGGCCTTCCAGGATGTGCGCCCTGGCGAGTGCCTGGTCGAGACGGAACTGGGTGCGCCGCTCGATGACCTCCATCTGATGATCGAGGTAGTAGCCGAGCATGTCGGCGATGTTCAGCGTCCGGGGGACGCCGTCTACCAGCGACACCATGTTGTATCCGAAGCTGTCCTGGAGCGGGGTGTTCTTGTAGAGCTGATTGAGCACCACCTGGGGCACCGCCCCCTGCTTCAACTCGATGACGAGACGCGTGCCCACCCGATCGGACGACTCGTTGCGCACCTCTGAGATCCCGGCGAGCTTCTTGTCGTCGACCAGATCCTTGATCTTGGCGATGATGCGCTCGATCGACACCTGGTAGGGGAGCTCTGTGACCACGACGGCGGTCCGTCCCTTGCGAATCTCCTGGACGTCGCACACGGCGCGGATCTTCACCGATCCCCTGCCGGTGGTCAGAGCCTCGCGTATGCCGGCATGGCCCACCAGGAACCCTCCGGTGGGGAAGTCGGGGCCTTTGATGAACTGGAGGAGCTCCTCGACAGTGGCATCGGGGTTGTCGATCAGATGGAGAGAGGCGTCGATGACCTCGCCGAGGTTGTGTGGCGGGATGTTGGTGGCCATGCCGACCGCGATTCCTTGGGACCCGTTGACCAGGAGGTTGGGGAAACGCGCCGGGAGCACCGAGGGCTGCTGCAACTCACCGGAGTAGTTCTCGACGAAGTCGACGGTGTTCTCGTTGATGCCCTCGAGGAGATGGGTCGACAGCTTGGTGAGACGACACTCGGTGTAACGGGCGGCGCCGGGGGGGTCGTCGATCGAGCCGAAGTTCCCTTGCGGGTCGATCAGCAGGTGACGCATCGAGAAATCCTGACCCATACGGACCAGGGCGTCGTAGATGGCTTGGTCGCCATGGGGGTGGTAGTTACCCATGACGTCTCCGACCACCTTGGAACACTTGCGGTGCGCCGATGATGGCCCGATGTTGTTCTCGAACATCGAGTAGATGATCCGGCGTTGCACCGGCTTGAGACCGTCGCGGACGTCGGGGAGTGCCCGCGACACGATCACCGACATCGCGTAGTCGATGAAGCTGGCCTCCATCTCGGTGGTGATCTCGATCTCGGGCAGGTTGCCCAGGGCTCTCTGTTCGTCAGTCATCTTTCGATTTCGCTAGATGTCGAGGAAGCGGACGTCGTCTGCGTTCTGTTGGATGAACGACTTGCGACTGGGGACGTCGTCTCCCATGAGGGTCTCGAAGACCTCTTCGGCACGGGCGGCGTCGGCCATCCCGACCTGGAGCAGGGTCCGGGTCTCAGGGTTCATCGTGGTGTCCCACAACTCGCGTGCGTTCATCTCGCCGAGACCTTTGAACCTCGTCGGCTTCACCTTTGGGTGGTCCTTCTGGAATGCGGTCAGTGACGCGTCGTCCTTGAGGTAGTGAACCTGTGAGCCCACCTTCACCCGATAGAGGGGCGGCTGGGCCACATAGACGTAGCCGGCCTCGATTAGGGGGCGGAGATGGCGGAAGAGGAGCGTGAGCAGCAGAGTGCGGATATGGGCCCCGTCCACGTCGGCGTCGGCGAGGAGCACGATCTTGTGATAGCGCGCCTTGGAGAGATCGAAGTCGTCACCGATGCCGGTGCCGACGGCGGTGATGATGTCCTGGACCTCGGCGTTTTGCAGCGCCTTGGCGAGCCGTGCCTTCTCGACGTTGAGGATCTTGCCTCTGATGGGGAGGATGGCCTGTGTCTCGGAGTCACGAGCCGACTTGGCCGGGCCGGCAGCCGACTTGCCCTCGACGATGAACAGCTCCGATTCGCCGGGCTCACGGCTCGAGCAGTCGGCGAGCTTGTCGGGGAGACCGCCGGACTCGAGACCCGACTTGCGGCGGGTCAGTTCCCGTGCCTTGCGGGCGGCGTCGCGGGCCTTGGCCGCGTTGATGCACTTGTCGACGATGCGCCGGGCCTCCGGCGAGTATTTCTCCAGCCACTCGGGAAGCTTGCGGTTGAGTGTCTTCTCGACGTACGACCGGATCTCGGTGTTGCCCAGCTTGGTCTTGGTCTGACCCTCGAACTGGGGCTCCTTCACCCGCACGGAGACGACCGCGGTCAGCCCTTCCCGAACGTCTTCGCCGGTGAGGTTTACGTCCTTCTCCTTGAGGAGGTTCTTGGCTCGGGCGAAGTCGTTGATCGCCTTGGTCAGCGCCTTGCGGAAGCCTTCCTCGTGGGTGCCGCCTTCATGGGTGTTGATGTTGTTGGCGAAGGTGAGGATCGACTCGGTGTAGGTGTTGGTCCATTGCATGGCCAACTCGATCTCGGCATCGTCGGACTGGTCGGAGATGTCGACGATGTGGGCGTGGAGCGGGTCTCGCTTGGAGTTGAGGTGGTTGACGAAGTCGACGAGGCCTCCCTTGTAATGGAAGGTCTCTTGTCTCTTCTCGTCCTCATCGCGCTCGTCGATGAGCGTGATCTCGAGACCACGATTGAGGAAGGCGGTCTCCCGGAGACGGGACGCGACGATGTCGTATTCGAATTCGGTCGTCTCGGTGAAGATGTCAGGGTCCGGCCAGAAGCGGATCGTCGTGCCCGTCTTCTTGATGGGACGGTCCTTCTTGGGGTCCTTGGTCTTGGGCTGGCCGATCGAGAAGTCCTGCGTGTAGACGTGACCATCACGACGCACCTCCGCCTCGAGCCGGGTCGACAGCGCGTTGACGACGGAGACGCCGACACCGTGGAGCCCACCGGAGACGGTGTAGGCGCCTTGTTCGAACTTCCCACCCGAGTGCAGTGTGGTGAGGATCGTCGTGAGAGCCGAGCGCTTGGTCTTCTCCATGCGGTCGATGGGAATGCCACGACCATCGTCGATGACCTCCACTCCCCCATCGGCGCGCAGGGTGACGACGATCTTGTCGCAATACCCGGCCATCGCCTCGTCGACCGAGTTGTCGACGACCTCCCACACGAGGTGGTGCAGACCGCGTGGCCCCGTCGACCCGATGTACATCCCGGGTCTCCGACGTACCGCCTCGAGCCCTTCGAGGACGGTGATGTCTTTGGCCTGGTAACTGTCGCGCGTGGTCGTCACGACCCTCCTAGAACGTGTGGAATGGCGGACCTGGTGGGAGGAAACCCGCCGAATCGGCGGCAACTTTCACATGTGTCATTCTACCGGGCGAGACCGACAAAACCGAATTCATCCCTGGTAAATCTCCACGTCAGGCCCTTCCCGGAGATTTGATCTCGATCGAATCGACCACCCCTTCGCCGAAGCGCTCGGAGAGTCTCCGGAGCAGCTCGTTCTCGCCGTACTTGAGGAACGCGATCATCGACGGGCTGGCCGCCTCCACCACGAGTGTCGTGCCCTTCATGTATACCGGCCGGGACCTTCCCGACCATGGCGGGCCGGCGAGCTCGTCCCATTCGGAGCTCACCCCGGCCATCACGACAGGGTCGGGCAATCCGAGCCTGGCGAACATGTCGTCGACCGACTCCGAGAAGTGCTCGAGGTCTCGGTCGGGGCTCAACCCGTGACTCCCCCGGGGACCTGCCACGTGGTTCCCCCGACCGGCACGTCCTCGGGACGGGCCGATGTGATCAAGGTCTGGGTATCCGGCGGCAAGGCGGTTGCCAGGGCATTGGCCCGTTCGGGATCGAGCTCGGAGAACACGTCGTCGAGCAACAAGACAGGAGGCTCGCCAACGGCCAACGCGACGGCGCGGTGGGCGGCCAGTTTCACCGCCAGGGCCATGGTCCTCTGCTCGCCTTGTGACCCATGGACCCGGGCCTCGTGCCCGTCGATGGAGAATCCGGGCTCGTCACGATGCGGGCCGACGGTGGTCATCCTTCGTTCGTAGTCGACACGACGGCTCTCTTCAAGGGAGGTGGCCACACGGTCGGCGAACTCGGCTGCCGAGGAGTGGTCGAGGTCGCCTTCCCACGAGGGCGTGTACACGAAGGCGGCGTCGGTGGCGGTGTGGGCGATCTCCAAGTAGGCCTCGGCGAGCATCGGTGAGAGTGTCTCGATGACCCGGGAGCGGCGAGAGAGGACACGGCCCCCGGCCTGGGCCAGTCGTGAGTCCCAAACGGCGAGGGTCGCCTCGTCTCTAAGACCCTGTTTCAGAAAGGCATTGCGCTGTCGCAACGCACGCTCGTATTCGGCCTGATCGAGATGGGCCGCCGGCCAGAGTTGGACCGCCACGGCATCGAGCAGGTCGCGTCTGTAGGCAGGGCCCCTCTTCACCAAGTCGAGGTCCTCGGGCAGGAAGGCGATGACTCTGAGGACGCCGAGCAAGTCGGCGGTCTTGCGCAGTCTGGTCTTGTCGACCTGAGTCCGCCGGGGGCCGCGTCGGGGAATCTCGATCTCGATCAGTCGCTCACGGTCGTCCCCGGACAAACCAGCTCTGATCACCGCGCTATCGGCGTCATCGGCCACCAGACCACTATCCGCAACCCCCCGAAACGACCTCAGCGTCGCCATGTAGGCGATCCCTTCCAACAGGTTGGTCTTCCCCGCGCCGTTCGGACCGATCAGGAGATTCACTCCCGGGTCGGGGCTCCACTCCAGTTGCCGGTACGACCTGAATTCGGCGAGTGACAGCCAGTCGACCCTCAAACCCGGACAGGCATCAAGAGATAGAGGAACTCACCGTCGGTGCCGGCGTCGAGGACCCCGGGCTTGAACGCATCGATTACCCGGATCCTCACCTTGTCACCGAGGATGGCGCTGACTCCGTCCTGGAGATAGCGCGGGTTGAAGGCGATGCTCACGTCTTCGTCGCTGCCCGAATACTCGCCGGCGAGGTGCTCTGTCTCGCCACCGACGTCTTGGCGGCTCACCGCCACCTCGACGCCGCCCTCCATCAGCTTGAGCCGAACCGGGATGTGATCTTCGGCCACGAGAGTCACCCTGCCCAACGCGTCGAGCAACTCTTCCTTGTCCAGTACGACCTGGTTGGGGTAGGTCTCGGGAAGGAGCGACTGGTATTTGGGGAAGTTCCCGTCGATGAGCCTCAGACGCAGGGTCCCCCGCTCCGACGAGAAGACCGCCTCCCGCTCCCGGAGTTGGGCGGTCACCTTCGGGGCGCCGATCGTCCGGGGCAGCTCGCGCAGTCCCCTGGCCGGGACCAAGCCACTGCCCTCCAGGCCGAAACCCGCCAGATCGCGCTTGGACAGGCGGTACGAGTCCGTGGCCACCATGCGCAGACCGGCGTCGGAGGTCTCGAACAGGACTCCAGTGAGGATGGGGCGGGCCCCGTCGCCCGAAGCGGCGATCGTCACCTGGTTGATCGCCTCGGCGAAGGCCTCGCCGTCGACTTCGACGCCATCGGTCACCAGGTCCTCCTGGGTAGGGAAGTCGTCGACCGCCAGCGGTCGGAGCGTGAATCGGGGACCGTTGCCCTGGATCTCGATGTCGGTGTCGGTCACACCGATGGTGACCTGACCGGCCGGCATCTTGCGTACGGCCTCGGAGAGGAGACGTCCCGGGATCACGGCCCTTCCCTCTTCCATCACCTCGACCTCGGCCTGGGTGCGCACTGTCATGTCCAGGTCGGTCCCAGTCACCCGCAAGGTGTTGCCGGAGACCTCACAGAGAAGACCCTGCAGTACGGGTAGGGCGGTCCTGGTCCCCACCGCACGGTTCGCTCGGGCGAGCACATCGGCGAGATCGTCTCGCTGGGCTCGGATTCTCACAGGCAGTTGTCCCTTCTTCTGTTGTTATGAATTCTCATTAGAAAACTGTATTAGTTGTAGTAGGGGGTTGTGGAAATGTGGATAGGTGCGTTTCCACCAGGGGGCGGCTGTCGAATCCCTTGTGCATATTCCTGTCGATGACTCTTGGCATTCTGGGGACGACCGGTGGATAACTCAGGAGGCTGTGGAAACACCACCACCTTTCCTCAGCTCCTGTGTCAACTGATTCACACGGTCGAACACGGCCCGGTCGGACCTCAAGATGCGCTTCACCTTCTCGACCGAGTGGAGGACGGTGGTGTGGTCCCGGTTGAAGTGCTCGCCGATCTTGGGCAAGGAGAGGTCGGTGAGCTCCCTGCACAGGTACATCGAAATCTGACGGCATAGGACCAGAGGCTGACGCCGGCTCGAGCTGAGAACGTCCTCCACCGAGAAGCCATAGGCTTGCGCCGAGGTCCGGATGATCGTCTCGGGGCCGAGGGGAACCGGCTCGTCGGAGGTGACGATGTCTTTCAGCACCCGCTCGGCGGTCTCCAGGTCGATGTCACGGCGATTCAATGCGGACCAGGCGGTCACCCGGGTCAGGGCACCTTCCAATTCCCTTATGTTGTCGGATACGAGCCCTGCGATGTGCTCGAGAACGTCCACCGGCACCGGGCGCGGCGCGAACTCGGCGTTGCGACGCAGGATGGCGAGTCGGGTTTCAACGTCCGGCGGTTGGATGTCGGTGAGCAGACCCCACTCGAAACGGCTGCGAAGCCGGTCCTCGAGAGTGGAGAGGTTGCGAGGATGACGGTCTGAGCTGATCACCATCTGCTTCCCCGACTCGTAGAGGGAGTTGAAGGTGTGGAAGAACTCTTCGAGGATCTGCTCTTTGCCCTCGAAGAACTGGACGTCGTCGAGGAGGAGGATGTCGACGCCGCGGTAGCGGGACTTGAAGTCATCCGGTCGTTTCCGTCGGATCGACTCGATGAAGTCGTTGAGGAAGTTCTCCGACGAGACGTAGCGAACGACCAGGTCGGGATACATCTCGAGTGCCTGATGACCCACGGCATTGAGGAGGTGCGTCTTGCCAAGGCCGGCGCTGCCGTAGATGAACAGCGGGTTGTAATGGGCTCCGGGCTGTTCGGCAACGGCCATGGCCGCGGCCGAGGCGAATCGATTCGACTGACCGACGACGAAGCTCTCGAACCTGTATCGATTGATCAGGTTGGTGGCCCGGGCAGCCGGCGCCCCGGTACCCCCAATCGGGTCTTCTGAGGTGGTCTCGCTCTCCTCTACTGGAAAGGACTGCTCGGATGGGGCCCGTTCATTCACCCGGTA
>Ga0268386_10003991_pt1 | contig 10821 bp, 10 predicted proteins | sample RVTome_15_FD_200260 | JGI IMG/M metagenome (GOLD analysis project Ga0268386, IMG submission 200260) | Soil microbial communities from uranium-contaminated site in the Upper Colorado River Basin, Wyoming, United States - RVT150D86... ... | reverse complement strand
CGCGCAGGTCGACCTGCTGTGGAACGGCGGGATCGGCACCGTCGTCAAGGCGTCGACCGAGAGCGACGCCGACGCCCACGACCGGGCGAGCGACTCGATCCGGGTCGACGCGCGCGACCTGCGCTGCAAGGTCGTCGGCGAGGGCGGCAACCTGGGCTTGACCCGGCGCGCGCGCGTCGAGTACGCGGCGAACGGCGGGCTCATCAACGCCGACTTCATCGACAACTCGGCCGGGGTCGACTGCTCCGACCACGAGGTCAACCTGAAGATCCTGCTCGGGCTCGCCGAGCGCCGCGGAGAGATGACGCGCGCCGAGCGCGACGAGCTGCTGGAGGCGGTCACCGGCGACGTGGTCGACCACGTGCTCTACGACTCGTTCCTGCAGGCCCAGATCATCGCCCAGGAGGTCGAGCGCTCGGCGGGGCGGATGTTCGCGTACGAGGACCTGACGAGCCTGCTCGAGGAGACCGGCCTGCTCGACCGCGCCAGCGAGGCGCTGCCCGGCAACGACGAGATCACCGAGCGCCGGCGCGGCGGTCGCGCGATGGAGCGGCCCGAGCTGGCGATCCTGCTCGCCTACGCCAAGCGCTGGGTGGCGCGGTCGCTGGAGGCCAGCGGCTTCGCGGACGACCCGTGGCTGGAGCGCGACCTGCGCGCCTATTTCCCCGCCGCGGTGGTCGAGCGCTGCGGGCACCTGCTGCACGAGCACCCGCTGCGGACGCAGCTCATCTGCATGATCAACGCGAACCTCGTGGTGAACGCGCTCGGGCCGACCTTCGCCTCGCAGCTCGTGGCCGAGCGCTCGGCGGACGTGTCGGAGGTCGTGCGCGCGTTCCGGGTCGCGGTCGAGGTGACGAGCGCCGACGAGCCGTGGGAGGCGATCGAGCAGCTCCAGGACGTCGACCGCGCCACGCAGATGCAGCTGCTCGGCGGGGTCGACGCGCTGGTCGAGGCGACCGCCCGCTGGTATCTGACGTGGGCGCCGGGCGCGCCGTTCGAGGAGACGATCGCCGCCGGCCGCGACGGGTTCGAGCGCCTGGCCGGGGTGGTGGGCGACCTCGGCACCGAGGAGCGGCGGCGCCGCCGCGAGGAGACCGTCGAGCGGCTCGTGGCCGAGGGCGCGCCGCGGGAGGTCGCGGTCGCCCACGCGCTGCGGGCCGAGCTCGTCCACGCGCCCGGCATCGTCGCCGCCGCGACCGCGGTCGACCGCTCGATCGAAGACGTCGCGCGTGTGTTCTTCGCCATCGGCGCCGAGCTGCGCCTGGACTGGATGGAGCGCGAGCTGGCGCGCGTGCGGTCGACGACGCGGATGCAGCGCTGGGCGCTCCAGGCCGTCCGCGAGGACGCGTTCAAGGCCCGGCGCGACCTCGCCGAGTGCGCGCTCCGCGAGAGCCCCGGGGCCGAGCCGCTGGTCGCCGTCGAGCGGTTCCTGCACGAGCACGCCGCCCAGGCCGGCCGGCTCGAGTCGTTCCTGCGCGCGCTGGCCCGCGAGGGCGAGTCCGACCTCGCCGGCCTCACGCTCGCGGTACGCCAGCTCGGCGCGCTCGTGGCGGCCTGATCACGCGGGCCTGTGACAGACCGCCTCGATGTTGTTGCCGTCGGGGTCGAGCACGTAGGCGCCGTAGTAGTGCGGGTGGTAGATCTCGCGCACGCCCGGCGCCCCGTTGTCGGTTCCGCCGGCCTCCAGCGCGGCGGCGTGGAATGCGTGGACGGTCTCGCGGTCCTCGACCGCGAACGCGACGTGGAGCCCGCCCTGCACGGCGGGCCCGCGCGTCTCGATCCAGAAGAACGGCTTGCCGTCCCGGCCGAAGCCGGCGGCCTGGGCCACCGGCTCCATCAGGAGCGCGATGCCGAGCGGGGCGAGCGCCTGCTCGTAGAAGGCCTTGCTCCGCTCGTAGTCGCTGACACCGAATCCGACGTGGTCGAGCATCCGTCCTCCTGCGATCGCGTTGGGCCGACCGTGGATTCAACCCGAAGCGTCGATCCGGCAGTACGTCACGAGCGCTTGACGCGGTAGCGCAGGTGCGTGACGTCGCGGCCCTCGATGACCGAGAGGGGCCCCTCGAGCTCGACCGGGGCGGTGGCGAGCTGCTCGAAGAACGGGGTGCCGCCGCCGAGCAGGACGGGCACGAGCTCGACCCAGATCTCGTCGAGCAGCCCGGCGTCGAGGCACTGGCTGGCGATCGTGCCGCCGTTGACGCCGACCCCCCGCTCGCCGGCGAGCTCGCGCGCCGTCTCGATCGCGCGCTCGATGCCGTCGGTCACGAACGTGAACGGCGAGTCGTCCGGCTGGCCGGCGGGCGGGTTGTGCGTGAGGACGACGACGGGGAGGTCCATCGGGTGGCGCCCGCCCCAGCCGTTGGTCGAGTCGTAGAGCTTGCGGCCGACGACGAGCGCGCCGGTCATCTCGAGCACGCTCTGCCAGCGGTCGGCGCTGGCCCGGGTCATCCGGAGCGTCATCTGCGGGTCCGCGGTCGCCACCTCGACGTCGCCGCTGGCGTACCACTTGAACAGGTGCTCGAAGCCGCTCTCGCCGGGGCCGGCGATGTAGCCGTCGAGCGACATGCTCGCGCCGGTGTAGACCTTGCTCATGATGCCTCCTGGGTTGCTTGCGATGGCCGTGTAACGACGGGCGTCGCGAGAACTCATCGGTCGGCTTCTAGCCTGACCGGCCGCCATGCGCGCGTTCGACTGCGGAGCCTGCGGCCGGCTCGTCTTCTTCGAGAACACGGAGTGCCTCCACTGCGGGGCGGCGCTCGCCTTCGCGTGGCCGCGGCGCGAGCTCGTCGTGCGCGGGGACGAGCCGCTCTGCGCGAACGCGGGCATCGCGGGCTGCAACTGGCTCGTGGGCGCGCCGGGCGAGCTCTGCGCCTCGTGCCGGCTGACCCGCACGCGGCCGGCCGACGCCGACCTCGACGACGGCTTCCGCGCGGCGGAGGCGGCCAAGCGGCGGCTCGTGTTCGAGCTCGGCGAGCTCGGCCTGCCCCTCGCGGGCCTGGCCTTCGATCTGCTCTCCAGTGCCGGCGGGCCGGTGACCACCGGCCACGCCGACGGCCTGGTCACGCTCGACCTCGCCGAGTCCGACGACGTCCACCGCGTGCGGATGCGCGAGCAGCTCGGCGAGCCGTACCGCACCGTGCTCGGCCACCTGCGGCACGAGGTCGGCCACTTCTACTGGACGGTGCTCGCCGGCGACGAGCCGACGCGCGAGCGTTGCCGCGCCCTGTTCGGCGACGAGCGCGAGGACTACGCCGCCGCGCTCGAGCGCCACTACGCGCAGGGCCCGCCGCCCGGCTGGGGCGAGCGCCACGTCAGCGCCTACGCGACGATGCACCCGGCCGAGGACTGGGCCGAGACGTTCGCCCACTACCTGCACATCCGCGACACGCTGCAGACCGCCGCGGCGTACGGCGTCCGCGTCGACGGGCCGCACCCCGCGCCCGGCGAGGCCCGCGACTTCGACGAGCTGCTCGCCGCGTGGCTGCCGCTCACCTACGCGCTCAACGCCATCAACCGCAGCATGGGCCGCGACGACCTCTATCCGTTCGTGCTCAGCGGCCCGGCGGTCGACAAGCTGGCGCTGGTGCACGAGCTGGTCACGCGCGGCGTGTCCGGGCGCGGCGCTCAGTGCGGAAGCTCGCCGGTCGCGGCCGGCGGACGCGACTCCTCGGCCAGCGAGGTGATCCGCAGCTCGCCGCGCGCGGCGTCATCGAGCAGCTCGGCCACCTCGTCGTTCGAGCGGCCGTAGAGCTCGACGAGCAGGTGGACCACGATCCGCTCCCCGGCGTGCTCGTGGAAGCGGATGTGGGTGAAGAACTCGTGCGTGCCGCGGGTCCCGAACGCCGCGTGGGCGAGCGACTCCGCTGCCTCGTCGCCCGAGCAGCTCTCCACCAGCGCGGCGTCGACCGTCACGTTGCAGGAGGCGACCCGCGGCGTCCCGGTCACCATCCGCTCCCACCGGTCCTCGACGGGCTCGATGCGGCCGTCGACGAGCGCGAGGTGCGGCTGGTCGTGGCGGCAGTCGACGCACTGGACCACCGCCTCGCGCACCTCGTCGACCGTCTCCGCGCGCTCGCCGGACACCGGGTCGACCCGGTGGACGCCCTCGTAGTGCTCCTGCACCTCGAGCTCCTGCGACCAGCAGCGGTAGCAGCGCAGCCAGGGGCCGATCGATCCCTCCATCGCCGCCCATTCTATGCTCCCGCGCGTGCGCTACCTGGCCCCGGCGCTCGCGCTGCTCGTCCTCGTCGGCTGCGGAGAGCAGGGCCCGACGCCCGAGGAGCAGGTGCGCTCCACGGTGACCGAGTTCGGCCGTGCGACCGCGGCCAAGGACTACCAGGCGCTGTGCGACCGGATCCTTGCGCCCTCGCTCGTCGAGGACGTCGAGTCGATCGGGCTGCCGTGCGAGGTCGCGCTGCGCCAGGGGCTCGGCGACGTGCGCGAGCCGCGGCTGACGATCGGCCGCATCGTGGTGCGCGAGGACGAGGCGACGGCGGAGATCCGCACGTCGGCGTCGGGCGAGGAGCCGTCGCGGGACACCCTGCGGCTGGTCAACCTGGACGGGACGTGGAAGATTTCGTCCCTGGGCACCTGAGGAGGCGGCATGGCAGACGAGCAGATCAGCGACCGGATCGAGGCACTCGTGAAGGAGGAGCACGAGCTGCTGGACCGCGGCGGGACCGAGCACGGGCTCGACGCGGCCGGGCATGCACGGCTCGAGGAGATCCGCGTCGAGCTCGACCGCTACTGGGACCTGCTGCGCCAGCGCCGAGCCCGCAGGCGTGCCGGCCAGGACCCCGACGGCGCGAGCCCGCGCGACGCCGACACGGTCGAGCACTACCTCCAGTAGGGCGCGGCGGCCCGCCGCTCAGCCAGGCCTAGTGGTCGGCCGCGGCCGCTTAGTGCGGGTGCTCGCCGCCGGGAGCGGCGGCCGGCGGGCGCGACTCCTCGGCCAGCGAGGTGATCGCCAGCGTCCCGCGCGCGGCGTCCTCGAGGACCTGCGTCGCCTCGTCGAGCGAGCGGGCATAGAGCTCGACCAGCAGGTGCACGACGACCTGGTCCTCCTGGTGGTCGTGGAACCGGACGTGGGCGAAGAACTCCTGCGTCCCGTGGTCGCCGAACGCGGCGTACACGAGCGACTCGGCGGCGCCGGCGCCCGAGCACGTCTCGACGGTCTCGCCGTCGACCGTCACAGTGCAGGAGGCGACCCACGGCGTGCCGGCGACCATTCGCTCCCAGCGGTCCTCGATCGGCTCGACGCGGCCGTTCTGGAACCCGAGGTGCGGCTGGTCGTGCAGGCAGTCGAGGCACTGGACGACCGCCTCCTGGACCTCGTCGACCACCTCGCTGCGCTCCCCGGTGATCGGGTCGATCCGGTGGATCCCCTCGTAGTGGACCTGAAGCTCGAGCTCCTGCGACCAGCAGCGGTAGCACCGCAGCCAGGAGCCGATCGGCTCTCTATAGCTGTCCATCCAGCTTGATTCTAGGCCCGGCCGCGGGCGGCGCTGCTCAGGACTGGGTCGGGAAGCCCAGATTGACACCGCGCTGACTGGGATCCGGCCAGCGCGTGGTGACGACCTTGCCGCGCGTGTAGAAGCGCACGCCGTCCGGGCCGTGCATGTGCAGGTCGCCGAACAGCGACCCCTTCCAGCCGCCGAACGAGTGGTAGGCCATCGGGACCGGGATCGGCACGTTGACGCCGATCATGCCGGCCGTCGCCTGCTGCTCGAACAGCCGCGCCGCGCCGCCGTCGCGGGTGAAGATCGCGGCGCCGTTGCCGTAGGGGTTGGCGTTGACCAGCTCGAGCGCCTCCGGGTAGCTGTCGGCGCGCACCACCACGAGCACGGGGCCGAAGATCTCCTCGTCGTACACGCGCATGCCGGGGCGGACGCGGTCGAACACGCAGGGCCCGAGGAAGTAGCCGCCCTCGTGACCATCGACGACGAGGTCGCGCCCGTCGACCGCCAGCTCGGCGCCCTCGTCGACGCCCGCCTCGACGAGGCCGGCGACCTTCTCGTGATGGCGCTCGGAGACCAGCGGCCCCATGTCCGACGACGGGTCGGTGCCGGGACCGATGGCGAGCTTGTCGATCCGCTCGCGGATCCGATCGATCAGCGGCTCGGCCACGTCGCCGACCGTGACCGCCACCGAGACGGCCATGCAGCGCTGGCCGGCCGAGCCGTAGGCGGCGGAGACGAGGCCGTCGGCTGCGAGGTCGAGGTCGGCGTCCGGTAGCACGACGGCGTGGTTCTTGGCGCCGCCGAGCGCCTGCACGCGCTTGCCGTGGCGGGTGCCGGTCTCGTAGATGTGCTGCGCCACGGGGGTCGAGCCGACGAACGAGACGGCCGCGATCCCGGGGTGACCGAGGATCGCATCGACCGCCTCCTTGTCGCCGTGCACGACGCTGAACACGCCGTCGGGAAGCCCCGCCTCGGCGAGCAGCTCGGCCAGGCGCAGGCTGGGGGAGGGGTCCTGCTCGGAGGGCTTGAGGATGAACGCGTTCCCGCACGCGAGCGCGACCGGCGCCATCCACAGCGGGACCATGACCGGGAAGTTGAACGGGGTGATGCCGGCGACGACGCCGAGCGGCATCCGCAACGAGTGCGAGTCGACCCCGCCGGAGACCTGCGGCGTCACCTCGCCCTTGAGCAGGTGTCCGAGCCCGCAGGCGAACTCGACGACCTCGAGCCCGCGCGTGACCTCGCCGCGCGCATCCGAGAGCACCTTGCCGTGCTCACGCGTGATCAGCGCGGCGAGCTCGTCCTTGTGGCGGTCGACGAGCTCACGGAACGCGAACATGACCTGCGCGCGCCGGGTGAGCGACGCGGCGCCCCACGCGACCGCCGCCTCCGCGGCGGCGCGGACGGCGCGGTCGACGTCGTCACGGGTGGCGAAGGGGACGCGCGCGACCACCTCGCCGGTGGCCGGGTCGGTGACCTCGCCGTGGCGCTCCGCGGCGCGCTCGTCGCGCCGCCCGCCGATCCAGTGCCTCAGCAGCGTCTCACTCGCGGTCGTGCTCATGGCGTGCATCGTGGCACGGGCCGGTGAACGAATCAGCACCGGATCGTCGCAATTGTGCGTCGGATTCGTGACGGAACGTCGCGGTTCGGGAACGGCGACTGCGGCTGGGCAAGGGGCGCCGACGGCGCACGTTCATGCGAGGGAAACGTGCATCGACCCGCGCCCGCTCGCGGCGCGGTGCACGAAACCCGCGGACGACCTCCGCCCTACCCAGCCACAGTCGACGTTCCCCGACCACGTACTGCGGGGGCCGCGCCGCAGGCCCACGTCAGGCGGCGCGCGCACCGCGGCATCGACCAGCCACGCGGGACGCTCGGCCGGCGAGCGTGCCATCCTCACCGCCCGTGCCGACCACGCTCGACCTCGACACCCCGCACGGCCCGGCGCGCGCGCACCTCCACGAGATCGACAGCCCGCGCCTCGCCGTCGTGCTCGGCCACGGCGCCGGCGGCGGCGTCACCGCCCGGGACCTCGTCAAGGCCACCGGAGCCGCCCACGACGCGGGCGCCACGGTGGCGTTGATCGAGCAGCCCTATCGCGTCGCCGGCCGCCGCTCGCCCGCGCCGGCGCACCAGCTCGACGCCGCCTGGATCGCCGCCGTCGAGCAACTGCCGATCACCGGGCTCCCGCTGGTCACCGGCGGCCGCTCGGCCGGCGCTCGCGTGGCCTGCCGCACCGCTCGAGACACACGCTCGATCGGCGTCCTGTGCCTCGCCTTCCCGCTGCATCCGCCGGGGCGCCCCGAGAAGACGCGGCTCCCCGAGCTCGAGGCGGTCGAGGTGCCCGTCCTGATCGTCCAGGGCACCAGCGACCCCTTCGGGATGCCGCCGCAGGCCGCCGGTCGCGAGGTCGTCACGGTCCCCGGCAACCACAGCCTGACCGGCGACCTGAAGACGCTCGCGGCGGCGACGACGGCCTGGCTCGAGCGGCTCCTCTAGGGGAATCCCCGATGCCGCGGGCACGCCGTCCCGCGAGCATCGCGCATGACCAAGGCCCTGATCGCCGCGCTCGTCGCGGCACCGGCGCTGCTGGCACCGGCCGTGAGTCAGGCGGCGACCGTGAGCCTCGAGAACGGCACCATCGTCTACCGCGGCGAGGGAGCGGAGGGCAACAGCCTGCTCGTCTCGACGTGGGAGAGCTGGGAGACCCAGGCGACCTACCTGATGCTCGGCGACAGCGGTGCCGACCGCGAGGTCGTCGTCAGCGGGCCCTGCTTCAACAACACCGGCTACGACAACGACGTCATCGACGGCGGCGACGGCAACGACATGGTCGACGGCGGCCTCGGCGACACCAGGTGCGCGGCGGCGCCGGCGACGACGAGCTCTGGGGCGATCACTACCAGGATCCCGGAGCCGACCTGCTCGACGGCGCGCCGGGCGTCGACACCACCGACGAGTGGACGCTCGTCCTCAGGCGCTAGCGCGCGCTTCCAGAGCGCGCAGCAGCGCGGCCTCGTCGAGGCCCGGGTCCTGCTCGGAGAGCCAGGCCCGGGTCTCGCGCCGGCCGCCGAGCGCGCGCAGCCCGCGCTCGCCGTGCTCGGCGGTGAAGTCGGCCAGCGCGCCGAGCCGCCGGGCGCGGGTGCGCGCGCGTGGCAGGTCGAGCCCCGCGCGGTGCGCGTCCAGGGCGGCCACGAGCTCGTCGATCCCGGCCACCGGGAGCACGGAGGAGACGGCGACGACCGGCACGTCGCGCTCGCCGAGCGAGCGGAGCGCGGCGTGCAGGTCGCGCCGCGCCCGCTGCGCGACGGCTCCCAGGTCAGTCTTCGTCACCACGAGCACGTCGGGCACCTCCATGATCCCGGCCTTCAGGAACTGCAGCACGTCGCCGGAGCCGGGCTGGACCACGACGGCGACGGTGTCCGCCGCCTCCGCCACCTCGGTCTCGGACTGGCCGACCCCGACGGTCTCGATCACCACGACGTCGAACGCCGCGGACAGCGCCTGGGCGGCCGTCCGCGTCGCCGGGGCAAGGCCGCCGAGCCGCTCGCCGGCCGCCGTCGAGCGGATGAAGAGGCCGCGGTCGGCGGGGTCGGCGTCGATCCGCGCGCGGTCCCCGAGCAGCGCGCCGCCGGAGCGCCGTGAGGTCGGATCCACGGCCAGGACCGCGACCGTGCGCCCGGCGGCGCGCCAGGCGCGCGCCAGCGCCGACAGCAGCGTCGACTTTCCGGCCCCGGGCGGCCCCGTCACGCCGACGACGTGCGCGCCCGCCTCGCCGCCCAGCCGGCCCGGGGCGACCTCGGCCAGCAGCGCCGCGATCTCGTCACGCCGCTCCGGCGAGCGGTTCTCGAGCAGGTTGAGCGCCGCCGGCGCGGCGGTCAGGTCGCGCTCGCGCAGGCGGGCGCCGATCTCCGCGCCGGTCACGCGGCCGAGCGTACGCCGTTGCGTTCGGCGACGATGCCGACGACGTCGCGCAGGATGCGCGTGAGCTCGAAGTCCTTCGGGGTGTACACCGCGGCCACGCCGGCGGCCCGCAGCGCGGCCACGTCGGCCTCGGGGATGATCCCGCCCACGACCACGGGCACGTCGGCGTCGCCGAGCGCCGCGATCACGTCCGGGACCAGCTCACGGTGGGAGCCGGAGAGGATCGAGAGGCCGATCACGTGCACGCCCTCGTCGACCGCCGAGCGGGCGATCTGGGCCGGCGTGAGGCGGATGCCCTCGTAGACGACGTCCATGCCCGCGTCGCGCGCCCGGACGGCGATCTGCTCGGCGCCGTTGGAGTGCCCGTCGAGCCCGGGCTTGCCGACGAGGATCTTCAGCGTGCGCCCGAGCGCGTCGCCCACGCGCGCCACCTCGTCGCGCAGCTCCGCCAGCTCGTCCCCGGCGGCCGGCGCCGCGGCCTCGCCGACCCCGGTCGGCGCCCGGTAGGAGCCGAACGAGGAGCGCAGCGCCTCCGCCCACTCGCCGGTGGTGACGCCCGCGCGGGCGGCGGCGATCGTCGCCGGCATCACGTTCTCGTCGCTCGCCGCCACGCGCCGCAGCTCGTCGAGGGCGGCCGACACCTCGCCGCGCGCCGCCCGCCATTTCGTGAGCTCCTCGCGCGCCTCCTGCTCGACGGCGGGGTCGACGACCAGGATCCCGCCGTCGGCCGTCAGCGGCGACGGCTCGGTCTCCTCGAAGCGGTTGACGCCGACCATCACCTGCTCGCCGGACTCGATCCGCCGGATCCGCTCACGGTGCGACTCGACCAGCGCGGCCTTCATGTACGGCACCGCCTCGACGGCGCCGCCCTGCTCCTGCACGCGCGCCATCTCGGCCCGCGCGCCGTCCAGCAGCTCGCCGACCAGCCCGTCCATCACGACGGATCCCTCGAAGACGTCGGGGTACTCGAGCAGGTCCGTCTCGTAGGCCAGCACCTGCTGGATCCGCAGCGACCACTGCTGGTCCCACGGGCGCGGCAGCCCGAGCGCCTCGTTCCACGCCGGTAGCTGGATCGCCCGCGCCCGCGCGTTGCGGCCGAGTGTGACCGCGAGCGCCTCCAGCACGATCCGCTGGACGTTGTTCTCCGCCTGCGCCTCGGTCAGCCCGAGCGAGTTGACCTGGACGCCGTAGCGGAAGCGGCGGTGGCGCTCGTCGGCCACGCCGTAGCGCTCGCGCCCGAGCTCGTCCCACAGCAGCGCCATCGCGCGCAGCTTCGCGTGCTCCTCCACGAAGCGAACGCCGGCGTTGACGAAGAAGGAGATCCGCCCGAAGACCGCGCCCATGCGGTCCTGCGTCACCCGCTCCCGCACCGCGTCGAGCACCGCGATCGCGGTTGAGATCGCGTAGGCGATCTCCTGCACCGGCGTCGCGCCCGCCT
>Ga0268386_10003990_pt1 | contig 10821 bp, 10 predicted proteins | sample RVTome_15_FD_200260 | JGI IMG/M metagenome (GOLD analysis project Ga0268386, IMG submission 200260) | Soil microbial communities from uranium-contaminated site in the Upper Colorado River Basin, Wyoming, United States - RVT150D86... ... | reverse complement strand
CGCCTTGGGCTTCCCGAGCGCGGCCTTCAGCGGCGAGAGCGCCTGATCGTAGGAGCCTTTCACCGCCAGCGCCTGACCGAGGTAGTAGTGGGAGAGCCAGTCGTTCGAGTTCTTGGCGTTCGCCTGGTTCAAGCTGGCGATGGCGCCGTCGTACTGCTGGCCGCCGAGCTGCGCCTCGGCCAGGAGCAGCAGGTTGTCGTAGTTGTTCTCGACGCGGGTGAGCGCCTGGGCGGCGGCGACGGCTTTGCCGTAGGTGGCGGTCTTGGCCGCCTTGTCGGGCGTCTCGCGCCCCTTGCGCAGCAGGGCCTGCGCGTAGGCCTTGTGCTTCGCCGGGTCCTTGGCGTCGAGCGTCGAGGCCTTGGCCAGCGCCGCGATCGCCTCGTCCGTGTAGCCGGCCTGGAGCGCCTGCGCGCCGTAGTTGAACTGGGTCGCGGCGTCGTTCGGATTGGCCTTGGCCGCTTTCTCCCACTGAGCGAGCGCGAGTCCCTCCTGCCCGGACTGCTGGTACGCGACCGAGAGCATCGTCGCCACCTTGCCGCGGTGCGCCTCGGGCAGTGAGGCGGCGTTCAGCTTCGAGAGCACGTCGGCGGCGTTGCGGTAGTCCTTGGCTTCGTAGTAGGCCCTGCCCAGGAGAAGCTGAAAGGTCTGGTCACCGGGCTTGAGCTGGAGCGCGGTCTTGAACGGCGCGACCGCGTCCTTGTGCTTGCCGAGGCCGGCGAGCGACATGCCGAGCATCTGGTAGACGCCGGCGTACTCGGGCTTCTCCGCGGCGTTCATCCCCTTGAGCTCTTCGATGTATGCCTGGAACTGGGTGACCGCTTCCTGGTAGTTCTTCGCCTGGTAGGCGGCGGCGCCTTCCTCGTATCCGGCGAAGGCCGTCCCGGCCCAGACGAGGGAGAGACTGAGTAGAACCGCAGGCAGCTTGCGCATCGTAGTGACCTCCCTCACGTTATTCCCCATCTAGAGCTAGCAAGAACCGTACCCACCCGCCTTACTGGCAACGGTGCCTCACTCGCCGAAATTCCGTCGAGGAGCCCGCGCTCCGAGCCGTACGGCCGCGGTCCCGCGGCCGCGGCGACTGTCGATGCCCAAGCTACTGGAGCTGGAAGTTCACCGTGAGGTTGAAGTACACGGCCACCGGCTTGCCGTTGAGCGTCGCCGGCTGGAACTTCCACTGGTTCACCGCGTCGATGGCCGCCTCGGTGAGCCCCATCGGCAGCCCCTTGAGCGTCTTGACGTCGGTGATGTTGCCTTCCTTGTCGATGATCGTCTGCAGGATGACGACACCCTGGATTCTCGCTTTGCGCGCGATCTCGGTGTACTGCGGCTGGACGTCCGAGACCTTCACCGGCTTCTGCACGTCACCGGTGACGAAGATGGGGCCCGTCGGCTCGGGCGCCGGCGGCGCATCCGGCACCGCGATCACCAGGTCGTCGACGTCCGGGAGGTCGAGATCGACCTGGGGCTCCGGGATCCGGATCGGTTCCGGCTCGTCGGGCGTCGGGTCCGGGATCGGGACCTTCTTCGCCTTGGGCTTCGGGATCTGCTGCTCCTGCTGCGGCGGCGGCGGCTTGAAGCGCACCTGCTGGATGACGAAGACCTTCGGCTTCTGCCTGACCACCTTGGTCTCGCCGGCGAAGGTGGGCAGGTTGATGATGAAGAGCACGGCGTGGAGGACAATCGCGATGCCGTAGGCCCAGCGCAGCGTCTTCTTGTCGGTCTCCGTCTCGAGCGCGAACGCCGAGAACTCACCGAGAGCCATCTCGTCCTTGATGCTCTGCTCCGGGACTGGCTTCGCTGGCGTCGTCTTCTTGCCCATGGTGTCTCCCAAGTCTAGAACCAGAGCGCGTCGATCTCACGCTGCGTCGGCAGCGAGATGCGGACCTCCTCCTTCAACCCCTTTTCCTTCCCCTGGCGCAGCTCGTCCATCACGTCGACCATGGCGCCGTAGGGAGCCGAAGGTTCCGGCCGGATGATGACCGGCTTCTCCGGGTTCCGCTCGAGCTTTGGCTTGAGGTACTCGATGAGCTCGTCGAGGGGCAGCGGCCGCTGATCGACCACCAGGCTGCCGTCGGAGCGGATCTCGATGAGGACCGAGTCCTCCTTCTCGATCACCGGCGGGTTGTCGTCGTCCTTCGGCGGGGCGAAGTCGAGACCCCGGGTGGCCGTGAACGTGGTGGTGACCATGAAGTAGATGATGAGCAGGAACGCGATGTCGGCCATCGAGGAGGTCGGGATCTCGTCGCTCGTCTTGGGGCGGGAGAACTTCATGTCAACCTCCTACGGTCTCGATGGTCTCCTGGTTGGAGAGCATGTAGATGACCTCGACCTTGGCCCGCTTCAGCGCGTCGATCACCGAGTCGATGTGGCGGTACTCGGTCTCGGTGTCGGCCTTGATGACGAACGCCTTGCTGGGATCGGTGGCGATCACGCCCGCGGCGAACGACAGCACGTCCTCCACTCCGGGCACCAGCGCGCTCATCTCGTCGCCGCTCGACACCCGCAGCCGCCCCTCCTGATCGATCGAGACGAAGGCGGCCTTCTTGGGCACCTCGTAGCGGAGATGGGTCTTGGGCAGGGAGACCTGGGTCTTGTCGACCTCGAACGTGATGGTGACCATGAAGAAGATGATGAGGAGGAACGCGATGTCCGCCATCGAGGCGGTGGGAATGGCGGCCTGGGGGGTGAGTCGGGCTCGGAGTCTCATGGCGTGGATGTCGGCGAGATCGAGATGAAGGTGTCCTCGGCCGAGCTAGCGCGACGCCGCTTCCTTGGGGAGGTGCGACTCGGCGGTGCCTCCGGTATCGGGGGCGATGCCGCTGCGCTCCATCTCACCGAAGGTCTCGAGCAGCATGTTGGTCGAGGTCTCGATGTCGCGGACGAACTTGTTGATGCGGCTCATGAAGTAGTTGTACACCAGCTGGGTCGGGATGGCGATCGCGAGGCCTGCGGCGGTGGTGATCAGGGCCTCCTTGATCCCGAGCGCGACCAGGCCGGGGTTCGACAGGCCGGCCGCCGCGAGCGCGTCGAAGGACTTGATCATGCCGGTGACGGTGCCGAGGAAGCCGAGGAGGGGGGCGACGTTGGCGGTGGTGGCGAGCACGGGAAGGAAGCGCTCCAGCCGGCCCATCTCGAACAGGGCGGCGTTCTCGATGGTCTTCTCGATGTCTTCCTTGGGCTGGCCGTACTTGAGCAGACCGGCCTTCATGATCGAGGCCACCGGACCACGGTACTGCTCGCAGACCTTGATCGCCTCGCGGATCGAGCGGTTCACGACCAGCGCCTTGCGGACCTTGGCGAGGAACTCGTTGACGTTGATCCTCGCCCGCCGCAGCGCGATGAAGCGCTCGATCGAGACCGCGACGGCGGCGACGGAGAAGGCCAGGAGCGGCCACATGACGGGACCCCCCTGCTGCATGTACGACCAGAACGTTCCACCGATGTTCACATGACCTCCTCTGACTGCGTTAGACCCGCACGCGGCGGATCCGGTTCCCGCCCCAGGATTCTATGAGCGACACGACCCTTCCAAACAGACGCCCGCCGTTTCCCTCAGGGTCCCGCGTGACAGGGTGCGGAGACGTACGGTGACCACCTTTGAGAAATAAGGGCGGGATGTTAACAAAGTAAAAAACCATGGTCAAGAAACCATGAGGCTCGATCAAGCTCTGTTTCTACAGTAGCTTAGCGATCAAACTCCGGCTCGCAAGTGGTCCATCTTGAAGCGCCGCGCGCAGCACAGCGCGATCGCGATCGCGTCGGTGGTGTCGGCGGCGCGCTCCTCCTCGCCGAGCCGGAGCAGGCGGCGCACCATGCGCGCCACCTCGGTCTTCTCCGCCCGCCCGTTGCCGGCGATCGCCGTCTTGACCTCGGCGGGAGAGTACTCGAGGACGGGGAGCCCGCGGCTCGCGAGCGCGGCGAGGATGGCGCCGCGCGCCTGCGCCAGGACGATGAGGGACCTCGGGTTCATCCCGTAGTACGGTGTCTCGACCGCCGCGGCGTCCGGCCCGAACCGTTCCACCAGACCATCGATCTCGCGGGCGAGCCCGGCGAGGCGGGCGGCCAACGCGAGGCCGGTCGGCGCGCTCAACCTGCCGTCGGCGACCAGACGCTGGTCGTCACCCTGCCAGCGCAGGATGCCCCAACCGGTGTGCCGACTTCCAGGGTCGATGCCGAGGATGAGCAACGATGGCAGCTCCGACGCGACGCGCACGGAGCTGGCCGCCACCGCCACCCGGCGCTCCGTGATGGCGTTCGGCGCGACGCTCCCCCTCCGAGCGGCCGGCACCGTCGCGCGCTTCGACCGCGATGCGGCAGTGTAGCGCATGTCCGCGCGACCGCGACGCTCTCGCTCGAGCGGGTTGGACGCGCTAAGCTCTCACCCTTCATGGCATGGTTCCGGCGCAAGAAAGGACCCGGTCGTCGCCTGGAGAGCGGTACACGCCGGCAGGTTCCCGAGGGGCTGTGGGTGAAGTGCGAGGCTTGTAAGGAGATCGTCTACTCCAAGGACCTCGACCGCAACGCCGGGGTCTGCCCCAAGTGCGACTTCCACTTCCGGATCGACGCGCCGCGGCGCATCCGGCTGCTGCTCGACGACGACCCCGCCGGCGACCTCTACGCCCGCGTGCTCCCCACCGACCCGCTGCGCTTCACCGATTCCCAGCCCTACCGCGACCGGCTGCGCTCGCACCGCGACCGCTTCGGCGTCGACGAGGCGGCGGTGGTGGTCGAGGGCCCGCTCGAGGGACGGCGGATCGTCCTGGCGGTGATGGACTTCCGCTTCATGGGCGGCTCCATGGGCTCGGTCGTCGGCGAGAAGATCACGCGGGCCGTCGAGCGCGCGCTCGATCGCCGGCTGCCGCTGGTGGTGGTCTCCGCCTCCGGCGGCGCGCGCATGCAGGAAGGTGTTCTCTCGCTGCTCCAGATGGCCAAGATCTCCGCCGCTCTGGCGCGGCTGCGGGCGGCGCCGCTCCCCTACGTGTCGGTGCTCACGGATCCCACCACCGCCGGCGTGATGGCCTCGTTCGCCATGCTCGGCGACGTCAACGTGGGCGAGCCGGGCGCGCTCATCGGCTTCACCGGTCAACGCGTCATCGAGCAGACGATCGGGGAGACGCTCCCCGAGGGTTTCCAGCGCAGCGAGTTCCTCCTCGACAAAGGATTCCTGGATCTGGTCGTCCATCGCTCGCAGCTCAAGTCCACCGTCGGGCGCTGCCTGCGCCACCTGCAGTAGATCCGCGCACATCGATGGGATCGCCGTCGCTCTCCCGCTCCCCCCTGAGTCGAGCCGAAGCCATCCTCGGCGAGCTCGAGGTCTTCGGTATCCGGCTCGGCCTCGACTCGACGCGGGCGCTCCTCGCGGCGGTCGGGAATCCCGAGACGCGGTATCCCGTACTCCTGGTCGCCGGCACCAACGGCAAGGGTTCGACGTCGTCCCTGCTCGCCACGATCCTCGGCGCCGCCGGCTGCCGGGTCGGCCTCTACACCTCGCCGCACCTGGAGGAGGTCGCCGAACGGGTGCGCGTCGGCGGCCGCTCGATCGACGCCGCCGTGCTGGCCGAAGAGCTCGTTCGCGTGGTCGAGAGCGGACGCCGGGTGCTCGGCCACCCGCCGACCTACTTCGAGGCGTTGACGGTCGCCGCCTACTCTCATTTCGCCGCCGCGGGCGTCGACGTCGCGGTGATGGAAGTCGGCCTCGGAGGCCGCCTCGACGCCACCAACGCCGCCGAGCCGGTGCTCTCGATCGTCACCTCGATCTCGCTCGATCACGTGAAGGTGCTGGGCGATACGCTCGATCGCATCGCCCGGGAGAAGGCCGGTATTCTCCGCGCCGGCAGGACCGCTCTCCACGGCGTCGAGCCGGTGCCGGCGCGTGCGGCGCTCGAGGACGAAGCGCGGGTTCGGGGAGCGCGCCTCCTCGACGCGCGGGCGCTGGCGCACTATCAGGAGGAGGCCGCGGAGAGCCCGGCGAGACGCCTCATCCGCCTGCGAACGCCGCGCGCGGACCATCGGCTCGAGCTCGGTCTCTTGGGCGGCTATCAGACCCGCAATTTGGCGATGGCCGTGCTCGCCGCCGAGGTTCTCGACGACGAAGGGACGGTCCGCGTGGATGCCCGGGCGGTGGCGCGCGGAGTCCGCGCCTGGCGCTGGCCCGGGCGCTGCGAGCGGGTGGTCCTGCCCGACGGCCGCGAGGTCCTGCTCGACGCGGCGCACAACGAGGAGGGCATCGCGTGGCTGCGGCGCGACCTCGACGGTGGCTGGCCGGGGTCGGGCTGGCGCGGACGCCCGGCCTGGCGGCTGGTGTTCGGTGCGCTCGACGACAAGCCCGCCGCCGCCATGCTGCGCGAGATGGCGGCCGGTGCCGAGCGCGTCGTCCTGGTGCGGCCGCCGTCTCCGCGCGGTGTCGACCCTCGTGACCTCGCCGGCGTGCTGGCGCCGGAGCGGATCGCGATCGCCGCCGACCCCGTCGAAGCGTTGGATCTGGCGCTCGCCGACGGCGGTGACCGGGTCGTCGTCTGCGGATCGATCTATCTGGTGGGCGATGTCCGGCGCGACCTGCGGCGCCGCTTCGGTGTTCCGGAGTCCGCCACCGCGTCCTGGCCCGATCCGGGTGCGCTCTCGACGGCCGACGTCGGAACTTCGCGGGCCGGGACGGCCTCGCGGTAGGGCCACCCGCCGTCCCTCGGGCGGCTACTCCCTGCGCTCTTCGCTTTCGGTCGTGCTGTCGGTGGCGGCCTGGTCGTCGCCCGGCTCGTCCGTGCTGCCGCGAGTCTCGGCGTCGCCCGCGGTTTCGACCTCCGGCGCGTCGGTCTGCGCCGGGACCTCGGTGGCGGGAGGAGCGGCGGGTGGAGACGAAACCGCGGCCGGTTCCGACCGTGCGTCCGTTTCCGCCGCGGCCCCTCGAGGGTCGCCAGGAGGCGTTGGAGCGGCTGGCTGGGTCGCCGCCGGCGCCCCGCCGCGCGCCGCCTCGGCAGCCGGCTTGCGCGGCGCGCGCCGGGCTCCCGTCTTTCGCGCCGCGCCCTCGGCGCGGCCCTCCGTGGGACGCGCTTCGCCCGACGGCTCGGCCGCGGCGCCTCGGTCCCCGCGCTTGCGCGACGACGACTTCGCCGCCTTCTTGGTCGCGACCAGATCGTCGCGCAATCGGCGCTTGAGGCGCTTGCGGCGGCGCTGGCGTCGTCGTCGGAGCTCTCTGTCCTTCTCGCGCATGCTCACTCCCCCGGGAAGGTCCGGCGGCGTATCCTACCCTGCCCCGTTGCCGACCCGCTGCGCGCCGGGCGCCCGCGCTCGATGCGGTCGCCGCTCACAGCTCGTCCTGGAGCGCGCGATCGGCCGCCTCGGCGTCCGCCGTGAGGTCCCGCCGGTAGGCCTCGAGGCGTGCCCGGAGCTCCGGGTCGCCCAACCCGAGCATCGCGACCGCGAGGAGGCCGGCGTTGTCCGCCCGCCCGATACCCACGGTGGCGACCGGGATGCCGCGCGGCATCTGCACGATCGCGAGGAGCGCGTCGACTCCGGCCAGGGGTCCGTTCGCCACCGGAACGCCGATCACCGGCACGATGGTGTGCGCGGCGAGCACGCCCGGCAGGTGCGCGGCGCCTCCCGCCCCGGCGATCAGCACACCGAGCCCTCGCGACGAAGCCGCGCGCGCGTACGCGCAGGACGCCTCGGGACTGCGATGCGCGGAGAGGACGCGGACCTCGCAGCGTACGCCGAACCCCTCGAGGACCTCCTTCGCACCCTTCATCACGGGCCAATCCGAACGCGATCCCATCACGATGCCGACGCGGGCGGTGCTGGCCATGCTTCGCGCGGCGCGCTCAGAGCGGGATGTTGCCGTGCTTGCGCGGGGGCACTCCCGCCCGCTTCGATCCGAGCTGGCGCAACGCGCGGATGATCTCGGGCCGCGTCGTCCGGGGCCGGATCACCGCGTCGATATAGCCGCGCTCGGCGGCAATGTAGGGATTCGAGAATTTCTCGCGGTACTCGCGCACCTTCTCCGCCCGCACCTCGTCGGCGCGGTCGCCGGCGGCCGCGATCTCGCGCTTGTAGAGCACTTTGACCGCCGCTTCGGGACCCATCACCGCGATCTCGGCCTGCGGGTACGCCAGGTTGACGTCGGTGCGGATGTGCTTCGAAGCCATCACGCAGTAGGCGCCGCCGTATGCCTTGCGCGTGATCACCGTCACCTTCGGCACCGTCGCCTCGGCGAAGGCGTAGAGCAGCTTCGCGCCGTGCTTGATGATGCCGCCGAACTCCTGCTGCGTGCCGGGGAGAAAGCCGGGCACGTCCTCGAAGGTGACCAACGGGACGTTGAACGCATCGCAGAAGCGCACGAAGCGCGCCGCCTTGAGCGACGCCGAGATGTCGAGGACGCCGGCGAGGTACCCCGGCTGGTTGGCGACGATGCCGGCGGAGCGTCCGGCGAAGCGGGCGAAGCCGACGACGACGTTCTTGGCGTAGTCGGCCTGGACCTCGAGGAAGCGCTGCTCGTCGACCACCGCGCGGATCAGGTCCTTGATGTCGTACGGCTTGTTGGGGTCCTCGGGAATCAGCGAGTCGAGGCTCTCGTCCTGCCGGTCCGGATCGTCGTCGGTGGGACGCTGCGGCGGATCCTCGACGTTGTTCGACGGCAGGTAGGAGAGCAGCTCGCGGATCCCCGCGATGCAGGCGGCGTCGTTCGCCACCGTGAAGTGGCTGACGCCGCTCTTGGTGCCGTGGGTCAGAGCGCCGCCGAGCTCCTCCATCGTCACTTCCTCGTGGGTCACCGTCTGGACGACCTCGGGGCCGGTGACGAACATGTAGCTGGTGTCGCGCACCATGAACACGAAGTCGGTGATGGCGGGCGAGTAGACGGCGCCGCCGGCGCACGGCCCCATGATGGCGCTGATCTGCGGCACCACCCCGGAAGCCAGCGTGTTGCGGAGGAAGATGTCGGCGTAGCCGCCGAGCGATGCCACCCCCTCCTGGATCCGCGCGCCGCCGCTGTCGTTGAGGCCGACCACCGGAGCGCCGTTCTCCATCGCCAGGTCCATGATCTTGCAGATCTTCCGGGCGTTGGTCTCGGACAGCGTGCCGCCGATGACGGTGAAGTCCTGCGCGAACACGTAGACCAGACGGCCGTCGATCGCGCCGTAGCCGCAGACCACCCCGTCGCCGGGGATCTTGTTGCGCTGCATCCCGAAGTCGTGGCAGCGGTGCACGACCAGGGGATCGACCTCGACGAACGACCCGGGGTCGAGCAGGAGGTCGACGCGCTCGTGGGCCGTCAGCTTGCCGGCTTCGTGCTGGCGCGCGATGCGCTCCTTGCCGCCGCCCAGACGCGAGACGGCGAGCCGGCGCTCGAGTTCTTCGAATTTGGCTTGGGTCGAGCTCATCCTTGCCGTCGTTGACGGCACGACGGCCCCCCGGGAACGAGGCGAGGGGCGTTTGTCTATCACAGAACGCTCCGCCGGCTCAAAGATCGCCGGCGACCCCGCGAGCTGCCGCGGCTCGCTCCCATCCTGGGGGCTACAATCGCGCCGTGTCCTTCCTCGAGGCCGATACCGGCGCGCTGGCTCGCTGCCTGGCGCAGGTCTCAGAGGATCCCGGGGCCCTCGTCGAGGCCTTTTTCGAGCGGACGGAGCAGATGGCGCTCGCCCCGGCCGGCGAGACGACGCCGCTTCGGATCTGGCGCGAGGAGGGCTTCTCGATCCGCCTGGTCTCGCACCAGGAGACCTGGATGGTGAGCCGGGACGGGATCGACGGCTCGACCTTTCTGGAGGCGCTCCGTCGCACGGCGCGGCGCATGGCGCAGGGGCTGCGTCCGCCGCCGCGGCTGCGCGCGGTGCCGCCACCCGAGGCGGCGACGGCGGACGAGGCACGGGCCTTCACCGCCGAAGTCGAGCGGCGCCTGCGCGAGCGCCGGTTGGGTTTCCCGCTGCGTCTCGAGGTGCGGCGTCACCGGCGCTGGATCCAGGTCATCGGACGCGAGCTGGTCGCCGAGCCCGAGATGGAGGACTTCTGGAGTCTGCGCGCGGACGTCGACGGGGTCACCTGGGGCGTGCTGCTGCCCGCGCTGCATCCCGCCGCGGCGTCCGCGGTCGCGGCATCGCTCGCTGCGATCTTTCGGTCGCGCGATGCCCCCCCTCCGGCGCCGCGCCGTAGCGATGTCGTCCTCGGATCGTCGGCCGCCGCCGTGCTGCTCCACGAGGCGGTCGCCCACGCCCTGGAGGTCGACACCCTCGCGTTGACCGGTGAGCCGTCGTCGGCCATCGGTCACCGGGTCGGGAGCGACGTGCTCGACCTGCTCGACGACCCGACCAGCGGACCGCCGGGACTGCGACGCGACAGCGACGACGAAGGGATGCCGGTGCTGCGGCGCTGGCTCCTGCGTCGCGGCGTGGTGGAGCAGCCGCTCGCCGACCGTCGTTGGGCGCGCCGCTCGCAGATGCTCCATCCGGGCGCCGGCCGTCGCCAATCCCGTCACTGGGCGCCGGCGCCGCGCTCGCTGCATCTCGAGCTCCTTCCGGGAGACGATCCGCTGGCGACCCTTGCCGGCACCGTCGCCGACGGTGTCTATGCCGCCGAGGCCTCGCACGGCTTCCTCGACCCGATGTCGGGACGCTTCGAGCTGCGCCTTCCCTACGGCCGCCGGCTCCGGGGCGGCCGGCTCGAGGAGCGGCTGGGGCCGTTTCTCCTGCGCGGCGGAGTCGGCGATCTGCTGGCGCGCATCGGCAGCGCCGGCCGCGAGGTCGCTCTCGCCGGAGCGGGCTGGTGCGCCAAGGGGGGGCAGCGGCTGCCGGTTTGGAGCACGACGCCGGGACTGCTCCTCCACGGGGTCGAGGT
>Ga0268386_10003989_pt1 | contig 10821 bp, 7 predicted proteins | sample RVTome_15_FD_200260 | JGI IMG/M metagenome (GOLD analysis project Ga0268386, IMG submission 200260) | Soil microbial communities from uranium-contaminated site in the Upper Colorado River Basin, Wyoming, United States - RVT150D86... ... | reverse complement strand
CGCTCCACGGCCCTGACGTCGGTCCCCTCGAGGACCGAGACCCGCGGATCGGCACGTAGCCGCTCGTGCAGCTGGGCCCGGCCGACGTCGACTGCCACCACCCGCTCGGCCCCGGCCTGAAGGAGGCAGTCGGTGAACCCTCCCGTGGAGGAACCGGCGTCGAGCGCGCTGCGCCCGGCCACGTCGATGCCGAAGCGCTCGAGCGCGGCCGCCAGCTTGTGGCCTCCTCGGCCGACGAACCGGGGCGGAAGGCCGTGGACCTCGACGGCCTCGTCGGGAGCCACCTGGCGGCTGGGCTTGGCCGCGGGGGCGCCGGCCACGGTGACGCGGCCGGCCTCGATGTCGGCCCTGGCCCGCTCGCGGCTGTCCGCCAGTCCCCTGCGCACGAGCTCGACGTCGAGGCGACGGCGCACCACGGTCCAATTCTGGCCCGCACCGGTCGGTGCGCGGCGACGCCCTCCTCCCCTCTCCCCCCTCTCCCCCCTCGGCCCGCGGCAGCGCACCGCGGGTGCTCAGATCATGAGCTGCTCGACGAGGGTGGCGAGATCGGGGGCCACGTGGTCGGGTTCGGGATCGGTGGGCAGGTCCGCAGGGGTGGTGACGCCGCTCAGCACCAAACCGAACCTGTATCCGAGCCGCCGGGCCAGTAGACCGTCGGTGGCGGGCACATCCCCCACCATGATGTGCCGCTCACGGTTGGCGGGATCACCGTCGACCGACCCGACCCGCTCGTGCACGAGCGCCGCGGCCGGTGGATGGGGTTTGCCGGCCACCTCGGCCTCCGTCCTCGATGCCGTCTCCAGAGCCGAGACCAGAGCCCCGGTACCGGGGAGCAGCCGATCTGGTGTGGGGTAGGTGGGGTCGGAGTTGGTGGCGATAAGGCGGGCTCCACCCAGCACCGCCCGCTGGCCCGCCGCCAGCCGGTCGTAGTCGAAGTCGGTGTGGTAGCCGACCAGCACCACGTCCACCGGTCCGCTGTCGCGCCCTGTGGGCGCCACCGGCTGTGCCCCCACCTCCCCGACGGCCTCCCAGACCCCAGGGCCGCCGAGCACGAGTGCCCGGTCGCCGCGGCTCAGCAGGCTGGCGGCGGCCATGGCCGACGTGACCACGCAACCCTGGGCATCTCCGATGCCGGCCCGCTCCATACGGTCCACCGCCTCCTGCGCTGTCAGCGTCGAGAAGTTGGTGACGAACAGCACCTGCTGGCCGGCGGCCCGCAGACGGTCGACGGCCTCGGCCGAACCCGGGATGGGATCCCCGGCCAGCCAGACGACGCCGTCCAGGTCCAGAACCCAGGCCACGGCGTCAGCTCAGGCCGTCTGGAACGTGGTCCGGCACGCCGATCAGGCTGGCTCTACCTCCCAGGTGCCGGCCGAGCGCAGGAGCTCGGTCAGCTCGCCCGGGCCCAGTTTCTCGCGGGCGTCCAGCAGCTGCTGGCGGGCAGCGTCGGCGTACTCGGACCGTTGCACGGCACGGAACACCCCCACCGGGGTGGGCTCGTTGGGTCCGTTGGCCAAGCGGCTGAGGGTGAAGGCCAGCGAGGGGTCCTGACGCGACTCGTCGTGGACGAGCAGCGCCTGCTCCCCCACCGCCGCCACCTCGACGACGCGAGCCTGCCCGTCGGTCACGACGACGCCGTACTCGTTCTCGGCTCCGAAGCGCACCGGCTGGCCGTGGTGCAGGTCGATCAGCATCGACTCGCGGTTGCCCTTGCGGGTCACGCCCTCGAAGGCACCGTCGTTGAAGACGTTGCAGTTCTGGAAGATCTCGACGAACGACGAGCCCCTGTGCTGCCAGGCCCGCCGGAAGGTCTCCATCATGTGCTTCCGGTCCATGTCGTGGGTGCGGGCCACGAAGCTGGCCTCGGCCCCGAGGGCCACGCTGAGGGGGTTGAAGGGGGCGTCGATCGACCCGAAGGGCGTCGACTTGGTGACCTTGCCCATCTCGCTGGTGGGCGAGAACTGGCCCTTGGTGAGCCCGTAGATCATGTTGTTGAAGAGCAGGATCGTCAGGTTGACGTTGCGGCGCAGGGCGTGGATCAGATGGTTGCCGCCGATGGACAGCATGTCGCCGTCGCCCCCCACCACCCAGACGTCGAGGTCGGGGTTGGCCATGGCCAGACCGGTGGCGATGGCCGGTGCCCGGCCGTGAATGCCGTGGAAGCCGTACGTGTTCATGTAGTACGGGAAGCGGGCCGCACAGCCGATGCCCGACAGGAACACGGTGTTCTCCGGGCGCACACCCAGCTCCGGCATCAGGAGCTGGACGGCGGAGAGGATCGAGTAGTCGCCACAGCCAGGGCACCAGCGCACCTCTTGGTCGCTGGTCCAGTCCTGCCTGGTGGTTGTGGGGGCGTCGGTCACGGTGGGTCTCCTAGTGTCCCGACTCGTATCAGGACGTGTGCTCGGCGATGGCGTCGACGATCTCCGCCGAGGTGAACGGCACGCCGTTGATCTTGTTCACGCCTACCGCGTCGACCAGGAAGCGGGCCCGCACGAGTTGCAGGAGCTGCCCGGTGTTCATCTCCGGGACCAGCACCGTGCCGTAGCGGGCCACCACCTCGCCGAGGTTGGGTGGGAAGGGGTTGAGGTGGGTGAGGTGGCAGTGGGCGACCTTGCCGCCCCCGTCTACGACGCGGTGCACCGCTGCGTCGATGGCACCCCAGGTGGAGCCCCAGCTCAGGACCAGGACGTCGGCGTCGGCGGCGCCGGTCACCTGGGCGTCGGGCAGCTCGGCGGCGATGCCGTCGACCTTGGCCTTGCGCAGGTAGATCATCTGCTGGTGGTTGTCGGGGTCGTAGCTGATGTTGCCGGTCTCGTCGGACTTCTCGATGCCGCCGATGCGGTGCATCAGCTTCGGTGTGCCGGGGATGGCCCATGGCCTGGCCAGCGTGGCCGGGTCCCGCAGGTACGGCAGGAAGACCCTCTCGCCATCCTCGTCGGTGGCGTTGAAGTCGGTGGCGAACTCGACGCTGATGTCGGGGAGGTCGGCCACGTCGGGTAGCAGCCACGGCTCGGAGCTGTTGGCCAGGAAGCCGTCGGACAGCAGGATCACCGGGACGCGGTAGCGCAAGGCGATGCGCGCAGCCTCGATCGCCGCATAGAAGCAGTCAACCGGGCTGCGGGCAGCCACGATGGGCAGGGGTGCCTCGCTGTGCCGGCCGTACATGGCCTGGAGGAGGTCGGCCGCCTCGGGCTTGGTCGGCAGTCCGGTGGACGGCCCGCCCCGCTGGATGTCGATGACGATCAGGGGCAGTTCGAGGCTGACGGCCAGCCCGATCGTCTCACCCTTCAGCGCCAGACCTGGACCTGAGGTGGTGGTGCACGCCAGGTTGCCCCCGTAGGCGGCTCCCAGGGCCGCGCCGCAGGCGGCGATCTCGTCCTCGGCCTGGAAGGTGCGGACACCGAAGTTCTTGCGGCGCGACAGTTCGTGGAGCACGTCCGAGGCGGGGGTGATCGGGTAGGAGCCGAGAAACACGGGGAGCTTGGCCAGCTGACCGGCGGCAACGAGCCCCCAGGCCAGAGCCGTGTTGCCGTTGACGTTGGTGTAGGTGCCAGGCGGCAGGGTGGCGGGCTTGATCTCGTAGTGGGCCTCGAACAGCTCGGCCGTCTCGCCGAAGTTGTAGCCGGCCCGGAAGGCTGCTTCGTTGGCCGCGATCACGATGTCGCGGCCGGCGAACTTCTCGTGGATCCACTCGAGGGTCGGCTCCACCGGTCGCGTGTACATCCACGAGATGAGACCGAGGGCGAAGAAGTTCTTCGAACGCTCGGCGTCGCGGGGCTTCACGCCCAAGGGGGCGGTGGCCTCCTTGGTGAGCTCGGTCATCGGCACCTCGTAGACCTGGTACCGGTCGAGGGAGCCGTCCGTGAGAGGGTTCTCGTCGTAGCCGGCCTTGTCGAAGTTGCGGTCGTTGAAGGCGTCGGTGTTGACGATGATGCTGCCGCCCTGGGGCAGGTGGTGCAGCTGGGACTTGAGGGCAGCCGGGTTCATGGCCACGAGCACGGTCGGAGCGTCGCCCGGCGTTGTGATCTCGAAGTGCGCGACCCGTACCTGGAACGCCGATACGCCGGCGAGCGTCCCGGCAGGGGCGCGTATCTCGGCGGGGAACTCGGGCAGAGTGGAGAGATCGTTGCCTAGCACGGCGCTCACGCTGGTGAAGCGATCACCCGTGAGCTGCATGCCGTCGCCGGAGTCGCCGGCGAAGCGGATGACGACGTCCTCCAGCTCCTGGAGTGGTAGCTCGCGCGGAGCGGTATCAGTCACGGACACTTCCTCTCGAGCCGTAATGGGGCCGTTGTTGACTGTAGTGACGCGACGGGGTCGTTCCCACATCGCCTCACGCAATCGTCGCGCTTTACAACGCCGAGGGGCGGGATGCAATGTCGGCGGCGGCCGATGGGCTGGGGGGCCCACGGGCGGGGTCCGCGCCGCCCCTGCGGTCGCGTCGGGCACGGTGTACGAGCCGGGAAGACCCGCAGGACGCAGCGCCGCCACGATGCCCGGGCCCGGCGTCAGCGCAGGGCCAGCAGACGCTCCCGGGTGCCGGGGAAGTCCGGATCCACCTCGAGGACGCGCTCGAAGCCTCTGCGGGCCCGGCCGACGTCGCCCACGCGCTCGTAGAGGTCGGCCAGCGTGAACCACAGTCGTAGGTGGTGCTCGCGGGGTCGGCGGGTCCGGACGGGCCCTGCTTCGAGGAGCCGGATGGCGCCGGCCTCGTCGCCGTCATCGGCCAGGCGGCCGGCGGCCACGATCCGCCCCTCGGCGACCAGAGCCGAGCTCGGGCTCGCCTCCCGTAGTTCCTCCCACAGGCGCTCCACCTCTGCGGCGTGGCCCAGGGCGCGGTAGCAGTCCATGAGCACCGGGTGCTGCTCGGTGCTCTGTGTGGCCGCCGCGAATGCCTCGAGCTCGCGGACAGCCTGACGCCAGCGACCCATGCGGTAGAGGACGAGACCTTGCAGCTCCCTCACCTCGGTGACGGCGGGGTGGGAACGGGCGAGCTGGGCGAGCAGGGAGCGCGCGTCCGCATAGCGCTCCGCCTCGTAGGCCGCCGCAGCCTCGCCCAAGTTGCCGAGCAAGCGCTGGCGTGAGCCACGAGACAGACCTCCGAGCTGGGAATCGTCCACCTCCACGGCAACGCGTTGGGTGCTGGGGCGCCGCTTGGGGCTCCGTGGCGGGGGCGGCTGGTCGGCGGGTTCGATGTCGCGCACCCACACGTCCTGGTCGGCATGACCAGGCCCAGGTGGCCCCACCGGGCGTGGTTCGATGGGGCCCCGATCATCGGGGTCGAGTCGCCGGGCACCACGCCGGGCCACAGCACCCCACTGGCGGGGTCCCTCCACGCGCATGTCGCGGTCACGGCGGGGGCCACGGCGCTGGTCGCGGCGGGAACGGGCGCCGCCTCTAGCCGACGACCGACCTCGCGAGGCGGAGTCCTCGCGGTCGCGTCGCCGGTAGGTCCGCTCCGATCCCGGCCGATCTCGGTCGTCGCGGCGGCGGTCATCACCACGACGACCACCGCGTGCATCGCCCCGTACCGGCCGGCCGTCGCCTCTGCCCCGACCCACAGTGCGCCCCCGACCATCGCCTCCGCTACCGCTCTCCCGCCCCCGGCCATCTGTGCGCCCCCGTCCACCCGTGCGTCCCCGGCCCGGGGCTTCGGACCTCTCGGGCCAATCGGTCGCACGTGAGCCTCGGCCGTCAGAGTCTCCTGCGGACGCTGCGTAACGACCACCGGCGCCTCGAGTGGCGCCGCGGTCTGCCCGTGGCGAGCCCGAGGCCCGGACCGCACCACCCCGGCGGCCCGTGTCGCGCTCACCACGTCCACTTCCGCTCGACCCACCACTCGGCCGGCCACCACGCGCGTTCGCGCCACCACCTCCCCTCGACCCACCACTCGGCCGGCCACCACGGGCGTTCGCGCCACCACCTCCCCTCGACCCACCACTCGGCCGGCCACCACGGGCGTCCCGGTCACCACTTCCCCTCGACCCAACACTCGGCCGGCCACCACGGGCGTTCCCGCCACCACCTCCCCTCGACCCGCCCCCACGATCCCTCTCCCGGCCTGGGGGACGCTGCGAACCCCCTTCGCGAGCTGCATCGCCGGTGACGCCGGTCTCGTCGGCGCGGCCTACCGGGTCCGCGCCCGGATGAGGAACAGTCTGGGGACGGGGAGTACGGCGCGCGGGCACAGGGCTTCGCAGCGTACCCCGCTGGTCCGGTTCGCCCCCGGGAATAGCAAAGGGGCCCCGCCGAAGCGGGGCCCCTCGCACTGCGAACTCTGGCGGCGTCCTACTCTCCCAGGGGGTCTACCCCCAAGTACCATCGGCGCTGGCGGACTTAACTTCCGTGTTCGGAATGGGAACGGGTGTGGCCCCGCCGCTATCACCACCAGAAACTCTGGCCGGACGAAGCCGGCGTCGTCACGCGAGGCACGCGTCGAGCGCACCTCGAGACCTCCAGAGCGAGCACGAGCCCTTCGACGATGAAACCCAAGCCCTCGGCCGATTAGTACCGGTCGGCTGAACACGTCACCGTGCTTACACCTCCGGCCTATCAACGTGATCGTCTGTCACGGGCCTTACCTGGCTACCCAGTGGGAGATCTCATCTTGAAACGGGCTTCCCGCTTAGATGCTTTCAGCGGTTATCCCACCCGCAGGTCGCAAACCAGCCATGCCCTTGGCAGGACAACTGGCACACGAGAGCTGCGTCCATCCCGGTCCTCTCGTACTAGGGACAGCCTTTCTCAGATCTCCTACGGCGACAGAGGATAGGGACCGAACTGTCTCACGACGTTCTAAACCCAGCTCGCGTACCGCTTTAATGGGCGAACAGCCCAACCCTTGGGACCTGCTTCAGCCCCAGGATGCGATGAGCCGACATCGAGGTGCCAAACCTTCCCGTCGATATGGACTCTTGGGGAAGATGAGCCTGTTATCCCCGGGGTACCTTTTATCCGTTGAGCAACGACGCTTCCACACGCAATCGCTGGATCACTATGCCCGACTTTCGTCCCTGTTCGACCTGTCAGTCTCACAGTCAAGCTCCCTTGTGTCATTGCACTCGACGCCTGATTGCCAACCAGGCTGAGGGAACCTTTGGGCGCCTCCGTTACCTTTTAGGAGGCGACCGCCCCAGTCAAACTACCCACCTGGCGCTGTCCCCGATCCGGATTACGGACCTGGGTTAGAGCTCCGGCATGAGCAGGGTGGTATTTCAAGGTTGACTCCACGCCGGCTGGCGCCGACGATTCCCAGTCTCCCACCTATCCTACACAACACATACCAAAACCCAACACCAAGCTATAGTGAAGGTCCACGGGGTCTTTCCGTCCTTCTGCCGCTAACGAGCATCTTTACTCGTACTTCAATTTCGCCGGGTCCGTGGTTGAGACAGTGGGAAAGTCGTTACGCCATTCGTGCAGGTCGGAACTTACCCGACAAGGAATTTCGCTACCTTAGGCATGTTTGTTACTACGCGGTGTCTCCTGGACAATGGGAGGCATCGCGTGGCCAGGTCATTTCTGCCCGGCTCCGTACGTCGCCGCACGGATCGGACTGTCTCTTCACCCGCCAATCAGCGGGGCTTGGCGTACAGTCTCTGAGGATCCCTCGAGGATCTCCTCGATCGGGCGAGCCCGTTGCTTGCCGTTCCTGTTCATTCGGTAGGCAAGGCGGACGAGTCGCTCGAACCCTGCTCGGTCAGCGTGCTCCTCGTTGGCGAGCGACCGTACGATGGCCGCGAACAACGTGAAGTCATCCTGCTTGACGAGCAAGGAGTGGCGTTCGAAGAAGGGGATGACCTCACCGAGCAGTTCACGTCTTGCGTGCACAGCGTAGGTCAGCACCGCGTTCCGGGGACCCTTCGAGCGGAGATAGCCGCAACCGAAGAAGCGCCGGAGTGCTTCGAGCACCGCCCGATGGTCCCGGTGTTGGTAGGCATGGAGGACAGGGGCGATCTGCCAGCCGTGCCGAGCACCGTTGTTGCGGTGGAGGGACACGGAAAGCAGCCTTCGCCGTCGACGAAGTCTACGACCCACTGGGGATCGAGCTCGAGGAGCATCGCGGTTTCCTGCTGATTGTCCGCACCGGACGGATTGTCACTGTCCATGCTGCACATCCTGCGGTGCAGGTGTGACAGTCATGGGCGAGTACCGCCGGATACTCGGATGTTCCAGCATACAGCCAAGTTTTGCAACGGCCAGGTTGACCGTTATAGTTACGGCCGCCGTTTACCGGGGCTTAGGTTCACAGCTTCGCCCGAAGGCTAACCGTTCCCCATAACCTTCCGGCACCGGGCAGGCGTCACAGCGTATACATGGTCTTTCGACTTCGCACGCTGCTGTGTTTTTAGTAAACAGTCGCTTTCCCCTGGTTTGTGCCACCTCCTCGGGCTCCCGTCGCGAAGACGGTCACCCTACCGAGGTCCTCCTTCTCCCGAAGTTACGGAGGTAATTTGCCGAGTTCCTTAACCACGGTTCACCCGATCGCCTGAGTATTCTCTACTTGCCCACCTGTGTTGGTTTGGGGTACGGGCACCGCGTGAGCTCGCTAGAGGCTTTTCTCGGCAGCATGGGATCAGTGACTTCAGCTGAAGCGCTTCGGCATCGCGTCTCAGGCTCTATGAGGCCCGGATTTGCCTGGTCCTCGCCCTACACGCTTACCCCGGGACAACCATCGCCCGGGTTCACCTACCCTCCTGCGTCCCCTCATTGCTTCCCTAGCCGGCGCAGCTCGGTTCGTCGTTCCCCGAAGGGAGGACAGCCCCTCACCACGGCCCGGGTCGGGATGGGCGCGCACACGGTGGTACTGGAATATCAACCAGTTGTGCATCGACTACGCCTTTCGGCCTCGCCTTAGCTCCCGACTTACCCTGGGAGGATTAGCCTTCCCCAGGAACCCTTGGGCTTTCGGCGGAGGGGTTTCTCACCCCTCTCTCGCTACTCATACCAGCATTCTCACTCGATCACGCTCCACGGAGGTTCACACGACCGCTTCACTGCATGATCGACGCTCCCCTACCCCACAGTCATAAGACTGCAGACGCGGCTTCGGCGGTGGATTTGAGACCCGTTACATTATCCGCGCAGGACCACTCGACCAGTGAGCTGTTACGCACTCTTTCAAGGGTGGCTGCTTCTAAGCCAACCTCCTGGCTGTCTCTGCGATCCCACATCGTTTGCCACTTAATCCACACTTCGGGGCCTTAGCCGGCGTTCTGGGCTGTTTCCCTTTTGTCCACGAAGCTCATCCCCCGCGGACTCACTGCTGCGCTCTGGAGCTACGGCATTCGGAGTTTGGTTGGGGTCAGTAAGCTTGTAGGCCCCCTAGCCCATCCAGTGCTCTACCTCCGTAGCTGAACACGCAACGCTGCACCTAAATGCATTTCGGGGAGAACCAGATATCACCGAGTTTGCTTGGCCTTTCACCCCTATCCACAGGTCATCCGCCCAGTTTTCAACCTAGGTCGGTTCGGGCCTCCACGGGGTCTTACCCCCGCTTCACCCTGCCCATGGATAGATCACTCGGCTTCGGGTCTACGGCTTGCGACTGTACGCCCTGTTCAGACTCGCTTTCGCTCCGGCTTCCCATCACTGGTTAACCTTGCCACAAACCGTAACTCGCTGGCTCATTCTTCAAAAGGCACGCCATCGCAGCCCCGAGGGGCCGCTCTGACTGCTTGTAGACCAATGGTTTCAGGTACTATTTCACTCCCCTCCCGGGGTACTTTTCACCTTTCCCTCACGGTACTAGTTCACTATCGGTCGCCTGCACATACTTAGCCTTACGAGGTGGTCCTCGCAGATTCACGCCGGTTTTCACGGTCCCGGCGCTACTCGGGTGTCGAGCAGGAGGTCGGCGTGTTTCGTGTACGGGGCCCTTACCCTCTACGGCGCGTCGTTCCAGTGCGCTTCCACTACACGTCGACTTTGTAACTCCTTGGCCGGTCTGGTGCCCGGCCAGCTCGATCCCACGACCCCGGACAGGCAACGCCACCAGGCTGTCACACCCATCCGGTTTAGGCTCTTCCCTTTTCGCTCGCCGCTACTGGGGGAGTCGCTGTTGCTTTACTTTCCTCGAGGTACTGAGATGTTTCAGTTCCCCCGGTTCCCTCTACCGACCCTATGTGTTCAGGTCGGAGTGACACCCCGCGACGGGTGCCGGGTTTCCCCATTCGGACATCCACGGGTCAAAGCTCAGTCGGCAGCTCACCGTGGCTTATCGCAGCCTCTCACGTCCTTCATCGGTGTCAGGCGCCAAGGCATCCTCCATTGGCCCTTTGTAGCTTGGGATTTCAGTCGATCGGTTTCACGAATCGAAGATTCGATGCTCGTGCTCGCTCTGCAGTTCTCAAGGTGCGATCGCCCCACCGCCGGGTGGCGACGGGACGACCTCGACGCGAACGTCCCGCCCCGCACGATGGCGGGCCGGGACGGAGCGCTCCTTCAAAGCGGAACAGAGAACGGCCTTCGGTCGACCGGGGTCCCGGGAGTACATCGCCCGAAGGCGACCATCTCTCGTCGAGACCCAAGTGGACGTCCGGCCACCGATACTCCAACTGGGAATCTCCACCCACGTGGATGGTGACTCCTTAGAAAGGAGGTGATCCAGCCGCACCTTCCGGTACGGCTACCTTGTTACGACTTCACCCCAATCGCCGACCCCACCTTCGACAGCTTCCTCCCTTGCGGGTTGGACCACTGGCTTCGGGTGTTGCCGACTTTCGTGGTGTGACGGGCGGTGTGTACAAGGCCCGGGAACGTATTCACCCCGGCGTTGCTGATCCGGGATTACTAGCGACTCCGGCTTCATGGAGTCGA
>Ga0268386_10003988_pt1 | contig 10823 bp, 12 predicted proteins | sample RVTome_15_FD_200260 | JGI IMG/M metagenome (GOLD analysis project Ga0268386, IMG submission 200260) | Soil microbial communities from uranium-contaminated site in the Upper Colorado River Basin, Wyoming, United States - RVT150D86... ... | reverse complement strand
TGAGCGGCTCGCGCACATAGAACACCTCCACAAAGGTACGCCCGGCCGGCTCTCCGCGACGCTCGAACGTAAGCTTTAGGGTCTGGCCGTCGAATGCTTCGAATATCAATCCCAGGGCTGCGGCACGGTGCGCCAGAAAGCCGCCGCTTTCCGCATAGGGCGGAACGACCTCGAGAGGCTCCGTCAGCGCGCCCCGTGCCGACTGCAGCCAGCGTTGCCCCATTGCGGTCTGCCCCAGTCCGTTGGCCTCCAGCTGGCGCGCGAACTCTTCGTGACTCGCCGGGCCTTTCCCGGCAACAGTTCCTTCGCCGAAACAGGCGGCCAGCGAAAGACAGGTTGTCAGCACCGCGCCTCTCAGGAGCGCAGCAGGGAACGAGGAACGAGAAACATTGAAAAACTGTCGGGCGGCAGGCATGGACGATTGGAACGTCTGCCGCTCTGTTAGTTTCAGGCGCGCGACATTCTGGCGGCCTCGGCCGGCCTGCTGTTTCTCCGCCTCAGCGGCTGCTGAAACGGCCCTGCATGGTTCGCCGGATAAAGTCCGGGTTGCCGTAGCTGCCGTGAACGGCGACGGCATCTATGTCGAACATGCTGTACGCAGCTGTTCCTTCGGTGATCGGCAACGTGGTGCAGTTTATGGTGACGGTAAAGTCAGCGAGCGAGATTTCCGCGGGACCGCACATACCTGCCTGCAAGGCTCGATCCCTGCCCCATTCGACTCCGCTCGCCGCTGCATATCTGGCCTGCTGCTCCAGCCGGGACGAATTTCCGGTCGCATACTGTCCGCCCAGGTTCTCCGCGAGCAGGGCGGCGAGCAGGCCCAGCACGACCATGATGAAGATGACCGTAAGGAGAACGACGCCGTCGCAACGCCGTGGCATGGCATGAGCGGCAATTCGTACGGGGATCATGGGGCATGCCTCAGGCTTACCTGCGACAGTACGGTCACCGATGCGGTGCCATCGCCGCCCGTCGCCAGACGAAGTGCCACAAGATTCGGCTCGACCAGGTCGAACTGACAATCCGTGACGCCGCCGGCAAGGATGTCGCCCAAAGCGACGTTTGCCGGTTGAGCTGCCTGAATCGCGTAACCGGCATGCCGACGCATCGCGCCGCCCGCTGCTGCCGGCTGGCACAGCCATGAGACGGGGGTATCCACAACATAGAGTTTCTGCGACGGCGATGGCCCCGGAAACTGCTTCGGGGAAACTCGCAGTTGATACGCCGTCGAGCCGGCAGTAATGCTGCTGCGGTTGTTGTTTGCGTCCCCGCTGTAGGCGCTGACGCTGCCGGAGGGAAGCGCATTCAGGTTATTGATGACGACGTGCATGCCGATCTGTGGCACGACAGGCATCGGCATCAATATGTCGAAGCGATCGTCGAGTGTGCCGAAGTCAAGGATGTCGCCCGGCGTTTCAATCCGATAGTCGCCGTAAGCGACAACAGGCAGGAATTCGAGGCAGCGCCCGCCACATGCAATGCGGACGCTGTTCGGTAGCGCTTCGGGAAGCTCGGCGGCGAGGCGAGCGGTGATACGTTCGGCCTGGTCGATGGCGGCAGCCTGTCGATGGGATTCCTGAACGGCCTGAATCGGCCTCGCCATCCACAACATCAGACCCGCTGCGACGATAGCAGCGATCACAAGAGCGACGATCAGTTCGATCAGGGAAAAGCCGCGCTGCATCGCCTTCAGTCCTCTGCCCGAAACGCCTGCAACCTGACGCCGCTGCCCGCGAGTCCGTCGTGGTCGACCTGGAGCTGCACCTGCAGGCCGCTGGCGCCCGCCACATTGACGGGGTTGACGTCCACAGTGACGGCGAACGCACGCGAGCCGTCTACCGGTGCGCCATTGCGATCGCACACACAATCACCCACGACCGGACACGCGCCGGACGTGCTGGTGCAGCCGTTCAGCGAAAGCTGGTCGTAATCACATACGTTGTCGAAAGACGGCCGGTCGGGTTCCTGAGTGCCGCAGATCAGGCCTGTGTCGGGATCCCGGTATGGACGTCCCAGTACTTCGTCAAGATATGCTGCCGCAAAGGCAACAGCCTGTGTCTGCAGTTGCGGCTCAGCGCCTCGCCGCAGAACGGTTCCATAGACGCTTGTGAAGCCGGCAAAGATCAGGCCAAGTACAACAATCGCGACGACCAGTTCCAGAAGGGTAAAGCCGAGCTCGGTCGGCCTGATTTCAAAGGGACGCATAGCCTGTCGTCCCGACAACCTGGATCTGCCGCAGGCCGGCGTTGATGGAAACATTGACAGGAGATCCGCCCACACTGTCCAGCACCGCGCCGCTCGTGTCGAAGTAGAACACGACGGGCGTCGCCGACAGCGCCATCCCGGCAGGCGGACTACCCCCGAGCGTGGAAGAAGAGCCTCCTGCAACCGGTCGCGAAAACGGGCCGCTGCACAGCACTGCTCGCTGGTCTACCTGAAATCCGCTTGCGGTGAAACTGATGCGCACTTCGCAACGATCCGCCTGCGCCCGTCGCTGCGCGATGCGCAGGTCGGTCAGCACTTTCTGGGAAAAACCGAGTTCTTCCACTCCGCGGCCCATGTCCAGCCGTGGTGCCGCTACCGCAAGCAAAAGCCCGAGAACGAGCATGACGGCGATCAGCTCGACAAGTGAGAAACCAGCGATGTGATTCCGTTGACTTGCCACCAGGGTCAGTCTGTAAGGGCAACGGCTGCGAAACGGTGCGCCGTTGCTCCCCGGCGCACCGTCCGAAGTGCGAGATCAGCAGCCGGCGGTAACGCGTTGAATGTCGGGACGGTCGCCCGCATTCGCCGCGCGGACATAGGTGACGCCACAGTTCTGGCGTCCGTCGACACGCAGTTCACGCAGCGCCGTGTTGCCTGCAAATATCACTCGATCGGACAGGTCCTCGAACAGGTTCTCGAGGTTCACCGTCGTGGTGCTGTTCGGATAGCCGTATCTTGCATTGACCGTTACGCCGCCGCCGAGGTCGACGTCGTACGACGCGGCGGACAGCTGTCCGGCCGAAGCGACTTTGGCGTAAACCATATTCGTGCTCGACCGCATGCTGTTATACAGGCTGTCGGCGACTGCCGTGCGCGCCTCGCCTTCCATCGACATCAGTCGCGGCAGTGCAATTGCGGCCAGTATTCCCAGGATCACGATGACCACGACCAGCTCGATCAGTGTGAAACCGCCGTTTCTCTTTTGTTGCGAAGTCAGTTCCTGCATGCCCACTCTCCCGGAATGATTCAGCCGGAAAGCCGTCCGGCCCGTCTGAGTTCTAGTCTGCCTAAATTATCTTTTTTGCTAATAAATTCAGTGATGTAAGTCACAAAGCGCAGCTCGCATACGGGCTCATGCGAGCGCCACGCTCGCCAGATCCCACATGGGGAGAAAAATTCCCAGCGCCAGCATCAGCACCAGCGCACTGACGATGACCAGCAACACCGGCTCGACATACTCGCCCAGCATGCCGACGTCGTAATCCACTTCCCTTTCGTAGAAACCGGCGCACTCGTCCAGCATTTCATCGAGCCGGCCTGTCTCTTCGCCGGTGGTAATCATCTGCATCACCAGGGGAGTGAAAAGCGCTGCGTGGCGCGCGGCGGCCGTCAGCGATTCTCCCTGCGCGATGCGTTCCCGCATGGCCCCGAGGCGAAGCGCGAAGTGGCGGTTGTTGCTGGCGGCGGCAACCGCCTGCACGCCCTGATCCAGAACGATGCCGGACCGCATGCACATCGCGAGTGTCCGCGAAAAACGGGCAAGAGTTGCCTTCAGCAGAATCTGCCCGAACAGCGGGATGCTGAGCGACCAGCGTCCCCACAGCTCAGCGCCCCTGTCGGTCCGGAGCCACGAACGCGCGGAGAATACAACAGCCGTTGCTGCCACCAGTACGTACGGCCACCACCTGACTGCCCAGTCCGACGTGGCCATCAGGACGCGCGTCATCCACGGAAGCTCGGCCCCGAAATTGGCGAACACTCCGGCAAACACCGGGATAACGAAAAGGCTGACGACGGACAATGCAATGATCAGTGCGACAATCACCAGTATCGGATAACGCATGGCCGCTTTCACGCGGCGGCGCGTCTCGTGTTCCAGTTCGAGATTTCGCTGCAGTTCGGAGAAAGCCTGGTCCAGCTTGCCGGTATTCTCGCCGACCCGCACGAGATTGATCATTAGCGCCGGAAAGATCTTGCGATGGGTGCTCATCGCCTCCGAGAAGGCGCGGCCTTCTTCGATCTGCCGCCGCATGTCGGACAGAGCGTCGCGAAGCACCGGGTTGCGCACCGACTGCGCGAGCGTGCGCACACCGCGGTGCAGGGCCAGTCCGCCCTTGCAGATCGAAAACATCTGGCGGCAGAAGAAGATGAGATCGACAAGTTGCGGCCCGGGCGACAGATGGCGGCGCAAGGCGGCGAAGCTTTCTCCCGCGACTTTGCGTTCAAGGATAGTGATCGGGGTCAGCCCCTGAGCCAGCAAATGGTCGGCAACTTCGTCGCGGCCGCGGCCTTCGACTTCGCCGCGCACCGGATTGCGCTGCCGGTCGCGGGCCGTGTAGACGAAGAACGACATCACCCGGCCGTCGCAGCGTCGCCGCCTACGACCCGGACAACTTCATTCAGGCTGGTGAGTCCCTGCCGCGCGTGACCCAGCGCAGCTGCCTGCAACGACCGGTACGAGGGCGAATTGTTTGCCGCATTGACGAACGCTATCGCATCGTCGCTCCGCAGTGCGTTTCGCAGCTCACCGTTCAGTTCCAGGAGTTCGTAGATGCCGATCCGCCCTGAGTAGCCGCTCTGGTTGCACTCCATACACCCACCGGGCTGCCTGTATTTCTGCGTCGCGGCGTCGGCGCCGGCGACGCTCTCGAGCCAGAATCGCTCGTGCGCGTCGGGTTCGTGCGGCTTGCTGCAGCGCCCGCACAGACGCCGGATCAGCCGCTGGGCAATGACTGCCTGCAGGGCGCTCGCGATCAGATAGCCGGGTGCGCCCATATCCAGCAGGCGTACCGCAGTACTCGGCGCATCGTTCGTGTGCAGCGTGGACATCACGAGGTGCCCGGTGATTGCGGCGCGAAGCCCGATTTCCACCGTTTCCCGGTCGCGCATTTCGCCCACGAGGATCACATCGGGATCCTGCCGCAAGGCCGCGCGCAGAACGCGCGCGAAATCGAGGCCGATCTGGGGCTGGATCTGAACCTGATTCACACGCGCAAGGCGGTACTCCACCGGATCCTCGATCGTGATTATCTTGCGATCCTCCGTGTTCAATTCGGTCAACGCCGCGTACAGCGTCGTGCTCTTGCCGCTGCCGGTCGGGCCCGTCACGAGCAGCATTCCGTTCGGCCGGGATATGATGCTGCGGAGCCTGTCGACGATGTCTTGCGGCAGTCCCAGTTCACCGAGGTCAAGCAGTCCGGAGCTCTGGTCAAGGAGCCGCATTACCACGGTTTCGCCATGCTGAGTCGGCATGGTCGACATGCGGACGTCGAGCAGCTTGCCCCGCACGGTTACGCGGAAGCGACCGTCCTGCGGCATACGGCGCTCCGCGATATTGAGCCCGGCCGACAGCTTGAGTCGCGACACCAGCGCGGCCGACACCTGCTTCTGGCCGACCGGCTGCTCGCGCAAGACGCCGTCCACGCGAAATCGTATCCGCAGCACGTCTTCGCCCGGCTCGATGTGGATGTCGGAGGCGCCGGCGCGCATGGCTTCTTCCAGCAGCGAGTTGATCAGGCGGCTGACAAGCGCATCGGAATCGTCCGACTCGTTCCAGCCCTCCTCGTCGACGTTCGAGTCGGCGATCTCCTGGCCCAGCTCGGCGGCAAGGCCGGCTATCTGCGCCTGCCGAAGGTAGACCCGGTCGAGCGCCCGTAGCAGATCGCGCTCGCGGACGATTGCCGGATGCACCGGCCGCCCGAGCTGACGCTCCAGCTCGTCCTCGGCCATGAGGTCGGTCGGGTCCGCCATCGCCACAAGGTAGCCGTCGACCTGTTCCGTGAGTACGAGCGCACGCAGGCGGCGTGCGGCAATCTCGGGCAGCCGCTGCGCAACTTTCGGATCAAGGCTGAACTCGGACAGGTCGATGCGCGCAACGTCGAGCTGCTCGGAGATCGCGTTGATTATCTGGTCTTCGTCGACAAGCTGCAGCTGGATGAGCGCTTCGCCAAGCCGGCAGTTCGTATTGCGTTGCTCGGCCAGGGCTCGTTCGAGCTGTTCCGGAGACAGGATGCCGGCTTTCAGGAGCAGCTCACCGAGGCGCAGCCTGCGACGCGACCGCAATGCATTGACCGCGGTCATTGCAACTCTGTGCTGATGCTCGTCCGGCCGAGCGCGTAGTCCCAGACACCGTCATGATCCACGATGACGGGGCGCAGCAGAATGACCAGTTCCGTTTTGCGCTTTACTTCGCGAGTGTGGCGAAACAGGCGGCCGAGGCCGGGGATGTCGCCGAGTACCGGGGTGCTTGCCCGAAGTAGTTCCGTCGATTCCTGCATCAGACCGCCGATGACGATGATCTGACCGCTCCGTGCCCGCACGATGCTGTCGGTTTCGCGAACGGTCGAAAATGCCAGGGGAAGCGACTGGTCGGAACCTCCGACCACGATTTCCTTGCGCCGGTCGACGACTTCCGTCACCGCCGGACGAATATGCAGGATGACGTTTCCGCCTTCGCTGATTTGCGGCGTGACGTCCAGGGCGATACCGGAAAAGAAGGGGGTCAGCGTGATATCCGGCGTACTGGTCGTTGCACCCGCGCCCGTAACCGTCGTCGTCGAAATGTCGGTCACGAAGAACTCTTCGCTGCCGACCTTGATGACGGCTTTCTGATTGTTGACAGTCGACACGCGCGGACTCGACAGAACCTGCACATCACCCTGGGTTTTCAGCAATTCGATGAACGCCGTGAAATCACCCGCACTCGCCGCTATCGTGAACATGCCGCCGAATGCGGATGTCAGCGTGCCATTGACGGGATCCGGGTTGGCCGGATTAAGGTCGCCGGTTTCACCTGCGATATCCGACACCGGTGGCGTGCCGAGCAGTCCCCCACCGCCCGTCTGGCCGAACGTAATGTCGTGGCTCCCGGGTGTCGCGAGGGCGGCCCAGTTGATGCCGGCCTGAAAGGTCTCGGAAAGCTCGACCTCGAGGATCTTCGCTTCCATGATCACCTGGCGCACCATGTTCTGCTGCACGTCCCGCAAATAGCCTTCGACTTCGCGTAGTTCGGACGGCAGGCCGCGAACCACGATCAGATTGGATTGCGGGCTGAGCACGACACTGCGGCCCTCGGCATCCCCGAGCAGGCTTCGCAGCGCCACATCCATTTCAAGCCAGAAATCCGTCGCACCGACCGTGTTTACCAGGCTCCCGGGTGTGGGCCCGGTTTCACCACCGGATGCGTTCACGTCACGCATCGCATCGCCGGAGCTTATCCGTGTCTGCGACGTGCCTTCACGTCGCAGATTCAGATAGTCCACATGAAAAACGCGCGCCTGCAACCTCGCCGGCAGCACGATAAAGCCCTTTCGCGTCGCCTCGTATTCGTAACCGTAGACGAGCTGTGCGGTGCGCATGACTTCGGGAATCGTGACATCACTGAGGGTAAGGGTCACGGTGCCTGCAACGTCCGGATGCACGACCATATTGTAGTCAGTGTTTTGGACCAGCCCCATGAAGAAACCTTGTGCAGGCGCATCCTGCACATCGATATCGAATAGTTCAGGAACTGCAGCGGCCGGTACGGGTTCCGACGGCGGCGCCGGCGATGGCCGGTCCGGCGCGGCCGGCAACTCGTCCCATGGAGCGTCGAGAGGCGGCTTGTCCCGCGGCGCGGAGTCGGTGACGGCGCACCCCTGCACGGCCAACAACGCAAGTAAAAGCGTGAATGCTGTAAGGCTGCGAGAGTTCATCCTCCATCCTTCGCGGGTCGCTTGACGGACGGGAGCAGAAGGCGCAGCACGATCGCCTCGGTACCCCGGGTAAGCGTTACCTGACCCTGTTCGATTGCCGTCACGACGGCCCCGTCTATGTAGCTGCCGACGGCGACGACCTGGTTGTTGACTACTGCGCTGCGGCTCGAGGTTGCGACCTGGGTGGAATAGAGGAGGAGCGGCTTGTCTCCCGCAGGACTCTGATATGCTTCCGACATCGTCCTGTAAGGTGGCGCTGTCGGGTCGGTTACCCTGGTTCGATCTCCCGCAGCGGACACACCGAACCAGAACAGAGCGGTGGCAAGCAGGGCGGAAGCGCATGTCCTATACACGTATCCACTCCTCGCGCAGGCTCACCGTATAAACGTGCAGTCGAAACTGACGCGGCGCCATGCCGTTCGCCCGCACTTCCAATCCAAGCCAGTAAAAGCGCCATGGAAGCTCTTCCAGCTTGCTCGCATAGTCGAGCAGCGCCAGATACTCGCCCTGAAGATCGATGATGAGGCCGTGGCGGTAGAGCACCGGCAGATTGTCGTTTGCGCTGTTCACCAGCCGCTCCGGCAGCTCCGATCGAATTCCTGTTATGCGAAGACCGCGAACGTTTCCGATAAGGTCACGCAACACTGACGGCATCTGTTCGGGCGCGAGAATCTGCAGTGTCTGGCTGCGAAGCTGCGTATCGAGATCGGCAAGCTTGTTACTGAGAGTGTCGATCTGTTCCCGGATAGCGGCGTCAGGATCAAGCGATTCGCGTTGCTCGATCTGATCAAGCTCCGCCACAATTCCTGCTTTCTGCACTTCCAGCGGGCGCACCTCGGCTGTCGCATGTGCTGTGCGTTCACGCTCCGGACTCCACCAGGCGCCTTCGAAAATGAGCAGCGTCGCAACGATCGCCGCTGTCGCAACGATGGCGCGCTCGCGCGCAGGTCTGCCGTCGAACCATGTTTCGAACCACACGAGCTGCTTCATCATGGCGATAGTTCTGCAGCAGCAAACGAAGCAGCAAGTGGAGTTTCCAACGGCAGGCAAGCTTCCGGGGGCTGTTTTTCGTCGTCGGTATTGTTCTGTACGCAACCCGTTGCAAGGGCGAAGTACATCGGCTCATGTGCGTTGTCGCCGCCGGACAACGTAAAGGTGGCGAACGTCGTCCCGGCGAGTGCCGGCTCAACCTGGAGTTCGCCCAGAAATCGCGGGACGAGGTTTGCCTGCAAGGTACGACCTGCAAGCATCAATTGCCGGCCGCCATCAGCGATCCGGATGGTTTCCAGCCAAAGGCCTTCCGGGTGCCGCCTGCCGAGCGCGGCGAGGTGCGCAGAGAAGCCCGCGGTGTTGCCGACAGATTCGCCGCTCAACAAGTCCAGCACGCGGGACTTGTCATCGACTTCGCGCTCGCGCCGTTTCAGTTCAGTAACCAGCGCGGGGTCGGCGTTGCGCTCCGTGAGAAACTGGCTGCGTTCTTCGAGATCCATCATGACGCCGTCGATGTCGGCGTTGAGAACCTGCACGGTTTGTTCGAGCGATACGCGTCGGCTCTCCTGCCACAGACCGGCGATGACCCCGGACACGATCAGAGCGACAAGTGCAATTGCAAATTGCCTCGCCGTCGGACGCGGCGACGAACGACCGGGCGCGTTCGCGAGCAGATTGATGTCCTGCTTCTTCATACGGCTACCCGCTGCGTATCATCCGCCTGTTGCAGGGACAACGCTCCGCCCAGCGCGAAGTACGCTTCAGGCAGCCCGTACTCAGCCGGTTTGGACGCTGCCGGATCAAGTTCGGCAGGCAGTTCCAGCGGGGAAACATCGAGGCCGACGACCTCGCCAGCGTGACGCATGAATGACATGAAATTGCTTTCTGCGGGACCGGCCAGGATGCGGCGGATGCTGCCTGCCGAAAAGTGGCTGTCGAAATAGTCGATCGTGCGTCTCAGTTCGAGCGGCAGGGTGTTGTGAATTCCCGTTGCCAGCACGTCCACCGGCTTGACGCTCGACAAACCGTAGTCGAGCCGCCGCGAAAGATAGATTTCGCCGTTACAGGTCACCTGGATCATGCCCTGTCGTGCCGTCAGGAAAACGGCGACGGTGGGCCCAGGGCGATTTCCGCCCAGCGACACCAGGTCGCGAATCGCGAACTCTGCAACCGTCACCTTCTGCAGAACGAGACCGGCCTTCCTGACGATACCTGCAACTTCCCGGACCGCTCGTGCCGGCGCGGCCACGACATTGAGCATGGGCGCTCGCTGCCGTTCGTTCGGCTGCGGTGCGTCGAACACCTGCAGGACGGCTTCGTCAACCGGGTAGTCCAGCATGCTCTTGACGCGCCAGCGCGCGGCGGCAACCAGTTCCTCGTCCTCGACCGGCGGACGCTCGATTTGCAATAGGGTGTAAGTGCCCGGGGAAAGCGTGATTGTCGCCGCGCGACCCTTGATACCGAAGGTCGAAACGGCCTTCGTCAGTACCTTGACCTGTCCCAGCGACTCGGTCGGCAGTTCTTCAACCAGGACCTGTGACCCCGCGGCGCCGGGGGTCGAGGAAGCCACGGCGACGGCGAGGGCCCGGTTAAGACAAAGGCCCACGACCGAATCATTGTGGGCCCGGGACTGGCCCAGCGATTTAAGTTTTCGGAGCATCTGCCGAGTATGCTCGTGCAAGTTCCTGTCTTATGTGAAATAAGTCGCATATCAACGTCTTTGCGGCGGTTGTTGATGTGACCCACGTCAAGTTTGCGGGAGATCCTGAGAACCGGATCCGTCAGAAATGGCAGCAACGTCGACGGCTGGCGGTCGCGAGCGCGCCGGATGCTAACCGGGGCGCCGGCAACTGGCCCGCCCTGCAGAAAGCACCTCGTCGAATTCCCGCTCGAGCCGCGCATTGACACCGCGGCACCCGGCCACCACCTGCTCCG
>Ga0268386_10003987_pt1 | contig 10825 bp, 7 predicted proteins | sample RVTome_15_FD_200260 | JGI IMG/M metagenome (GOLD analysis project Ga0268386, IMG submission 200260) | Soil microbial communities from uranium-contaminated site in the Upper Colorado River Basin, Wyoming, United States - RVT150D86... ... | reverse complement strand
ATTTTGAATTTTCCACACCCGACCCCATTGCCAGCGGAATTTGCCGCACCCAATGCAATTCGTCGTCTCTCTTTTGTCGCGGTTCAGGCGAGCCGTTCGGAATTGCTCGCCAAGCGCCGTTCGAGTCGAGACTTCTGGACCGGTTGTAACGCCACTACCGGATGAAGCATGCGATTCGAGTGCCATTCGACGACACGACTCAGTTCCGCCTCGCGTCGCCGGAGATGTGGCGTAGCGTTGTGTCATCGGCTCGTCGCATGATTCGGCAGGGGGGACCGTACACCTTCACGCGGCGAATGGACGGCCGATAACTGCCGACGCGCTGTCGAGTTCATTCATTGATTGCCACGACAGGGATCCCATCACAGCCGCCCGCATGCGAAGAATACTCCTGATTGAAGACAACGAATCAAATCGCGATGTCACGACCCGTTATCTGCAACTGTTTGACTACGAGGTCACGGTCGCGGTGGACGGCGGCGCAGGCTTGCGCCTGGCTCGGGCGAATCCCGAACGATTCGATCTGATTCTGATGGATATGAGCCTTCCGGAGATCGACGGTTGGGAGGTGGCTCGGCGATTGAAGGCCGATGAAGCGACGAGTTCATTGCCTGTGATCGCGATCACAGCGCATGCAATGGCCGGCGATCGCGAGAAAGCACTTGCCGCGGGCTGTGACGATTATGCCACTAAGCCGCTCGACTTCAACGCGCTTCTCAACAAGATTGAAGCCCTGTCCAGCACGGGATCCACGATATGAACGCTTCTCTGGGAACGCTGCTCGTCGTTGACGATGAGGAAATGAATCGTGACATGCTCAGTCGCCGCCTGGAACTGGAAGGCTACACGGTTGTCACAGCCGCCGATGGCGCGGACGCGGAGCGGCTGATTGAAGACCAATCGTTCGATGCCGTGCTCCTGGATGTGATGATGCCGGGGCGGAACGGCTATGAGGTGCTGGCGGAAATCCGGAAGTCGCACTCCGCTCTCGAACTGCCCGTGCTGATGGTCACCGCCAAGCATCAGAACGCGGACATCGTTCACGCCTTTGAAGCGGGCGCAAACGATTACATCACCAAGCCGATCAACTTTCCAGTCGCCCTCGCTCGCACCAATTGCCACGTCGCCAGCAGGCGGCTCTCGATGCAATTGCGTGAAAGTGAGACGCGGTTCTCGCTGTCCGCCCAGGGCGCGAACGACGGCTTGTGGGACTGGGATCTGCGCACCAACAAGGTTTACTACTCGACGCGCTGGAAGTCGATGCTCGGGTATGACGAGGAAGCAATCGGAGATTCGATCGAGGAATGGTTCTCTCGCGTGCATCCGGAAGATCTGCCACACGTCAGGCAGGCGATGTCGTCACATCACGCAGGAAAAACGCAGCAGTTTGAAAGCGAACACCGGATGCTGCACCAGGATACAACTTATCGTTGGGTGCTGACCCGAGGCGTGGCGATTCGTGACGAGGGCGGCCAGGAAATCCGGATGGCGGGATCGCAGACCGATATCACACGCGGCAAGGCCGCGGATCCCCTGACGGGACTGCCGAACCGCGTGCTGTTCATGGACCATCTGGACGCCGCCATCAAATCGTGCGCGGATCAGCCCGACGCGGTCATTGCCGTACTGTTTCTCGACCTGGACCGCTTCAAGGTGATCAACGACAGCCTGGGACACCACGTCGGCGACGAACTGCTGGTGACTGTGGCCAAACGCCTCGAGTCCTGCCTGCGCTCGTCGGACGTGGTTTCACGATTCAGCGACCGCTGTACGATTGCCCGCTTTGGCGGCGACGAGTTCGTCATCCTCCTGAGCAGCATGTCCGCGCCGGATAACGCGGTGCACGTCGCGGATCGAGTTCTCGAAGTCCTGTCCGAACCGTTGACGCTGCAAGAACACGATGTCCCGATGTCGGTCAGTATCGGAATCGCGATCGGAGACTGCCATTCCAGATCGGCCGATGACCTGGTACGAGATGCCGACACGGCGATGTATCAGGCGAAGGCCGATGGAAAGTCGCGGTGGCGATTGTTTGATCAATCGATGCGGGAACAGGCCGTCGAGCGCCTTGCGCTGGAGACGGAGATGAAACGTGGCCTGCGGGAGAACGAGTATCAGCTCTACTACCAGCCGATCGTCGCGCTGCCGTCCGGCCACATCGAAGGCTTTGAAGCACTCATCCGCTGGGAGCATCCGACTCGGGGCCTGGTCGTTCCCTTGGAATTCATCCCCGTCGCCGAGGAAACCGGCTTCATTCTGGAGCTGGGATACTGGGTGCTGCGGCAGGCCTGCCGCCAGTTGAAAGCCTGGCAGGATGACTATGGCACTTTGTCTTCCATCTTCATCAGCGTCAATGTTTCGAGCAAGCAATTGACTGATCCCGGGCTGGTTGATCTTGTACTCACTTGCCTTGAGGAGACCGGACTCGAACCGCATTGCTTGAAACTGGAAATCACCGAAAGCGCGATCATGCGGAATCTGGCACTCGCCACGCAGATTCTGGCAGAACTCCGTGAGATCGGCGTCAACATCAGTCTGGACGACTTCGGAACGGGGTACTCCTCGTTGAACTATCTGCAACGATTCCCGATTGAAACACTGAAGATCGACAAGTCATTCATCGAGCGGCTGGACGGGTGCAAACAGTCCCAGGAAATCGTCAGGACAATCATCTCGCTTGCGCATAGCCTCGGCATGAAAGTGACCGCCGAGGGAATCGAAAAGCTGACGCAGCAGTCGATCCTCAGTGAAATCGCCTGTGAGAACGGCCAGGGCTTCCTGTATTCTCACCCGCTTCCCCAGACCAGGATCGAGGAACTGCTGCGAAACGATGGACGGACTCTGACAAGAACGGGATCCACTCGGAGCGAACCCGATCGCGAACCGGAATCAGCACTGGCCTGACGACGGCGAAGAATCGGCCTTGGGGTTGCGGCGAATGGGCCATTTCCGCGGCGTGATCAAAATGGTCAAAGACCGGACAGAATACTTCCGTGATGTGGTGGGGTTGCGGCCGTGATGCGATCGTCGTCCAAATCCTTGCCGAGCTTGTCGGGTCGGATCGGTCTCCTGGCGGGGTTGGCTGTCTGGCTGGTCGCGGTCGGCACGGGCATGGGTCTGCTTTGCGCTTACACAAATCGTGCCGGAGAGCCGGCTGCTCCGCCCGAATTGGTCTCGGATTGGCCGGCCGCGTCCCCGGAAGGATGCGACGTGGCGAACCCATCCAGGGCCGCGTCGTCGGACAAGTACCGACTGCTGATGTTCGCCCATCCCCGTTGTCCCTGTACGAAGGCAAGCGTCGCGGAACTTGCGCGACTGATGGCGCGTTGTGTCGGCAAAGTGGACGCAACCGTGTACTTCTACCGGCCTGATGGAATGCCGGACGAGTGGGTGTACGGGAGGCTGTGGAATTCCGCTCAGGCGATCCCCGGCGTCGACGTCACGATCGACCGGTATGCGGAGGTCAGCACACGATTCGGAACGTCAGTATCGGGAGACGTTCTCCTCTATGATCCGTCCGGACGGCTGTGCTTCCACGGAGGGATTACGTCTGGACGCGGACACGAAGGCGACAGTCTCGGAAAACGTGCGGTGACTTCGATTGTCATGGGAGAGAGCGCCAATGTGGACCACGCTCCGGTCTTTGGGTGCGTGTTTCGGCCTGGATCGAAGTTCGGGGACCGATGATCCCCCACCGGTCATGACGGCCACTTGTGTCGCGGGTGACTCGGCGGAAAAGTCAGCCGATGCGCTCTTCGCCGAGAGTCTGCGCAGGACGCATGTCGATACCGACCGCCTGTTCGTGCTGCTGATGGTGATCCAATGGATCGGCGGCATCATTCTGGCGGTGGTGGTTTCGCCCCGAACATGGATTGGGGATGCCTCCCGCGTGCATGTTCATGTCTGGGCTGCGGTCATTCTGGGGGCGGCGATCAGTTCGTTTCCCATTCTGATGGCCTGGAAACGGCCCGGCTCGCGGCTGACTCGGCATGTGATTGCGATTGCCCAAATGCTGTGGTCGGCGCTGTTGATCCACTTGACCGGGGGGCGAATCGAGACCCACTTTCACGTTTTCGGCTCGTTGGCATTTCTGGCATTCTATCGTGACTGGCGGGTTCTCCTCACCGCGACAATCGTCGTGGCCGTGGATCATTTCATCCGCGGGTTGTGGTGGCCCCAATCGGTGTTTGGAGTGCTCGTCGAAAGCCCGTTTCGATGGATCGAACATGCTGCCTGGGTCATCTTTGAAGACATCTTCCTGATCCGCTCCTGCCTGCGAGGAACGAACGAGATTAAAGAGATCTGTGACCGCGAAGCCAAGCTGTCGAGCGCGAATGACCTGCTGCGGTTGCAGATGACGGAGCGGCAGCGCGCAGAGGCGGAAGTCAGGTGCATGAACGCTGATCTGGCTGCCGCTCGTGACGAAGCCCTCGCAGCCAATCAGATCAAGAGCCAGTTCCTGGCCAACATGAGCCACGAACTCCGAACACCCCTCAACGCGATTATCGGCTACAGCGAACTGCTGCAGTTGCTCGCGGCGCGCAAACAAGATGAGACCTACACGGCTGACCTCGAACGCATTCACAAGGCCGGGAACCATCTGCTCCTGCTGATCAATGACATCCTGGATATCTCCAAGATCGAATCGGGCAATCTTCAGATGGATCTGGAAATTGTGGATGTCAGGCCGTTGATTGAGGACATTCAGGACACCATGGCTCCGCTGGCGTCGAAAAACGGAAATCGGCTCGAAATTCACATGGACAACGAACTCCCCATGGTCAAAGTGGATTTCACCAGGTTGAAACAATGCCTGTTCAATCTGCTCAGCAACGCGTGCAAGTTCACCAGCGACGGGCGCGTGAGCATCGTCGTGCACGAGGAACAACACCAGGAGTTTCATTGGCTGGCGTTTCGAGTGGAGGACACCGGAATCGGCCTGTCCGAAGAGGAAGCGGCAAGACTGTTTCAACCGTTCACGCAAGCCGATTGCTCGACGACTCGCAAGTTCGGCGGGACGGGACTGGGACTCGCAATCACCAAGAAACTCTGTGAGGCCATGGGGGGGACGATTGAACTCGAAAGCCGCGTTGGCGAAGGATCGACGTTCACCATGCGACTGCCCGCGTTGGCGTCCACGAACCTGGAATACAATGATCTTTCCAATCGCGCGGCAGCATCGCCGTCATCTCTCATCGCAACCTGACAGTGCTGGGGCTGGAACTCAGGCCGAAACCGGGGGCATGACCGCTGAGCGCATCGGTGAAGCGGATCGCCAGCGCCGGTTGAAATCCCGCGGACCGGACAACAAAGGAATGCGCCGGGCCGAACCGTTCCACAAGCGAAACGACCGTCGGCCGTTCACGCCGGAGTTGCCACAACCGGAAAACGTGACGGTTCCGTCGGAATCGAGCAGGAACGGGACCCAACCGCCGTGAACGCGAATCGCCGTAACCCATTGCAGTCAAAGTGCCGGAGGGGGGACTCGAACCCCCACTCCCGGTGAAAGGAACTGGATTTTGAATCGTGCAGACCCCTTTGTCTACCCTTTGGATGCCCGTGAAACACCTGTGTTTCCAGGGTTTTCTGAAGTCGACTTGACGGCCCATGCACTGAGAAATACCGGTTTCAGGTAACACTTCAGGTAACACCTGGCGAATTCTGACACGGGAGCGTGCGGAGAGCATGACCCGTGAATTCCACCTGCATCAACCTGCGCGACCACTTCGGCGACCGATACCGGATCGGCTGGGACCCGGCCTACGACCCGAAGCACCGGCCGAAGGATAAGCTCGACCCGTGGATGATGCTTGTGCTCTGCAAGCGGGGCGAGATCCTCCCTTGGGGCGGCGAACTGCTGGGCGTCACCGTAGACCACCGGCCGGTCACCGCAAAGCGGCTGCTAAATCTCGGCCTGCGTCTCGTCCAGGACGGCGACCACGAAAAGACGTTCGTGTTTCACGTCGACCGCTTTGACGAGGTTGCGGATCTCGTGAAGCCGCGCCGCCGCCGGCAGGTGAGCGACACTGAGAAACGCCGGCTCGCGGAAATGGGTCGGCGGCACGGATTCCAGAAGTCGAATTTGTATCGTCCAGAGCGTTCGCAGCGCCGCGGGAGCCGCGAGAAGGCCCAAAGATGACTCGCAGGTCGTCCGGGCCGCCTGCCAGCAGTCTGGAGGGCTTCCGGTTGATTTCACTGATGACCGTCGCTCACGCCCATTCGACGGCGATGTCGTCGTGAGGACGCGAGGAGTGATCCTTCGTCGACACCTACGTGTTCACGTCCCATCTGCCAAATCCTGCGCCGTTCCGCCAATTATGTGAAATCCCGACGTGCTTTTGTTAAATTGACCGTCAGGTTCGCATTGCAGGCAGAGGCTGATGGCAGTCGCCGTTAAGCAGTTCCTCACGCGTTTGACCAGCTCCGGGCTGATCACCGAAGCGGAGCTGCGCTCACTGCTCGACTCGGTTGCAGATTCCGCGGAAGCAGCCCAAGACCTTGCGGCAGCCCTCGTCGAGCGGTATCGGCTCACGAACTACCAGGCCGACGTCCTTCTCGAACGCCGCGAAGGCCCCCTCGTGCTGGGGAACTACGTCGTGCTCGATGCCATCGGCGCCGGCGGCATGGGGCAGGTCTACAAGGCGCTGCACCGGCGGATGGAACGCATCGTGGCGTTGAAGGTGCTGCCCCCCTCCGCGACCGATTCGGCGACGGCACTGCGAAGGTTTCATCGGGAGGTCCGCGCCGCCGCACAACTCGACCACCCCAACATCGTCACCGCCTTCGACGCCGACGAAGCCGACGGCGTGCACTTTCTGGTCATGGAGTACGTGCCGGGGCAGAACTTCACCGAGATGGTGCACCGCCGCGGGCGGCTGCCGGTCGATGCTGCCGTCGATTGCATCCTGCAGGTGGCCCGCGGTCTCGAATACGCGCATTCGCGGGGGATCATTCACCGCGACATCAAGCCGCGGAACCTGCTGCTCAAGACGCCACGCGAAGGGCAGTCGGCGCTTTCCGGCTCGCACGCGCTACGGCCGACCGTCAAGGTGCTCGACATGGGGCTGGCGCTCTGGGAACCGAACGACCCCCGCGTCGCCCCGCCGACCGACCTCACGCAGTCGGGCGCGGTCATGGGAACCGTCGACTACATGTCCCCCGAACAGGCCGTCGATACGCACACCGCCGACGCCCGCTCCGACGTCTATTCGCTGGGCTGCACGCTGTATTACCTGCTGACCGCGAAGCCGATGTACGGCGGCGACACGATGGTCAAGCGGCTGCTGGCCCACCGCGACGACCCGATCCCCGCGTTGCGCGACGTCCGGCCCGACGTCCCCGAGCGGCTGGAACAGATCTTCCGCCGGATGGTCGCCAAATCTCCCGACGACAGGTATCCCAGCATGACCGCCGTCATCGTCGAACTCGAAGACCTGCAAGCGCCGACCGCTTCCGGCGCCGTCGCGGCCGGCAGTCAGGAAAGCCGCACCGATTCGCTCACCGGCCTCAGCGACGACACCGATCTGCAACGCTTCCTGGCCGCCCAGTCGCAGCCGCAGACCCTCACCTACGTTGAAGCCGAACCGCGCGCCGTCGAAGAAACCGTCGTCGACCAGTCGGCGGAGCGCACGCTCCCGTCGACCGTCAGCCGACCGAGCGCCGCCAAAGCGAAGATCCGCTCGCGGAAGGGCCTGATCGTCGCCCTGTCGCTGCTGGCCGTCGCCACGGTCGTTGTCGCCGGCGTCATTATCAAGTTGAAAACTCCCGAAGGGACGATCGTCCTGGAATTCGACCAGGCGGACATGGCCGGGGCGGAAGTTTCCATCGACGACAAGCACGTTGTGACGATCAAGACCGGCAAGGGGGAAAAGCCCATCACCGTGGCCGCCGACGGGAAGAAACGGCTGCTGAAGGTGACCAAGGCGGGGTTCGAGACGTTTACAAAGGAGTTCTCGCTGAAGAAGGGGGACCGGAAGGTGATTACGGTGCGGCTGGAGCCGTTGCCGCGGCAGAAGCCCAAGACGAGCCCTTCAGAGGACGTCGATCGAAGAGTGGCGCGGTGGGTGCTGTCGAAGAGCGGGACACTGTCGGTCCAACGATCGCAACAAAAGAAGAAAACGCTCGTCTCCGCGTCGAACGATCTTCCTCGTGATCGTTTTCGCATCACGAGGATTAACTTTGTGGAAACCAAGGGGCTCCGCGACGATGAATTGCTGCAGTTGCAACAACTGCGCTCGTTGGACAACTTGCAACTGCACCGAACGAGCGTGACCGACAAGGGGCTGGCACATCTGCAAAAGTCTCCGATTCGTGGATTGTCAATCCAGAGCGGGATCATCGGTGACAACGGCGTCCGCTACCTGACCGAATTGCGAGGCTTAAAGGCGCTTGCCATTCACAGCCCCCTGGTGACCGATGCGGCACTCCCGAGCATCAGCAAGCTCACGAAACTGACTAGGTTGTCATTGCAGGCGCGACTGGTTAGTGATCGAGGAATTCGGCACCTTGTCACGCTGAAAGAACTCGCCGACCTTGATTTGCGATTTACGCAGGTCAGCGACGCCGGCCTTCGCGAACTCGTCAAACTGCCCGCATTGAAAAAGCTGCAATTAGCCCGAACGCGGATCACGGACTCCGGACTGCCGATTCTCGCGAGCGCCCGGCAGTTGGAATTCCTGACTCTGATGGAAACGAAAGTCACCGCCGCCGGCGTCGCGAAGCTGCAGAACGCGCTGCCGAAGTGCAAGATCCTCTGGGATGGCAATTATGACGGCGATCGCGCGGTGGCGGGGTGGGTGTTGTCGATCGGGGGGAACGTCGTCCTCCGTCTGGGCGGTGGTCAACGTGTGCACGTGACGCAACGCAGCCCACGCTTGCCACAGCAGATGTTTCACTTCGTCGAAGTTCACCTTGGTTGGAATGCAAAGGTCACTGACGACGATCTGAATCGCGTGCATGGGCTGGCTCAGCTTGAGCGCTTGCAATTGGGAAACACGTCCATTTCAGACGCCGGCGTCCGGCAACTCCGCGACCTTCCCGCGCTGCAATCCGTCGATCTCGCGTACACCAACGTTGGTGACCAGAGTTTGCGGCACCTGGCAACGTTTCCAAAACTGACGGCAATCCAGATGTTCGGAAACCCGCGGACGACGAACAAGGGATTGGAAGCCCTGAAAGATTGCAAGCAACTCACGTTGTTGAAAGTCTCAGGCCGCGGAATCACCGACGAAGGCCTCGAACATTTGCGCGGGCTGACAAAGCTCGAAACGTTGTGGATTACCAATTCCAGGATCACGTCGCGCGGGTTGAAGGTACTGAAGCAGATGCCCGATCTGAAAGAAGCGTGTTTCATGAGCACGCGTTCCATTGGCGACGCCGAGTTGGAGCAAATCGCGGCATGCTCTCAACTGACGACGCTGCGTCTGGACAGCACAGGAATCACCGACCAGGGAATGAATTCGCTGGCACATCTGGCAAATCTCCGGATCGGCGTGATCCGATCGACGTCGGTGTCGGACGTCGGACTGGAGCGCCTGTCGCGGCTTCGTAACCTCGAACAGCTCGACGCGCGGGGGAGTAAAGTCACCGCCGCCGGCGTCGCCAAGCTGCAGAAGGCGCTGCCGAAGTGCAGATTCGTGTGGGACGGGAACTCCGCGAAACCGACGAACAACGACGAACGCACGAGAAGTGCCCAGAAACGCGATTGATGGGAGTGCAAAGCGAGAAGGCCGCTGATGACGAATCCTTGAGGATAACTTCAGAAGACGTGCACTGCCGGCCAGGACTCTCGTGGACTCTCGGAGACCGTTCACTCGAAGAGCGTCCCCTTCGCGGCGGAGCTGCGTTGGGTCGCCTCGTGTTTCGGGATTCCGTCGCCATCGACGCGGTTGAGCTTCCAGTCCTCGGCGCAGGGATCGAGTGGCATGCTGGTCAGGACGAATGGCCGCGGCGGCTCGCCGCTGTCACGGGCGTGGTTGTTCCGCCACTGGATTTCATCGGAGAGCTCGTCGATTGCCGAGGTTCCAAATCGATGACGAACGGCACAGCACCGGCGGGTTTTCCATCCAGCCGGAATCGAGTCAAACCACAGAACAACGCCGAGCGCCTCGAAATGCAGCGGGTTGTAATCATCCCCAAAGCGGATAGCTGCCGTTGCGGTTCCGCTGAAGCCGGCGGTGCAGAACGTCTTCTCGGATGGCTGCGCTGCGCATGGCACGGACCGCCTCGAAGACCTGCAGAAACAACTCCCCGCAGTTGACGCCACTTTCCGTCACCCCCGTGTCGAGCCACACATCTCGCCTTTGGTAATACCAATGCAAGGTGATCTCCCACTGGTGCCAATCAACGACGGTCCGTTCAAGGTCCCGCAGTGACGGACACAGCAGCACCGCGCCGGCGACCAGCACGTGGTCACCAGGCTGTACCTGCCGGCAGAGCCGACTCCCGGCTGGCCGGTTTGCCAACGGCGTCTTGCTCGACTCGGGGCCGTCTTCGAACCACGCCGTCGCGGACAGCCCCCGTTCGCGGACATGGTCCGCAATCGTCCGCCGCTGGGCGTCCACGCCAGGGTTCCCGTCAAAAGGCAGCGTGTGCCGCGTATAGCCGAAGACCTGCATGGCAGAGTCCTTTCCGGGATGTGCAGCCGGAATCCCATCCACTCATGGGGCGGGGACACACGACTTTTCAGCGCCGGTGACGTCGTGTGTGCATCACAAAAATCGGTAATCAGCTGACGGTGCGTTTCCAGTAGGTGCTCCACAGTCTGCTCTTGTACATCGCCCGCAGTTGGCACAGCGACGTTGTTCCCGATTCGCGCCACCGCATG
>Ga0268386_10003986_pt1 | contig 10826 bp, 12 predicted proteins | sample RVTome_15_FD_200260 | JGI IMG/M metagenome (GOLD analysis project Ga0268386, IMG submission 200260) | Soil microbial communities from uranium-contaminated site in the Upper Colorado River Basin, Wyoming, United States - RVT150D86... ... | reverse complement strand
GGTGCCGGGCAATGCCCGAGGCGGGCGGCGAGGCGGCGGCCGAGGCCGGCGAGACCACCGGGTTCGACGAGCAGGACGGCGACGATGGCGGCGCCGTAGCAGTACCGGGTGGCGACGCCGGCGGTGATCCCGCCCGCGGTCGGCGACTCGGCGATGAACGGCAGCACGTCGCTGTAGCGCTGCAGTACGACGGGCAGCGCCGTCACGAACAGGGCGCCGGCCACGGTGCCGCTCGGCGAGCCGACCCCACCGATCACGATCATCGCTAGGAACTCGACGGCGAGCAGGACGCCGAAGGTCTCCGGCACGATGTGGCGGAAGGCGAGGGCGAGCAGCACCCCGCCGAGGCCGGCGAGCATCGACGACACGAGGAAGGCGGAGCCCTTGACGTGGGTCAGCCGGACGCCCATCACCGACGCCGCGATCTCGCCGTCCCGAACGGCATGCATGGCCCGGCCGGCGCGGCTCGCCTTGACGTTCCGGTAGAAGAGCCAGCACGCCACGACTACGACGAGCCCGAGGTACCAGAGCTTCTCGACGCGGGTGAACGGGACGCCGAGCACGTGCAACGTCTTCCCGGGCGTGTCGTCGACGGTGAACCCGAAGAGCTCGAACGGAGGGACGTCACGGCCGTTGAAGCCGCCGGTGAGTGGCTCGGCATTGAAGAGGATGTGCTGACCCAGGAAGACGAGGCCGAGGGAGGCGACGCCGAGGTAGATGCCACGGAGGCGAGCCGCGATCGGGCTGAACAGCAGCCCGGCGAGTCCGGCGGTGGCGACGGCGAGGACGAGGGCGACGAGGGGCGGCAGGCCCCAACCGGCCTGCGTGCTGACGCCGACATCGCGGGACTCGGAGGCGAAGAACGTGTAGCCGTATGCCCCGACCGCCACGTAGCAGGAGTGGGCGAGGGAGAGCTGCCCGGCCTCGCCGACGAGGACGTTCAGCCCGATGGCGCCGGCCATGGCGGCGAAGGCGAAGACGCCGATCTGGAGCCAGAAGGCGTCGAGGTAGAACGGCGCCACCAGCGCGCCGCCGAGTAGCGCGAGGCCGACGGCGAGGACGGGGCGGACCGACCGCCGGCGGACGCGTCGCGCCGTGGTGAGATCGGTGCCGAGCGCGAGCTCAGACACGCGTCGCCTCCTTCGTGCCGAACAGCCCGGTCGGCCGGACGAGGAGGACGGCGACCATCACGACGTAGGGCATGACCGCCGAGAAGCCGTCGCCGAGGAAGGCGAGGTCCTCCTGGTAGCCCTGGGTCAGGGTCTCGGCCAGGCCGATGAGGACACCGCCGGCGAGGGCGCCGCCCGTTGAGTCGAGACCGCCCAGGATCGCCGCCGGGAAGGCGCGGAGGGCGACGGCCGAGGTCGTCGGCGACACTCCCGGCGCCGGGAAGGCGCTGAGGAAGACCCCGCCGACGACGGCGAGCACGGCGGCGATGATCCACACGAGCGCCGACACCCGGCCGAGGCGCACCCCCATGAGCTCGGCGGTGTGGTGATCCTCGGCGGTCGCTCGCATGGCGATGCCCCAGTCCGAACGCTTGAACCAGGCGAAGAAGGCGCCGAGCACGAGGACCGAGGCGACGAGGGCGGCGACCCTCGTCTGCGGCAGGGTGATCCCGGCGACGTCGACGGTCGCGCTCTGCCACGGGTCGCCGACGGCGAGGATGTCGATGCCGAGGCGGCGCGTGATGTCGGTCTGGAGCACGACGTCGACGCCGATGGTCATGATCGCGGCCGCGACGATCGAACGGGACTGGACAGGCCGGACGAAGAGCCGCTCCACGACCAGCGCGACGGCGACGGCGATGGCGATGCCGAGCAGGAGCGCCACCACGAACGGGTACTCGTTGACCGTTCGGAAGCGGGCCGTGAAGTACGTGCCGACCATCAGCAGGCCGCCGTGAGCGAAGTTGACGACCTCGGTGGCGCGGAACACGACGACGAAGCCGAGGGCGAGCAGGGCGTAGACACCGCCGAGCGCGGTACCGGTGACGATCAGTTGCAGCAGCTTCTCCATCAGTGGCCTCCGGCGGGGACGGTCATGTGGTCGTCGGTGTCGTCCTCGGCGCCGAGGTAGGCGCGGATCACCTCGGGGTCGCGCTGCACCTCGGCCGATGTGCCGTCGGCGATGACGCGGCCGAAGTCGAGGACGGTCACGCGGTCGGCGATGCCCATGACGAGGCCCATGTCGTGCTCGACGAGGAGCACGGGGATGTCGAGGGCGTGGCGGATGTCGGCGATGAGCTCGCCGATCTCGTGGGTCTCGTGGGCGTTCATGCCGGCGGCCGGCTCGTCGAGGAGCAGCAGCGACGGCTCGACGCTCAAGGCCCGGGCGATCTCGACCCGCTTCTGGTCGCCGTGGGACAGGTTCCCGGCGGCGTGCCGCAGCCGATGGGCGATCCCGAGAAACTCGGCGATCTCTCCGACCCGGGCGCGGTGCCGGCGCTCTTCGCGCCGAGCGCCGGGCAGCCGGAGGCCGCCGGCGACGATGCCGGCCCGCGTGAGGTGGTGGCGGCCGAGCAGCACGTTCTCCTCGACGGTGGAGTGCGGGTAGAGCGCGATGTTCTGGAAGGCGCGGGCGACGCCGAGCCGGCAGATCTCATCGGGACGCAAGCCGACGAGCTCCCGGCCGCGGACGCGCACCGATCCCGCGGCCGGCGTGTACACGCCGGAGATCAGGTTGAACAACGTCGACTTGCCGGCGCCGTTCGGGCCGATGACGGCGTGGATCGACGCCCGGCTGACCCGCATCGACACGTCGTCGAGGGCGACGACGCCGGCGAAGCGGACGGTGGCGTGGCCGATCTCGAGCTCGATCGGTCGAGCGGCGGTCGTGTTCATCCGACCCACCGCCCGAGATGCGGCCGGCCGGCGCGCCCGCCCGCGACGGCGGGCTCGGGCTCCGCGCCGGTCGTCGCCGGATCGTCGCCGCTGCCGCCGAGGTAGAGGTGGCGGACCCGGTCATCGTCGGCGAGCGCTGCGGCGGTGCCGGCCAGTGAGACCACACCGACGGTGAGCACGACCGCGTGGTCGGCGACGCTCAGGGCCATCGTCGCGTTCTGCTCGACGAGCAGGACGGCAGTGCCGGCGTCGTTGATCTCGCGGACGACGTCACCGATCTGGGCGACCATCATCGGTGCGAGGCCGAGCGACGGTTCGTCGAGCAGCAGAACGCGGGGTGCCGCCATCAGCGCCCGGCCGATGGCGAGCATCTGCTGTTGGCCGCCGGAGAGCAGGCCGGCGCGCTGGTGGCGCCGCTCGTGCAGGATCGGGAACAGCTCGTGGACGCGTTCCCGTGTGGTCGCCCGGGCAGCCCGGTCACGCCGGCTGAACGCGCCGATGCGAAGGTTCTCGTCGACGGTGAGGCGGCCGAAGATCTGTCGCCCCTCGGGTACGAGCACGACGCCAGAGGCGACGACGGCCGACGGCGGCAGCCCGTCGAGCCGGTGACCGTCGAGCTCGATCGTGCCGGCGGTGACGGCGCCGCCGAGGCCTCGCAGGCCGCCGGCGATGGCTTGCAACAGCGTGGACTTGCCGGCGCCGTTGCTGCCGAGGACCGCGACGACGCCATCGTCGGGCACGTCGACCGATACGCCCGACAGCGCCCCGACGGCGCCGTACCGAACCTCCAGATCGCGGACCGAGAGCACGGGGCAACGATGCGGGCGCGCGGCGGGTGCGGGTAGCTGCGGCTGGGGGTGTCCGGTTGGGGGTCTCCACATGGAGACCCCCACGGGGAGATGGTGCCGCCTGCGCCGGTGGCGCACCATGGCCGCGGCCGGCTCGGAGGGAGAGACGTACGATGAGATCAGTGGCCCGCCGCCGCGAAGGATCGGGGTGGGCGTCCGCGGACGCACTCCTGGAGCTCGACGACGACTACGCGCGCGTCCTGTCGCTGCTCGATCGACGCTCGGCGTTCAGGGCGATCCTCGCGGCGTTGCCGGAGAGCGTGGGTATCGACGTTGCGTTCATCGGTGAGGTCGACGCCGACGGGAAGATGGTGCTCGGCCATGCCGTCCACACCCGGACCGACGCGGTCAACGGGCTGGTGGTGCCGCCGGGGGTCGGGCTCGGTGGCCGGGTGCTGCGCACCGGTCAGCCGCAGTGGGTCGCCAACTACCCCGACGACGCCGCGCTGGCGACGCCGTTCCGCTTCGACGCCGATCGGGAGGGCCTCAAGGGGATGGTCGGGGTGCCCGTGTACCACGCAGGGCGGCTGATCGGCGTGCTCTACGGCTCGAATCGCGCCGAGACCAACTACGGGGACGTGGCCGTGGCGGCCCTCGAGGCGGCGGCGGCGCGGGCCGCCAACGCCGCCGCCGTCGCCGAGCGGGCCCGCCTCGGGTCGGAGGTCGCCGTGCTCGAGGAGCGACGCCGGCTCGCGCTGGAGCTGCACGACACCGTCGGGGCGATGCTGTTCACGATCGGTGCGAGTGTGCGGCGGCTGACCGACGGTGCCGCCCAGGACCCCTCTCTGCGAGCGCAGCTCGAGTCGATCGAGCGGCAGGCGGCGGAAGCGGCGGCAGTGTTCCGCGAGTCGCTGCAGGCGCTGAACGCATCGCCGGAGGACGTCGCCCTTCCCGTCGCGCTCCGGTCGGACTGCCGCGGCTTCGAGGACAGGACCGGGATCCCGGTGCGCCTGCTCGTGCTCGACGACCTGCCGCCGCTGCAGGCGGCCCGCGCCAGCGCCCTCGCCGCCACGGTGCGGGAGGCGTTGCTGAACGTCGAGAAGCACGCCCGGGCCGGGTCGGTGCTCGTCTCGGTCTTCGGTGCCCGTGACGGCGTCACCGTCGCTATCGCCGACGACGGCGCCGGGCTGGCGTCCGACCCCGCCCACGGACACGGGCTCGGCCTGGCCGGCGTCGCCGAGCGCCTCGGGCGGCTCGGTGGCTACCTCACCGTGGGTGGGAACGACGACGGCGGTGTGACGGTGCGGGGATGGGTGCCGGGATGACGGCGGTGGAGACGATCAGCGTGCTCGTCGTCGACGACCACCCGATCGTGCTCGAGGGGGTGCGCCAACTCGTGGACGCAACGACCTGGATCAGCCTCGCCGGCTACGCCCGCACCGGTCGGGAGGCGATCGCCATCGCCGGGGAGACCCGGCCCGATGTCGTGCTGCTCGACCTCCGCCTGCCCGACATGCTCGGCCCCGAGGTCGTGCGCGGGATCCGGCGCAGCGCGCCCGCCGCCCGCGTTGTGCTGTTCACGGCGTATGCCGACCATGCCGCGGTCGAGCCCGCCCTCGCCGCCGGTGCGGTCGGCGTCGTCGTCAAGGACGCGGCCCTCTCCGACCTCGTCGACGTGATCCGGCGGGTGGCAGCGGGCGAGCCGCTCGAGGACGCGCACATCCGCGACGAGTCGAGCGAGCGCTTCGTGAGCGAGTTGCGACGGTCGGGCCTGACCCGGCGGGAGTACGACATCCTGCGACGGATCTCGATGGGCGAGACGAACCCGGAGATCGCCGAGGCGCTCGGCCTCACCCGCAACACGGTCAAGACCTACGTCCAGACGGCGCTCTACAAGCTCGGCGCCCGCAACCGAATCGAAGCCCTCAACCGCCTCGGCGAGCTCGGCCTCCTCTAGCGCCGCCATGAGCTTCCCCCGGTTCTCCGGACACCTAGCCGACAGAGACCTTCGCGACCGAGGGCCGGCTCACCTACGTCGCGGTTGAGGAAGACGGTGCGTGGCGGGTCGCCCTCGCTCAGACGACACCTGTCGCTGGGTCCTGACTGCGACCGCGACCGCCTGGACCCACGGGACGCACGGTGCCACTGCATGGCCAACGGGACGAACAGTGCCTCCTCGTCCTACCAGAACGGGGTCGATCTCGTGCTGGGTGCGGTGGCGTCGGCGTCGGTGGCCGAGGGACGAGCGCTCGGGTTGGGCGACTTGGGTGGTGGTCAGGTTCGGTCGCGACGGAGCAGTCCGAAGCCGAGGATGAGAGTCCCGGCGGCGAGGAGCGCTCCGCCGATGGGGGCGAGCAGGATCATGGCGTTGGGTTCGGTGGCATCGGCGTCGGTGACGGCGGAGAAGAACGCGAGGGGCATGAGCACCGCGGCGGCGGGGATGCCGTGTCGCACCATCCATGCCGCCCGCGGGCCGAGGTGGGCGTCGTCGAGGTAGCGGAGGGCGATGAGGGCGAGGATCAACAGCACACCGGCGTGCGCATGTCCGGCTCGCCACAGGTCCTGGCGCAGTTCGTTGTCGCGGTAGGCGGGATCGTCGATCAGGGCGAGCAGGCTCGCGCCGCCGGCCACGACAGTGGGCATGAGCACGAGGAGCAGCCCGGCGAGGCGCCGATTCGGCTCGCTCACGACCACATCACAGGGCGTCCCATGGCGACATGGGTGGGCCCGCCCGGCACCAACGCGAGGTCGTCGTCGATGACCGCGAACCCGAACCGCTGGTAGAAGGCGATGTTGGCGCGGTCGGCGGTCTCCAGGTAGCAGGCGACCTGGTCCCGGTCGGCTCGGGCGAGCACAGGCGCGAGCAGCCGTGTGCCCAGTCGCGAGCGTTGGGCTTCGGGGCGCACGCCGAGCGCGACGAGGTACCAGTGCGGATCGGTCGGGTGCGCGCGTTGGGCTGCGGCGCCGTAGCGCATGAAGGTGGGGAACCGTGAGGGATCGGAGGCGACGACGCGTGCGAAGGCCGGCGCGGCGGCGAGCTGGCGTCGCAGGGACCAGGGGAACCCTCCGGCCGGTAGCCACACGGCAGCGCCAACCACGGCCCGCCCGTCGAGCGCGGCGTGCACCACGCCGTGGGCAACGGCGTCGGCCACCGTCGCGGTGAAGAAGGCGCGCAGCGCACGCTGGCGCCGTGCCCGGTCGGGGAACACGGCCCGGAACGCCGGGTAGTCGACGTGGCTGGCTGCGAATGCAGCGCCGGCGGCGCCCGCCTGTGCGGCGTCGAGCTCGACGACCGGTCGCGAGCCGGGCCCGGATGACCCCACGCGCCGTTGGATACTCACACTATCCACCCGGTAGATAGTGATACTATCCAGTGGTGTTGTCAACGGTCAGGTCCGGAGACGCCGGATGAGGATCTCCGAGCTCAGCGCCCGCAGCGGCCGGTCGGTCGCCACGATCAAGTTCTTCCTGCGTGACGGTCTGCTTCCCCCCGGCCACCGGGTCTCGGCGACCCGAGCCGACTACGACGAGGAGCACCTGCACCGGCTGGGGCTCATCACCACCCTCGTCGACGTCGGTGGCCTGTCGCTGGGTGCGGTGCGCGACGTGCTCGCCGCCGTCGATGACCCAGCGACGTCCTGGCACGAGATGCTCGGCGTGGCCCACGGCGCCCTCGACGTGCGGGGCGCTGAACCGCTCGGGTCATCCGAGCTCGACGGGGCGATCGGGGAGGTGGAGGCGTTCATCGCCGCGCGCGGCTGGCGAGTGAAGCCAGACGCTCCTTCGGTGACGACCCTCGCCGCGGTGCTGGTCTCGCTGCGTCGGCTCGGCTGGCGGGTCGATGCCGAGGTGCTGGCCCCTTATGCCGCCGCCGCCGACGAGCTGGCGGCCTGGGAGCTGGCGCACACGCCTGGCGGCGAGTCTCGAGCCGCCGCGGTGGAGTCGGTCGTGATTGGCACGGTGGTGTTCGAGGCGGCGCTGTGCGCGCTGCGCCGCCTGGCCGAGGAACATCACTCCGCCGTCCGTCACCAGCGCTGAGCGCGCCCGTCAGGGGGCCGTGGCCGTGGTGGCGCGTCGAGCGAGCGCGGCGTCCATGGCGAGGAACGCCGCATGGGTCTTGGCCAGCGTCCCACCGAGCAACGGGACGAGGAGGCCGCGGAAGTGCTCGATGTGCGTCAGCTCGGTTCGGTGCTCTATGGGTGTCACGGCGATGGTGTGCTCGGCGTCGAACAGCCCCCGGATGGCGAGGTGTCCCTGCCAGGTGAGGGCGGCGTCCGGGTTTGAGCACCGTCACGGTCGGGGTGAAGGTCCGTGGCTTGGTTCCGGGGAGCACGAAGGTGGCCCGCAGCCGGCCACCAACCCGCAGGTCCCCCGACAGCGTGGTGATGAACGGGTTCCACTCGCGGTAGCCGTCGAGGTCGGTGATGATGCGCCACACCGTGTCGGCGGGGGCGTCGATGAGGGTGACGTTGTGGATGGTCTTCACGGCGACAGGACCTCCTGGAGCCAGTCGGCGATGAGATCGATCGCCAGACTCGGGTCGTCGACCTGGCAGTGCTGGTCGCCCCAGGCGCCTGCCGGGAACACGACGAGGTCGCGGCGGGCGGCGTTGCTGGCCCGGTCGATGGTGCGGTGGGCGTGCTCGAGGGGGACCTGGCGGTCGGCGGCGCCGTGGAGCACCAGCAGCGGGCAGGTGATCTTCTCGGCGACGCCGTCGAGGGTGAACCGTGCGGCGTGCTCGGCGAGGGCGGCGCGGTCCGCGATGCCGAACACCCAGGGGACCTGGAACGGAGGTGCGGAGTGGGCGCCGGTGACGGCCAGTTGGCGGCGACCTCGACCAGGTCGAAGAACGCGCCCCATGCCACGCACGCCGCGATGCGAGGTTCGAACGCGGCGGCGCGGGGCGCGAAGTAGCCGCCCATGCTGATCCCGCCCACCGCGATGCGCTCGGGATCGACATCACCGGCCCAGCGGAGTGACCCACCTGCTGTTCTGGCACCGGCAATGCACCGCGCAGAGGCAGCAGGACCGACTCATGACAGATCGGCGACCGCCCCGTAACAGCGGATCTTGGGCCGGTCGCCGCCCTCAGGCCGCCTGCCGCGTCGCGTTCGCCCTGGTCACGGGCTTGCAGCGTCGGCAACTATCGCGAGGTAGCGCCTCGTCACCGCTCCTCCCCACCAACGCTCGCGCGGTGGCGGCGGCCCTGTCCTTCAACAACACCTCGGGGATATCCGTTCCGGTAGGGGCGCTGAGCGATAGGTGGCAGTCCGCCACCTCGCGATCGCCGGGTTCTCACGAAGCCCAGGCGGCGAGCTTCCGCATGCGGGCATGCTCGTCGGGTGACATGTTGCGGTCGGTGAGCCGGTGGTCGACGGCAGCGGGGATGGCTTGCCGGGCGGCATCGGTGTCAACGCGGCTGAGGAACGAACGCAGGAGGATGCGCCGGCCGATTGGGACGATGAATCGATCGATGCCGCCCATCGGCGGCGTGCCGCAGGCGAACAGGACCCAGGTGTCAGCGACATCGAAGGCGGGATCGCCGGCGGACGCATTGGCCCAGTCGATGACCATGGGACCGACTGGAGTCATCATCACGTTCATCGGGTGCAGGTCGCGGTGCACGAGCCGATCGCCAGGCAGCGGCGCGACCCGGATGCCCGGCGGGGCCGGGATCCGGTGGAGCCGCTCGTGGAGATCTGCCAGCAGATGACCGGAGCGTCGGAGCGGGAACGGCGGCTTGCCGACCAGTTCCATCATCGTCGGACCCGAGAGCCGGTCCATGACGAGATAGCCGTCACCGGCGTCGTAGACGTCTGGACACGGGTAGCTGTGGGATCGGACGTATCGCATGATCTCTGCCTCCGAGACCAACGAGCGTCCGTCCCGCGCGACGCGGAGCACCTTGCCAGGCCCGTGTTCGAAGATCTCGCTGTCGCGGCCCTCGGCGAGCTTGGGTCCGATCGGTTGCATGTCTGCATTCTGTCGGGCGGTCGGGACGTCCCAGAACGCATGGCCGACGCGAGCTGCGCTTCGACCCAAGGCAGCGATGGGGGAGCGCCAGAACGTGCGGCCGGCCATGACGATGAAGACCGTCCTACGCCGCACCGAACGGGCCGTCGATCAGGTCACCGCGCGTCCCATACGCCGGGTCGGAGCGTTATCCAGTACCGGACCGCTGGGCTATCGGCACATCGGTTGCACTCCGCAGCGACGGCGTCCGTCGAAACCAACACCGAAGAACGCCAGATCCGTTAGTTACGACCGGCGCTTTGAGTCCGCACGGTGTCCACGATCGGGATCACCTTGTGGGGGATGCTCGGCGAGTGCGACGACCCCGTGCCCACCATCGTCGTTGAACGCGGTAGCTCAATCTGGTCCGGTCCCGGGCAGGCTCATGACCGAGCTTCCTGGGTCTGCCATTCCTCGGCGAGAAGCGCGTAGCCGAACCCGTCGAGCCACGTCCCGGAGCGGTGCAGCGATTCGCTGATCGTGTGGGTCTCGCGCCGCATCCCGATTCGCTCCATCAGTCGCCACGAGGGTTCGTTTGCCGTGAAGCATTCTGCGGTAACCCGGCGCAGGCGGAGCAGCTCGAAGCAGATCCGGAGCACCTCCTGAACGGCTTCGGTGGCGAGTCCCCGGCCGCCGAAGTCGGGGTGGATGACCCAGCCGAGGTCGGCCTGGACCCTCTTGGCCTTGTCGGCGACCTCGGCTTGGGCCCAGGCGTCGCCGATGTCGACCATCAGGTCGCCGATGACCTGGGCGTCGAGCTCGATCACGAGGGATTTCTCCAGGGATGCGGGGTCTGCGAAGTCAGCTCGGTAGACGTCGAGAGCGCGGGGCGCCCGTGTGAGCCATCGGCTGACTGAATCGAGCCGGCGGATCTGCCACGTGGCTTCCATGTCGTCGAGGGTCGCGGGTCGAAGCACGAGCCGTTCCGTTCGGACTGGCCACGCAATGTCGAGCAGGGAGGTCACCGGGTGATTCTGGTTGGTGAGGGACTGGATGGGGTGCGCCGGGGGTCCCGCAGAGGAGCGACCCAGAGCCGCATCCTCGTCACATGACGTCAGGTCGGGGATCTGCCGCATGACGTCAGTCCACGTCGCGCCGGTGGACCAGGACGGTCCCGATGGCCAGCGCAGCCACCACGTAGGCCCAGAAGATCGAGGCGTGGAGCGGGTTCGACAGCCCCGCG
>Ga0268386_10003985_pt1 | contig 10830 bp, 11 predicted proteins | sample RVTome_15_FD_200260 | JGI IMG/M metagenome (GOLD analysis project Ga0268386, IMG submission 200260) | Soil microbial communities from uranium-contaminated site in the Upper Colorado River Basin, Wyoming, United States - RVT150D86... ... | reverse complement strand
TAGTACTGCGTACCGCAAATGGTCGGTGATATCGATTGAACTTCTCCTAAAAGAGTCCGCGCAGCGCGTCTTTCAGAAAGAGGATGCCTTTGTAGCCGAAAAAAATAATGGTGAATGAAATGGCCAGGGCCACCAGACTAGCGAGAATGCCGACGATCAGCATGATCCCATCGTCTTCGAGCAGCGCAAAGCCAATCAGAAAAATTCCGAATGCCGGTGCGGTGTTGGTGCCAGGAATCGGTAAGAGCATCGAGAAGGCGAGCGCAATAATTAAGATACCCAGTAAGCGGTAAATGCCTGGCGAGCGGACAAAGGACACGAGACGGGGCTTGGAGAAGTGTTCCACCAAGTGGATAAGCCGCAACATGCCACGCACCAGTTTGGGGCTGAATTGCTCCGGGTTAAAGGTTTTATTTTGCAGTGTGTGTGGCAGCCAGAGGGTGTTGTAGCCCAAGATGAAGCGAAATCCGATCATAAAGAGCGGAATGGACAAGACGGTTGAATAACCGGCTGCCGGAAGCGGCAGCGCCGAGGGCAAGGCGAACAAAATGAGCACCACGGCCATGCCGTGTTCAGCAATTTCGTTGATGAGCTGTCCATACGTTGATGGACCTCGCTCGGGGGCAAAGACCCGTTCGATAATGTTGGAGAGGCTCATCTGTTGCATAGCGGTTTGATATACCTTTAGGTAGTTATGGAAAGAGGCGATTTTCAGAATTGTGATGGACGCCATCCATGCCGGAATCGTTGCGTATTGATTATACGCAACGATTCCGGCTGGGTGCACCTGGCAGGCGATACCGGTAGGTCATGGGTGGGGGATGCCTTTCCCTGTTCCCACCGGTTACATCACGGCTTTGGCAAACAATTCGAGCGAGCTGCAGACCTGTTCGTGGGTCAGATTGCCAAAGCTAGCTACCAGCAGGAGTGTATCGATGCCGATCGTTTGCAAGTGGTCGACCTGCTTTGCCACTTGTTCCGGTGACCCGATGAGCATGCCGCCCAAGGCGTCGAGCTCGTCGTACGTCCGACCGCCCCACACCCGCGAGGTCAGTTCCTTCAACCGGGCGTCGGAGAATTCTTGTGGCAGGGGTGGGGAAGCCAGAGACGAGAGATACCAAAATCCTTGCAGCGCCAGGGCACCTTCGGCGCGAGCCCGTTCCGGCGTTGCGGCGACAAAGGTCTCACGGCAGAGCAAGAACCGAGGCCGGTATGCGCCTGTGCCGGACGGTTCGGAACGTTGCGCTAGCGCCTCGTGATAATGCGTCACACACTCTGCCACGGTTGCGGTGGGGGTAAAATGCATCGCCACCGGCCAGCCGTGTGAGCCGATGCGGATGACGGAGTCGGGCCGGCTGGCGACGCTGTGCAGGGGAGGGTGGGGACGCTGGTACACGCGCGGGCGCAAACTGAGTTCCGGGAAGTTCCAGTACACGCCCTGATGCGAAAATTGCTCTTGGGTCCAGGCCTTGAGCAGAATTTCCGTGGCCTCCTCCGTCATGGCGACGCGATCGTCAAAGTTGAGGCCGAATTTGGCAAACTCGCCCGGACGCACGCCTTTGCCGACGCCAAAATCAAACCGGCCCCGAGCCAGATTGTCGAGCATGGCCGCTTCGGCCGCCAAGCGGGCCGGATTGTGAAAGGGCAAAATGTTGATGTAGTTGCCAAACCGCATGTGTTGCGTGCGTTGCAGGGCGGCGGCAATCATGAGGTTGGGACTGGGGAGCACGGAGTAGTCGGTAAAGTGGTGCTCGGCAAACCAGCACTCTTGAAATCCGAGTTGCTCGGCCAACGCGATCTGATCCAGCATTTCAGCATAGGCTTGATCGTCGGGAACGCCTCGGCCCTGACAGTAGAAAAAGAGTCCGAAATCCATGTGCTCTGCCCCTTTTCATTCGAGTCCGCATTGCTGCCGTATGATGTAGAGAGTATAGTTCCTCACGAGCACCATATCCAATCGAGGGTTGCAGTGGAGAGATGGCATGCAGATTTGGATCGACGCCGATGCCTGTCCAGCAGCGGTGAAGGAGTTGGTGTTTCGCGCTTCACGGCGTCTGCAACTCCAAGTGACCCTGGTGGCGAATCGGGAGATGTACACCCCGAGTTCGCGGCTGGTGCGGCTCGTGCGGGTGGCGAAAGAACCGGATGCAGCGGACCATTATATCGCGCAGCATGTGGAGCCGAAGGATTTGGTCATCACGGCTGACATCCCGCTCGCGGCCGAAGTGGTGGATAAACAAGCGCTTGCCGTCGACCCTCGGGGTGAAATTTACACGGATGAGAACGTCCAAGACCGTCTTGCGATGCGCAATTTGATGCAAGAATTGCGCTCGAACGGTCTGGTCCAGGGTGGTCCTGCGCAACTGAACGACATGGATCGTCAAAAATTTGCTGCCGCCTTGGATCGCTCCTTAACGAAGCTGATGCGTCATGCATGACGCATCAGCCCTGGCGTACTTTCGGAAAAACGTCCTCGGCCAGCATGTGGAGGACGTCAAGCACCATGCTTTGCGGCATGCCCGGCCACTGCACGCTCATGATCAGATGATTGATTCCGGTCGCTTGGTTGAGCTTGAGCATTTGCTCCGCCACCTCATCCGGCGAGCCGACGAGAAACCGGTCGCGCACCAAATCGTCAAACTCTTGCCCCAGATCGTTATCGCCCTCGGGCATGTGTTGATCCTGGCCCCACTGGTGGTACGCCTTGTACTTCTCGGCTAAGAATGGTTTGCACAGCCGCATTGCCTCCTCGCGCGTTTTGGCCACAAACACCTCGCGTCGAGCGGGAAATTCCGCCGGGAAGGGTTTGCCATATTCATCCAGAGCGCGTTTGTAAAGTTCCGTTTGCCGCACGATGGTATCAATGCGGTTGTGCGGATTGACGTACCAGCAATCCCCCAGCCGGGCGGCACGGCGGATCGCTGGGTCGGCATTGGCGCCGATCCAGACCGGCGGGTAGGGTTTTTGCAACGGCTTCGTGGGTACGGTGGCGCCTTTTAACTCGAAATGCGAGCTCACCATGTCCACCGTGTCTTCTGTCCACAGACGCTTAATCGCTTCGAGATTTTCCTCGAACCGCTGTACCCGCTGCCGTTGGCTCGTGCCGAAGGCGAGAAATTCAACTTCGCGATAGCCGAGCGCAATGCCAAAAATGACTTTTCCCCCGCTCAGCACATCCGCTGTAGCAATTTGCTCGGCCACGTCAAGCGGTTTGTGCAGCGACAGCAGAATGAGACCGAAATTGATGCGGAGAGCCGGCGCCTCGGCCATCATCCGGCACAGAAACGGCATCTGCTGGAAATCTTGAAACGGCGTACTGCTATAGTGCATCCCATTGGTGATGCAGGAATAGCCGAGGGTATTGGCCAGTCGCGCCTGTTCCATCAGTTCCCGGAAGCGCTGTTGCATATCGTCAGTCTGCGGAAACTGCGCCCGCATCATCAGTCCAAATTGCATATCCGCCATAGCGATCTCCCGTGTCTTATTCAACCTGGTGAGCACGGTGCCAGGCCACCACCTCTTGATACCGCACCGCACCCCCAAAAATATCGAGGGCGCTGCCAATCGTCAGATCCACCCGGCCCTGTCCCAGCTCATTGACCCGATCCAGGTCAGCGAGCGAGCGGGCGCCACCCGCATAGGTGACGGGAATAGGCGACCAGTTCCCGAGCCGCTCCACCAACGCCGCTTCAATACCCGCCTGCTTTCCCTCCACATCCACGCCGTGCACGAGGAATTCGTGACAATATTGCGCCAGCCAATCGAGTGTCTCCAGTGTAATGTTGACGGTGGTAAAGCGCTGCCAACGATCCGTCACCACCCAAAAATCACCGCCGTGCTGACGGCAACTGAGATCCAACACCAAACGCTTTCGACCCACAGTGGCAACGAGGGCCTTGAGCCGATCGGTGTCAATCTGCCCCTCATGAAACACGTACGACGTCACAATCACATGGCTCGCGCCCGCATCCAGATAGGTCTTGGCGTTATCCGGCGTCACACCACCGCCCATCTGCATCCCGCCTGGAAAGGCGCAAAGTGCAGCCAGAGCCGCCGCTTCATTCCCTGGCCCCAGGGCAATCACGTGACCGCCTGGCAGATTGTCGGCCTGGTACATAGCCGCGTAATCTGCCGGTGACCGCTCCGTCTCGAAATGGATCACCGGCGCCTGAGCTTCCCCATCGCGCAGCGAACTGCCCACGATTTGGACCACGCGTCCTTGGCGCAAATCAATACACGGCCTGAATCGCATCCCTTTGCTTCACCTCACCCACTGTATGAGTTAACGCCGATGCTGTCACTATATCGCAATTCCAGCATCATGACACGCCGCGAGTCAAAACCGCAAATTCTACTTGACCCGCATCACGGCTTGCCGTACAACATTAGCAAGGAGAACCCATCCTCCACGAACGCAATCGAGAACTTAAGAAGCGAGAACCCATTAGAGGAAGGCGCTATGGCCTCAGTCGGACAGCAACTCATTGACGCGGCAAGAGAAGCCGTGCCCACGATGTCGAACACCGAGCTCAACGCTCAGCTCACGTCCGGCGCCCAGGTCGCCGTTCTCGACGTCAGAGAGCCGGACGAATGGGATGCCGGCCACATCCCGCAAGGCACCCATCTGGCTAGAGGCCGCATTGAAGGCCGAGTCGAGGAAATGGTGCCGGATAAGAGTGCCACTGTCGTCACGCATTGAGCAGGCGAAGGCCGTGCTGCCCTGGCAGGGCAGACTTTACGACAGCTGGGTTATACGAATGTTTATTATCTGGTCGGTGGCTTTAATGCGTGGAAAGAAGCCGGGCTTCCAACCGCGTAGGACGGCGTTTGGCACACCATCTCTCTTATATTGAAAGGTGAGTCTCATGGCGTTGCATGTCGAAAATGGAAAGTTGGTGTGTCTCAATTATACGATATCGCTTGGTGATGGCACGCTGGTGGATTCGGCGCAGCAAAGCGGCACGTGGACGTATGTGCACGGCGAAACGCAGATGCCGCCGGGTCTCTCGAAGGGCGTAGAAGGTTTGCGTACGGGTGACCAGGTGCGGCTGGAATTGGCTCCGGAAGATGCGTTCGGCGTCAGCAATCCGGATGCGTTTCAAGACTTCCCAAAAGACCGCTTTCCCACCGCCATTTTAAAAGTCGGCTATGAAGGCGAATTGCCCGGTCCGGGGGGCAGCATTATTCCCTACCGCATTCATGCGATCGCGGAGGAGACGGTGACGCTGGATCTGAATCATCCTTTGGCTGGCCAGGAGATTATCTTTGACGTCACGGTCGTGCATATTCAAGAATAACAGACACGGCAACGAGACTTCATCCCAACAACGGATGAATCATCGGTACGTCAGATAGCCAGAAGTGGAGATTCACGCGGCAACGATCTCCCATGCGGAGTCGCGGGCATGGATTTTTTAGAGATTCTGGACCATGTGATCGACCTCCTGCGCCAGCGAGGCCGATTGACCTACGGTGCCCTCAAGCGACAATTCAACCTGGATGACGAAACCCTAAAGGACCTGAAGATTGAACTGATTGAGGGGCAGCGTCTGGCGATCGACGAGAACGGAACGGTGCTGATCTGGACGGGCGAGGCGGGCGCCACGCCAGAATTTACCCGGCCGGCACAGCAGCCGACACTGCAGGAAGGGCAACCGCCACAGACCGAGACATCTCCTATACCACCTCCCTCCGACGCCGAACGCCGCCATCTGACCGTCATGTTCTGTGACCTAGTAGGCTACACGCCTCTTGCCGAACACCTTGACCCTGAAGATCTGCGGGACGTGGTGCGAGCTTACCAGCATGCCTGCGCCGAGGTGATCCAGCGCTTTGACGGCTATATTGCCCAGTATTTGGGCGATGGTTTGCTGGTCTACTTTGGCTATCCGCAAGCGCATGAGGACGATGCCCAGCGGGCTGGGTATACTGGCCTGAACATTATCGACGCCATCGCGCCCCTGAACGCCCGGCTAGCCCAGGAAAGAGGGATTCGATTAGCCGTGCGCGTGGGCATCCATACGGGTCCTGTGGTGATCGGCGCCATGGGTGAGGGCGGGCGGCAGGAGCGATTGGCCTTGGGTGAAACACCCAACTTGGCGGCCCGGCTGCAAGGGTTGGCGGCACCCAACACGGTGGTGGTCAGTGCCGCTACCTTAGATCTCATCGAGGGGTTTTTTATCTCTCAGGACCTAGGTGCACATCCTCTCAAAGGAATGGATGTCCCTCTACACGTGCATCGGTTGCTGGCGACGAGCGGGGCGCAGACGCGGCTAGACGCCATAGCCCCCCGTGGCCTGACGCCTCTGGTGGGCCGGACGCAAGAGGTAGAGCTATTGCGGGAGCGCTGGGCGCAAAGCAGAGAGGGGCGCGGGCAAGTGGTTCTGCTCAGCGGCGAGGCCGGCATTGGCAAATCGCGCCTGATACAGGTCATCAAAGAGCATGTCGCCACCGAGCCGTATATACGGCTAGAGTGGCGTGGTTCGCCCTATTACCAGCAGAGTGCCCTGTATCCCTTGATAGCCTATCTGCACCGCCGGCTGCGATGGCGTCCTGACGATTCCCCGTCCGACAAACTGCGCACCCTTGAAGCAGCCCTAGAAACATGCGGCGCAGCGCTGCCAGAGATGATGCCCCTGTTTGCGTCCGTACTGTCGCTGCCGCTGCCTGATCGCTATGCCCCGCTCACCCTGACGCCCCAGCGGCAGAAGCAGAAGACCCTGGAGGCCGTGTTGGCGTGGTTGCTCGCGGAGGCGGTGCGCCAGCCGGTGCTGTTCATTGTGGAAGATCTGCACTGGATCGATCCCTCGACCCTGGATCTGCTGACGCTCCTTATCGATCACGGACCGCAGGCCCGCATCCTGACCCTGCTCACCTACCGCCCGGCATTTCACCCCTCCTGGGAGCTACGTGGCCACCTGACTCTCTGTCCGCTGAGCCGTTTACCCTCGCACGAGGTAGAACAGATGATTGGACGGGTCACGGATGGCAAGGCGCTGCCCCCGGAGGTGATGCAACAGATCGTCGCCAAGACCGATGGCGTCCCGCTGTTTGTGGAAGAACTGACCAAGATGGTGCTGGAGTCGGGTTTACTCCGGGAGCGAGAGGATCGTTATGAGCTCACGGAACCGCTGCCCCCCTTGGCCATTCCAGTCACGCTGCAGGACTCACTCATGGCGCGCCTGGATCGCCTGGCCACGGTCAAAGCCGTGGCGCAACTGGGCGCCACCATCGGGCGAACGTTTTCCTACAACCTGTTGCAAGCCATCTCCCCCCTGGACGAGCCCACCTTGCAGCACGGCCTGCGTCAGCTTGTAGATGCCGAGCTGGTGTACCAGCGCGGCGTCGGTCCTCAGGCGACCTACATATTCAAGCACGCGCTCATCCAGGATACCGCCTATCAGTCCTTACTGCGGAGCACACGCCAACAGTATCACCAACTCATCGCGCAGGTATTAGAGGCGCAGTTTCCCGAGATGGCCGAGAGCCGGCCCGAACTGCTAGCGCATCACTACACGGAAGCAGGGTGCAGCGCAACGGCCATTCCATACTGGCAGCGGGCTGGCGAGCGCTCGATTGAGCACTCGGCAAATCTGGAAGCCATTGAGCATTTCACCAAGGGGCTCGAGGTGCTTAAGGGCCTGCTGGATACACCTGAACGCATCCAGCAAGAACTGAGCTTGCAGATCGCCCTGAGTGTGGCGCTGATGGTCACTAGGGGATTTGCTGCTCCCGAAGTGGAACAGGCCTACGCCCGGGCACACGAGCTATGCCAGCGCGTCGAGGTCACTCCGCAGCTCTTCCTCGTGCTGGGGGGACTGCAGCGATTTTACTTGAACCGGGGCGCTCTACAGACGGCCCGTAAGCTGGCGGAACAGGCCTTTACCTTGGCCCAAAGCCTGGACGACCAGGAACATTTTCTGCGGGCCCACCACGAGTTGGGATCGGCATTGTTTTTCCAGGGCGACGTCGCTGCGGCACATGCATTCTTGACGCAAGGGATGACATTGTATACGGCCCAGCGGCCGCAGCACTCGCGGTCCCATACTCCAGTGCATGACGCCGGGGTAGGGTGTTGCTCCTATGCGGCGTGGTGCCTGTGGGTGCTGGGCTATCCGGCGCAGGCCCTGCAGAAGAGCCACGAGACCCTCACCTTGGCCCAAGAGCTATCCCGCCCTTACTATCTGGCGCATGCCCTGCACTTTGCCGCCCTGGTGCATCAGTTCCGCCGGGAAGAGCACCTGACCCAGGAGCGCGCAGAGGCGGCGATGGCGCTCTGCGCTGAGCAAGGCTATGCGCTCTATTTAGCAGCAGCGACCATTCTGCGGGGATGGGCGCAGGCGGCGCAAGGACAAGACGAGGCAGGGTTGGCGCAGTTGCGCCGAGGTCTGGCCGCCGTCCAGGCGACGGGGGCTGTCCGGACGTATCCTTTGGGTCTGCTGGCCGAAAGGTACTGGAAAGGAGGGCAGGCCAAAGAGGGGCTGCACCTGCTGGCCGAGGCGCTGGCGGTGGTCGACAAAAATGGGGAGCGCTGGTGGGCGGCAGAGTTGTTCCGGCTCAAGGGAGAGTTGTTGCTCCAGCAGGCTGTCCCTGACACGTCTCAGGCCGAAACCTGCTTTCGACAGGCCCTCGACATCGCTCGCCGCCAGCAGGCTAAATCTTGGGAGTTGCGAGCGGCTATGAGCCTGAACCGACTGTGGCAACAGCAGGGTAAGCGGGCCGAAGCGTACGAGCTGCTGGCCGAGGTGTATGGCTGGTTCACCGAGGGCTTCGACACCGCGGACCTGCAGGAGGCCAAAGTGCTGCTAGACGCGCGGTCGTAATGGTTTGCGACGCAACTGCTCTGAGGATACAAGACGTTATCATAGCGCACTCAATCCGTATTCAGCGATATGCGCTCCAGCGAACCATCTCGTCCATTCTGCTCTTCAAGCTAAGGAACCGAACATGACCTATACGACGGGTATCATCACCACCATCGCCGGAACCGGCGAACCCGGTTTCGCGGGCGACAGCGGTCCGGCGGCAGCTGCCCGCCTGCGCGAGCCGTTTATGTGCGCCTTCGATGCGCACGGCAATCTGTATATCGCCGAGGCAACCAATCATTGCATCCGGCGTGTTGACGCTCAGACCGGCATGATTAGCACGGTCGCCGGAACCGGCGCGCTCGGCTATAGTGGCGATGGTGGACCGGCCACCCAGGCGACGTTAAACCAACCCTACGCCCTCGACCTCGATCCCAATGGCGATCTCTACATCGTCGATCGGCTCAACGCCGTCATCCGCAAAGTCGAGGCGACTACAGGTGTGATCCGCACGGTGGCCGGGACTGGCGAACCCGGTTCAAGCGGCGATGGCGGACCGGCCACACAAGCCCAACTGCACGAACCCAACGACTGCTTTCTCGACGGGCGAGGCGGCCTCCTGATCGCGGATGTGCAAGACCAACGCATCCGGCGGCTCGATCTCGCCACCGGCCGCATCCGCACGGTGGCCGGGACCGGCGAGAAAGCCCGAGGTGGTGATGGGCGCCCTGCCACGCAAGCCAGTATTTTGGGCGCCCGCGCCGTGTGTATGGATCGTCAAGGCAATACCTATATCTGCGAGCGTGAGGGCAATGGCCTGCGCAAAATCGATGCGCATGGCATCATGTCCACATTTGCCGGCACGGGCGAGCGTGGCTACAGCGGCGACGGCGGCCCTGCCCTCAGCGCCACCTGGGGCGCCCCAAAGGCCTTGCGATGCGATGCCAACGGCAACCTCATCGTGGTGGATACGGAAAATCATGCGATTCGCCGTATTGATGCGATGACCGGCATCGTCACCACCTTAGCGGGCGGCCGGCAGGGTGGCCAGGGCGACGGTGGCACAGCTACCGAAGCCGGACTCGATCGTCCGCATGGATGCGCTATCGACGCACAAGGCAACCTGTTCATCGCCGACAGCAACAACCACCGCGTGCGTGTCGTCGGTGCCTAATACGGGCTCTCTCCGTCCTCATCCGGATATCCACCACGCCATCACGTGGATATCCGGTCTGCAGTCTTATGCAAAACCCGCCTTAAGCCGATAAGAAAAGTTATGCACAGGCCCGCCTCATGCAACCTGAGGCGGTGACGAAGCCCGAGACGATTTGTCGTAGCCCTTATTTAATCGAGTTGGCAATCAAGTTATGCGAAACCTCGGCATTGCGGTATTACTCGGCGTTGGTGTTGTGTTTGCAGTGATGGCCTGGCAAAAATCGCCCACCGCCTGTGAACGGACATTATACTATCGCATTGGCATCGTTGATCCCCGCTTCGGCATCAGCACCCGAGCCTTTAAAGAAGCCATCCAAAATGCGGCTCAGCTATGGGAAACCCCGGCTCAACATAATCTCTTCGAGGCTCGGGCAGACGCCGAATTTACTATCAACCTTGTCTTTGATGAACGCCAAAAAGCGACCATTGCCGGGAAAACATTATCGCGCGAACTTGAACAAACCGAAGCTTCGCACGACAAAGTCAACGAGATGCATCAACGATGGCAAGACATCTACCAGGAACGGTCCGAGGCTTACGAGCATGATCTTGCCACTTATCGAGACCGGCTTGATGCACACAATGCGGCCGTACTACACTTGAATCAGCAGGGCGGCGCACCGCGGTCGGCCTATGACGACCTCGAAGCTGAGCGGGCAAACCTCGACCGAACCAAAGCCGCCTTGGAAAGCCAGCGCCTGGATCTCCAGGAGATCATCGATACGCTACAAACTCTCGAGGAAAAAAGCAGAACGCTAGTGGCCAACTACAACCGGAACACCAAAACCTACAACTCACTCCGCGGTGTCCA
>Ga0268386_10003984_pt1 | contig 10830 bp, 9 predicted proteins | sample RVTome_15_FD_200260 | JGI IMG/M metagenome (GOLD analysis project Ga0268386, IMG submission 200260) | Soil microbial communities from uranium-contaminated site in the Upper Colorado River Basin, Wyoming, United States - RVT150D86... ... | reverse complement strand
GAGGGCGTGCGGGTGGGTAAGTTGCTGTTTCTGTCGGGACAAATCGGCAACCTTCCAGGCACCTCGGAACTTGCGCCCGGCGGAATCCAGGGCGAGACGCGGCAGACGATGGAGAACATCAAAGCGGCGCTTGGACGGCTGGGTTCCTCGATGGATGAAGTGGTCAAATGCACGGTATTCCTGGCAGACATCTCGGAGTGGGCGGCGATGAACGAGGTCTATGTCGAGTATTTCCCCAACAACTTGCCCGCCCGCAGCGCACTGGGTGCCAGCGGCCTCGCCCTGGGCGCGCGGACCGAAATCGAGTGCATCGCCACGGTGGGCCGTTAGGCGAAACGCAATTGCGGAGGAGTTTTCATGGCTGAATATTCGAAAATCCTGGCAGCGGTCGATCTCAGCGACGAATCGTACGCTATCGTACAAAGAGCGATCCAGGTCGCCGGCGAGGGTACCGAGATCCATCTCGTGTTCGTGCAGGAGCCCATGGATTCGGTGTATCTCGGCGTCGTGCCTTACGGTCCGGTGTTCGTCGGGCTGGAGGAAGTCGAGGAAAAACTGAAGCGCGAACTCAAGGACCGGATGCGCGAACTGGGAGAGAAATTCGGCGTACCGGAATCCCGCCAGCATCTGCTCAATGGCAATCCCGCACCGGAGATACGCCGATTTGCCGAAGACAATGACGTCGACCTCGTGGCGCTCGGCACGCACGGCCAGAAGGGCGTGCAGCTTCTGTTGGGCTCCACCGCCAATTCAGTACTGCACGGAGTGACCTGTGACGTGCTGGCCGTGAGAATCCAAGACAGTTGAGGGACCGGCAAGCTGCCGCCGGCTCGAGGGCCTGACGCGAATCAGAATCCGGTGGTGCGGCTGAGGGGGCTGCAGGTCTCCACCAGCATCTGCACCTGCCGTAGGATTCCCGCCTCGTCCAGGCCTGCCTGCTGCAGGCATTCCTCGCGCGTGCCGTGCTGGATGAAGCTGTCCTCGAGCCCGATGTGATGAACCCGAGCCTGCACGGACTCGCGGGCCAGCAGTTCGCTGACCGCGCTGCCGGCGCCGCCGGCGATGGCATTTTCTTCCACGGTGACCAGCAGCCGGTGCTTTTCAGACGCTTCGAGAATGGCATCACGATCGAGCGGTTTGACGAACCGCATGTTGATCAACGTGGCATCGATGCGGTCCGCGACCTGCGTGCAGGTGGAAACCATGCTGCCGAAGGCGAGCAGGGCGATGTCCTTGCCAGACCGAACGGTGACGGCCTTGCCAAGGCGAATCGGGTACATGGTTTCTTGCACCGCGACGCCCGGCCCCTTGCCCCTGGGATAACGCACGGCCGCCGGCCCGTCGTGGAGGTAGGCGGTGTAGAGCATTTGCCGGCACTCGTTTTCATCAGCGGGCGCCATCACCACCATGTTCGGCACGCATCGGAGATACGACAGGTCGAAGCTGCCGGCATGGGTCGGGCCGTCGGGGCCGACCAGGCCCGCGCGGTCAATCGCCAGCACCACCGGCAGGTTCTGAATGGCGATGTCGTGGATGAGCTGATCGTAAGCGCGCTGCAGGAAGGTGCTGTAGATGGCCACCACCGGGCGCGTGCCCTCGCAGGCCATGCCGGCTGCCAGCGTGAGGCTGTGCTGCTCGGCGATGCCGACATCGAAATAGCGCTCGGGGAAGCGCTTGTGGAACTCGACCAGGCCCGAGCCCTCGCGCATCGCCGGCGTAATGGCCATGAGACGCGGGTCTACTTCGGCCATGTCGCATAACCACTCGCCGAACACCTCGGTGTAGCTCGGCTGCTTCACCTTGGGCGCAGGTTTGCTCTCCACGCCCTTTTCCGGGTCGAAGGGGCCGACGGCATGGTATTTCACGGGATCCTTCTCGGCCGGCGCGTAGCCCTTGCCCTTGGCCGTGATGATATGCAGCAGGTTCGGTCCCGCCACGTCCCTGGCGGTACGAATCGTGCGCAGCAGCACGGGCAAGTCGTGGCCGTCGATCGGACCCAGGTAGTTGAACCCGAGTTCCTCGAACAGCGTGCTCGGCATAACCATGCCTTTGAGGTGTTCCTCCCAGCGGCTCATGAATCGCCAGGTCCGCGAGTTGCGCCGCAACAAACGCTTGCCGCGTTCGCGAATCCCGGTCACTGTCGGCCCGCTCATCAGGCGCCCGAGCATCTTGGTCAAGGCACCGACGTTGGGCGAGATCGACATCTGGTTCTCGTTCAGGACGACCAGCAGGTTGTGGTCGAGATCGCCGCCGTGGTTGAGCGCCTCGTAGGCCATGCCGGCCGTCATGGCGCCGTCGCCGATGACGGCGACGCACTTGCGATCCTCGCCCTTGGCCTTGGCCGCCAGGGCCATGCCCAGCGCGGCGCTGACGGAAGTCGATGAATGGCCGGTGCCAAAGGTGTCGAAGTCGCTCTCCGAGCGCTTGGGAAAAGGCGCCAGACCGTCCTTTTTCTTGATGGAAGTGATCTGCTCGGCGCGTCCGCTGAGGATCTTGTGGGGATAGGCCTGGTGGCCGACGTCCCAGACGATGCGGTCATGCGGCGTGTCGTACAGGTAGTGCAGAGCAATGGTGAGTTCGATGCAGCCCAGCCCGGCGCCGAAATGCCCGCCGCTGGCGGCGACCGAGCGAATCAGGTACTGCCGCAGCTCTTCGGCCAGTGGTAGCAGTTCTTCCTCCTGGAACTTCCTTAGATCCGAGGGCAGGCTGACCTTGCTGAGGTGTGGGTATAAACGTTCGTCCATGGGTATAGTTTAACGGTCTCGGCTGATCACGTAATCAGCCAGGTAGGCGAGCACTGCAGGATCACCGCTGCAATTTTTCAATGCAGCCAGCGCTTCGTCGCGCAGCTCGCGCGCCCTTTGCCTTGAAGCCTCCAGGCCGAGGATGGCCGGAAACGTGGCTTTGTTCCGCTCGACATCGGCCCGCGCGGTCTTGCCCATGGTCTCACTTTCGCCGACTACGTCCAGGATGTCGTCATGGATCTGGAAGGCGAGGCCGATGCGGGCTCCGTATCTGGAAAGCGCCTGGCGGGTGGTGTCGTCGGCATTGGCGATCATCGCGGGTGCGGTCAGGCACAGTTGAATGAGGGCGCCGGTCTTGAGGCTGTGCATGGCTTCGAGATCCTTCGGGCTGAGCCGTTTTCCGACCGCCCGGAGGTCCAGCATCTGTCCCCCGGCCATGCCCAAGGAACCACAGGCCTGTGCCAGGGCGGTGACGATTCTGAGTCGGGTTGATGCCTCAACCGTGGAATCCTCCCCGAGAATCTGGAAAGCCAGCGCCTGCAAAGCATCGCCGGCCAGGATGGCGGTGGCTTCGTCAAAGGCGCGGTGGACGCTGGGACGCCCGCGGCGAAGGTCATCGTCATCCATCGCCGGCAGGTCGTCGTGGATCAAGGAATAGGCGTGGATGATCTCGATGGCCGCGGCCAGGCGGTCGAGCGCCCGTTCATCCAGGTTCAGGGCGGCACCGGTGGCGTAGACCAGCATCGGCCGGAACCGCTTACCCCCGTCCAGGGCGGCGTAACGCATGGCCGTGTGCAGATCAGGCGCCCCTTCTTCCTCCACTAGCAAAAGCCCGCGCAGGTTTTCCTCGAAGCGTTCGCGCCAGATCTCGATGCGCTGGCACGGCTCACTCCGCAGGTTCAATTGGGACCGCGGAAGATTCATCGTCTGGGTTGGTGAGTTGCTCAACGACTTGCTGAGCCTGGTCAAGGATCTTCTGGCAGCGCCGGGTCAATTCGACGCCGCGCTTGAATTGCTTGAGTGATTCATCGAGGCTCAGTTCGCCCTTTTCAAGGCGCCCGACCAGTTCTTCCAGTTCGGCCAGGGCATGCTCGAAATCGGGTTCGCCTTGCTGCTTGTCGCCAGCGCCGCTCGGTTTGTTTCGCTTGTCGCTCATGGGCCCAATACTCGGAGAACGGGATGAATCAACCGGTCAGATCGATCGCAGCTCCGGGACGGGGACACTAGCCCAGCGTGCAGTGGCGGTCAAGCCGGTCGCCGCGCCTTAACATGGTGGCATCGTTTGCGCGTCTGCCGGAGCTCACGATTCAGCGGCTCCCAACGGTACTCCAGCTCACTTTCGGCGAGCCAAGCGGCAAAGTGCGGCGCCATCAGCCAGTCGCCGACGGCTACGGGCTCGTCGTCCCGATACAGCACCGGGATCGACTGGCGCTGCCATGGCGGGATGGGTAGCTCCTGGAACACTTTTTTGAGCTTCCGCCTCGGCCCATCGGGGTGAAGCTGGATCGTGCCGCCCGGCTGTCGGGAGCCGACCGCCCAGTGGTCGGGGATGGCATCGATGCCTCCGCGGACCTGCAAGGTGCCGAGTTGGGGGCCGAGGTCGAGGGACGGCCTCCCGTTCCAGTCAAGCCGGGGACACTCGGGGGATTCACCGGGGGCAAGAAGGTGGAGCTCTTCGCGGAACAAGCGAAGGGTACAGTCGGACCACGCGGTCTCGCACTGGGCATCCGATGCCGCGCTTGCCACCTGTCCGAGGAACTCCTCGAGGCGGGCCTCGGGCAACGGTGGCGCGCCCTGCCGGCGCAGCCAGGCGCGCAGGACCAGGCCCGCGGCATCAAGGCCAAGACTGTGCAATGCCTCCATAGGCAGGAACAGCTCATCGTAGTCATCCAGTCTCGCCTGCTGTGTCACCAGCTTTTCCAGCATGGCAGTGGCAGTACGGACGTGCCGCGCCGTGCGTGCCAGTGTCTGGCGTGCGGCGGGCCAGCGCGATTCAAGCAGGGGCAAAACCTCGAGGCGGATGAAGTTTCGGTCCATCGCGGAATCCTGGTTGGAGGGATCTTCGAGCCAGCCGATCCCCTTACCAGTCAGATACGCCCGGAGCGAGGCGTGGGAGAATTCGAGCAGCGGCCGCGCGACATAGCCCTTACCGAGGACGCGGATCTCCGGAATGCTGGCAAGCCCGTCCAGGCCCGAGCCGCGAAGGGCATTGATCAGAAACGTCTCCGCCCGATCGTCGGCGTTGTGAGCGGTCAGGTACAAAGTTCCCTCGTCGACGTGGGCGTCGAGGTAGCGGTACCGAAGTTGGCGTGCCCGGCTTTCGAGATTGGCGATTTTTGCCGACATTTCGAGGGCATGGCAGGTCAATGGAATGCCCCGTTCCGAGCAAAACTGCTGGCAGTGTTGCTGCCACGAATCCGACTCGGCCTGCAGCCCGTGGTTGAAGTGGATGGCCTCGATGGCGGCTTCGAAATGCGCACGCTGCTCATGGAGAGCGGCAAGGAGCGCGGTCGAGTCCGCGCCTCCGCTGAACCCCACCAGGTATTTGCCGGCCGCCGGGTAGGTCCGCAACTGTTCCCTCAGGTCCTGGCTGGAAAATGGCGGGTCCTTGTCGGACATGGCGTTGAATTGGGGTCGCTACCAGGAGGAGCCTGTCAAGTCTCCTGGAACTCGCCGTAGGCGAGCAGACGCCGATAACGGGCTTCCAGCAGATCCTCGGTGGTCATACCGTCGAGCTCGTCGAGCTGCCGCTCGAGACAGTCCCCGATGCGCCGTGCCACCTCGTCAGGTTCCTTGTGTGCTCCGCCAAGGGGCTCCGGAATGACCTCGTCGACGAGGCCGAACTGCTTGAGGCGGTCCGAAGTGATGCCGAGCGCCGTCGCTGCGTCTTCTGCCTTCGAGGCGTCCTTCCACAGGATGGAGGCGCAGCCTTCGGGCGAAATGACCGAATAGGTGCTGTACTGCAACATGTTGACGCGGTCTCCGACGCCGATGGCCAGTGCGCCGCCCGATCCCCCTTCGCCGATCACGGTGCAAATGATGGGTGTCGGAAGCTCCGACATGGTCGCGAGGTTGCGCGCGATGGCTTCGGATTGGCCACGCTCCTCGGCACCGACACCCGGATAGGCGCCGGGTGTGTCGATGAAAGTGACGAGCGGCAGTCGAAAACGGGCGGCCATGTGCATGAGACGCAGCGCCTTGCGGTAGCCCTCGGGCCGCGACATGCCGAAATTGCGAAACACCTTGGCCTTGGTATCCCTGCCTTTTTGCTGGCCGATGAACATGATCGCGCGGCCGCGAAACCTGGCCGGACCACCAACGATGGCGTGGTCGTCCGCGAAGGCGCGGTCACCGTGTAGTTCGTGGAACTCGTCGAACAGCTTATCGACGTAGTCGAGCGCGTACGGCCGCAGCGGATGGCGGCTGAGCTGGGAGACCTGCCAGGGAGACAAATCACTGAAAATACTCCTGATTTTCTGATTCATCTTGACCTGAAGGCGCTGGATCTCCTCATCCAGGTTCAGGGCGTTGTCCGAGCCGACGTGCCTCAGCTCGTCGATCTTGGCCTGCAGTTCGGCAATCGGCTGTTCGAAATCGAGGTAATTTGAAGCCATGTAATCTGTCTCGCAGCAACCCGCGAACATTATAACCGCGGGGTCGAACTCAGGCGTCCAGAAGGGGAAATGGCAACTCGCGCGATCTGGGCACCTTGCCGAGGTCCCAGTGTTCCAAGGACCAGCCCCACAACTCTTCCAGGCCCACTCCGGCCGGTGGCTCCTGGCCCAGGAAACTTAGCGCGGCTGCAACGACGGTGGCCGGGCGATAGCGTGACACAGGATCGGATTTAAGTCGCTTGCCGAGTTTCCTGCCGTCGGGCCCGAGCACCACGGGCACGTGCGCATACTGCGGCGTGGGCAGTCCGAGCTTGCGCTGCAGGTAAACCTGCCGTGGCGTGGATTGAAGCAGATCGGCGCCCCGCACAATGTGCGAGACTTCCTGGAAGGCGTCATCCACCACCACCGCCAAATGATAGGCTGGCAGCCCGTCTGCGCGGCGGATCACGAAGTCACCGACGCTTTCCTGGAGTATTACGCGCAGTTCACCCTGGAGGGTATCGGCAACCCCGGTTTCCGCCCCATCGGTTCTCAGGCGAACCGATCGCGGGCTGCGCCGCCTGGGAAGGCCGGCGCGGCAGGTACCCGGGTAGATGCCGGAAGGGGGCAGGTCGGCCCGGCTGCAACCGCACCAATAGGCATCTCCCTGATCGATCAGGCGCTCGACGGCGTCCTCAAAAGCGGCGATCCGGGTGCTCTGGTACAGGACGTCACCGTTTGGAGTCATTCCGAAGCGCTCAAGGTCACGAAGAATGCGCTCGGCGCTTCCTTCGATCTCTCGCGGCGGATCGATGTTTTCGACACGGACCATCCACGTACCGTCACTTCGGTGCGCGTCAAGATAGCTCGCGACGGCTGCGACCAGTGAGCCGAAGTGGAGGTCACCGGTGGGCGAGGGGGCAAAGCGGCCGCGGTACGGCCGATCGTCAATGATCAATGCTGCAATAGAGGCTTCGGGCAAATTAGCCGGATTTTACCGGGCGACCACCTGTGGCGCCTCCTTCAGGAACGCGCCGGCGATCAGCTTCACGCCGCATTGCCACAGAATCGCAAGGTTCGAGGTGTCCGAGATCTCATCGGCGATGACGACCGCATCGTGCTCGGTGGCCAGCTCGACGATGTGCTGTATCGATTCCTGGGCCTTCGTATTGCCCTGCAGCTCGGCAGTGAGTGACGTGTGCAGCTTGACGTAGCGCGCCTTGAGGTGCTCAAAAAGCTGCAGGGTCCGCCGTTCGGGGCCGAAAGCGGAAATCGACAGCCTGCATCCGATGGGGTCCAACTCCCTCACGAGCCGCTGGGTCGGCTTCAGGTTGGCCTGAGCCGCATCGGCGGGCACCTGGATGATCAGTTTTCGGGCGTCAACTGCGTAGATTTTCAGGTGGTCAAGCAACCATCCCGGAAAACCCGGATCGGCGAGCGAGTGGGTGCTCAAGGAAAGAATCTGGCTTTCATCGTTGTCCGCGATGGAGCGCAGTATCCCGGGTATGACACTGCGGTCGATGTGGCCGGCCAAGTTGTGCTTGTCGGCAATAGCAGAGAAATCGCTCAGAGGATACTCGGATTCCTCGCCGCGCAGATGCACGAGGTTTTCGATCAGGTGTTCGCCTTCGCCGTCGAGGTCGACAATCGACTGGTGGGCGGCGTAGAAATCTTCGTTCTTGAGTGCAAAGCGAATCCGCTCGACCCAGGTCGTCTCCTCTTCTGCCACGGCAACTGCCGTCAAATGCGGGCGGTAAGCGACCATCGTGTCGCCTTCCTGGGACGCTTCGACAAATGCTTTGCGGGCCTGTGCGATGACGCCTTGGGCGTCTTTACCCAGCCGGCCCAGGGACACCAACCCGACGCTGCAGGAGGCCGAGAAAGACCGCCCTTCGGCCTCGATGATGACATTCTTGTAGGCATGTTGGATCGCCTTGCCGAATGCTTCAAATTGCTGTTTGTGCTTGCGACGGATCAGAACGGCTATACCGTGATCGCTGATACGGCCGCATTCATCGCCTTCTTCCAGGTACTCGCGAATGACATTGGCGAGCTGGAGAACATGAGCGTCCACGCCCGCCAGGCCGACTTCTTCCTGCGTGACATCGAGGCCGTCAGGCTCGAGGTACAGCATTGCGGCGGCGGTATCCGAATCGGCTTCACCTTCGAGGAATTCGCCCAGCACGGCGGCGAAGCGCGCCCGGTTGGAAAGCCCCGTCAATGGATCAGTAATGCGCAGCCGTTCAAGTTCGGCCGCGAGCTCCGCGGCTTGGTCGCGCTTCTGCAACATCATCTGGATGCAGGCTTCGCCGTTGAAGGTGGCGGGTGAAAACAGCAAAGACGCGCCAAACTTGCTTCCATCGGGCCGATCGACTTCCACTTCGACAGCCTCGGACGGATATTGGCCCTTGGAGAGTTCACGAAGCAGCGATTTCAGATCACCGTCGCCGACGTTCATCACTTCCAGCAGCGAGATTCCCTGCAGATCTTTGGCATCTTCAACCCGCAGCGCTTCGAGGTACGCCCTGTTGGCGTACACGTGCAGACCCTCATGGATGTAGGCGATCGCATCGCGGGCGCTGTCCAGCAGCAATTCATAGCGGTGATCGAGTTCCTGCAGGCGGGATTCCTGTTCAAGGCTGCGCTGCAGCCTCGACTGAGTGTCGATCAGCCCGTTAACCGTCGAGATCAACTGGTCGTTGTTGTTCTTGTCGATGACCAGGCAGGCGGCGACTTTCAGTAGGCCGGTCAGCCGCTCGTGGTCTTCCAGGCTGATGTAGAGGGCGCAGGGTACCGAGTAGCGGGCGGAAAGTTCGGTGATTTCTTCGAGGCCGGCCTCTACCGGATCCGGGTCGATGTGAAGGATGAGGATAGGAGAATAACCATCGAGGGCGCGGTTCACGTCGGCATAGCCTTCGACGTGAATTACATGAATTTTAATTCCTGAATTTCTGAGCAGGCTGTTGATTTGCTCAGAAGACTCGGGGGTCCGATCGAGGACCAGTAGATTAACGCTTTCCATTGCTTCGGAATTCCTTTGCCCGATCCCTGAGAAAGATTCTAACTTCGTTAATTCACTTAAATCAATAAATTAACTCGGGTATCGAATCTAACATCCAAGAATTTTTCTAGTGCCTCACAACGATTATCGCTCAATTTTTGAGCACATGAAAGCATGACGGCGCAGCTTACCCCGGTCGGCCTGATCGCGTTATCATTGGCCGCCTCGAATCCGAGCTCGGCTCATTCGGCGAAAAGGGCGAGGTCGCTTGCAGCAGTTCAATCACGGAGTTAATGAATGTCGAGTTACAGCACCAATGAGTTCAAGAGCGGACTGAAGATCATTCTGGATGGCGAACCCTACAACATCGTCGAAAACGAATTCGTCAAACCGGGCAAGGGCCAGGCATTCAGCCGAGTCAAGGTCAGGAATCTCAACACCGGCCGGGTGATCGAGCGGACCTTCAAGTCGGGGGAGACGGTGGAGGGGGCCGATGTTTATGAACTGCAGGTGCAGTACCTCTACAACGATGGCGAGTTCTGGCACTTCATGGAACCAGAGACCTTTGAGCAGCACGTCTGCGGCAAGGACATCATCGGCGACAACGCGCTGTGGATGAAGGAAGAGGATATGTGCCAGCTGATGTTGTACAACGGTGCGCCGCTTAGCGTCACCCCCCCCAACTTCACCGAGTTGCGCATCGTCGAGACCGATCCGGGTGTGCGCGGCGATACTTCAGGTGGCGGCAACAAGCCGGCGACGCTCGAAACCGGCGCAGTGGTGCGCGTTCCGCTCTTCATCAGCACCGACGAAATGATCCGGGTGGACACCCGCACGGGAGAGTACGTCTCGCGGGTAAAGGGTTGATCGATTGCCGCGACCGACGCTGATCCTTCCGCGATACGTCGTTCCGGTCCGCCCGCGGGGGCAGGTGCTTGAAGACTACGGCGTGCTCATCGCAGGAAGCCGGATCGAAGCGGTCCTACCCCAGAATGAGGCGAGACGTGCTATCAATGATGGCCCGGTGGTCGAGCTTCCCGATCACGTGCTGATGCCGGGTCTCATCAACATGCACACCCACTCACCGATGACTTTGCTGCGCGGTTACGCCGACGACCTCGACCTTAAGCATTGGCTGCACGATCACATCTGGCCGGTCGAAGGCCAGTACGCGGACGCGGAATTCGTCGCCGACGGCACGCGCCTGGCAATGGCCGAGATGATCCGCTCGGGCACCACCTGCTTCAATGACAATTACTTCTTTCCCAACGAGATGGCCCGTGTGGCCAGGGACGCGGGGATGCGCGCTAGGATCGGGTTGCCGTTGCTCGATCAAGCGACACGCTGGGCCGGCGAATTCGACGAGTACTTGGACAAGGGATTGGCCGTGGTCGAGGAGTTCGCGGGCGAAGCGCTCATTGATTTTACACTCGCACCGCACGCGCCTTATTCTGTTTCGAACTCCGGCCTCGAGCACATCGCCAGGGTGTCG